>Ga0172370_10000206_pt1 | contig 86563 bp, 76 predicted proteins | sample LakKiv5m_FD_114538 | JGI IMG/M metagenome (GOLD analysis project Ga0172370, IMG submission 114538) | Freshwater microbial communities from Kabuno Bay, South-Kivu, Congo - kab_022012_11.5m | ecosystem: Environmental > Aquatic > Freshwater > Lake | place: Democratic Republic of the Congo... | reverse complement strand
GTAATCTCATTATTAATTGATGAAGCATTTTTCACAGTCCATTTTGCATATCGTTCAACCGACCAATGTTGATTAGCATAATTTTGGAAGAAATCAGTTTGATCGTTCCCCTTTTTATCATAGGTCAATCCAATTGTAATTGCCGTTGCTTCAATTGCTAGAAAGACAGCAGATTTAATATAACTTTCAGAGTAGAATTCCCCAGCACCGGGAACAACAAATGATAATGCCCCAGCTAGTATAGGAGATTTTTTATTTTCATTAATATTCTTATTCTCATCTTTTGAATACTTCTGCGATTTATCAAAAGAAATTTTTGAATCCAGATTTAACGAACCTGATAAATCAGACTGTCCGCTGACTACTGACAACTGACAACTAAAAACAATAAACAAAAACATTTTCCTCATCATACATCCAGATAATTATAGACTAAAATCGAAAAGTATTCCGCCGTAGAAACTCCATTCTTGACCGTAAGTAACATTTTCACCCAAGATCTTTCTGGAAAATCTATCGAATGAATAAGCAGCATTAATAAACAAACTTGTAGGGAACAAGTAAAATGAATTCATCTTAATTCGTATTTCAGCACCGGCACCTTTCTTAAAATTATTTAACGATGGAAATTCTCCGGTCCAGGCATTTCCAAAATCTCCATAAACCGATAAGTAAATTTTATCAACGTACAGCTGGCCGATGCGGGTATCTATATTTTTGAATAACGGAAACCGGTAAGTAAGATTTAGCCACCCAACTTTATTACCGCTAACAGCATAAAAAGGATAACTTTTCATTCCGATTAATCCACCAAGATAGAAATCGAAAAAGTCCGGAACTGCTTTGCCAAGAATGGAACCCACTCGGAATTGAGCAGTCAATGTTTGCCCGGATCCTAAACCAAAATATTCTTTCCAATTCAATTCAAGACGGTGAAAATTAAAATCATTGTAAAGCGGTTCAAGAATCCCGTCAACAACCGTATAACGGCTTTCATTATTAAAGCGATTGAATTCATAGTTGTATTGTATCTCAACTTTTCTTCCAACCGGATTGATATCCGAATCAATCTGCGGTTTTATTTCTTCGTGTGTGTATTTAATTTGAATATTTCTTCCGATATAATATTTATCGTCACTGGCAGGATATAAATAATTTCCGCTTTCAGGTAAAATAAAACTGCTTAGCGTAGAAACGTATTGGCTGAAAATAAAACGCGCTTCAATATTATTCCCTTCCGTGAAAATCTTGTGCTTTGCAACAAAATCTACTTCGAATAAATTATAAGTAACTTCGGCAGGAATATTATAATCAATCCTCGGTGGGTAAAACGTAGAATCTATTCCGAAAGGGATTTCAATTTTATTTTTACGGCTGATGCTGTAAAGTTCAATACCCATTGTAGGTTTTAACCCGAGATTATAGAGCAGCGGAACTTTATTCTTGTATTCGAATTGTAAAAAAAGATCACGTTCCATTCGTCTGTTCAATGAAGCGCTGCCAAAAATGGCGAAGCGGTTTAGCACATCACTCGATGCGACATAAATTCCGGGTTTGATTCTATCTAATCCGGAATTTGAAGTGTTATAATTATCAAACCGAATGAACGGTAAAATGCTGATCTTAGAAAAGAATCCGGAATATTTTTCCGGAGTGTAAATTGATAACTCTTTATCATTAAAATTTCTTAATGCATTAATATTAAATTTAGCCAAGTCCCCGTTCGGTTTATCCTGATCCAACGGAGGATTACCAATCCAAACATATTTATTGGCAGGATCAATTTTTAGTTTATCATCCTTCGGGAGAAAAAATATTTTGAAGCCATCGGCACTATAACCGGAATAGACCAGGTCTCCATCAATATTAACAGCAGGCATAAACGCACCCCCGGTTACATTTGTAATTTGCCTTTTCTCCCCTGAGGACAAATCAAGCGAGTAAATATTGAAGATACCGGATTCATCACTTGAATAATATATTCTCCCGTTCTTAGCCTGGACCGGATTCCGCTCATCAGCATTTGATGTTGTAATTAGTTTGTAATCTGAACCATCAGAGTTGATTCTTGCAACATCGCGGTTATCACTATACGAATAATCAAACAGAATGAATGAATCGTCAACAGAATATTTTGGATTGAAAACCTGTTCTCCCTTATCAAAGAATGTTAATTTCTTAAAATTTTTACCTTCTATATCAACAGTGCCAAGATTTACAGAACCATCATTCTGGAAAATAAAAACAATTTTCTTCCCGTCATTTGAAACCGAAGGATTATTAGCACGTAGTCCGAATGTTAAACGAGTTTCTTTGTTTTGATCAAGATCATAAATATATAGATCGTGAATATTTACAAGACGCGGATTATTATCGCTCAACTTTGAGTAAATAATTTTATTAGTTCCCGGAACTACACTAACACTGGAACGAATCTGTGAAGTAATTTCTTTTTCTTCTTTTGTTTTGAGATCCAGCATATACAAAGATGATAAGCTGAAATAATCATACGATTTATTTGAAATGTAAAATAGTTTTGAACCATCATTGGAAAAGACCGGATAGAAATTTCCGAATCCTTCTTTACAGATCATTTCACCGGCAACTTGATTTTTTTCAACTTCTGCAATCCTCTTTTTGTAATCGGATTTCAGAAACTTACTCCATTCATCATAGATTTCATTTCCATCTTTGCCAAGTACATCTTTGAACGCTGCATCAATTGTAAAGTTCGTAAGCTTGGAAAGTTTATTATTAATCTCGCGGAGTTTATCCTCGCCATATTTTTGAGCAATATATCTTACAAGTGCAAATCCGGAATTATAAACTGATTCATTACCAAGACTGGTTTTATCAAAAACTCCCATTTGATTCCATGTTAACATTTTATCACTCAAAGCATAACTGCGTAAAATCATATCGCGGTGTGTGTCCCAACTATCATAGTTAAATTCTTTGCGCATGTATTGTGCGGTTCCTTCAGCAAACCAGGCGGGAACATTTATTCCCGGAATTGGATAAGATGCAATTATATTTGGGAAACCGAAAAGAATATCCGGTCTGCGCTTGTCTTCGTAATTCATGAACTGAAGATAAAGTACCGGAAAAGTTCGCGACAATTTCATTGAAGCCTGAATCTGCACCATGTGAGTGAACTCATGAGAAATTACATTGCGCAGCCAGTTGTGAGTTCCGCGTAAATCAAAATCAAGTGATGAAGACCATATCTCAATCTTATTATCAAAGAAATATGTAGCGCCGTTGGAATAATCATCAATGTCCTTGATTACGAAGTCAATTACATCAGGTTCGTATTGGTAAAGAGAAGTTATCGGTCCCCAAACTTCATCGGCAATTTTTGCAACTGTCTTTGCAGTGCGCTCGGCTTCTTCATGATAATGAACACGAACATGTTTGCCTTTTATAGTAAACCAATTAAAATCGGGATTATAATCATTAAATTGAGCGGCTGCTCTGCCGGTAAAAATTAGGAACGATATTAGGAATAACTTTTTCATCTAATATTATTTTACTACAGCAATTTTTATGATCTTGTTCGCTATATTTCCGTTACTGCCTTTTACCTCTAGATAAGCATAATAAATACCGCTTTGAATTTTCGAAACATCCCAAACAGTTTCGTTATCAAATCCACCTCTTGCTTTATTATTAAGTTCAGTAACTAATTCTCCGGCAAGATCAACAATTTTTATTTTCACATCCGAATCTTCCGAAACATAATAACGAATATTTGTTGAATTGCCGTAAACCGGATTAGGCCAGTTGTAAGCTTTATTAATTGGGAAAAAATCTGTTACTTGCTGCGTTAACAAAGGTGCTGAAACAAAAGAAAAATTTAAGGCTGAACCCAATTCCCCGCTCCAAAATGTTTTACCCTGGACAGGTGCAATATTCCAAACGTACAATTTATTAGTATCATCAAGAAAAATAAGAATCGGTTTGTAAGATGGCAAAGGACCCATAGTAGGAAGTTCTTCAGATAAAATGACCGATGCAGTAGAAGATTTCAAACCGGATGAAATGGGAAACCCCTCTACAATCTTTTCCGTTGAAGGGTCAAACGCAAAGATGTTACCAGCATCTGTCACGGCAATAACAGCGGCATTACCTTGCTTGTTCAAATCGACCGCCAGTGGTACACCAACAAAATTTTCGCCGTATTTAATTTTGAATGGAAAATTTTTCGCCACTACACCTTCCAAATTATATGCTTCAAGAGAATTCCCATTTATAAGTAAGATGTAATTTTGTCCGTCATTAAAAAGATCGGCAACTGAAAAATTCTTAATGGGTACAGATGAAGCAACTACAAAAGATTTTTGCAATTTCCCGTTGGCGATTATATCAAATCCATTTTTCTCTGTAAGAACAATACTTATCGGATTTGAGTCTTTATTCAGAGTGTTGATTAATTTTACTGATGGATTTGATAAATGTATTTGCGTTTGGTTTGCATCAATAAAATAATTTTGCGTTATGTAAGAATAATAATTTGGTGCCGCACTGATCTGCTTGATTGGTTCATTTATAATTTTTGATGCAACCGTAAATTTAAAATTAAAATTGTTATAACCATCTGCTAAATTATTACTTACATAAAGAGTTCCATCGGATGTTCCTACATAAGCTTTTGCATTGTTATTATTCTGATCAATAAGAGCAGCTGTGCTAATTTGTGATGACAGTTGAATATCCGCTTCAGTACCGCCTCTAAGTTTAACTATATTACCGTCCGTTCCAACAAATCTATTCCGACCGTTGAGATCTATCACCGCGGGTGCTGTGCTGCTAAAATTAGTAAGTTTTGATAATTCTTTTCCGAAATAATCATAGACGTAAGTTGTTTTGTTATCCGTTACATAAACATAATTCTTACCAGAGGATATTGCCGCAGATAAATATTTTTGTCCGTTTGTTAAATTTAGATTTGATAAGGAAACCAAGTTTAAATTTGTACCACCGTAGCTAACACTAAAACTCATCTTATTTGAAATTGCAGTAAAGTTTTCCATCGTAATCAAACTATTCGAACCGCTGGTAGACTTTGTGTTTGGTTTTGTATCCTGTGCAAATCTGTTTTTGAAAAGCTTCGCTTTGTTACCGGCATACCAAAAATCTTCGTTAGTTCCTTCTCCAATAGCAATTCCAAAAATCGTATTAAACCTTTTGCCTATATCAAAAATTCCATCAGCTTCCTCTACATAAACGCCTCTTGCACTTGGATCGCTGTTGATCTTATTCTCTGCAATTTTTTCGTTAATTATTTTTTCATCAATATGCCATATAACAATTCCGTTTCCCGGAACGGCTGCATCGTATTCATCAACATCAATTACCACTCCGCCGGGAATTGTACTGGGATTAGCTGTAAATAAACCACTTGTATCCTTCAAAACCTCTTTAGTAAATGTGGTATTATTTCTCCGATAAGTAATAACAAGATTATCTTTTTTTGCATCCTGCTGTCTATTCTCTACAAGAAAATATTCTGATGAGTTGATTGGGATCTTCAGTAAAGTTGTATCCTGTATTAAAGCCGTTAGTCTTGCTGCAACACTAGGGTGAGAATTATTTATACTAAGTGTTACCGGTTGTTCCCAACCTAAAAACATTTTCTCCCATGCAGAAGGCTCAGACGGAAACATTCCATTGTTTGCACTAATTGCCTGTCCGTCCATAAGACCAAATCTTCCAATAGCGCTTAATCCGGTTTCAGTATCATACAGATCCGGTAATCCAAGAAAGTTTCCGATGTTATTAACCAACTCACCATTAATTGTAATCTCTTGCAAAAATATTGAGTTATCTATTGCTGTTAACTCTCTCGATTCTGTCTCTGGAAGAATTATTGAATTTACAATCTTGCCGCTTCGTGTTGGTATTCCGGTAAATTGATTCCCATAAACTTTTTGGAATGCGTTTAATCCTAAATAAAGCGAAGGTAAGTTACGATCTATCGAAAATGTTCCGAGGTCTAATCCGCTGCTTACACCAGCGTGAAAGATGATGAAGAGATTATAATCTGAGAATTTTATATCAGAATATTTTTCGTCAGCGAGTTTCCATACTTCACTTGCAAAATTTGCGATTGGTGTAAAATCTCTTGATTGATAAGCAGGAACGTAGCCCCTCATAGTTTTGCTAACGGTAATTACATCGGGTAAGACTTTATAACTTAAATTTAATTTCCCGCGTGATACTTTTTGATAATAATTTTTTGCAAAGAGAAGATGATCGGAAAAATAATTAGCATTATGAGGGAGAGGATCTAATATTGTATCGCCGTATGTTTGGGTATAGTGAGAACCAAATTTCCCCGTACCAATTGTGGCGTCGTATTTATCTTCCTGGAAATCAACCATAATTGCAAGAATCTTCAAGGTATCATTGGACAGTTGAGATCTGCCTGGATTAAAACCTGAATTATATGGTTTTACAAAAGATTGGGCAGATAAACTGCCCAATCCGAGAATCATAAGTATGATCAAAAAAACATTTTTCATTTTGGTTTATATTCCGCGGGGGAAACCAAGTGTAGTTTTTGTTTGAGATCCCCAACCAATAGATAAAGTAAAACGGAGAGTATTTGATAGCGGATGATTTTCAGTTCCCTTAAATACATCCGTAGTTATGTAACTAAAATCGAATCCATATAATTCATAACGAATGCCAGCACCAAGAGTTACAAATTTTCTATTTCCATGATCAGGATCTTCATAAAAGAAACCTGCACGTAATGCAAATTGAAATCCTTCTTCAACATTACCATACCAATATTCCACTCCCATCGAAGTAACAATATCTTTCATTACTTCACTGAAAGGTCTGTCTGTCCAAGATGTAAATATCGCTTTGTAAAAATCGGGACGTTTTCCAGAACTATCTGCAACTCCGATAAGGAGTTTACTAAAATCCACAGTGTAAGTCAGCGAATTATATTCATCTTGAAATATTCTTGCAGCTAATCCAATTCTGAGATTAGTTGGAATCGGATCCGCCTGAGCCTGGTCTATATAATAAATTTTTGGCCCAAGATTACTAAGATTCATTCCAAGACTAAATTGATTTCCAAGATCACCTAGGAGAGGAATTTCAAAATGTTCCGGACGCCACATTGCAGCAACATCAAAGCTTACTGAGGTTGCTACACCTTTGCCTTGTTCTGCTTCAGTTGGATTATCAGCCAACCGGCCGTGAATCAACCTGAAGTTTAATCCAAGTCCCCAGTTACTACTTAATTTAGTGGCATAACCTAGAGTTAATGCTGCATCGAAAGATTTAAATGTTCCAATTGGGTCCGGCGAGTTTGAACTTGTTCTTACAAATTCACCAAAGTTCATATATGTTACACTTGCAGTTACACTGCCGTTAAGATCTTCAATGTATTGACGATAAGTTGCATAGTCGTAAAATAGATCAAGGTTGAATGCCGGGAGCCAATTACTGTGAGTAAAACTGAATTCCGATCCGGTCAAGAAAGCAATGCCTGCCGGGTTCCAAAAAATAGCGGCTGAGTTATCAGCTAATCCTGAACCTGATTCACCAATTCCGCCAGCTCTGGAATCGGGAGCTAAAAGCAAAAACGGTACAGCTGCTTCACCTTGAGCTGAAATCTTGTTAAACGACATTATCAATGCACACACAAACAAAAGCATCGATATTTTTTTCATTTGCACTACCTCCAAAAAAGATATTTTTTCTGATTCGTTAAGTTATATTTTATCTAATTACAGCCAATTTTCCAAGTACATTATCTTTGTACTTACCGTCAGCAGATTCTACAATTAATTTGTAAAGATACGTTCCGTTTGCAATTTGATTTTCATCAGCATCGCGCCCGTCCCAATCAATACGAACAAATTTATCAAGTAGATCAGGTTGATCAATTTGTTTTATCAATCTGCCTGCAATCGTATAAATTTTTATTTTCACATTTATAGCACTAGCTACATTATGCTGGAATGTAAAAGTTGTATTCGATGAGAACGGATTGGGATAGTTTACTACGTCACGTAATACAATTCCTTTATCACTTGATACAACTGAAAAATTTGCTTCCTGAGATGAAAAATTATTGAACACATCCCAGGCTTTAATTTTTATTTTGTAATCGCCAGTTGCCATGCCGGTAAATTTATATTTTATCAATCCTGATTTACCACCGGAATTCAAATCGCCAATAAAACTGTTTGTAAGATCAATTGGATTAGCCTCATCATCATTTAATATCGCTTCCAACTTATGGCCAATTCCCGTTCCTGTTGTATTTAAGCCGGTTTGATCGGAAAGTTTTACTATTAATGTAAAATCAGGATTAACGAGGTAGGAACTTTCATTATTAATATCATCAAAATAGATAGTAACTTCCGGTCCTTTACCATCGTTAATTGCATTCGGATTAGTTCCACCAACCAATACATTAGTTGAATAGCCAACACCATCAGTTGTATTGTTAGCAATATAAGCGACAATTTTTCCATTTTTATTTTCATAGGAAATATCTTTTGGAACAACAAATTCAGTTTGAAAATCGCCGTTTGTAACAGAAGTTTTTCCGCGATAAACTAGTCCGCCCTGCATTGTTACAGTGTAATCCATTTCCTTAAAATAAATTGATCTTTCAGAATCGTACATACTTATAATTGCATCACCGTTATATTGAGCTAAAGTTCCGTTAGTGTTTCTAACGGTCCCTTTTATTCTAACGTATCCCAATGCATTTACCTGTACAACTGATTTTATGGATTTACCATTAACTGAATCAATTGATGTTGGATTGAGTGGTTCATCCAAGCGCAAAGCAGGATCGCCGAACAGATGAAATTTTTCATCATTTATTCCCGTTAAGAATTGTTTTGCTAATAAATAAGCCTTGCCGATTCTGATAGGCAGATTTCCAATCTCTCTGGATCGAAAAAGGTTACTGTATAGAGAATCATTTATAATAGCATTATCAGTCGCAAAAACTACTCTTGAAGCAGAAAAAGCAGCTATAGCTCCCCCACTCATATTCATTAATATTTCTGTTGAACTCTGTCGAGTTGGGTCATCATACTTACCAAAATCGCAAGTAGCGGCAGTTAAGAAAAAATAATTTGAATTCTTTAATTGAGGAATTGATGCTGATCTTTCGAAAACATTTTCATGCGCCCATAGATCAGGGTTCCCATGTCCTATATAGTTAAGGATTAGTGTACCATCATTAATAGCATTTATAATGGCTTTATTAACTTCCGGTTTTCTTCTGCCTAACCCTGTAAAAACCGTCGGATAAGCTACTAAATAAATTTTATCAAGATCAAAATATTTTGGAATTCTTAGATTGGATAAATTTTCCGATTGTGAAGTATGTAAACTACCATCATTCCATCCGACTTTTTGTGGCCCATCATCTGCAACAAGCGTGATATTGTTCCGCCATAACCCTTTTTCAAGTCCGGTCTCATATTTTATTATTTTGTTAACCACAGTATCAGCTTCTTCAGCAGAATTAATATTAAGTCTTCCGATAGCAATATCATTTCGTCTATCATTCCCTGAAATACGGGCATAGAAATCATCCGTTGGATATGAATATATTTCCTCCAATGATTCTACCGTTTCATATAGAGGAACAAAATTTTTATTCAATTTTTCCATATTGAGATAGTCATAATCTCCATCACCAAAGAATAAAACATAAAAAGGCTTTACTTGCCAATTTTCATAAGCAAATTTTAAAAAATCTCTAATGGCTGTAGGGTCTAAAGAGCCGCAAGAGAATTCATTTAATATTTCATCAACGTAAAATACCTGTGTAGATAATTTATTTGGTGATTGACTTGATCTATAAGCAGCATACCGTTCAGCTTGAGTCTTAAAATCTTTAGCTGTTATTACAATCATTTCACTGCCTGTAAGATTACCGCGAATGTTAGAATTAGTAATCTTAATTGCGTTTACTGGAGTTTTATACGCTGCCGACGTTACTGCAAGATATCTGTGAACGTTGTTTTTAGTTTCTGCAGATTGAAATTTGAATTGTCCCCCGCTAATTATAGCATTCGAAATAATTTTCACATTAGCAAAATCCGTAACATCAAATGTTTGTATTGTACTGTTGGAAAAATTACTTATTGTATATTCCATAGTAGCAGTTGTATCTTTTGAAAATAATAAGAAGTTGTCCGAAACAGATTTCAGTTGTCTTTGGTATGCTATTTCAAAATAATCTATATATAATTTTGCACTTGAAGAAGATGTGTTAATTAAAAATTTCAGATTACTTCTTTCGTCGGATAATTGTCCGCCAAAGATTGCTGTACCAATATTTTCAATACCAAAAATATAATCATAAATTCCAGAGACATATGCAGAATATATCTGGTTCCCGCTTTCTAAAACGCTATATGAGAAAACATCAGCGGATGCATTTGCAACACGAAAATTATAACTTATTAGACTTGAAGGAACAATACCGTTTAGAGTTGTGAGATATGTCCTGCTTTTTGTTGTATTATCTAATTGGTCACCAAAATAATCCCTTCCGCTTCTACCAATATTTACACTGTCTTTATCAAAGCTCTTAAAAGATAATGTGGATATTTGTTGATATGCACCAGAAATATTTAATGATTGCTTGTTTGAAATACGCTTACCATTAGTTCCGCCGTAAGTTAACCAGTAATAATTTTTTTTAGAAAACGGTTGCTTAACCCGGATAATATTTTTAAAAGTCGGACTATATTCCCAAAATTCCTGGGGTCTTCCATAGAAGATTATATAATCTCCTGTATCAAATCTTCCATCTTCTTCACCAATAACCGTAAGTGCATTTTCAATCAAACCTTGATTATTTGATTTGCTCAAATCTTCTGGGAGCGGATAACCTCCGTTGTTATAAATTTTTATTGTTTTTGGATTAAAATCCGTTGCATTAACATCAATTCCAATTGCTTGTAAAAAATTTCTATCTATTTTATATATACCTTCTTCCGGAGCCTCAAAACGGTACCAATCGCCTGCAGCTAAGACCGAAGCGGATGTCTTTAGTAATTTTTTCTCAGAGATTCCCCAGTTCTTAGCAATTTCCCAATTCAATACTATGGATTGAAAAGTATTATCCTGTATTAATTCTCTATTAGAAGGGGTTGATGCAAACGAAATCTTAATAATTATTTTTTTGTAAATCTTAATAATATTGGATGACGCATCAAAAATAACGGGGTGAATTTTAATTGTCTGTACCGCTAAATTCCTAACCAATCCGTATTCACCAAATGCGACAACATCCGGAGTTGAAGAATTCGAATACTTATCTCCAACTACATACTTCTCAACAGACGAAAGCGAATCCTTCTGTAATTGAGGCACAGGTACATACTGTCCGCTCAAAGTGGAATAATCTGCACTTAAAATTTGAATTGTATTTCCCGATTCTGATGGAACACCGATGTTAATTTCTCTCACCGGAATTTGCGGAAGTCCATATTTAGTAACATTTTCAATATAACCGCCAAGTAGATTTAATTTTTTGAATGAATTACCAGATGCTGAAATACTTAATGTGTCTTTATAGATGGGGTGATATTCAATAACAATTGAATATCTATCGGAAGATAAAACTCTTAAATCCTGTGCATAAATGCTTAGATTTAAAACAAAAAAGAGAATAACTAAAAAGAATTTGTATTTCATCGCTCTGCTGAATGGTTTAATAATGTTCTCAAAATTTTTTTTCAGTATAAGAATTCAAAGCGGTAAACAAACTCTATATAGTTTTTCTCCAAATTTTCTGGGCAAAATTTAGGTAAGATATATCACGATGTCAAGTCAAAACAAAACTACATAAATCAGGTCACAATTTATATATTGAGTTTACTCACTTTTATTGACATAGCAATTAAGCATAATGAATATTACTATAAACCAAGCAAGACTTTATTTATTTTCATAGCATTAATACAAAATCCTATATGATCTCCCAGAGCAACACCCAAAGCTTCAGCACCTTTTGTAATGTCTTCACGGCTTACAGCACGTGCAAATGCTTTATCTTTCATTTTTTTGATTACTGATTTCACTTCAACTTCTTCAATTGATCTACTCGGTCTTACATAAGTAACTGCTGTTATAAATCCGGCTAATTCATCGCAAGCAAAAAGAGTTTTACGGAGCAGTGTATCACGCGGAATGTTTGTATAATCTGCGTGAGACATTATTGCATTTCTAAATTCTTCATCAAATCCTTTTTCCATTAATATTTCCGATCCTTTATATGGATGTTGTTCTGCAGTTGGAAACATTTCATAATCAAAATCATGAAGTAGTGCGACACAGCTCCAATATTCAACGTCTTCGCCAAATTTCCCGGCATAAGCTCTTACACAAGTTTCAACAGCATAGGCATGTTTTAATAAGCTATCACTCTTAGTATATTCTTGAAGTATTGATAAGCAGAAATTTCTATCTCTCATTATATCAGAACTCATTTTAACTCCTTCTATTTTGATGATGGATTAAATGAAGGACAATTGTCCGCAAGTATACAATCATGACATTTTGGTTTTCTAGCATAACAAACATTTCTTCCATGTGTTGCCAGCCAGTGAGAAGCATTAATCCAATAACTTTCAGGTAATAATTCTTTTAGGCGGTATTCAATTCTCTCCGGATCGTTTGATATTATGAATCCCAGTAAGTTAGATAATCTTTTAACATGAGTATCAACAGCAATTGCGGGAATACCAAATGCATTACCGGCAACAACAGATGCAGTTTTTCTGCCTACTCCGGATAACTTCGTTAGTTCATCAAAGTCTTGAGGTACTTTCCCATTATAATTTTTGATAAGCTGTGCACAACAGCTACGAATACTTTTTGCTTTTTGTCTATAAAATCCGGTTGAGAAAATATCCTTCTCAAGTTCCTTCGCTGAAACTTTTAAATAATCCTCGGGCTTCTTATATTTTTTGAAAAGTTTTATTGTTACAATATTTACCCGTGCATCTGTACATTGTGCCGATAAAATTGTTGAGATCAATAATTCAAATGCTGATGTATATTCTAGCGCAGGACGTACTCCGGGATATTCTTTAGAGAGAATATCAAATATTTTTTTTGCACGGGATTTATTTTTATTATCAACCATTGCTTAAAAATCTCTTGTCTTTAATTTGCAATTTTTCTACCGGTTCATTATTGATAATATGTTTCTGAATTATTTCTTCAACATCTTCGCATTTCACACCGCCATACCAAATTTGTTCAGGATAAATAACTACTGTTGGACCAAATTCGCATGCATCTAAACATCCAGAGCTATTTGCCCGGATTTTAGTATTGAGCCCGAGCTCTTTCAATCTCTTTTTAAATAATTCACGGATTTCAGCAGAGTCTTTTTCAGCACAACATCCCTTTGGATGCCCCGCCTCTCTCTTGTTCTCGCAAATAAAAATATGTTTTTCAAATCTTGGCATATGATCTTCTAAAAATATTTTACACAAAAAAGGGAAATAATAATTTCCCTTTGTAGCGCGTACGGGGGTCGAACCCGTGATCTCCGCCTTGAGAGGGCGGCGTCCTAGACCACTAGACGAACGCGCCATTTAATTAAATTGCATACAAAAATAACTTAATGAAGTTAATTAACAAATATTTGTTCACCACTTAATAATTCTGTTCAATATTAACTGTTGCATCTTTTAAATTTTCTATTAGTCTATCAAGTTAAACTCATTTAGGTGTTTATTTATTTCTTCAATCTCCTCTTCACTTAAAATATAATCCGAGGCTTGAATATTCTCATTACATTGTTCTGAAGTCCTAGCACCGACAATTGCTGATGTTATCGCGGGATTTTTTAATACCCAAGCAATTGCAAGCTGCCCTACGGTTTTACCCGATTTGTTTGCTATTGGTCTCAATTTTTCAACCAAGGATAAGACTTTAGTTAAAACCGGCTCTTTGAAAAAGAAATTTTTTCTTCTCCAGTCGTCTTCAGCTAATTTATTAATATCAAATTTTCCCGTAAGAAGACCTGCTTGCATAGGACTGTAGGCCACAACTCCAATATTATTCTTTAAGCAGTATGGAAGAACTGATTCTTCATAATCGCGCTTAAGCATACTATAAGGAGGCTGTAAGGATTGCACTTGTTCTATCTCCATACACTTTTCAAGTAAAGATTTATCATAAGTGCTGACACCAATAAATTTTGTTTTGCCCTCTTTTTTTAATTCAACCAAAGTTCCCCAAGAATCTTCTACCGGTATTTTGGGATCCGGCTTATGAATTTGATATAGATCTATATAATCCGTTTGAAGTCGTTTTAAGCTCCCCTCAATTTCATTTCTTATACTTTTGGGATCAAGATTATTAATTGCATTACCAGAACCATCATTTACCAAACCGCATTTTGTAGCTATAAAAACTTTTTCATGCATTCCTTTTACAGCAATACCAACTACTTCCTCAGAATGACCGAACCCATAAACAGCTGCAGTATCAATCCAATTTATTCCATTATCTATAGCTGCATGAATGGCTTTAACTGAAATGTTATCATCAACTCTTCCCCAACCGAATTGCCAAGGGCCGCCGATTGCCCATGCGCCAAAACCAATATTTGTAAGCTCAGGTCCGTTTTTACCCAATTGTCTTCTCTGCATAGATTTATTCTTGCTTATTAATTTTAATATTAAATATAGGGTTTTTGAAAATACTATCTATCTAAGACTTTTAATTAAAAAGAAATGAATTTGGTGGTATAAAATATCCACCCCGCCCCCCCGCTGGGGTAAGATATATTATATAAGGTATGATTTTATATTTAAGCTTAGCAGATGTCTATTATTTGTATTCAATGTAATTAGGAATTGATGAAATAACATCAGTATAACTACAGTAAATTTTTCATTAAATCAGATATTAGGTGTTTCTACTTTTTGCAAAATTTTACATGATTCTGATAAACTTGTCTGAGATTTTTTAAAATCTACTTAAAAAATACAGTACAATTACGGTAGGGGGTAACTAATAATTTCTGTAATGAGGCTAAAAGTTGGAAATACATTTTATAATAATTTAGGGGGTACCGAAAAATTTTTTGTGTTAATCGTAATGAAAGAAAAAGAAATTCCAAAAAATAATTGTGAAAATGAAGCTAGAGTAAAACTAAAACCCCCTTGATTTATGCTAAGAGCAGCTGAAATGAATTTAAGTACATTAATTAGTGAGTAAAATAATAACAAACTGAGAAACACATTCAAAACCTTGTGCTGAATTATCATTAACATTAGTTTACTAATTATCAGAAATATTATAATAGACAATAAAATTATACATAAATAATAGAGAGTTTTAGTGTCGTTTTGATATATATAAGTTAGAATAATAATTATTACAAAAGATGCCAACCACAATAATTTATTTATAATGTTGCTTAAAGAAATGATAAGTAAAAAAATAAATAGCGGATAAAATTTTAAGGTTTGAATTTTAAAAATTAGATACATTGAATATAAAATTGGATCACAAATGGCTAGAGTCAAAAAAAAAGTAAAATACTGTGTTTTATATTGCTTAATTGGCGGCATTAACCAAATCAAAATTGAAAGATAATTTATTAAAAAAGTGACTTTCATAATTGAGTGGATATATATTTACTTCTTCTCAATACCGTCGCCAGTTTTTCTAGAAAATGAATACTGTACTGCATACTTAATAAGTTGTGGTAAGGTTGCTAGGTCTAATTTATCCATAATAATTGCTCTTGAAGAATCAATTGTTCGCTTCGCTTTATGTAAAATATCCGCAATCTCTTGACTTGTTTTACCTTCTGCTACAAGCAGTAAGATTTTTTCCTCCAACAAATTTAAGTTTAACGATTTTTTACTTTCATATACTCCTTTCAAATTACTGAATCTTGCTTTAATCTTTTCAACTTCTTCTTCTGACTTGCTCATAAAATATTTTTCACCTTTGGCTACCGCCCGAATAGAAGCGACTAATTCATTTTTAATTATTTCTTTGGGAATTAAACCGGATGCATTAATTTGTAGAATCTTATAAATATATTCGTCGGTATTATGCATGGATAAAAAAATGATCTTTGCATTCGTATCTCTTTCCAATATTTCTTGTGCGGCTTCAAGTCCGTTCATTCCGGGCATTTCGATATCACATAAAACTACATCAGGATTAAAATTGAAATATTTATTTACCATACTATATCCATCTTCGGCTTCTGCTACAACACAGAAGTCATCATATTTTTCTAATATATTTACCAATCCCTGTCTTAGAATATTATGATCGTCAGCTAACAGCAATCTTATTTTTCGCATGAACAGCACCTTCTTTAGGAAGTTTAATAACTAGTACCGTCCCCTCTTTTTGATTTGAATTTATTTTTAATTTCCCGTGTAATTTTTCAATTCTTTCTTTAATACTAAAGAGACCTGTCCCTGTACTTTTGAACTCTTGAACATCAAAGTAATCTTCGGGAATGCCAACACCATTATCTGATACAATAATATTAACAAATTTTTCATTTAACTCTAACTGTACAGAAAATTCATTTGCATTGGAATGTTTAATAATATTATTCAATGATTCTTGAATAACTCGGTATATGCATATTTCCAAGTCGGGACTGAGTTTTTCCTCTTTGCCTAGAAATTCAAATGATCCGTTGATCTTAGAACTTTCAGATATATAATGCACTAAACTCTGAATACTAATTTTAAGACCTAAGTTAGTAACTTCAGATAATTTTAATGTTCTTGATAATTCTCTTACTCTTTGATAAACGGTTTCCAAATCTGTTTGAATTAGATCTCTTTCGTAATCTTCAAGATTGGATAATTTTAGCTTAATCATTATTAGCTTTTGTCCAATATCATCATGTAATTCTGCGGCAACAAACTTTTTCAATTCGTCGTAGTCTTTATCAAGTTTTTCTGCAAAATTTTTTAATCTATTCTTGTAATTCTCAAGATCAGATTCATATTTTTTTAATTGTGTTATATCATGAAGGTAAAAATTTGTGAACCCTAGTTGAGGATATACTTTTGCAATAACAGAGAATATTTTCCCGTTGATATTTTCTATAAATGTACGGTTAACGGATTCATTTTCAAGAGAAGGTAAAATTTCATTAATCTTTGTCTCCTTTTCTTCGATATTGAAAAATATTTTTCTTGATGCTTCATTCGTTTGTATAATATTCCCGGATGTATCTGTTCTAATCAACGGTTCCGGATCCATTTCAGCAAAGAGAGCCATTAATTCTGCTTTTTCTAATAAAAATCTTTGGTTTTCAGTAATGAATTTTTTTTGAAGCGGAAGAACTACTTTATAAAAGACTAAAATAATTACACCAATAATGCTTACACTTAAAATCAAAGCAAAAAATAACGGATTCTCAAAAGTCAAGAATCGATTAATATAATTATCCAGATTATTCATAGTGATTTCAATTCAATATATAAGAACTCCGACAAAACAATACCCCATCCCTTTTTCAGACTTTTCAATGACATTCTTCTAATAAACTAACAGTTATAAGTAAATAAATCCATTTCTAAATTATCTATAATGAAAAAAAATGAGAATGTTGAATACTTGTTTTGACAGCAGAGTTAGCTAATTATGGTCAAATATTGATAAATGTTTATTTTCATTTGATTCTTGAATCAACTTTAAGAGTGTATTAAGCAGTATATTATAATTTGTCGGTTTGCTGATATATGCATCACAACCGGCGTCTATAGAATTGATTCTATCTTCGTTATATGCATGAGCAGTGTAACAAACAATCGGTATATTTGAGAACAATGGATGATTTTTAAGTTCTTTCGTTAAATCTAATCCATTTTTGCAACCGCTAATAGAAATATCCATTAATATTATTTCTGATCGTTCCTTAAATAGTAAATCATAGCACGTTTCTGCTGAGTCACAAATTTCAATTCGAAAATGTTTTTTTAAGAAATAATATAAAAATTTTTGATTTTCTAAATCATCTTCAACAATTAGTAATTTTGGCAAGGAATTAGGTTTACTTATCATAAAATAATTCTCATTCAGAATTTATATATAAATATTTTTGTGGTTTGATTCATATATAATAAATTTACAAAGATTTCAGTCTTATATATCAGTAGAACTACTGTAATTCTTTTAGAGTTTTGATGAATCCTCCAACTGAAAAAATGTTAAAATCGGTTATTTCGAAAACTTTTAATGAGATTAGTGGTAGTAAAATAGTTTTTTTACAGTAGAACTACGGTATTGAAAGTCAGCTCTTATAAAACACCGTTGTAGAGATTTCAATTAAAAGTATAGAATTATTTTTTATCTTCATAAAAAGTATTAATCCAAATTAGTATCTAAGATAAGTTAGAAAATCATATACCGATTTATTCTCAAATCTTTGACGAATCTCAAAAAATCCCTTTCCATAAATTGCATCAGGATCAGTTTCAAGCAACTTAATTTGTTCCAAAGCAGAATTTTGATTTAGTGATTTCAAATAAAGGTACGAAGCATAATTACAACTGCCTTCATTTATCTTTTGAGAAAAGTTATTCTTAGTATTTTCATAAATCCACGAGTGCATTAGTTCGTGGGCAATAATCGATTCTGTAACAATAGAAGACATTCCGTTTAATACATAAATGGTGTGATATGTCGTTTGAGCAACTAATTTATCATCAATGTATTTATTCAACGATTTTGAATCACAATAACCTTGGGTGTTTTCGTTATAGTCTTTTGCTTTACTCCTGAGAACATTTCTATCAAGGCCAACTATTTTTATATTCTTCAAATTAAATTTTATACCAATACTTGATAGACGTTCTGAAACTTTAATCAAAAGTTTTGCCAACTGTTTTGCGTCAAATACTGCTGTTGCATAACATTTATTACAAATGTGTCTGCCATCCGAATAATCTTGACCGCCATTTGTAATGGATTGACAAATAATTCTATTACAACAATCACATTGGTGCAATTCATTTCTATGATATGGATGATATTTATTTTGATAAATATCTTCATAATACTCCCCTTTTAACGGCATACTGCATACTGCACACTTAGGAAGAATATAATTTTCATAACACGACTTATGATATTTTTTATTTTCATTTACAACATATTCTTCATTAAGAGCCTTTTTACAATAATCACAAATTAATCTTTCAACAATAATATAACAGTCGGGATGATAATAGCTTCCGTCTTTTCTCACAAAATTACCATTGATTGGTCTATTGCATTCTTTACATAAAAAGTGTTCGGGATGATAGGTCTTACCATCTACAAGAATATATTTATTATTTACTTCTTGTTGGCAGTATGCACAACGAATTTTATTCTGAGAGAAGTTTTGTGATTGAACAATCAAAAAAAGAATTATAATAAAACTCTTTAATTGATATTTCGAAGAAATGATTTTAAATAATTTAATCATGGACCAACAATAAAAAAGTCTTGCAACTTATTCAATCACAAGACTTAAATTTTAGTTGCTCTCCAAGTATAGAAAACTATATACTGAACCAAATTATTAATTAAATGCACATGAACAGTAACTAAACAGTTTTATAATAAATTTAGAAAATATTTTAAATTTATGCGTTTTTATTCCAAAACCTGTTGGGGAAAACTGCTTAAATGTCACCGGGTTTTTATACAATCAAAAGTTTTTCTTTTATTAATCTTTTTATTCACATCAAATAAGTGTCAACTTTATAATCTAATATTTCTTTCTTCCCAAAACGATTTAATCAAATTGGAATAGTTTTTCTTCTCGTTATTTGAAAGAAAACTCACATCAACAGCGGTAGAAGTTAATTTCTCAAGTTCATTGTAGGAATAATTATACTCAGAACAGATTAACTCGAGTTCATTAGTAATATCACTTCCAAACATCGGGGGGTCATCTGAGTTGATAGTTACTTTCACATCTTTCTTAAAAAAAGTATTGAACGGGTGATTTTGAATAGACGGGAAAACTTTTGTCTTAATATTACTAGTAATACAAACTTCCAACGGAATCTTTTTTTCAACGAGATAATCAACTAACCGCGGGTCCTCAATTGCACGAACTCCGTGACCAATTCTTTCTGCTTCAAGATCCAATAGTGCAGACCAAACAGATTCCGGACCGGCAGCTTCACCCGCATGTGCAGTTAATCTAAATCCACGTTTCCGGGCTTCTCTAAAAACTTTCCTAAAATCGGAAGCTGGAAAGTCACTCTCATTCCCGCCTAATCCTAATCCAATAATTCCTTTATTCAAGTAAGGTGTAATTTGATTCAATCTGTTCATTGCTGTATCTGAACCGTGATCACGAACAATGTCTACAATTAACCCGCATTTGATCGGATACTCAGATTCAGCTTTTCTAATACCGGAAATTGTCGCTTCAGTAATTGCTTCAACTGTTAGTCCACTAAGTTTAAAATCCCACGGAGAGAAAAATACTTCCGCATAAATTACATTTTGTAAAGAAAGGTTTTTTATTGTTTGATAAGTAGATTCTTCAAAGTCTTCGGCGGTTCTAAAAAATTTATTTTTCCAGAACCACATCTCGATGAAATGTTGAAAGTCCTTGAAAATAAATTTCTGCTTCAGTTCATCAATACTTTTTACTTCATCTTCATTATATTTTTTTATCAAATCAAATAAAAATTCAAAGGTAAAAGCACCTTCTAGATGAAGATGCAATTCTACCTTAGGCATTCTTCTAATTATTTCCGGAATATTTTCTTTCTTCAATTTATTGACCTAACAAGATCGAATTGTTACCGAAAAATAATCCGGCAAAGCAAGCTGTTAATAAGCATGCAAGAGTTGCACCTAATAACGCACGAAAACCAAGTGAAGTCATATCTTTCATCTTATTAGGTGCAAGTGCTATGTAACCGCCAACATAGATAGCAACAGATGCAACATGTGCAAAACCGGTTAAAGCATAAGTAACCATTACTGCCGCACGTGGAGAAATTGGTGTTGCAGAAGAAAATTGGGTTGCCAGATCTTGAAAGGCGGTTACTTCAGTAAGAATTAATCTTTCACCGATTAACTTAGCAGCAGGAATTGCATCATTAAATGGAACTCCAATCACAAGAGTAAAGGGGTAGAACAAATATCCAAGTAAGCCTTTCAAGGTCCAATCAACGTTAATTGAGAACCAACTATTTAACTGAGTTCCTACTAAAACAAAAATTTTATCTGTCAATGCCATTAAACCGAGGACCGCAAGCAGAAGCGTTCCGATTCCTACAACCAATTTTACTCCTGAGTTAGCATTATTAATGATTGCCTCAAATAAACTGCTTTCTCTTTCGTATGATAATTTAACTTGCTGCCCGACCGTTTCGGGAGTATCGGTTTCAGGGCAAAGAATCTTCGACATAATAATTGCCGCGGGAATATTCATGATAGATGCTGATACAAGGTGCCCTGCAATTGTTGGGAAAGTTCCTTTCAATATCATAATGTATGCAGCCAACATACTGGAAGCGATTGTTGCCATTCCTGCTGTAAGAATTGTATTTAATTCGGAGCGTGTCATTCTACTTAAATAAGGTTTAATTATGAGGCCCGCTTCAACACCTACAAATACACTGGATGAAGCACATAATGATTCCGCTCCGCTTATCCGCATCAATTTAGAGAAGACATAAGAAAACAGTCTGATGATTCTGCTCATAATTCCGGTGTAGTAAAGTACACCAACAAGAGCGGCAAAGAAAATAATAACTGCTAGCCCTTGAAAAGCTAAAATAAAACCAAGAGAGGTTTCACCTGATGGAGAGATTGTTCCCGGCCCTAACGCTAATCTTCCGAATACAAATTGTGTCCCGTAAGTTGCGCTATCAAGAACACTATTAACAATATTATTTACAACGAGAAAAGCTTGCGTGCCAACCGGTAGAACAAATACAAACAATGCAAAGATTAATTCAAGTCCAAGACCCCAAATGATAACGCGCCAATTAATAACTTTTCTATTTGTTGAGACAAGCCATGCGAGCAACATTAAAATCGGAATTCCCAAAACGTTAAATACTCTTGATAAGTCCATAGCAAAACCTCTGTATAATTATTTGTCTATTGTAATCCCTTCCACTTTTAATTTTTCTTCAGTAACAAGTCTGTCTATCTCTGTTGGAACTTTATAAACCTTTGGCACCAAATCTTTAGTTGAAAGTAAAAAATGAAGACATCCCAATTGCACTGAGAATGATAGATCCATAATATCTGCAGGATGTCCAAGTCCTCCGGCAATATTAATTATTCCTCCTCGTGCAAGAACATAAACTTTCTTCTCGTTAGGCAGAATATATTCTTCAACTTCATCGCGTACAACTTTAAATGATTTTGCTTCTTTCTTCAAGGATGGAATATCAATTTCAAAATCGAAATGACCTGCATTCGATAAGAAGGCACCATTCTTCATTCGCTCAATATGTTCCATTCTAATAATGTTACTAAATCCGGTGGTAGTAACAAAGAAATCTCCTAAAGAAGAGGCATTCAACATTGTCATAACACGGTGTCCATCCATTCTTGCTTCAAGAGCTTTCCATGGATCAATTTCAGTTATAATTACTTCTGCCCCCATGCCTTGTGCTCGTGCTGCTACGCCCCGACCAACCCATCCGTAACCGGCTACAACAACAGCCTTACCTGCTATATTCATATTTGTTAATTGAGTAATTGCAGTCCACGTAGATTGTCCTGTACCATATCTGTTATCAAAAAGGTGTTTGGATTTTGCATCATTAACAGCAATGGAGGGATAAAGTAGCTTACCGGATTTTTCCAATTCTTTTAAACGGTTAACACCTGTCGTTGTCTCTTCACAAATTCCTTTTAGATTCTTGCCGTATTCCGGATGAGTATGTAAATATTCACAAATATCACCGCCGTCATCAACCGTTACATCCATATTATTTTTTAGTATTGATCCAAGAAAAGACCAATACTCATCTTTGCTTGCGGCATGTTTTGCATAAACATGAACCCCGTTTTTTGCAAGTGCTGCCGCTACCTCATCTTTTGCAGATAACGGATTGCTGCTTGTAACCCAAACTTCTGCACCTAATTTTTTTATTGTTAATGCTAGATAGGCTGTCTTTGCTTCAAGATGGATACACAATGCTACTTTTTTATTCTTAAAAACATTTTCAGTTTTATACTGCTGATATAAATTATCAAGAACGGGCATCCACTTAGATACCCATTCTATTAATTGGTTTCCCTTCGAAGCAAGACTAATATCTCGTACAACAAAATCATTTTCCATAATCATCCCCTTCAATTCAGTAAAAGTAAAATTAATTTAGACCGGTAATAGATCCGCCTAGACCGACCGAGAATCTAATTTCTCTTCCGGGTACCGGAGATCCTTTGATAATCTGTAATTCTTTGTCACCAAGATTGTTCACCTCCAACCTGAAATTAAAATTAACGCCAAAAAGATTTGGAGTGAGACCAATGTTTGCATTAATCAAACTATAGCTATCCATCTCAATTTTATTATCGGCATCATGAAACCTTTTTCCGACATAATCATAGAAGAGATTTAGAGAAGCTATTCCATAATTTATATTGAATAAAAAATCGAATTTATCTTTCGGTCTGTAGATTAAATATTTCCCGGATGTTGTTAAATTCTCACTATCATCTTTTGCACTCATATAAGTGTACGATCCTTGAATCTTTAACGCATTATCAAATCCTCTCCAGGTAATTTTTGATTCAATACCGGTGATACTTGCTTTGGCAACATTTGTCGGTGTCCATTTAGCAGTGGTTGAAGCCCACAGAATTAGATCTTCGAGCTTGCTTGCAAAATATGTTGCCTCTATACTCCAACTGCCCATCGTAACGAACTGAGCAATAAATCCGAAATCATAAGTAATACCTTTTTCAGGTCTTAAGTTCGGATTACCAACTGTCCACGTATCTTCCGGCCAGTAAAGATCATTATAAGTAGGGGCTCTGAAGACTCTTCCGATATTTCCTCTAATTGATCCGCGCCATTCATCGTTATGACTTAAAGTTATTCCTACTTTAGGAGAAAATTGAGAACCAATTCCCGATTCGGGATAACTATCAAGACGCACAGCTGGCACAACGGTTAATTTCCATAGCTGATCAACATTATAACTCCAATCATTTTGAAAATAAAAACTATGAACATTTCGTAAATGACTACCGATGAACGGTATTTCAATATCCTTAACTAATCGTTTGCTTTGAAGATCATCCTGACGGAATTCATACCCATAAGAGAGTAGTCCATATTCATTGAGATCAGTAAATACTTGTAACAAGGCACCTAATGCTTGGCTATTATACATGCTTACTTCAATTCCACCATATGCTTCCGGATTGATATAGAAATGTTCATCTTTCATCAAATAAGTATTGAGATTGAAAGCAAAGGGACCAAATGTGAGTCCTTCATAAGTCAGACTAGTATGGTTGTTGATTATTTTATTTCTCGCTGTCAAATTAGGATAATCCACAGAACCGGGCGAACCGTTATTCGATTCACGATATTTATGAAATGCCGATAGACGCGAATGATCAAAAAAGGAATAACCCGCTTTCAAAAAAATGTTATCCGATTTTGTATCAGCATTAATCAAATTTGTTTTAATTCCCTTCTTATTCATGTATTCAAAATTTCCATCAGATTGAGTTCTATTATACGATGCAAAGTAATCGAAATTGCCAATACCCTGTCCGACCGAAGCATCATATACTCGCGTACTGAATGAACCGAATGTTCCATTTGCTCTGTAGTTCAGAAGATTTTTTTTCGCCATAGATTTAGTAATAATATTTATTACTCCGCCTACAGCATCGCTTCCATACAACGCAGCGTGGCCGCCTTTAACAACTTCAATCCGTTCAATCAAATCAATTGGGATCGTACTCATATCAACGGAAGCCTGTTGGGCATTGTTCAAACGTTGACCGTCAATTAGAACTAAAACTTGAGAATCGGTTGAGCCGCGGAGCGAAATTGATTCTAATGAACCCAAAGCCCCATAAGATTTTATTAATGATCCACCGATTGAAGAAAGGGCTTCCCCAACATTTTTTGCATTCGACTCTGCAAGTTTTGCTGTTGTTAACACTTCGGTAGCAACTGAAATAGAAGTGACGAGCGCTTCATTACGGGTTGCTGTAATTACAACCTCAGAAAATGTTAATTCATCATTCTTCAGTAAAAAATCAATTGTTAAATTGATGTCTCCACCAATATTTATTTCACGTTCTTGTTTAACATAATTCAGCATACTACAAACAACAGTCCATTTACCAGCAGGTACTTGTGTTACCGAGTAGGTTCCATATTCATTGGCAGCACTGCCTATGTGCGTTCCTTTCAGATAAACATTCGCGCCCAAAAGTACCTCTCCTGTTTTCTCATCCTTGACTGTACCGCTAATTGAATTACGATTCTGTGCAAGCGACTGGCTACAAATAAGAATGGATAAAAATATTATGGTGATTTTTATGATTGAGGCTTTCATTTTCTTTTCCTCATCTTAGTTTTCATTTTACGTAAAACGTAAATTAAAACAAGAGAAATGCACGGAATCTTTCACCGTGCATTTCAGTTGAATTAAATTGTACCATATTTAATGTTACCGTAGACTTAATCCTATAGTCATTCTTATTTCTCTGCCCGGTAATGGATAACCATCGTTCAAACGATAATCCTTATTAAATACATTATTTACATCTAATCTCACCATCCACTTCAAATCAAATAAATTAGGATTAGCTCCAACATTCATATTCCATCGGCTGACATCGGGTAAAGCCGCAGTATTTGTTGTGTTCACATAACGAGCACTGAGGAATTGATAATTAACATTAACCTCAAAAATGTCTATAGTGAGTGCAGTGTTAAAATCAATTTTATGAAATGGACGATAGATTAATAATTTGCCATCATTGGTTTTTCCACTTTTATCCCGAGCATCCATATAGGTATGGTTAACCTCAACTTTTAATTTGCTTTCAAAGAATTTTACTCCAATATAGGACTCAAGTCCGCTCGTAAGTGATCTATCCACGTTTGTAGGCATCCATTTGTTATCTGATGCTCTTGGTGCCCAGATAATTTGATCCGTTATATCACTATTGAAATAATTCATTCTTATCTGTGTATTGATAAATGGTAAAGTAATGCCGTAACCTAATTCGATGGTTGTTCCGTATTCCGGTTTTACATTTGGATTTCCGACAGTGTATGCATCTTCCGGCCACCATAAATCGTTAAAAGTTGGTGCTCTATATGATTTACTCCAGTGAGTGCTAATATTAAATGCATAAGCATCTGTACTTGCAAGCATAAAACTAATCTTTGGACTAAATACTTTATCGAAATCAGAAGAAGCATCATAACGAACGGCAGGAACAATAGAAATATTATCGAAAAAGAATCCTACATTCTTAAAACCAATGTTGGTAGAAAGATGTGCACTATGAGTACTGCGGTTTTTATCTCCAACAGATGTGCTGTTTGCATTATCATGACGATATGCATAACCATAGGTTAGGCTAACCAAATCACTAAGGGGATTATTTTGAGATAATTCTAATCCATATGCATTGACTTTATGATCACTTTTTGTTGGCCCACCCCAGGTATCAGGATCGTCATACCTCGTTCTGAAATATTGATAATAACCATTTGCATTAAGATCAGCTTTCCCAAATATTTCTTTCGTACTGTAATTAAGATTAAAATATGAATTATTTGTTCGGGTGATTGCATGAGGTGTCACACTTGCAAAATTCTTCAGTCCTTTTACACTTCCAGGGGAGCCAATTTCTGATTGTCCTAATTGTCCTGTAAAAAGCAAATTTGAATTTTCTTGTAATTTATAACCAAGTTTTACAAGACCATCGTCCCCTTTAGAATAATTATTCTGTCTTGTTTGCTCTAAACCATAGAAGTCAATGTATTTAAAATCTCCGTCGCTCTGTCTTCGTTTGTATGACAGGTAATAGTTGAAATCATCCACTGCATTTGAAGTATAAACATTATAAAATTGAGAATTAAATGATCCGTAAGTAGCTCTTAAACCAATATCCATTTTCGAGACTTCTTTTGCTTTTTTTGTTATGAAATTTACAACTCCACCTACAGCATCAGCGCCGTAACGTGCCGAATTTCCACCGCGCAGAACTTCAACTGTCTCAATAGCATCAATTGGAATAGTGGTAACGTCATATCCGCCGCTTTGAGCATTATTCATTCTTTGCCCATCCATTAAAATTAAAATCTTGTTCGAAGTTGCATCGCGAATATTAATTTGACCGGAACGAATATAGACACCCGGAATTGCTTTTAGTGCTTCAGCCATATCTTCTGCATTTGTTTCTTTGGATAATGATTGTGCTGAGACAACCTCTTTGTTAGTCTTTACTTCTTCTTTTGTCTCTTGAGCAAATATTAATCCTCCAAAAACAAAAGCTACAAGTAAAAAAGTTAGAAATAGTTTCGTACATTTCATTACATCCTCCTGTCTTAGTTTAGTTGGGTTGCTGTTTAGTTTTTATATTAATAGCAGAATCCTTTGTGTCTTTCCAGCTTGTCGGTCCGTTTAAGAGATTAATTCCAGGATGCTGTCGAAATTGATTCCACTCTGTAGCTTCAGCAGGATCTATCCATTTGGTTTTTATAAAATCACCGTATGGAGGCAGATCAATAAATACAGGATTAGTTATAGAATACATCGGCCATTGCCCGAATGCTTCGGCTAGAATCCAGCCGTCTTTATCTAATATAATAGTGGTGCTATCGCTGTAGGTATAGGAAACATCCGTTGTAAACTTCTTAATTGTTTTTCCGTTAAAAATTATTCTAACGCCATCTTCGGTTTTTAAGAGTTGTTGATTTGCCAAAACATTAACTCTGATCTTGATTTTTCCATCACTTGTTGTTCTTATTACATCACCTGGAATTTTTCCATTTACAGTTAATAAAAGAAGAGGACCGAAGTTTGAAGTAAGAAATAAATTTCCTTTCTTAATTGCAGATTTAATATTTGTTTCTGATAATTTTCCGCAATAGGCATACGTTCTTGGATTACCGGTCGTAATTGTCCAGTAATGTTCTCCTTTGGGATAAGAAGTCGTTCCATAAATATCATGACAGTCCGACCCGGCGATTCCGGAAATTTTGTTCCCCTCATTTAAATATGAGAACCACGCATGAACAGCGAATGTATTTATGTTAGTATGAGCAGTATCCCAATCATTATAAGTAAATGAATGAGGCGGTTCACCGTTCCATACTTCAATAGCATCTAAGTATTTTATTTTTCCCCATGATTTATATCTTCCTGCCCAGTCCCAAGCTTGAAACGGATGATTCACCGCTATCAATCCGTTCTGCTGATGGGTAAGATCAATCATATTTTGTACATCTTTGCTGTCGTCGAAAATTGCCCGCGCCCAAATATTCGGATTGCCAATATTTTTCCCGTTCATTCTATTAATAAATGTTTGGTTGAGATGTCCATAGCCATTTTCAATAGATGACGTCGAAGCTTCCGTAGATATTTCACAACCGGCAATAGGAATAAAATCTTGTGTTTTATTTCCGAGCCATTCTTTCTTCCCGGTATCCGAGTTATGATCTGTAAGCATTCCCCAGGATAAACCAACGCCTTTCATCGCTTGAGCTATTTCCGATGGATTCTGATGTCCGTCACTGTAAATACTATGATGATGAGTGTCGCCTGAAAACCAACCAAGTTTACTTAGGTCATATAATTTTTTTAATGAAACATTGTATTCGATTCCGTTAAACTCTTTTTCTTTGATGATAAATTTTTCTTTTACCAGACTCCATTCAGGTCCCTTCGTAATTATCAATACAATTGTATCGGCTGGAACTTTTACAGAATAGTATCCATCTCTAGTAGAATATTCCATTTGAATTAAGTTGTCTGTTCTCCCATCAACCTTTTTATCACCGAACGCCATAACAACTTTAGTTAAAGGGTAATACCAGACTTGCATTTGAGCAATTAACGGCTTGCCGTTTTGATCGGTGATTTTTCCATAGATAACTTGCTGCGAAGCTTTAGGAATTAATATTTCTTTTTTCTGCGGGAATAAATCAAATGTGGAGACAATAATGAAAATAATCGTAATCAAAAGAAAATTTTTAAGACTGATTTTCTGTGTGGACATATAATCCGTCTCCATGTAAACTATTTATATTTGGTTGAACAAATTGTTTTTATTTGCTAACTAATATTTCTGTTAACCTTTCTGCGTAGTTTTTAAAATCAATATTATTGACTTTGCTTAAACGCTCAATTATTTCATTTGAAAAAACATCCGAACCCGAAAACGCACCGGCAATACTTCCGGCAATTGCACCGATTGTATCGCAATCGCCTCCTAAGTTAGCGGCTGCTTCAATTGTTTGAAGAGGATCGCCTTTATAATAGATAACAAGTGCTAAAGCCAAAGGAACCGATTCTGACATTGCTACGCCTGCACCGATATAATCATACAAGTCTTGCCATATCTCTTCTTCGGATTTTCCCGAACGGATAATTCCAAGTGCATGCTCTGCACGTTTTATTATTGAAGCTCCGTACCATTGGTTACCTAACTTCATTCCTTCTTCCGCACCGTACATAAATGCGTCTATTATAGTTTCCAAATTTTCGCTCACCATCCCTGCAGAGACAGCACAAGCAACGGCTGAGGCACCCGCTATTGCTATGTTTGTATTATGAGTCGGTATACAGATCTCAGCAACATCTTTTACAACTGCTTCATAGTCTCCGGGATTAACAATTCCAGCCGGAGATATTTTCATTGCAGCACCGTTGGTATCACCCATCCAACCTGCTTCATCAATAGAAACCCCTGAATCAATCATCTTTAATGCTCTTAACGAACTTGGTCCTAGAATCAACGTTTCAAAAGCATTTAGGCTTTTAGCCCACTTCAATAATTTTTTTGCAACACCTTCTTTCGTAAATTTTTTCTCTTCAAGAAAAAGATCAACAAGCAATAACGTTTGTTGAGTATCGTCTGTAATTTGTCCTGCTTTCATTCCGTTATGAATTACATGACCTATTGGCGCAGGAAGTAATTGGGTAATTCTTTCGGGAAACATTTTTCGAATCATGATCGGATTCATTAAAGAAGTAGGCATTCCCATTGCATCACCATAAGCAACACCTAATAAAGTCCCGTAAACTTTTTCGAAAATCATCTGCCGTTTTGTTTTACTTATTTCCTCTTTTGGTAATGTTTCATTTATCATTATAACACTCCGATGTTTTTGGATCTGAGCCAGAAAGCAAAAGCAATTAATATCACTTCGCCGAAACAAATCAGATAATCTCTTCTTTTCATTTTTATTTCATTTAAATCCGTTGTTGTCTTCATTGCACCGAACCCTCTATTAAGCATAGCAATTGCAAGATTATCCGACATTCTGAGCGAATCAACAATCAACGGAATTAGCACCGTTATATAAGAGCCGATGCTTTTAATAAATCCGTCTGTTCCAATCTCAGCACCTCTTGCTTTTTGTGCTTCTTGAATCATCTCGGATTTTTTCTGCATCGTAGGAATAAATCTTATTCCTGTTGCGATAATAAAAGCGAATTGATGCGGGATCTTTATCCTCTTTAACAGTTGTAAAATATCTTCGATCGGTGTTGTGTATGTTACAATTGTGGATGTGATTACCATAATTAGAATTCGTAAAACTAAAGTAATGCCGTATAAAAATCCGCCGAGTGTAAATGGAATGGTTCCCAACGAGAAAAGTGTTTTCTGATTTTCTTCCGAAGTAAAATTAGAGGCCGGGTAAGTGAATCCTGTAATCAAGAGCATAAAAATAAAAATCGGAAGAAGCGGTTTAATTATTTTTTTTATTCCTAAGAATGGTGTACCAATAGTAAAAAGTATTACGCAAGCGCATACGACAATTAATAAATTAATTACCGGCGAAAGGAATACAAACGATATGATTGTAAATACCAAAAATCCTAATGCTTTAGTTCTAACATCTAACTTATGGACATAACTTTCCGATGGGTAATACTCAATTAACATTTCCTTTCCGGGCTAATTGTTCCAATAAGTCATTTTGTAATTTATTTATTGTAACAGGATAATTTTTGTAACCGGTATCCCTTAACTCTGCGGCAAGAATTACACAATCGGGTGCTGTTATTGATGCAGATTTTAAAATTTCAGATTCATAAAAAACTTTTTCAGGAGGACCGTCGAGCAGAACTTTACCGTTTGAAAAAACTATTACTCGATCTGCATATTCTGCAGCAAGAATCATGTTGTGAGTGATCATTAAAATTGTATGCCCTTGCATATGAAGTTTATCAAGCATCCTCATCATTTTATTTGTTCCGTCCCAGTCTTGTCCTGTGGTCGGTTCATCAATAATTAAAATCTTCGGCTCCATTACAAGTACTGTAGCAAAAGCTAATTTCTGTCTTTCTCCTTTTCCAAGTGTAAACGGATGGCGTTTTGTAAATTTTTCTAATCCGACAAATTCTAATGCACTATTTATTCTTGTTGATCTTATTTTTTCTGATAAATTCATTTTCTTCAATCCGAACTCGACCTCTTCATAAACTGTTGCTGAAAAAATTTGATGATCCGGATTCTGAAAAACATAACCGACTTCTTTGCTCAATTGCGCCGTTGTAAGCCGACCAATATCTTTACCGTTTATATAAACAGTCCCCTTTGTTGGTCGTAATAATCCATTTAGTTGTTTTGAAAAAGTTGTTTTTCCAGCACCGTTCTTGCCTATTAATGCAACAAATTCTCCTTTATGAATTTTTATATTCAATTCATTTAATGCAGAATTTTTTTGCTCATAATTAAATGACAAATCTCTCGTTTCGATCGCAATAGAATCATTGCCTACTGAGTGACCTTTTCCCGAACCGTTATCAGATGTTTTGAAAGACAATAAATTTTTTTTTGTGAACTGCAGAAATTCATTTCTATTGATAAAGACAGAACCTTGGTCTAAGAGGCCACACTCTTTTAGACAGTTTCCTATTTCAGTAACTTCAGGAGGACGGATACCGACTTTTTTTGTGAGGACTACATTCTTAAATAAAACTGTTGGCCGTCCTTCCCAAATTTTTTGCCCGTCATCTAAAACGATTATCCTATCAGCGTATTCTAACATTTCTTCAGTATCATGGCCGGAGATTAAAATTGTTACGTCGCCTTTTTTCTTCAACCCTGATAAAAGTTTATATATTTCTTCTTTTCCTGCAGGGTCTAACTCGGAAGTTGGTTCATCAAGAACTAAAATCTCCGGTTCCATTGCAAGTACTCCGGCAATTGCAAGTCTTTGTTTTTCCCCTCCAGATAATTCTGATGTCATTCGTTTCTCGTAACCTTCAAGTCCAACGGCTTTTAGTGATTTACCAATAACTTCACGTATCTTTTCTTTTCCAAATGCAAGATTGGAAGGGCCAAATGCAACATCTTTCTCAACTGTTATCCCAAAAATTTGTGTTTCTGGATCCTGAAGAACTAATCCGATAAAACGTGCCATTGTTTGAACACGATATCTCCGAGTATTCATAGTGTTGGCAATTATATTACCTTCGAAATCACCTTCAAGAAAATGTGGGACTAAACCGTTTAAGAGCATCATTGTTGTAGTCTTTCCTGCTCCTGTTCTTCCCATTAACCCGATAAATTCTCCTCTCTCTATTTTAAAATTAAGAGAGCTAAAAATATCCGTAAGACTATTTTTATATTTAAATCGTAAGAGATCAACTTTAAGTGAACCTCTTTCAAGTACTTCAACCATTTAACGTTTCCTTAACTCACCAATTACTGTGATTGGTTTATCTATTTTATCTTTTAAAAGATTCAATCTGTTTTTTGGTAAGGAAATGATACAGCATGTTGACGGTCCGCCGGATTTTGTAACATCTAAATTTATTCCGTCATAACAGAGAGGAGAAAAACCGGCACTCTTTGCAAGTTCTCTAAACTCATGAGCGATCCCTTTAGAGCCAACTGGTAGAATATCATGAATGAACTCGAATGCATTTAATTGTTTGATAAGTTTGGTGTTTGCAATTCCATCATCAGCATAATGTATTTTATGCTCGGGTGCAGATTTGGGGACACCAAGACAAACAACAAGATCGTCTATCAAACTTTTCCCCGGTTTAAAATCTTTCTTTTCAACAAATCCAACTGCAGTTACACCAACCCCGGTTTGATAAGTAACAACGTTATCTTCAGTACTTCCTGTAACCACAAGGTCGCCATTCAATCCTGCTTCAGTAACTTCATCTCTTACACCGCGAATTATTTCTTTACCAATGGAATCCATTTCAACACAAAGAGTATCAACAACTAAAACAGGAAGAGCCCCAGATGAAAGCATTTCCATGATTGGGACCCTGGCAGCTAAACGTCCCAAATCATAGGCCGGTGAAAATACTGTATCAAGTTTCTTAGGGCCGATCCCGCCGTCGGAATCACAAGTAATAACCATCCAAAATCTTTCTGTCAGTTCGGTAACTAATAAATCTCTCACACTCCGCGTTTTAAATGCTTCGCTATTATTTTGTTCTTTAAGAGCTATATATTTTTCAAAGAGTTGATCTGAAATCATTTACTAAACCATTTTACTTTTACTAATGATTAAATAAGCGGTGATTGCTATGAATATATTTATGCTTGCTGCAATAGTAAGCGGTATTATTAATGCTGTCGTGAGTCCAACACCACCAATCGGCATCACAAGTAAAGATGATACAGGCCCATTAAGAAATACCGCCACTAATGCTCCAACCCATAAGTGAATTTTTTTTGCTACAAATTCGAAAACCGAAACCCATACCGACATTTGCACGGCGATATATAGATGAATAGGGAAACTCAATGGAAATCCAGTTGTTAATGCTGTTAGCATATGACCGAGTGCTGCAACAATAGCACCTTCACGCCAGCCGAAAGTGATCGCTGAGAAAAATGCAAATGCCGCATCAAGCGCTACTGTCCCGGTAGGACTTGGTACTTTTATCATTGCACCAACTGCACTTAAAGCGATGAAAATTGCCATGCGAGCTATTCTTTTTGATGACCAAAATATTTTTTGATAATCAATATTTATTTCTTCTGGCGGTATTGGAACGATAGTCATTTATTATCATTCCATAATATGATTTAATTCAATGCTCATGCCCTCACCGTGGCGAAAATAAAATTCGCTTCTATCTCCAGGCATAAAAGAACGTGCAACTTCAACGATTTCATCATTCTTATTAAAAGTTTTTCTTGTTAAGAGAAATAAAGGCGATCCTTTTTTGATCTTTAATAATTCTGCTTCATAGCGGTCAGCTCTTACACATGTAAGATTTTCGGTAAAATAACTTAACGATAGATTGTAATGCTCTTTGAGAATATCGAACAAAGAATTTCCCGATAAATCATATTTCAAAAGATTTGGGCAAAAGAATTTTGGTATATAAGAAGTCTGCAATGCGACAGGTACATCATTCAGAACTCTAAGTCTCTGGATCCTGAACAACTCTTTACTTTCTTTAAGCTTCAGATATTCAAGTGTCTCTTTTGTTTCTGAAATTTTTTCAGCAAATATCACTTTAGTTTTCAATTTACCGCCGTTCATTTTGAATTCCGAAGAGAAGCTGAAAGCATCCGTCAAACCTTTAAAGATTTTTTTCTCAGCAACGAATGTTCCTTTACCTTGAACTCTATATAATATTCCTTCGGAGACAAGATCGGCAATAGCCTGTTTAGCAGTGTTCCTGCTGATACTTAGAATGTCGCACAATTCATTCTCGGAAGGAATTTTCTCCCCCGGTTTGTACTTGCCAACATCAACATCCTCTTTTATAATCTCTTTCAACTGGTAATAGAGGGGCAAAACACTTTTTCGATTTATTTCCATAACTGTAAATCCGATCTTAATTTGTAAAAGAATTATAGAGCATATTTATTGCTGCATAATTGTAGAGAGGTAAGTACTCCACTAATTGCGAAAATGTTGTTTCCATATTCTCGGGTACAGTGTTTATCTTTAAAAGATCAAGGTTGCCTGGGGCATGAATAGTTTTCCCAAATAGACCAGCTGCTATCGGTATTTGTGGTCCGGCTTGTTTTGTCTTAGCAGAATTTATGTAACGAACTTTCCCTGTTTTTACAGCACTGACATTTTGAGCTCCTTCACGATGGGCAATTTCATAAGGTGTTGTTGTACCCCAACCGACTTTCTCTCCTTCGAAGTATGGTCCCCCTGCATTATCCCAAATCGGAATGAGAATAACATCCGGATTAGCTTTTACAACTTCATCCCACGAAACCTTCGGTGCAATTCCAGGGCGATCAGAAAATATTGGGTCTCCTCCAACAGCTTTTATCAATTCTGTTATATAAGAATCCTTGCCCGGGACACATTTATAGAAATAATTTATTTCATAATACACACTAACTTTATTTACGCCTTTATATTTTAATGAAATATTATTAAGATTTATTTTTATCTCGTTAACTAATTTTTCTGCATCAAAATCTTTTCTAATTACCTTACCAAATTCCAATATTTTACTATAAACTTCATCCAAACTTGTTTCCTCCATGTGAATAACATTGAATCCTTCTTCCTTGAATAAATCTCTGTACTTTATTTGCATTCCGGTACAAGTGAGTATCAGATCGGGCTTTAATGATCTGACTTTTTCAAGATTTACATCTGCAAAACCGCCGATGATTTCAAGCTTACCTTCCTTTACCAATCTTGGAATTGAATCTGGGAAAATGCAGTACCTAGTAACCGCCACTAAATCATTTGTTCCATTTACTGAAGCAACAATGTTCGTCCAGTTTGGTGCAAGCGAGACTATTTTAAATTGTTTCTGAGCATAGCTTGAACAAAATACAAACAGTGAAATAATTAGAAAGATAAGTTTAATTCTTTGAGTCTTCATTTTATCCTCCGAGAAAAGAGGTTTTTTAATAAACTTGTTGGGTTGTTGGTACAACTTACATTTTCTGCTTTCACTTGTCAAGGAAAATCAATTAGTAAAATGTTATTAATCGTTAAAAGCTATGATATTATTTCATGAGTATATTTTTTTTTCTATCCTTGAGGGGATTAATGGCCAGTGTCTTTACTAAATATGGGTCTAACATCACACTAGATTTTTACTTTATTAAAACTGAAAAATTCTGTTCATATATCAAGTATTGCTGCACAACTGATAAACATTCAGTCAGGTCTTTGTGAATAATTTGGATAATATTAGTATAGATAATCTATTTTATTAAAATGTTAAGCATATGATAACTACATAAAATTAAATTGTTACTGTAAGGATTCAGAATTCATGCGCGGATATACTTGAGAATCGTTTTATAATAATAACCCATCAAATCTCTAAGTACAACTATCAGCGTTTCTGCATTTGCTAAATTACTTGCAAAACTATATCTGGGGTCTATCCTTTTATTAAAACCAGCTTTCCTACATGCCAACTTAAAACATTGGGTGGCAAAAACTTTTATTATTCGGACCCCATCAAGTTTTGAAAAGACATATTTATTAGTTGATCATTAAAAGATTAACATAAGAAATGATGAAACACATTTTGAAAGGTTAATTAGAACAAAGAAAAAAAAATCCTTGTATTGTTTACAAGGATTAAATTCTTGCTGCCCCGTCAGGGGTCGAACCTGAAGTCTTCTGATCCAGAGTCAGACGTGTTGCCAATTACACTACGGGGCAGTTAATCTTCAAAGCAAATATAGAACTATAGTATTAAAAGAAAAAGGTTCTACTTTTTCTTCGGCAATTTTTTTATTTCTGCCTTTGGAATAACGTTGCCCACAGGTTTATCAACATTTAAGTAGAAGAATCCATCGCTTATATCATACAAAGCCGGATTTGAAGCATCTTCAACTTTGATTCTCGCCTGACCGGAGAATAATCCTGCTGGGAAAACCCAATGATAAGCACCGGTTGACTGGCTATTTGTTAATAGTTGAACCCAAGATACACCATTATCAACCGAGTAATACAAATTAATATTAGAAACTGCAAATGTTGTCCAGATAACATTAACAGAATCTTTAACAGTCTCTCCACCATTTGGATAAACCACTCTAACTTTTTTGTATTTATGAATCGAAAAAACATTGGCAGATAATCCTGTTGGCGTTCCAGTTACTGCTTCACTAATTCTTACTACACTGTTATCCGAACTATCACTATCAGTCGGTACCCAATTATACGTACCATCGTTAGGAGTGCTGGCAGAAATTGTTTTCCATGAGCCACCTCCGTTTGTCGAATACTCAATTTTAACATTTACAATATTGTTGGAAGACCAGCTTATCTCTTGAGAATTATTAGAGAGCCATTGCTCGCCGCCATTCGGCCTAATAATAGTTATTGTTGGTGCTTTTGTAACTTTAAAGACGCCACTATTCATAGAAGCTGTTCTATCCGTAGCGGTAATTCGAATAACATAATTATCAGAGACTACAGAAAAACTAGTCTGGTAACTTCCGCTGTTTTGAACACTATCTACCAATGTAATCCAGTCAGATGGTATAGTTGGATTGATATAATTATATTCGATCTTAACCGCAGTAATACCTGTTGATATCCATTGAATATTTACCGGTTGACCTGCTATAACTTCACTACCATTTGTTGGAAATGTTATCTGTTGAATTTCTGGAGTTAGTAATATAGAAAATGGTGCATCACTTTCATCAATGGGATCGTTGTCCAAAGCATCGCTTATTCTAATTTTGCATTGCGTTGAATTTAATCCAGCCGGAATAGTCCAATCATAAGAACCTGAACTCGGAAGATTATTCACGATATTTGTCCATGTAATACCATTGTTTGTAGTGAAGTCAATTTTAACATTTGCAATAGCTCTAGAATCCCAGGTAATTGTTTTAGTTTGTTTCTCTCGCCATTTATCTCCACCATTTGGTAATATAACTCTTATGGATTGAACTGTAGTATTGGAAATAGTAAAATTATTATCTGATATATCAAACGGACTGCCATTAGCTGCGTCACTAATTTTTATTCTGCATTGATAAGAACTTAAATCAGGGACACTCGACCAAGTGTACGCGCCTTTACTTTCCCAAGAATTAATAATCGTATTCCATGTACCACCTGCGTTAGTTGTGTACTCTATCTTAACATTTTCTACATTTTGAGATGTCCATCTTATCTCCTGACTCGTACCGCTTTGTAATGTTTCGCCGCCATTTGGTGATAGCACTGTTATTGCCGGTGCTTCTTGAATAGTAAAAAACTGGTCACTGTCATCGGATGGCGCCCCGTCTGATGCATCGCTAATTCTAATTTTACAATTTGTAGCGATTGTATTAGGTACTTGATTCCACGTATAAGATCCAGTACTTGGTGTACTAGCAGTAATTGTATTCCAAGTTAATCCGCTATTAAGTGTATATTCAATTTTTACATTAGTAATTCCGGCAGCGTTCCATGTTATTTGTTGGGAAGAACCAGCTATCCATTTTTCTCCACCGTTAGGACTAGTTACTTTAATCAGCTGTGTACCTGGATCAGTAATAGAAAAATTATTATCGGAAATATCAGATGGCAAACCTCGAATAGCTTCACTTATTCTTACACGACATTGCAATGAAGGACTTACATTGGGTATCGGATTCCAACTATATAATCCGTTACTTGGCGTACTTGCAACAATTGTTGCCCATGTAGCACCGTTGTTAGTAGTAAACTCAATTTTAACATTCTCAATGTACGATGAAGTCCAAGTAATATTATTACTTGAACCCGCATACCATCCTTCATTTCCGTTTGGAGACACAACAGTAATCTTCGGTTCAGGTAGTACGGTAAATGTTCCATTACTTTGAGAGACAGGTGAACCTGTAATAGCTTCCTTGATTCTAACTTTATATTGATCTCCAGAACTGGAAAAACTAAAAGGATATTTTCCAATTGAACCTGTTCTTTGAACAACAGTAGTCCAGGTTTTTTCGTTATCAGGCGTATATTCAATAAGAACATTATCTACACCGACAGAAGTCCAACGAATAGTGTCAACAATTCCCGCAGTCCAGGTTTCCCCTCCGATAGGATATAATATTTTAAGTTCTGGTTTTGGAGTTATACTAAAATTAGCATTACTTTGATCAGCAGGATCACCATCAGCAGCATCGCTCACTTTAATTAAACATTGTGTAGATAGTGAATTTGGAATACTCCATCCATAAGCACCCGTGTTTGCAAGATTATCAACAAGTGTATTCCAAGTCAAACCATTGTTGGAAGTAAATTCTAATTTAACATTTGTGACACCGCTCGAACTCCATGTAATATTTTGTGAAGTACCTGCCTGCCATTTTTCACCACCGTTAGGACTTGTAATTCCTATCGTCTGAGAAATTTGATTTGTTATTGTGAAAACACTATCCGAAACATCCGAAGGTTCTCCATCCGAAGCATCATAGACTCTTATTTTACATAATTGAGAATTTAAATTTGGTACCGGTGACCAAACATAAAATCCTGTTGCAGGCGTAGATGCAACAATTGTTTTCCAATCAAAGCCATTATTTGTTGAGTATGCAATTTTTACATTCTCAATGTTTTCTGAAATCCATTCTATTTTTCTATTCGTTCCTGCAAGAATTGTTTCACCGCCGTTAGGTGATAAAACTTTTATTACCGGTTCCGGAAGAATTGTAAAAGGATTTGTGCTTTCAGTGGATATGGTTCCATCTTTTGCATCCATTATTCTTACTTTTGCTAAAGTAGAGGGAGTGTTGGGTATTGGATCCCAATAATAGACTCCCGTATTCTTTCTATCAACTGCGATTAAATTCCAGTGTTGACCATTATCTGTAGTATATTGAAGTTTAACAGAGTCTAAACCAGAACTGTACCATTTAATTTGTTTAGCTGAACCAGCTTCCCAAGATTCTCCACCGTTTGGAGAATTTATTTTCAAACTTTTATTCGAATTTCTGACAATTGAAAAAACTTTATCGCTTTGATCTGTACTAACTCCATTTAGGCTTGTTATCATTATTCTGCACTGATTGGAAATTGAGTTGGGTACAGGGAACCAATTATATATACCTGTGTTTTTCAAGCTATCAACTACCAAGCTCCAACTTGTACCGTTATCAATTGAATATTGAATTCGAACTAACAAGGTACCGGTACCCGTCCATTGAATTTCATATGCTGATCCCTCAGATAATATTTCACCACCATTTGGTGCAACAACTTTTATGGTCACATCACCAGTACCAGGTTCTACCGGGTTAGTTGATGAAGTAGCATCTTTCAGCTTACATGAGGAAAGAATTATTAGTAAAGCAAATGATAATATTATTAGTTTTCGCATCGCTTCCTCGATGTTATGATTTAGCAGACTTTCTGTCTGTAGTAATTTAATAAATTTCACTATTTTAATTAAGAAATTTCTTTCAGAAAGTATGCCTAACTTTGTACCCGAAATTAGGTTAGTTCAAAGGCAAAAAGAGATGAAAATTAAACATTACCTGTCAATTTTACTTTTTACAACTATAAACTACATATTACCACAATCAATAATTTATTCCGGACAAATTGGGTTATTCACTTCTGCAAAATCTTTTTCGATCAATTCTTTAGGATTCATTTATGTTTCTGATGTTTCCTCAAACGAAATAATAAAATTGGATACACTTGGAAAGGTAATAAAATCAATTGGCGGATACGGCTGGAATGAATCTTCTTTTGATTATCCTATTGATGTTTTTGCAACGCCATTAAATATTTACGTAGCTGACAAAAATAATAATCGAATTCAATTATTTGATAAAGATCTAAATTTTATTTCCACCTTCTCAACTCAGGATTCAGATGATGACAGGATTAAATTCAGATATCCGTTAAGTTCAGGTATATCTTCACAAGGTGATGTATTTATTCTAGATTCAGACAACAGAAGGATTTTGAAATTTAATTCCAGGTGGGAATATCAAACTTCAATAGGGAGTTATGACGCCGGTTCTTTTGCACTTGTAAATCCCAAACACTTTATAATTACTAATGATGCAAAAATATTAGTCGTAGATTCCAAATATCTTTTTCAATTTGATCAATTTGGTAATAGTATAAAAAAAATTCAATTATCATTCGAGCCGGAAAATATTAATTCATCTTTTAAGACCATTAGTATAAATGATAAATCACAAATCTCTTTTTTTACTGATCACGATTTTGAATCTGCAAATTTTAACCCGACAATATTCAAACCGAAATTAGAAGATGATATTGAAGACTCAATCATATTCAACTCAAAATTGTATCTTCTCACAAAGAACACAATCCTTATTTACAAAATTGTTCAATCTAATTAATCCGTCCAATGAAACGTAGTTATAGTTTGGTTTTATTTTTTTTATTACTGTTTTGGTGCTTAGGAATTTTTTCGGAATGGCTTATTAAAATAGACGAACATTTTGTTTTTGCTTTACCATTTCTGCAAAAAACTTATTCCTTAGTCTGCCATCAAGAAAAAAACAAATTGCTTTTCTTCGATGGTGCTGGAACATTAACTTGTGCCCGTTGTACCGGAATTTATTTAGGGCTATTGGTTTCTTCACTACTTGTATTATTTAAATTGCCAAAAATTAAATTCCGAATTAATATTTTGATGGCTGCCGCTCTACCAATGATCATTGATGTATTACTAAGCTCATTAAAAATTTATACCTATTCTAAATTACTAGCGTTTTCTACTGGATTACTTTTAGGTTCAATAGGATTTTTTTATCTTTACGCCGGCTTGAATAATCTAATTCTTGAACTAAAAAGATGAGATTGAATTGAGAAAATATTTAGCAGCACTTATTTGTGGTTTTGGGGCAGGGGTTTTACAGATTGTTCCTTTTGTTAAAAGTTTTTCATGCTGCATGATTTTACCGCTTGCTGCTTTCATTTCTTTGTTATTAGATCAACGTGCAACCAGAAATTTTGAAAAGATAGCGATGAAGAAAGCGCTGCTGTTCGGTTTATTCACGGGACTATTTGCTGCTTTGTTCGGATCAGTCTTTGAACTGCTAATTACTTTCTTAACAAAAAATAATGATGTAATAGCTTCCTTTACAGATCTTCAACGCATCGTCCAAAATCTTCCTCTTAGTGAAGAAATAAAAAAAGAAGTACTAAGTATCTTTCAATCAGTAAGAGAAGATATTCTAAAAAGCGGTTTTTCAATTCTTTATACGTTCTCCGTTATATTAAATAATTTTATCGTTAACTCGATCTTTGGATCAGTTGGCGGTTTAGTTGGGGCACAAATAATTAACAGCAGGCTCAGTAATCAATCAAACGGCAAATAAATGATAACCGCATTAATTTTTAGTGCACATTTAGTTTTTACGCTGGTCATCTTTACAAAAAAGTGGCAAAGTGAATCCTTAAGCTCGGCATTTACAAACTTGGCACTGATAATAATTTTGTTTGCAGTCGGCTGGTCAATTTCAACTTCTGTTGTAAAAATATTTATTGACAGCAGGGGGTTTGGCGTTCAATTCGATTCCGATGCAATTTCATTAACTCTTCTTTCAATTGCGGAATTTTTCTTTTATAGATTATATTATAAGGAAGACAAACCAGCTACTGAAGCCGGTACGGGAAAGTAATTACCACAGTTTGATCAATTTGTTTTGCATTTTTAGGCAAAGGTTCAAAGCGCCAATTTTTTAGGGAATTAATTGCAGCAAATTCCAAACGCGCATCAGCTTTAATTAGCGGAAATATTTTACTAACTGTCCCATCCGGTAAAATTGTAAATCTAATTTTAACATCAATTTCTTTTGCAACACCTTCGGGATATTCGGGCAGATTATAACTATAAATACGTCTCATCCCTTTACCGCCAAAATCTAACTCAAAACCAAAACCGCCTGTTCCTTCTCCCCCTAATTCATTTCCTTCTTTTTTTGAATCTCCAGATACCAAGGGCTTAATCTTAGAATTTTTTAATTCATCTTTCTCTTTTTTCTTATCGGATGCAATTAAATTATTTTCATCTGTTTGTTTGGATTTTGGTAATTCTACTTTTTTAAGCTCCTCTTTCTTTTTAATTGATTTTTCTTCGGGAGCTTTATTTTCATCAACATCAGTTTTTTGAAATTGAGAGCCCGGGCTTCCCGATCCACTTCCCGAACCAAATCCTACCAGCAAATATTCCTGAAGATCAGATTCACCCGACATTTTTACAAAAAGGAAAATTAATGCAAGAATCAAATGAAATGAGATTGAAACCAAATATGAAATATTTCGAGGTTTTTTTGTAAACATTAGAAAGAAACTTTTTCGGTTTGAATTGTGAATTTATCAATTCCAATTCCTTTTGCTGCATCAATTACTTTAATAATGATATCAATCTTTACGGATTTATCGGCTCGTATTGTAAGATTTTCACTCTGATTCTTTTTAATTTCGGAAAGTTTTCCTGCCAGCGCATTTATACCAACTTCATCAGACCCGACATAGATTCTGCCTTGATCGGTGATGGTAACAGAAAAATTTGTCGCTTGAGCTTGCTCGTTATTTTTTGCGCCGGGTAATTTTACTTTAACACCTGTTTGAAGTACAAACTGTGATGACAATAGAAAAAATATTAATAACAGCATCACAATATCAGTCAAAGAAGAAAAATTGAAAGCACTTATTAATTTATGCGGAGATTCAAATTTCATTTCTTCACCTATATTTCCGATTCTTCATCATCAGAAAAATCTTTATCAGTTTCATCTAAGACATCAAGAATATCAGTTGCAACTCTTTCCATATCTAAAACAATTTTACTTATCAAACTGACAAAATAATTATATATAGCAAGTGCAGGTATTCCTACGAACAGACCAAACGCTGTTGTTAACAATGCTTCCCAAATGCCGGATGCAAGATCCGCAGGACTTGCGCTTCCTTGCAGTTCTTGAATTTTCATAAATGCAGCAATCATTCCCGTAACAGTTCCAAGAAAGCCGAGCATCGGTGCGGCTCCCGCTACTGTAGCTAAAGTTGCCAATCCTTTTTCGAGTTTACTTATTTCCTGTTTACCGGCTGATTCAATTGATTCAATCACTCTTTTGCGTCCAAACTTATGTTTCTTTAACCCGCGGCGGATAATATTTGATATTGGAGATTTCTCTTCCATGCAATAATTAATAGCACCGGTAAGATCTTTTCTTTTTAATATTCCTCTAATCTTTATGGAAAATGCGGGTACATTAATTTTAGCTTTTTTAATTACCAAAAACTTTTCAATTGCAATAGCCAGACCGATAATTGAACATGCAAGTATTGGCCACATTACCAATCCGCCTTTCAAAAACATCTGAATTAAATTCATATTTTTGCCTTCAGGAATATTTAAAATTTATTTTTATTAATATAATCTTGTGCTTCTTGTTCTGAATTAAAAGAACCTACACGTACACGGTACCACGTTCCTCCTTTTTGAGGAAGATAAGCTTCAACAATAAAAGCATTAATACCTAGAGCACGTAATCGTTTAACTTCTTGTTCGGCTCTAAGTTTCCGCGGCCAGGACGAAGTTTGATAACTATAACTTTTCCCATCAAAATAAACTGATTTGTTTATACGCGTATCTGTAGCCGGAGTTTTATATAAATCATTACTCTCTTGTTTTGTTTTTGCTTCTGTTTTCAAATTACCTGAAGAGTTTTTTGCGTCTAAATTTGGAAGAGTATTCCCTTGCTTAATTGGTACAGGAGAAGTTGGAGTAATTGGAAAATCGCTTAACTCATCATTTACAGGTTGCGAGGAAATAATTTTATTTTGTGCAGAATTATTCTCTGCCAGATTATTTTGCTGATTAATTGTTTGATCTGATATTGACGACTTTTGCGAATCAATTGGATTTTGATTTAACTGCTGAGAATTATTTGTATCAATTTTAGCCTGTTGAGGTTCATTAGGACTATTTCCCTTCATAATAAGATAAATTATTATAGAGGTTATTAAAACAAATGAAGAAAAGATCAGGATAAATGTTTTATTAAAATAATTATCTTTCTCATGTACAACTGGTTTTATCCTAAGTTTATTATAATCATCATATCTTCTCTCATCTTCATCAATAAGTGTTATTGCTTTATTCTTTTCTTTGACAATTCTCCGGTCTTCAATAAATTCATATTTCGCCGGAGGGCCGGAGAACTCTAACACAACTTTTTTATTATTATCAGAATATTCATCAGTTGGTTTCTTAAATCTAAATGATTTTTCATTAGTTATTCGCCTGCTGTATTTTTGTTTGTCTTCCTCTAACCTTTTACCTTCCTCATAGATTTCACGTTCTAGTGTTGTCTCCAATTCTTTGAATAAATCCCTTGTAAATTTTTTATCAGTGCCTACTTTTTCATCAATTAATTCCAAATTATCATCATCATTAAATTGATCAATCATCTCGAAGTCAACTTCCTCTTCATCAATAATTTCACCGAATTCATCTTTTAATTCGTCGCCCCAATTCCATTCAATCTTTTCGTCACTATCCGGTTGTTCTCTTTCTAATTTTTCATCTTCAGTTTCAACATCAACATTTTCTTTGTTGTCTGTAATTGTTTCTGTTTTGTCTTTTTCTTCGAGATCTATATTTACTTTTTGCGTTTCTGTCTCTTCTTTTTCATCTATTGGTATTTCAGGAGTACTCAGAATTTCCGGCTCAGCCACATTTGGGGGAATATTAAAATCCTCTTTGCGGATAGTTATTGAATCATCAAGTAAATCTGCAACTGTCAATGTTCCTGTTGAGATCTCCATTGTTTCGAGTGAGGAATAATCAACCGGCTCTCCATCCGTTGCTGCCTTTATATCGTTTTCATCAGTTGTATCAAATTCTTCTGAGTTTATTTTTGCTTCTTCTTCTCTAATAATTCTTTCCAGGTCAGAAAATTTGTCTTCTTCATTTGTTTGAATGGGGGCTTCGTCCGGTATTTTGTTATCGACTGTATTGAGCAGTACATCGTCAATTGTTTTTGAAACATCCTCTTCAAAAAATTTATCAGGTATATTTTCCGGCTCTTCCTGATCTTTATAATTTATATCGGCGGTCAACTCTGCCAGTTGCGATTGTAAGTCATCCGGTTTCTCTGTTTCATATTCTTCCGGTGATTTATAATAATCATCCCAAATATTAAAGTTCGGGATTTGATCTGCCTCAGCAATTAATTCTTTCACTCTTTCTTCGATTGATTTCCTTAACATAGCATAAGAAGTTTCCGTATCTGGCATCTCGTCTATTGTTAGAGGCAACAAAGGTTTTCCAACACCTATACTGAACACAGTGGCATCAAATTCGAGTTGGGTTTTTACTTTGGGAAGAACATCAATAGTTAAATATAAATTACGGTCCTCATGAGAAAAATCTTCCGGAAGCGGTGAAAATATCAACTGGTTAACATCATTACCCGATGGAACAACTTTTTGTTGAAAAAAACCAATACGGGGAACTTTTAAAGTAATTCCCTCAGTAAGAACCTCGGAAACATTTTCTATAAATACCTCAAATGATAATTCCTTTTGAGATATGGAAACTCCGAGTATATCGGTTACTTTTTTTTGCAGTTCGGCTAGTTTCATTTTTTAATTCTTACTCATTTACCATCTGTATTCAACACCAAAAAGTACATCAAAAGGTTTTTCCTGATATTGTTTCCACACAAAGTTACCTCGATTCAAAATATTTTGAAAGTCCGCCGTCAGCTTAAATCCTTTTAATAATTCATAAAACAACGAAAAAGAAATATTGTGGTAACTATCTAATTTATCCGAATTAATAATATCAGTATAAGTATTTAGTTTCAATAAATATTTAGCGTTGAATCCGAAACCCGGACTGAAATTGTATCCGTATGCAAGCGTTGAAGAAAACTTCGGTTCGTATGGAATAATCTTATCAAAATTATCTTTTACATCTTGGAATTTAACATTAGCAAAAAAGCTACCATAGTAAGTTGGGTTAAGTACAAACTCTAGAACAGCAGAAAAGATAGAAGCTTCGGGCAGAACAAATAGATCGAACTTGCCTTTGTCAACTGCATCCTCAAAATAAAAATAATTCTCAGCTTTCGAATACCCGCTGCGGAATGAAATTGAATATATTTTATTATACTCGAACTTCAGCCCAAAACTTAAATTTGATTTATATTTAAGAAAAATATTATCAATTGTACCGGGATTATAGTAAGGATTTATGTAAAAAATGTCCGTTGCATTGAAGTATTCTACACCGGGTTTGTATGCGCATGTAAGAGTAAATCCTTTTTCAAAATTATACTCAACAGAACCGAACGGTGCGAAGAAAGAGTTGGAAGAATTAGATGCATAATCAAATCCCACATTTAGAAGTAACGATCTCATAGGAAATATTTTTACATAACCCTCTGCCGAATAAAAACTATTACCATTATTGCCGCTGATATTATTTTCTAGCGATTGCTTTCTATAACTTCCTACTGCACCTATTGAAAAATTATTTTGTTTGAACTCGAATAAACCATTCGTATTTAAATTTGTTTCTTTCAATCCACTCTCACTTAATGAATAAATATTTCCTGTAAAACCAAATCCATAACTAATCCAACGATTGTATGAATTTTCAATAGAAATATTTGCCGAACCGTTATTTCTCTCGCGCAAAAAAGACGGATCTTTTGTTGCAAATAGATGATACGAATCACGGAAATAATCCGCACCTAATTTAATTTTTGAACCAGGCAGAAAATCTGATCTAGTGCTCAAGAATAATTCATTGCTTAATGAAAAACCAATATTACTATAATTTGAGTTTGAAATGTACTCACGTATATTTGCTCCCCAGACACTTGCATTGAAAAGATAGTTATCAAAATTTTGATTGAGACTTAGCATTCCCGTTGGAAGTGAATATCTGCCTGCTTGAATTTTTAGAGTCCCATTATAATAATCATCAAAAGATTTAATACCGGGTTGGATCTGAACCGGAGTAGAAGAAAATAATAATGGAAATTCTTCAGGTGAATATTGAGGTGTTAAGAAATCTTTAGAAATGGTTGAAACTAATTCCGGTTTCTTTTTTGCCGCAAACGGCATATCAATATTTTGTTTCCCGGTAATTACAAAATCCGGCAGTTCAATACTTTGCTGTTCTGTTTGGGCAAACAGAGACGTACAAAGGAATAATATTATCAGAATAAAATATTTTTTCATAATTGTTTGATTTTCTTTTTTGCTTCATCTGCAAATTCTCCGGAATCGTGTCTGCTAAGAACTGCGCGGTACATTTCCCGGGCCTGCTTTTTGTCTTTTAACTTTATATAACAATCACCCAGCTTTAATAATGATTTTGTGTACCATTCATCGTAAGCGGCAAAAACAGAACGTACACGAACAAGTGAAGTAATTGCATCTTCAATTTTATTCTGATTATACAACAACACTCCGTAATAATATTGAGCTTCCGCACCAATATCATCAGTTCTTTTCTCGCTAACTTCTTTAAACAACGCTTGTGCATTTTCATAATTATTCTTCTGCAATTCAATTACGCCTAATTCTACCTTTGCTTTGGAGACAAAGATTGAGCCCTCATAATAATTTATGATCTGATCGAAAGTGGAAGATGCTTCATCAATTTTATTATCCTTTACCTGATTAACACCTTGTTGATATAATAACTCGGGTACACGATTTGAAGTCGGGACTGCATCTGAAGCTTCTTTCAATACGTTCACTGCAGATGAGTATTGTTTTTTATCAGAATAAATTCGGGCTAATTCTAAAACAGAAGAAATACCAATTTCTGATTTTAACGAGCGACTTTTAGCAAAATTAAAATTATTGATAGCTTCAATCTCATCTTTCATATTAGCAGCACTTTTACCAATCCAATAATATGCGTTGGGTATAAGTGAGCTGTTGGGATAGTTGGTTATAAATTCCTTATATGATCTTATTGCAGAATTATAATCCTGTATGCTATAGTAAAGATCACCCTTCTTAAAAAATATTTGATCGCTGTATTTCGAATTAGGATTTGATGATATGAACTGATCAATAAATTTAATCGCTTCATCGGGTTGTTCTTTTGCAACGTAGGCGTATTGAATCCCGCTAACGGCATCAAAAATATATTGTGTAGCAGGGAATTCAGATAAAACTTTTGAATAAAAAACAATTGAAGAATCGTATTGACCGGAATTATAGTATGAGTCGCCAATTGAATTATATACAATCGGCCTCATTGATGATCGAGGATATTTGTTAAGTAGTAATTTGTACGAGCTGATTGCATTATTAAAATCGTTTTGTTGAAAATGAATCCACCCGATTATATACTGGGATTGATCAGTGTATTTTGAATTGGGATATTTCTCCTGCAATTTCTCAAAAGCATCCATTGCTTCATTTGCTTTTCCCGATTTGAAGAGTGATTGCCCGTACTGATAATAAGCAAGGTCGTTGTTCAAAACAGTTTTTTCTTTTGAGAATAATTCCCTATAAACAGCACTTGCCTTTGCAAAATTTTTCATGCCAAAATAACTATCAGCAAGGCGGAGAGTATATTCGTTTGTGTTCTGATCATTCTTGTACTTCGATAAATATTCATTGAAATAGTAAATCGAATTTGTAAAGTCTTTGAGATTAAAATATGTATATGCTTTTCCTAAAATTGTTTGCTGTTTTAATGACTCGGAATTCGGACTAATGGAATTATAACTTTTTAACGCAGCAGAAAATTTTGCTTGTTGAAAATATGACTCGGCCAAATAAAAATTTACTTTATCCGGTTCAAATTCATTATAACGCGATCTTAACTCTTCCAAATTTTTTATTGAAAGATCATAGTTGTTTAAATAATAATCGGAGACCGATAAACCTAACAATGATCTATTCTTCAGTTCAGATTGCTCTTGTGTTAATTTTAATGCTTCTGAAAAATATTTCTTTGCATCGGTATAGTTTTTTTTGTTTAATCTCGATTCACCCAGCAATGTATAAGCTTTACCCCGTGTTTGTTTATCATTTGAAATTGTAGCATTTAACAAAGCTTTCTCAGCATCAGGTCCATCGCTCTGAGTAATTAATGTTGAACCAATCCCTAATTGGGCTTTTGAAGCAAGATGATGACCGGGATATTTAGCAATAAAATCTTTGAATATATCATTTGCAGTTTTTGTATCACCCAAATATCTCTTGCTTTCCCCACTCCAGAATAATGCGTCTGATTTTAGCGAATCTAATCCGGTATCAGCAAGTTCCTTAAATAATTTATATGCATCATCATATTTTTCTTGCTGAAAATTAATCCATGCTAAACTATAGCTGATTTTATCTTTATTCGATTTATCGCTGACATTTGCTAGCAATTCATTGTAAACTTGGGTTGCTTCATTATATTCTTTCAACCTAACAAATGAACTTGCCAAGAAATATTTTGATTCGATCAGTTCTTGTTTCGGAAGCTGTTTAATTAACGGATCATTTAATTCAAGAATTGCATTATCATAATCTTTTAGAATGAAATAACAGATTCCTATTCTCATCTGTGATTTAGGGCCTAGTTCATGATCTTTGTAGTAAGCCAACAGCTCATCATATTCTTCAACAGCTTTTTTATAATTATTGGATTTTTCATACACTTGGGCAAGAGAGTAAATAGAGTTAACTATAAATTTGTTTGTTCTTTTTTGAGTTATAGCATTTTTAAAATTTTCTTCAGCATCAATATATTTCTCTTCAGCTAAGTACGATTCACCAAGCCAATAATATGAGGTACCGGTAAATTCATTTGATGGATATTCATTAATGAGAGTGGTTAACCGTTCACGGGCTTTTCTGTATTCACCCTTTTTATAATAAATAGTTCCAAGAGTATATATAACAGACTCTCGATAATCGGAAAATTTATATTGATCAATAAAAGATTCAAATTCAGATGCCGCACCGTCAAGTTGATCTAAATTTAGAAGACAATTAGCCGAGTAAAATTTTGCCGTTATAAGTTGAAGTTTATTAAGCTCTTTCCGATTAATTGCCGTACTGAAAAGTTGGTAAGCTGTTCCAAAATCACGGCTGTTATATGCATTTAGTCCGCTTGTAAAATTATCTGGAATATCTTGCGCTGAAATAGAGAAAGTATATATAAGTAAGCAGAGAATAATCTTTTTCATAATAAATAGAAGCCAATCCCTACCCTTCCCAATTTACCGCCTTTGGCGGGTGGGAAGAGATATTTAATTAAATTTTTATTGTTGCTTTCAGAAATAACAAAAAAAGAGCTCCTGCAATTCCCGAGAAAAAATTAACAACATCATTGTTAATCCACTTATATCCGCTAAAATGATTTGCCTCATTACCGCAGTGAACGTTTTTTTCAGTTACTTTATTGCAAACCGAACATTTATTTTGTGCCTGTATTGTAGCACCGAGAATACTATCAATCATACTGCCAAAAACTCCGGTTGTAATAATTAAAATTGCAAAATGAATGTAAGAAATATCTATCCATAAAATGCCTGAAAACAAAATCGCTAGTGATCCAAGCACTGCACCGATTGTACCCTGTACAGAAATTCCGCCAGAGACACCTTGAGCCACCGGTTTGAGATTCAAAATATTATACGTAGCAGTTTTTTTCCAAGTTCCAATTTCTGTTGCCCAAGTATCTGCACACACAGCTGAAAGAGTTGCTAAATAAATCATATAATATATTTCATTAGGGTTAATGACATTAATAATAACAAGCACTCCTCCCAATCCACCGTTTGCAATTACTTGTAAGTAATCTCTAACTCCGCTTTTTTCAAAATAGATTTCAACACTTTCATTTTTCTTTTTTCTAAGCTTAGAAAGTATGCTCGATAAAATAAAAAACGTTAAGATTGGTAGTGACCATTTTATTCCGCCTAACCCAAAAATAAAACTTGCTAAAATAAAAGTAGCAATTGATCCGCTAAGTGTTAAGAACTTAACCCGGAAGGAAATTCCGGCAATCAATGCTGCAAATAAAATTCCGATTAACACAGAACTAACCGTGACAACACCTTCATTTATTATCGTCTTTAAATGTTTTGCTGTTAATTACAATAAATTCTTGAAATTTTTTACGAATATAAACAAATGGTGTTTTATCTAAAAGGTCATTACTCAAGTTTATAATCGTTAAATATAAATTGATAATACGAAGAGAAGTTAAATGATATGTACAAATGAATTTAGTGCGGAAGAGGGGACTTGAACCCCTACGCCCTTACGGGCACTACCCCCTCAAAGTAGCGTGTCTGCCAATTTCACCACTTCCGCAAAAAACCGAGCGAAAAATATTAGAGAACAAAACAAAACGCAACAGCATTTACGGAAGATTTGCATAAATAGTACTACATACATCTGAAATATTCTGAAATGTCATTTAGAAGAAGCGACTGAGAAATCTAGTCGAAACGAAGATTTTTCCCTTCGGTCGAAATGACAGAATAAATTTTTAAGAAGTTTCTATTAATTATCTTTTAGCGATTTTCCTTTTCCCATTAAAGATTCGCGGACTTCTTTTCTAAATCTAGTTTCAAATACAACCAATTTTGCAATTTGCATTGGGGAAAGAAGATCACTAAGTGATCTGAGAAAATTTTCTCTTTCTTTGCTAATGTTATTTTCTAATAAGAGCAAAGCATTAAGTTTATCCTTAAATGTAGCGTCATTTTGGTTTCCATTCCGTATATCATCTTCAAGTTCTCTTATTGCATCATCCCTTTGATCAAGAATTTCTTTCATCTTTTTTTGGTTCTCGTGTCTTCTGGCAAAAAATCTAATTGCTGTTTCTTCATTCAGGCTTAATGCATCAATCAATTTCAATCTTTCCCATTGTTCAATTCTTTGAAGGGGTCTTTGATCTTGTCCTTGTCTCATTCTTTGTTGAGAATAGCCTGAGGAAAATAAAATGAAAACAATAATAACCGGTAAAAACATTTTCTTCATTATTGCACCTTTTGAGAGGTTGTTGAATTTAATTTTTCATAAACAGTTTCTAAATCATTATCAGAAAGATTTCTAAGAGTTGAAAATTCATTTGCCAATGGATTCCCGATTAATCTCGTATAAGAGTCACTACTCACTTCTAAATCAGACGGTATTTGAACGCTAAGTTCATCATTATTCTGGTTTGATACATAATTTGCCGGATCAGTTTCTAATTCGGTCAAATATTTATCAGATACCTCCTGATCAGATAAATTATTTACTACTTCATTTGCCAAATCTTTGTAACCTGTATCATTAGTAGTCTTATTGTTAAATATGAATAGAAATAAAACTACAACAGCTGAAAAGGTCGGTACTAAATAATAAATAGGACCAAACTTCCTGAATTTCTTTTTCTGATCAATTTTTTGATAAACTTTAGGTAGTAAATTTGAAAAATAAATCTCATTGGTCCCTAATTCATTACCAATTGAAAGATCATCAAGCTGTAATTTTATATTATCATAATCTCTCTTCAACTGATCTGATTTTTTCAGTTCTTCTTCAAATATAATTTTCTCTTTCGGCGTAAGCTGATCCGAAATATATTTTAGAATTCTTTCTTCATTTTTTTTCATTTGTCAACTCTAATACTTTTTTCAAAGCATGAAAATAATTTGCTTTTAAGCCGCCTACGCTTTTACCCGTTATCTCCGAAATTTCCTCATAAGATAAATCTTCAAAATTTCTCATTATAAAAATTTGTCTTTGTTTTGGCGGAATTTTTTGCAATACTTTTTTTACCTTTTCCAACTTCTCTTTTGAATCTAATTCTTCAACAATATCATGTTTGTCTTGTAATTCATCTCCATCATTATCGTCAATCGAGAAAAATCGTTTAATCTGTTTCTTTCTTATTTGATTTAAGCTTCTTGTTGTAACAATTTTATAGATCCAAGTATATAAAGAACTATTGAAATTAAAATTTTTTAGTTTATTAAAAATAACAATCAGAACCTCTTGAGTTACTTCATCGGCATCAAGATGGTTACCCATCATTTGTCGTGCATGCCAATAAATTTTTTTCTGATATTTTTTAACTATCAGATTAAATGCGACTTCTTCTCCGGACAGAAATCTTTTAATTAAATCAAAGTCGTTATCCTGCACTGGTCCCACACATGTTTCTTATAATAGACACTGATTACTTAAATGTGGTTTAATGAGAATTTATTAAACCAAATGAGTAAAACTACTGTCAAAATTGCAAAAGAAATAATTCATAACAAAAATAGAGGTTACAATGAAAAAGCTATGGTTTTCAGTATTCAGTTTAATTCTTCTCACTAATTTCTCTCTCTTTTCCCAGCCAATGCAAGAAGGCCAACCAATGGGACCACGACAGGGCGGTATTAAAAATCTATTAAAATTAACAGCAGAACAAGAAAAAAAGTTTGATGATCTTGTATATCAACATAGACAAGATGCAGTTGATTTACATTCCAAAATACAAAAAAATCGTCTTGAGTTAGAAAAAATGGTTAACGACAATAAGATTGATGAGAAAAGACTTTTCCAATTAACGGATGAGAATAGTAAACTCCAGGGTAATTTGAAAAGTTCGGCAGTTAAAAACTGGCTTGATGTTTATAAAATACTTAACGATGAACAAAAAGAAATTTGGGCAAAGCACATGCTACAAATGGCTAGTCCTCAGGGAATGAGAGAAAGAGTAAAAGGTAGAATTCAAGGTAAGATTAAAAATTTCATGATGAATAGAAAACCAATGCAGATGAATCGCGAGTTCTAAAACAAAAACCCCGCATTGCGGGGTTTTTTTATTTTAAGAATGATCTGTCCTTCACAAATCACCTTTAAGCGGACGTAATATTATTTCCTCCGCTATCATATTACTTTTCTCAGAGTAAAGCCTAAATATTAATTTCGCAATTTCTTCTGCATTCATCATAGAATCTCTATGCTTGCGAATAACTTCATTTGACCAAATCTCAGTTGCTGTCGCACCGGGTAACACATTTATTATTCTAATATTTTTACCGCGCACTTCTTCACGTAAAACAGTTGTGTAGCCAAGCAGGCCTGATTTAGATGCTGTATATGCACTGCTTGATGTAAATACTTTTTTTGTTACCATGGATAAAATATTAATTATTGTTCCGGATTGCTTTTCCAGCATTTCAGGTAAAACACTTTTGATTGTATAAATACCACCAAATAAATTTACTCGCAAAATATTTTCAATTTCCTCGATTGAATCATCAATTGCTTTTTTGAATGATGTAATCCCGGCATTATTAATCAGGCAATCAACTTTATAATTCGAAAGAATTTTTTTGTAGAATTGATCTATCGCAGAATAGTCTGTTACATCCAATTGATGTGGTTCAAAATTATTTTCGTGCTCGCCTAGATCTTTTTTTAATTTGAATAGTAATTCTAATCTTCTGGCTGTACCTATAACAAAAATATTATTCATGGCAAATTCAATGGCAAGTGCTTTGCCGATTCCCGAACTTGTGCCCGTAATCCAAACTACATTCTTTTTATCAACCATTAAATCTTTTTAGAAATTAAATTCAAAAATTCACTACGCGTCCGCGCATCATCAGTAAAAACCCCATGCATCGCACTTGTAGTTGTTATGGAATTTTGCTTTTGTACACCCCGCATCATCATACACATATGATAACCTTCAGCTACAACTGCTACACCGCGGGGACTTAAGTATTGATCAATTGTATCTGCAATTTCCTGTGTCATTCGTTCTTGTACTTGCAGCCGTTGTGCAAATACATCAACAATCCTTGGAATTTTACTTAACCCGAGAATCTTGCCATTTGGTATATAGGCAATATGGATCTTCCCGAAAAATGGAAGTAAATGATGCTCGCACATACTGTAAAAATCAATGTCCTTAACAATTACCATCTCGTCATACTTTTCATTAAAGACAGCCCCATTAAGAATTTTTTTAATGTCTTTGCTATAACCTTGAGTTAAGAATTCATATGCCTTTGCGACACGATGCGGTGTTTTTTTTAATCCTTCTCTCTCAGAATTTTCTCCGATTTCATTAAGAAGATTTTTCACATATTTTTCTATTAATTCATAATTCAATTGATATCTTTCCCTTTATATTCGACATAATTATTTTCTGTTTCATAAAGCTTAATCGAGTAAAGTTTGCCGGATGGCAATTTATCAACCAATTGATTCCAAATGCCGACTGCTATATTCTCTGCCGTTGGTATCTTCCCTTTTAAGAAATCAACATCAAGATTCAAATTTTTATGATCAACTTTACTTATTACATAGTTATGAATTATTTCTTTAAGAACTTTAAGATCTATTACATATCCTGTTTGCGAATCAACTTCGCCGGCAACTATAACTTCAAGGATGTAATTGTGTCCATGGCCATTAGGGTTATTACACTTTCCAAATAACAGCACATTTTCTTCATCGGAAAAATTTGGATTAAATAATCGGTGCGATGCACTAAAAGTTTCCCGTCTTGTAACTAAAATCATTTTTACTATCCTTTAAGGGCTTTTAACACTTCTTCAACATGTCCTGCTACTTTAACTTTTGGAAATATTTTCTTTATCAAACCACCTTCATCAATTATAAATGTAGTACGTTCAATTCCCATATATTTTCTGCCATACATGTTTTTTTCTTTCCATACTCCATATTTGGTAACAACTTCTTTTTTCTCATCACTTAAAAGTGTAAAGGGAAGTTTATACTTACTCTCAAACTTTTTGTGAGATTCAACTGAATCTGCACTGATTCCAATTACAACTGTTTTTACCTTTTTAAAGTTTGGGAAAATATCCCTAAAATCACAAGCTTCTTTAGTGCAACCTGATGTCATATCTTTTGGATAAAAATAGAGAACAACTTTCCAGCCTTTGAAATCATTGAGAGATACCTTTACACCATTTGTATCCATTAATAAAAACGAAGGTGCTTTCTTCCCTATTTCTAACATTTCAGATTCTCCACTAATAAAATTAGCTAGTTATGTTTTTAAATCATTTTGCACAAGAAGGGACGAATTAATTCCGTCCCATAAAAAGAATCGAAATAAAATTAAGATATTTTTTTAAGAGTATCTTGAATCACTGCATAGTTCGGTTCATTACCTGCAACTTCTAAAACTTCAGCGTATTGAATTAGTCCCTTTTTATCAACGACGAAAGCCGCTCTCTTGGAGACACCTTTCAAATCCCATTTTCCGGGAAGCCACATATCATAAAATGATCCGTAAGCTGGAGAGACTTCTTTATTGAAATCACTAAGAACCGGAAAATTAAATTGATTTTTTTCTGCCCAAAGTTTTTGTGCGAATGGGCCATCAACACTAATAGCTAAAACTTGTGCATCAAGATTTTCATAAACTTTCATTCCGTCTCTTGTTGAGCAAAGTTCCTTTTCACAAACTGAACTTCCAACAGCCGGGAAAAAAAGAATTACAACATTCTTCTTTCCTTTGAAGTCAGACAGCGAAATAGATTCGTTATTTGTATTTCTAAGTGTAAAGTTTGGAGCCAAGTCTCCAATTTTCAATGACATATAATTCTCCTTTCGTGAGATTACTCTTTAAGTTTTCTACCAATTCGAACTTTAACTTGGAATTCAACCTTTCCATCTGAAGTTATCCTGCCTCTTTGTTCAATAACCTCAAACCAACCAACTTTTTTTTCATTGTTTGCTTCAAGAATAACTTCTTTAACTGCTTCTGTGACCCCTTCAGTTGAAATTCCAACTCTTTCTACTACTTCGAATGTCTTTGACATATTAACCTCATTTATTAAATAAAAAGTTCAATTCTATTAATTAGTGAATTATTACTGAAATTAAGATAGCTTATTAAGAAGTCAGATTAAAGAATGGTATTCTCGTAACATTACATTCCTTTTACCATGATTTTTTTTGCTTTTTATGGCAGTAGTTCCTATGTTTATGTAGACTAAATCTAAATAATGGTTGATTTAAGTGGATAGAGAGCAAGCACACGAACAATTCAGACGATTTCTAAAAAGGGGAGATAATCGTATTACACCTGAACGCTTCGAAGTTTTAGACTATGTAATGGAATATGATGGACATTTTGGAGCAGATGAATTGTACATTAAGATGAAGAGTAGTAACAGTAATATTTCCAGAGCTACTGTTTATAATACACTTGAACTTTTGGCGCAATGTGAGCTCCTCTCAAAAAGAAATTTTGGAGAAAATAAAACCCGTTATGAATCTAATGTAGGAAAGACAAGTCACGATCATTTAATTTGTACTAATTGCGGAGCCATCAAAGAATTTTCAGAACCAAAAATTCAAAAAATAGTTAAGGAAATTTCCTCAGAGATCGGCTTTGATTCTACAGGTTATTCGTTTAATATTTTCGGAAAATGTACAAATCCTAATTGCGGTCAGAACAAAAATGCCAAATAGTACATTAGATAAAGCAAAAAAAGGAAATCCTTTTATTGTTGTTAAACTACCCCAGGGAAATATTAAATCCCAACTTATACGACTGGGAATAGCGGAAGGAGATACACTGAAATGCATACAGCGACTTCCAGGAGGAACGATTGTAGTTCAAAAAAATAGGCAAGAAATTGCTGTGGGATTTGATCTTGCAAAAAAAATTCATGTAATTATTCAGTAAGTAGGTTTATGAAAACAGATAATTTAGTTAGTCTTGATAATGATAAAATAGCCACTTCATATACAACTCTTATTAAACAAAAGGAACTCCAAAAAGTTGTTCTGGTTGGTAATCCTAATGTTGGCAAATCTTGTTTCTTTAATTTCATGAGCGGAATGTATGTTGATGTTTCCAACTTCCCCGGCACAACAGTATCTATTACAAAAAGCCATTCTCAAGGTAATGATGTTTATGATACTCCGGGAATTTACGGTGTGGGTTCATTTAATGATGAAGAAAAAGTTGCACGCGATATAATCTTATCTGCTGACGTAATTCTAAACGTAGTCAATGCACTTAATTTAGATCGTGATCTTTTCCTCACTCTTCAATTAATTGATATGGGGAAAAAAGTTTCTGTACTGTTAAATTTTAGTGACGAGCTCAAGAAAAGAAAAATTAAAATTGATACGAAAAAACTATCCAACCTTCTTGGAGTTGAGGTTTATCAAACAGCTGCAGTTGATAAATTAGGGTTTGATAAAATTGGTGAAGCAATTAGATCTGCAAGAACCGGTAAGCAAGAACTAGATCTTCATTTTTTGCTCAATCAGGTTATAGAAAAATCTGTTCCACAATCGGATGCGCTATTAATATTGGAAGGCGATGAAACAATTGCACAAAAAAATAATGTATTGTGTGCCACTTCAGATGAACGTGAGCGGATTTACATCAACAGAAGAAATCGCGTAAATGAGATTGTTGACCTTGTTGAATACGAGGATTCAAAAAAAGGAGAGATTTTTAATCAGCTCGGTAGACTATGTTTGAATCCTGTAACAGGAATACCCATTTTACTTTTTATGCTTGTTCTTATGTACTTTTTCATCGGCGATTTGGTCTCTCAAAGAGTTGTAAATTTTACGGAGAATAAAATCGGTAAGAATTTATTTGAGTATAATGTTAAATCGTTTACAGGCAATTATACCCCCGTTAATGTAGAAGTAAAAATTCTTGATAATAACGGTAGCGTGATTAATGATAAAACTTTCAACTTCCCTTCCGGTATAAGTGCTAATCCTACACTTCAAAAGGAATTTTTCGAATTATCAAAACAAAATGGTGCGCAATCAAATTTCAATTTTCAAAATCCTTTTGTAAAACTTTTCTTCGGCGAGTTTGGTGTTGTAACAATGACAGTAACCTATTTACTGTTTCTGCTTCTGCCGTTGGTAATAGGATTTTATTTTGTAATGGCTTTATTAGAAGATAGCGGCTACTTACCGCGTCTTGCAACAATGCTTGACCGCTCGTTTAACAAAATTGGTCTAAATGGTAAAGCTGTAATTCCTATTATGCTCGGATTCGGGTGCATTACAATGGCAAATATTACGACCCGTATGCTTGGATCAGAAAGAGAAAAATCAATTGTTACGGCCATTCTTCAATTTGTAATTCCGTGTTCGGCACAATTAGCTGTAATAGCTGCTCTTTTAAGCGGAGCCGGATTCGCCCCGATGATGCTTTATATCTCGGTGATATTAACTGTATTGATAGTGCTTTCAACTGCTTTAAATAAAATGCTTCCTGGTGAAAGCTCTCCGTTATTAATAGATCTTCCGATGATTCGTTTTCCAAGAATGAGTAATGTTTTCAAGAAAACTTTTTTTAGAAGTTTTGGTTTTATGAAAGAAGCCAGCTTTTGGTTTTTTATCGGTGCCCTGGCTGTTGGAATTATGGAAATAAGCGGAATGTTAAGTGTTTGGCAAGATGTTTTAGCACCATTCACAACAACTTGGCTAAAACTTCCTAAAGAAGCAGCAAATGCTTTTGTAATGGGAATGGTTCGCAGAGATTTTGGTGCGGCCGGACTTTTTCACATGGATTTATCCATAATGCAAAAGACGGTTTCAATTATTACAATAACTCTTTTCGTCCCGTGTATTGCTTCGTTTGTTGTTATGTTAAAAGAAAGAGGATGGAAAGAAGGAATGATGATCTGGTTTGGAACTTGGATTGCCGCTTTTTTAGTAGGTGGAATTGTTGCACAAATAGTAATCTAATATGAAAAAAAACGAGTATCAAAAATATCCAATCATATGGCGTAAAGAAGATTTTTTCATAAAGATTTATTGTTCAATCCCTAACATTGCAACAGGAATATTAATTACAACCGACCGAGCCACATTTATCGTAGATCCCGGTGATGGAATATTACGCGATCTAAATAAAGATGTTGGTGCTGTTACAATTCTTAAAGTTTCAGATATATTCATAAGCCATGGCCATCACGATCACGTTGGCGGTGTTTGGTCGCTTCTTACATATTTATCTGTCCTAAGAAAGAAAAGTCCGCTCAACATTTTTTATCCGAAGGGCTGCAAAGAGATCGAAAGTATATATCGCGCATTTATTAAAGTTTATAGTAAAGAAGTATCTTATCAAATAAATTTAAAACCGATTGATTCTGTGAAAAATTTTAAGCGCGATTCGGTTATTATCAAACCATTCAAAGTAAATCATAGAGAGCCCACTGACGATGGTAATTCATCAGAATTAATTCCTTCTCTAGGATTTAAATTCATCTATGACGGTAAATCAATTTGCTACGGCGGTGATACTGCTTATTGCAGTACACTAGTCAAAAATGCAAAAGATTCAAATCTTGCTATTATTGAAGCCGGTGCAAAAGATGATATAATCTCTGATCTTCACATGACCATCAAGCAAGCAACTCAAATTGGAAAAACCGCCAAGGAATATTTTTTGGTTCATGTACCTGAATAATATTATTTTGGCAACCACAATATTATACCGATGAGGAAATCATGAAGAGAATTACTGTTCTATTAACAATTCTATTTCTCGTTTCAATTCAAGCACAGAATAAAATTTACAGACCGGAAATAACCGCCGAAGAAGTAAAAGCTAACGTGTTCTATCTCGCATCAGATGCAATGAAAGGAAGATTTACCGGAAGTCCAGAAGAAAGATTAGCAGGAGATTATATTAAAAGTGAATTTCAACTTTACGGATTAGAGCCTGCGTTTAACGGAAATTGGTTCCAAGAATTTCCTTTTATAGAAAGAGTTGAAATGACAAAAGCTAACTCTCTTTCTTTTGAAGTAAAGGGCAAAAAACAAAATCTTAAAACCGGAATTGATTTCACAACTGTTTCCTATTCAGGAAAAGGAAAAGTCAGCGGAGAACTAGTTTTTGCCGGATATGGAATTTCCGCACCAAAATTAAATTACGATGACTATGAAGGAATTGATGTTAAAGGAAAAACCGTAGTTGTTATGCGGTATCATCCCGAACACGACAGTTCAAAATCAGAGTTTGACAAATATGCTTCTTTTAGAAACAAGGCAACCGTTGCAAAAGAGAAAGGTGCTCTTGCAATTATATTCACCAACGGATATACACCTAAGAATGATGATGATCAGTTGATGGAACTTCACTACGACGGCGCACCTGCTATGAAAAATATTTCAGTTCAACATGTTAAAAGAAATTTTGTTGACGAACTTTTTAAGACCGATGGACAAAGTTTTGTTGAAGTCCAAAAACAAATTGATGCTTCAAAAAAACCATCATCTTTTGCATTTAAGAATGCCAAAGTATCCCTCTCGACCGAAGTAAAAGGAATAGAAAATAAAGGGAGAAATGTTGCTGGAATGATTGAAGGAAGCGATCCGGTTTTGAAAAATGAATTTATTGTAATCGGTGCGCATTACGATCATCTTGGAATTGATCAGTTAAAAGAATCTTCAATGTATAAAGGTCAAGACAAACAAATTCATAACGGGGCCGATGATAATGCATCGGGCGCAACTGGATTATTGGAAGTAGCGGAAAAATTCGCCTCAATGCAAGGATTACTGAAACGTAGCATAATCTTTGTAGCTTTTTCCGGAGAAGAACTTGGAATTCTCGGTTCAACATTTATGACGAATAATTTTCCGGCTGATATTAAAAATGTTGCTGCGATGTTAAACATGGATATGATCGGACGTTTGAACGAAGACAACAGTTTAACCATAATAGGCTCCGGTACATCCTCTAAATGGAAAGAATTGTTAAATCAAAAAAATATTTACGGTTTTAAATTAAGTATGAGCGATGGCGGATCGGGCGGCAGTGATCACCAAGCATTCTCAAATAAAAACGTTCCGGTTTTATTCTTTTTTACAGGCACACATCCGGATTATCACAAACCATCTGATGATCCTGAAAAAATAAATTGTGAGGGAGAAGCAAAAGTTGCTAATTATGTTTTTGATATTGCTCTTGTTGTTGATAATTTAGAAAAAAGGCCTGATTATGTAAAAGTTGAAGAACCTGCACAAAGAGGCGGTGAAGGTGGAAGAACTCGCGTGACAGTCGGGACTATTCCGGAATTCGGGTTTAACGGATCAGGTTATAAACTCTCAGGTGTTACTGAAGGCAGTCCAGCAGCTAAAGCGGGAATGAAACCGGGTGATATCATTGTAAAATTTGGTCCTAAAATAGTTAGCAATATTTATGATTTTATGTATGCCGTTCAAGATTACAAACCCGGCGATAGAGTTGATATTGTTGTTCAAAGAGGCGGGAAAGAAATGACTTTCAAAGTAGAATTGATAGCGAGATAGTTCACAGTTTACAGTAGGCAGTTTGCAGTTGGAAGTAAAAAAAGGCGAATCTTTGATTCGCCTTTTTTTGTTCATCTAAACGAATTTAATAACTCAACGAAACAGACAAAACAAAATTCCTCGGCATTCCGGGTTCAAGATACACTGCTTCGTTGTTTACAATATCAGGATTAATAAACGCAGACGCAGAATATTTCAAATCGAATAGATTGTTGACTGTCAAGAATCCCGTAAACGAAAAATTTCCAATTAACTTCAAGGGTTTGTTCAATCCCATTGTTGCATTTAAAACGTTGAATGATGAAACCGATAAAATATTAGCGTCATCAACAAAGTACTTTCCAATTCCATTCATACTGATAGAAACAAAAGCTCCACTCAATTCAACAGGTGCATAAGTTAAACTAACATTGTAAAAGAAATCCGGTACGCCGGCAACCTTATTGCCTTTGTAATTAGCAAACTTACCGGCTTTGCTCAAATCGTAATGAACAGAATCTATAAGATATTCTTGATATTTATTATTTGAGAAAGTAAATGCTGCGTTGACCGAAAATCCATGTGTGAATTGAACTGAAGTCCCGAGTTCAGCACCAATACGCTGAGTCTTACCCGCTGTGAAATAAAATCTTCCACCCCTGTAAGGGATAATATCATTCTTAATATCAATGTAGTAAAGGGCCAAATCATACGATAAATTTTTCAACAGTTCGTTTTTCTGAAATGCAATTAGTTGTTTTGTACCAATTTCATACGTTGTTGATATGATCGGATCAAGTAAGGGATTTATCAAATACACAAGATCTTGCCCGTAAGTTCCGGCTGGGTCTGTTTCATTGCCCGCAGGGACTTCAATGCCTCCTCCCAAATTTGCGTAAATACTATGGCTAGAAGAAATTCTATAAGTAAATCCTGCTTTGGGTGTTAACCGCTCAAAGATTTTTTCCTGTAATCCATATCCGCCAGTTATAAAACTTTCACTGTAATAAGCAATATTGTCATAGCGTGCACCCACAATTAGACTAAACTTTTCATTAAATAGAATTTCATCCTGGACAAAAGCACCTAACGTATTAGCACCTTCCCTTTTATTATCTTTTAATTCATCTCCGCGTGTATTAGTTGGTGATAAGCTATAGAATAAAATCGCACCCTCTTGGTAAGCTTCATCTGTACCAATTACAAGTTTATTCATAACTGACGAAAATAATTCCGAACTGTTTGTGTACATCAAATTTCCGCCGACATGATACCGGGTAAAGTCGCGGAACGTTCCGCGTTCGGATCTTTGAAGATATTTTGGATTTACAAACACCATTCCGGAAATTCCGTTCGCATTATCAAACTCATGATTCATCGTAATTCCAACTTTGCCTAAACGATTAAATCTTCTTTCATCTCTTTGTAAATAAGTTGGGTTTGATTGTGTGGGATCAGAATCGAATTGTTTCAGTGTTAATGGTCCCGGAATATGAAATGTATTTGAAACTCCTGAAAGAAAAATTCCAAGTTTAGTTACTTCATCCAGCTTGGAAACCAATCCTAAATTGAATAAAGTTCTAAAACTGGAAGAATGATCTCTCCATCCGGTTAAATTACTATTTGAGAGTGACGTAAAAAGTTTTCCATTTTGAAAATTAGAATTAGCCTTAACTTGAAGCTGATTAAATCCAAAACTTCCTGCAATAGTACGCAATGAGACTCCTTGATCGTTTCCTGCGGGTATTGTAGAAAGGTTCACAACACCGCCGGCAGCATTGCCCCAAACCGCAGAAGCACTAGAACGTATTACTTCAATATTATCTGCAATACTCAAATCAATTTGATCGAACGATGTTCTGCCGTCAGGTTCTGTTTCGGGAATTCCGTCAACCATAACACGGATTCCCCTTGATGTACCTGAATTTGATCTATCACCGGCACCCCGCGCTCCAAATCCGCGAATTACAAGCCGCACATCCTGGTTACCCGATCTCGACTGTGCTAAAACTCCGGGAATAGTTGAAAGCGCTTCATCCAATCCGTAACCGCGTAAGTTTTTTAATTGTTGTGATTGAAGTACTGTAACTGCGTAGGGAATTTCTAAAAGATTTTCAACATAGCGTGTTGCAGTCACTGAAATTTGCTTCATTTCATAAGTTAACGTGTCTGTTTGAGTTTTTTGCTGCGCCAGTACTACTGAAATTGTGATAAGAATAAAAAGAATAATTCTTTTCATGTGAACACCGCCATTCTATAAATTATTTTTTGATTTTAATTATATCCAATTACAAGTTGAGGTTTTAAAAAAATACTTCATTCTTGTTAGATAGAATTGTAACGATTTAATTAGATGAGTGAATATTTTGGAGGTGGAGTTAATATTTTCGGAGTGTTAAGATTGTAATTACAATTCAGATAGTTTGAATATTTTATTTTTTGAATTGGTGACTCATGCCCCCATTTAATACCGTATTCAGCATACTGTATCAGATGATTAAAACTAATTGAAGAACCAGCTAAAGCTTTTTCATTAAGATTTTTATTTATTGTTTTTGAATAATCCTTTTCCAGCCTATCTTCTTTTTCATCATGAACACAATAAAAAATAATTTTATCAGTTTGCTTTTCTTCTTTTACAATATCATACATCTTCCCCTCATATCTAATCTCTTTTTTATGGATACGCTGAAAGACCTTGCCTTCATCGATCACAGATTTAGTAATAGACAGCACTTCAATCTTTGCTTTTGATTCTGACATAACAATTTTCTCAAACGCTTCTTCTTTTGCATTTTCTCTTTCAATCAAAAAATGGAAAATGAATCCAAATGAGTTGAATGCAAAAATAAAAGCAACAAAAAGAAACATGATATTTCTAATTATAGTCATCTATACTGTTGGTAACTGATATACTGTTTAAAATAATAAAGGCGAACCAAAGATTCGCCTGCATTCTCAATTACTTTTGAATTTCTGTAAGAGGGATTGCTGTCCCCCTCATTGAGTGGACTTTGTTAGGAACGGGAATAGAAATGTTTTTATTCACATATTTTTCAAATTCATCACGGAAACGTGCTATCATAAATTTTACAGGCCACGCAGCTGCATCCCCTAAAGCACAAATTGTATTACCTTCTATATTATTTGCAACGCTTATCAGTAAATCCAAATCTGCTGATGTACCATTGCCTTCATCAATTCTGCGCAGAGTTTTTTCCATCCATCCCGTACCTTCTCGGCAGGGGGTGCATTGCCCGCAACTTTCATGATGATAAAAATGTGCGATGCGTATTAATACTTTTAACAAGTTTGTATCTTCGTCCATGACCATCACACCACCGGTACCGATTGCTGAACCAACTTCCTTCAGTGATTCGGCATCCATTCGTACACCTTCAAGCTGATCACCACGTAACGGAGGCATTGAGGATCCGCCGGGAATTACACATTTAATTCTTTTGTTGCCTCGAACTCCATCGGCCACATTAAAAATTAAATCAGTTAGAAGAACTCCGGAAGGTAATTCATAAACTCCGGGTTTGTTTACATGTCCGCTTACACCAAATAAAATTGTACCTGGATGTTTCGGCGCACCAATTTTTGAATACCATTCCCAACCGTTTTTCATAATTGCAGGAACGTTTGTAATTGTCTCAACATTATTGATTGTAGTAGGACAACCCCACAATCCACGCTGAGCGGGAAACGGCGGTTTAACACGCGGATAACCGCGCAATCCTTCGATTGAATTCATTAAGGAAGATTCTTCACCGCAGATGTAAGCACCTGCACCTTTGTGAATGAAAAGATCGCAACTAAAATCTATTCCAAAAGTTTCTTTCATCTTTTCGCCGATGAATCCCCGCGCATAAGCTTCATCAACAGCTTTCTGCATTAACCTAATCCATTTGCTGTACTCACCGCGAATATATAGATATGCCACCTTTGCACCAATTGCATAACAAGTTATAATTACACCTTCAATAAGTTGAAACGGATTATCTTCAAAAATTTGTCTGTCCTTAAAAGAACCGGGTTCGCTTTCATCTCCATTGACACAGAGATACTTCGGTTTATCCGTGGTCTTCGGCATGAAACTCCACTTCAATCCGGCAGAAAATGAGGCACCGCCTCTACCGCGTAAGCCAGATTTCTTCACTTCATCAATTATTTCATCCGGAGTTTTTACAAATGCTTTTTTAGCAGATTCAAATCCGCCATTTGAAAGATAGACTTCAATTTGATTTAGATTCGGTATTTCAGGTAAAACTATTTTTTCCATTTGGCCTTTTATCCGCAGCCCACTAATTATTAAACTAGTTGATATTTGAAACCCATTCTTTTAACCAATATTTTTCAAGGCAGTTTGAGACAACAAAAGGATCTTCATTCACTAAATCCCGAGCACTTTCAAAAGATTCACATGCAAAAGTAATACAGCCGCCGGAAAAATCGGAGAAAGGACCGCCTTTATAATCAACAAGATTTTTTTCTTTCCAGTAGTCAGAATGTAGGGGAGCCGCACTTTGTATTTTATCTCTTTTGTTGTTCATCAAATAGAAAAATATCACCGATTTCATTATGCTACGCCGTTTTAATAATAGACTCTAACTTTATTTTAATGACTCCAAAATTTCATCCACTTTTTCTTTACTTAAATTTTCAAAGTAGTCTTCGTTAACAGCTATCATAGGCGCATAACCACAAGCACCCATACATTCAACTTCTTCGAGAGAATATTTCCCGTCAGAAGAAACTTGCATGTGATCGAGTCCCAATTTATCTTTAACTCCATCCCAAATCTCATAAGCCCCGCGCAGCATACACGATACATTTGTACAAACTTGAACGTGGTATTTTCCCATTGGTTTGGTGTGATACATTGTATAAAATGTTACAACACTTAGAACATTCACTTTATCAATGCCAAGGACACTTGCGATCTCTTCCATCACTTCATTACTGATAAACCCATTTTGTTCTTGAGCGATATAAACAGTATCCATTACGGCAGCAAGCGCAGTAGGATATTTTTTTCTTGCCGCTTCAATTCGTCTAAAATTTTCTTCAGTAAACTTAAATGGCATATTACCCTAGACCTTTGTTCTTACTCTTTCTCTTAATCATACTCTTAATTTATTTATCCGCTTCACCCATTACAGGATCGAGCGAACCAATAATTGCAACAACATCCGAGACCATGGCGCCTTTGCATAACTGCGATACAGCTTGCAGATTACAAAAAGAAGGCGAATGAATTTTCAATTTCCAAGGTTGTCCGCTTCCATTACTTACGATATAAAATCCTAATTCGCCTTTTGGATTCTCTACAGAAAAATATGTATCGCCAACCGGCGGATTAATTCCAAAATTTATAATCATAAAATCATGAATAAGCTCTTCCATCTTGGAATAAATTTTCGTCTTATGAGGAAGAACCTTTTTCGGATTGTTGGCAATTACTTCACCTTGGGGGATTTTATCCAAACATTGACGTAATATTTTTACACTCTCTCTTACTTCATCACCTCTCTGGAAGTAACGAGCCAAACAATCACCTTGAGTAAATGTTGGAATCTTAAAATCTATTTCATTATAAAATAAATAGGGCTTGGCGCGGCGAACATCGTATTCTACTCCGCTTGCCCGTAAGTTTGGACCCGTAACACCAAGAGCAATTGCATCTTCTTTAGGAAGAATTCCGATTCCTTCAAGACGGTCAATAAAAATTCTATTTGAAAGCATCAGCTTATCCATTTCAACTAATGCTGGTTCTAATTCTGTTAAGAACTTAGCAATCTCTGCGATTGATTGATCGTCTATATCGGAAGCAACACCGCCAATGCGTGTATAACTTGTTGTGAATCTGGCACCTGCAATTCTATCGAAAATACTATTAACTTTTTCACGTTCTCGGAAAGTCCACATAACCATAGTAACTGCACCTACATCCATCGCAAAAGTACCAATTGCAATCAAGTGAGCCGCAATCCTTGAAAGCTCTGCGACAATCATACGAATGTATTGTGCTCTTTTAGGTGTTTCAATACCGGCTAATTTTTCTACTGCAAGAACATATCCTACATTGTTACACATCGTAGCAAGATAATCCAAACGGTCAGTATGCGGAATAAATTCTATGAAGCTCATGTTCTCAGCCATCTTCTCGTAACCGCGGTGCAAATAGCCAAGTTCAGGTACAATTCCAACAACAGTTTCACCATCAAGTCGCAATACAAGTCGAAGCACACCGTGAGTTGCCGGGTGCTGTGGACCCATGTTGATTACCATTTCGTTTTCAAGAACATCTTCGATTGTGAGGTTTTGATCTTCCTGAAGTTTCTTAAGAAGTTTTTCGTCGTTATATATTTGTTTAATTCTATCCATCTTAATCTGCTTTATTGGGAAGAGGTAAAGAGCCGGGAATTCCGAGAACAGGAAAATCTTTTTTCAATGGATGGTATTCAAATCCTTCCGGCATGTACATTCTTCTGAGATCGGGATGATTTAAAAATTTAATTCCGTACATATCCCATGTTTCGCGTTCGTACCAATTTGCACTTTGCCAAATTGATGTAACAGTTTCTATAGTTGGAGGATCATCATCAATATTCGATTTTAATCTTAATGTGTAATTTAATTTGAAGGAATAAATATGATAAACAGTGGTAAACCTTTTTTTGCGGGTTGCCCAATCAATTGCAGTTACATCTTTACACATAATGAATTGAAGATCGGAATCTTCTTTCAAGAATTTTCCAAGATTTACAATTTGATCTTTCTTAATCGTAATACTAAGGTCGTCCCTAAAATCCGAAATCTCTTCAACGGATTCGCTAAATTTTTCTTTTATTTTTTCAATAATTAGTTCTTTGGTATTCATGGATTAGTTTTGAGAATGTTCAAGTTCAGCAAGTGATCTATTCTTGAAATCGCGAGCTTTTGTTTTTGAAATTTTTTCTTGAATAGTCATTAATGCATTTAATAAATTTTCCGGACGCGGTGGACAACCGGCAGTATAAACATCAACCGGAAGAAATTGATCTATTCCCTGCACTACGCTGTATGAACGGTACATTCCCCCGGACGAAGTACAAGCTCCCATTGCAATTACCCATTTGGGTTCCGGCATTTGATCATAAATTCTTCTAACAACTTGAGCCATTTTATATGTTACGGTTCCTGCAACTATCATAAGATCGGATTGGCGTGGGGAAAAACGCATTACTTCAGAACCGAATCTTGCTATATCATATTTCGGGTCTGCAGCAGCGATCATTTCAATTGCGCAACAGGAAATTCCCATTGGCATTGGCCATACAGAACTCTTGCGCGACCATGCAACAATTGCATCTATTGTTGTTGTTAAAAATCCATCTTTTTGAAGAACAGCTTCTAATCCCATTTCAATCCGCCTTTCATATAGACATAAAGAAATCCTAATTCAAGCACTATTAAAAAAATAAACATCGGCATAAAAGCAAAAATTCCTAGATCGAAAAATAATTTTTTGAATTGTACTGCCCATGGATAAACATAAATTACTTCGATATCAAAAATGATGAACATCATTGTAACGAGATAATACTTAATCGAAATTCTTTCGTGAGTTGAACCTACCGGATCTTTTCCGCTTTCATAGGTCATAGTTTTAACTTTTGTCGGGCGTTGAGGACCAAAAAGAGTTGAAGAAAAAACAACAATTCCGCCAAAAGCTGCAGCTACAATTATCACTAGAATAATAGGTATGTAATCAAGAATCATAAGATTTATTTCATTTTTTGCACGGGAAAAATAAATGAATTGAGGTTAGAAAGCAAAACAGAATGTAAAGTGTAGAATGATGAGTGTAGAGTAAAATTCCATTTTATACTCTACACTCTAAACTCTACATTATTAAGCAAGAATTTCAATTAATTTTTCTATAACAGTATCTAAATCTTCATAACTAATAACTAGCGGCGGAAGCATACGCAACACTGTGGTTCCGGCTGGTAATGAAAGTATTTTATGATTAAGTAATTCAACTATTACCGGTTGAGATTTATCTTTTAATTCTATGCCGATCATCAATCCGATAATTCTAATCTCACGGACTTTTGAAAGCGGTTGTTTCTCCAATTTCTCTTTGAAATATTTTCCCTTTGTTTCGGCTTGTTCCCACAATTTATTTTCAAGCATGAAATTAATTGCAGCAATTCCCGCGGCGCATGCAAGCGGGTTTCCGCCAAAGGTTGAGCCGTGTTTACTTTTCTCAACTGTTATTTTATTCGAGCAAAGCAATGCACCCATCGGAAAACCACCGGCTATTGATTTTGCAAGCGTCATCATATCTGCTTCAATTCCAAGATACTCGATAGCAAACATTTTTCCGGTGCGGCAGAATCCGGTTTGAATCTCATCAATGATCAGAAGAATATTTTTTTCATCGCAAAGCTGTCTTACTTTTTGAAAATATTCTTTCTCCCCTATGTTTATTCCGCCTTCGCCTTGGATGGGTTCAAGAATTATTCCTGCAGTGTCATCGTCAACGGCCGCTAAAAGTTTTTCAAAATTATTATAAGGGACAAATGTAAAACCGGGAACTAACGGACCAAATCCTTCGCGGTATTCTGTTTTGTAAGTAGCACTCAATGCGCCCATTGTTCTGCCGTGAAAACCTTTCATTGCTGCTATGAATTTTGTTTTCTTAGTATTCAAACGGGCGAATTTTATTGCGGCTTCAATTGCTTCTGTTCCGCTGTTTGTAAGAAATGCTTTGGTTAAATTTTTAGGCGCTATACTGAAAAGTTTTTCCAAAAAAATTGCTTTTGTATCATTGTAAAAAGTATTGGCACAAGTAATAAGAGTTGCCGCTTGTTTTGAAATTGCCTCAACAACTTTATCGTTTGCATGTCCTACATTCGCAACGCTGATGCCTGCAGCCATGTCAATGTATTCATTACCTTGATCGTCCCAAACGCGCGCACCCTTCCCTTTTACCAAAACAACATCGCGGCGTGGATAAACATCAATTTCATATTTCTGAGTTATTGCTTTGTAATCTTTCATTGTATTGTGGTCCCTTTTCCATTTAATGCATCTTTAATTGGATTTTCAGTTTTGCCGTCTGATAGAATAACAGTTGTTTCTCCGGACTCGAACAATTTTCTTAATGCAAGAATTTTTCTTTTCATTCTTCCATCAACTTTTTGTTCCATTGCTTCCAACTCAGCTTTTGAAATGTTAGAAACAAGTGATGACGGATCGTTTTTATCTAATAAAAATCCCGGCGCTTCAATAAGAGAAATTATTTTTTCAGCTTTGAATTCGTTTTGTAGCAAAGCAATTATATCATCATTCTCCGAATTGATAGCAAAATTATTCTCATCTATTAACGGTACACTAAGTACGGGCGTATATCCGTTATCAAGTAATAAATCTAAAAGTTGTTTGTTAATTGCTTTTGGTTTACCTGAAAAGTCTCTTAACAATAATGTTTTTCCACCTTCACGGACTTTTATTCCACTATTTCGTTTACCTTGAATCACCTTTCCATCAACACCGGAAAGCCCGATAGCATTAACTCCATTCTGCTGAAGTAATTCTACAATACGTTTGTTCTTTAGCCCGGCATAAGCCATCATAGCGAGATCAATTGTGTTCTCATCGCTAAGAACAGAATCGTAGCCGGAGAGCGATGTAACGACTTTCTTTTCAATACCAAGTTTTTTTGCAAGATCATCACGCAAAGCATTTGCACCGTGAACAATAATAAATTTTTCATTTAGTGCTGCTAAATCTTTAACAATTCCGGCAAGATTTAGATCTTTCCCGCCGCCAATCTTAATTAAAAGCATGATATTTCCGTCAACGAATTATTTTGAATTGATGTCCAATCATTTTCATCAGTTAATTTTTCTGAACATATAATTATTTGATTATCATTTTTTTTCATCATCATTGTAAAGTATTCTTCATCTTCATTGAAATGGGAATAAATAAAAGCTGATTTCTCGTCAGTCAAAATTATATTCATAGCACGTATATAATTAGATTTATTTTTTATAATCTCTGTTCCTTTCCTTAAAGCATCCTTAATACTTCCTTTATCAAATCTTTTTATATAATTAAAGATTTTTTCAGCTCCTATTTTTCCTTCTTCTTTAATTTTTACGCCTTTAAGTTCGCCATTAAAAATAAAAATATATTTGTCATCATAAAACGGCATGTTATTTTCAACAACAATTCCTTCATCTTTGAAAGCACTTCTTGCATGTGCAATTAAACGGTTCGAATCACCAAACTGTGAAAGATCATCTTCCCATATCGGATTAACATTTTTATAATAATGGAATTTTCCGTTTTGTAAATATGCACAACCCCAGCCGTGTCCTTGAAATTCCTTGCTGTGCTTTGACATTTCTGAAAACTTTATCAGATAATCGGCTGTAGAAAAATATTCTTTCGAATTAACATAAAGTAATCTGCACATATTATAATCTTGCTCTTGCTCTTGCTCGTAATCTTAATCTTTGCAGAGTAAGATTATGATTAAGAGTAAGATTTTTAGATTGGATGAAGTCCCGGAAATTCTAATCCGGTCCGTTCATCAAAACCGTTCATTAAATTAAATGCCTGAAGCGCCTGTCCAGCAGCACCTTTCATTAAATTATCAATCGCACTTATAACAACCAGGCGATTTGAAAACTCATCTTTCTTAAATCCGATATCGCAATAGTTTGTGCCGATTAATAATTTTGGTTCCGGATAACGGTAAATGCCTTCACTCTCTTTAACGATTCTTATGAACGGCTCATTACCATATGCATCTCGATAAACTTTCCAAATATCTTTTTCCTGAAGATCATTTTTCAAGAAAACATGACAAGTGGCGAGTAATCCGCGAACCATATCTATCGCAGTTGCTGAAAAATGAATTGCAAGTTTTTGTCCGAATGAAAGTTCCTGCAGCATCTCTGCAGTATGTCTGTGTTGAGTTGGTTGATAGGAACGTACAACATTGGCTCTCTCGGGATGATGCGATCCTTCGTTACCTTTATTACCGCCCTCGCTAGATCCAACTTTAACTTCAATAACCGTTCTATCTAATTCAACTAAATTATTTTTATAAAGCGGATACAAACCAAGTATAGTTGCAGTTGCATTACATCCCGCACTTGAGATGTAGTTTGTTTTTTTCATTTCTGCGCGGTGAAGTTCGGGTATTCCGTAAACAAAATCGTTCAGCAAATCCGGGTGTGCATGTTTATGCCCGTACCATTTTTCATATTCGTTAAAGTCTTTCAAACGGAAATCAGCACTGAGATCAATAATCTTCGGAGCTAACTTTTTAAATTCATCAATCTTATTCTGTGATCTATTGTGAGGCAGACATAAAAATAAAAGATCGCACGGCAGAAGCTCGTTTGCAGAACTGAATTTGAGCATTGTTGATTTGCGCAAGTTCGGATGAATCTTGTAAACAAATTTTCCGGTATGGCTTTCAGATGTAACTTGATTTACATCAACATTGGGATGAAATAGTAAAAGTCTAAGTAATTCTCCTCCCGTGTAACCTGATGCGCCAATTATCGAAACTTTTAATTTCATTTTCTACCTTCGGCAACTTGTAAAATATATTCTACCATCTTCTGCGGAATGTTGACGCCGGTTGTTGTTATACTGTTTTTGTATTCCATTGTATAGTTTACTTCGTTAACCATCAATCCTTGTGTAGTCTCAAAAACATCTATTGCCACAATTCCTCCTCCGACAGCTTTTGCTGCACGGACCGAGATATCATTTAATTCATCTGTAACAGGACAATTAGTAGCAACACCACCCCGCGCTGTATTTGTTATCCAGTGAGCAGAAGATCTATAAATGGCAGCTATACATTTATCGCCCACTACAAATGAACGAATATCTTTTCCCTTTTTCTCAACATACTTTTGAATATAGAAAATAGAATGATGATACGAGCCAAGAACCGCTTTATGTTCCAGGATCGCTTCGGCTGCATCGCGGTCATTTACTTTTGAAAGCAATCTTCCCCAGGAACCTACTGCAGGTTTTAATACAACGGGATAACCCATCTCCTCAATTGTTTTAAGTGCAGATTCTTCAGTGAAAGCTACCCGTACTTCCGGCTGTGGTACTTTATGATCAGCTAATGCACATGATGTCAAAAGCTTATCACCGCAGATAGTTGCTACGCTATATGTATTCACACATTTAACTCCGGCTGTTTCAAATAATTTCAAACCATGTAATGCTCTTGAGTGATTAATACACCGCTCAACAACAATATCAAGATTAAATTTATCTTTACCTATATTAAATTTAATTTCACGGTCGTCAATCATTACCAATTCAATTCCCTTTTTCTTATTGAATTCATCAATAAGGAATTTTTCATCTTTTCGAATCAACGAATGAAGCAGCCCGATTTTCATTTTACTCTCCTAGTTCAATATATTTAAAAAGGTAGAGCTGAGAAAATTATCTCAGCTATTGAATGTCTTGTGATGTTTAACTGCATCAACGATATGTTTAAGTTCGGCAAGATCAACAGTACGGCCGCGTTGACCAACTGATTTTACTTCTTTAAGAACATCCATTTGATGAGGTTCATCTAACGAATTTTCATCTATCAATTTTAACGCATATCTCAATGAAGCTATTCCCGACATATGATCAAGCGAAAAAGTTCTTGTCCGTCCAAGAATTTCCGGATTCAAACTTTCATAGTGCATCGGATTAATAGAAGCCGCATGTGTATGAACACCAGCACAATGTGTAAAAGCATTTTTTCCTGTAACAGGAAAGTTTGCCGGGATTGGAATCCCTGAGTGTTTGCTTACTAAATCGTACAGCTCTACTAATTTTGAAAGATTCCATCTGGTTTCGTTATAATCAACTGTAAGCACAACAAGTAGCGATGCAAGATCAACAATACCTGCTCTTTCACCTAAACCTAATGCAGCTGCATCAATTATACTTGCACCGGCTCTGTATGCATCAAGTGCATTTGCAAGTGCCAAGCCGCGATCGTTATGGCAATGAACTGCAATTCTAGGATGCAAATTTAGTTTATCTAATTCTTGAATTAAACGTGATATATAATCATACATGCTTCTTGAAGTTCCCGGAACCATATAACCAGTTGTATCGGCAACACTAATAATATCCGCACCGGCTTCAACTGCCGCCACTGCTGCTTTAACTACGTTTTCAAATTGAGATCGAACCGTATCCTCGGGAGTGTAACGAATTAACAGATTTGGTTTCTGTGATTTTGCATATTTAATAACATCAGTAATTTGTTTAATTGCAGAATCAAGATCCTTTTTAAAAACTGTTGATAATCTTTCGTCTGAAACGCAATAAAATATTCCGAGGAATCCAACACCGCATTCAAGTGCAAGATCAACATCACTTTGAAGAGAACGTGAGTGAGCACCAACAACAGCTTTGTATCCTTTTTGTGCAATTGATTTTACAGCAGCATGAATCTCTGGTGTTACCATAGGATGACCGGATTCTATGATGTCAATGCCAATTTCTTCCAGCAAACTTGCAATAGCAAGTTTTATATGTTTATCAAAATAAACACCCGGAGTTTGTTCGCCTTCGCGTAAGGTTGAATCTAATACCCAGATCACTTACTCACCCCAGTCTTCTTCTTCTTGAGGTGCTTCTTTTACTTGAGGCGGATTGACGGAAACTATTTCCAATTCAGTTCCGCAATCGGGGCATCCAATTAATTCACCTTGGACTGCATCGGAAGCCAGTTCTATTTGAGCGCCGCATACAGGGCATTCTGTTTTCATTTTATATCCTTCAATTTATAAAGTGTTGCAAAACTATGAAACTAATTTTTTCAATGCAACGATTTTGACATGAGATTAAAAAAAATTAATCGGGACGCCTAAGTGGTAAATTACGGCAAAAAGTTCCGTGAATAATTATTCATAATGATGCAGGAAGATGCAGGTCAGCTATCAGCAGTCGGTTTTCAGTTTTTTGTTTTTGATTGAGTATTCAATTCTTCAACATGCCCGATTGTGTCATTCAATTTTATCATCCATTCATCCTTAACTAACTCAAAATCATGTTTATATCTTTTCTCAACAGGACCCGATGATTGATATTTTTCTCTTAACGGATTTACCTGTCTGCCGTTTTTCCAAAAGCGGAAACAAACATGCGGACCGGTTGCCAATCCGGTACTTCCTACAAAACCAATAATTTGACCTTGCGAAACCAAAACTCCTCGGTGTATTCCTTTTGCAAAGCGCGACATATGCAAATATTGTGTTGTATAAGTAACATTGTGTTTTACTTTAACATAATTTCCATTCCCGCTTGAATAACCTGCTTCAAGAATTACTCCGTTGCCGACTGTCATAATCGGTGTTCCTGCCGGAGCGGCATAGTCCGTTCCCAGATGTGATTTATTTCTATGCAAAATTGGATGATACCGGCTTAATGAAAATTTTGACGATATACGGGAATATTTCAAAGGCGCTTTTAAGAAAAGTCTTTTAAGGCTATTTCCTTTTTCATCAAAATAGCTTTCATTTTTTTCTTTATTAAAGTAAAATGCAAAATGATTTTCTTTATTGGAATAAAAATTAGCTGCATATATTTTTCCGACATCAACCGGAACACTATCCACTAATATTTGCTCATATATGACTTTGAAACTGTCCGTCGGTTGAATTCTAAAAAAATCAATTTGCCATGCATAAATATCTTCCAGTCTTGCAGCGATTTGGGATTCAATCTTTTTTTCTTGAAGTGTTTCATATAAAGAATTATTGATCACCCCCGAAACTGTTCTTTCTCTGATTGTAACCGGTTTTTGTTTTTTATAAATATTTATTGAGTCTGCAATATCAAAAACCACATAGTTAACCGGATCTTGAACATATACTAAATACTTAACAGTCTCTACAGAATCCCACTTAGCATAAACATATAATTCGTCGTCGGCTCTAAAACTGCGAAGCGGAAATATATTTCGTGCCGCTTTTTCTATCTGATTAATTTTTTGCTGAGTTACTCCATGAGGAATTAAAATATCGGAAAGAGTTTGATCTGCCTCTATTGTATCACGTACTTCAATAAGATTTGCAACGCTCAATCCGAATTGATTAGGTTTTATTACTTCACTCTTTGTTGTTTTTTTTTCACTCTTACATGAAGTGAAAAATAAAACGAGTGGAATTAAAAAAAATATATTTATGTAATGATGTGTTTTTTTCGGCATTAGGTTGATTTCCTAATAATCTCAACTGAATTAATACCTTCAGCTTCAGCTGAAAAGTTAGGAATAATTCTGTGGCGGAGTACAGGAATCAGAAATTCTTTAACATCATTTATTGCAGGAGTAAATCGTCCTTCCATAACAGCTTTAGTTTTAGCAGCAAGAATTAAATATTGAGATGCCCGCGGGCCAGCTCCCCAAGCTACGTGTTCTTTTATAAAATTGTTTTGGTTATTTGTTGTTGGCCGTGTATTGTTTACAAAATTAACAGCGAATTCAATTACATTTTCAGCAACAGGAACTCTTTTAATTAAATTTTGAAAATTGATTAGTTCATTTGTGCTTAATACTTTTTTCAATTCCGGTTTGTAATCACTAGTTGTTGATTTAATAATTTCAATTTCTTCTTTAAAGCTTGGATAATCCAGCCACAAATTGAACATAAAACGATCAAGTTGTGCTTCGGGCAAAGGATACGTTCCTTCTTGTTCGATTGGATTTTGTGTTGCTAAAACAAAGAACGGCTCTTCAAGTATTCGGGTTACACCTGCGGCAGTTACTTTGTGTTCCTGCATTGCTTCAAGAAGTGCGCTTTGTGTTTTTGGCGGAGTTCTATTGATCTCATCGGCCAATATAATATTTGCAAAAACCGGACCTTGAATAAATCTAAATATACGTTTCTTAGTTACGGGGTCTTCATCAATTATTTCCGTGCCGGTAATATCGCTTGGCATTAAATCCGGAGTAAACTGAATCCGGTTGAATTTTAGATCGAGAACTTCCGAAAGTGTTTTTATTAATAATGTTTTAGCCAGGCCAGGCACGCCGACAAGCAAACAATGACCACGGGAAAGAAGACTAACGAGAAGATCATTAACAACTTGATCCTGTCCAATAATCACTTTTGCAATTTCTTGTTTGATCTGTTTTACTGATTGAGCTAACTGCTCAACCGTTTGTACATCGTTAGTATTTTTCTGATCTGCCAATATATTTCCTTAGTTATACTTTAGGGAAGGAAAATGTTTTCGAAATTATATTTTTACTTCCCAATATATTTTACTTTTTATCTCGCTCATCCATTTATCATACAATTTTTTCTTTTTGTAATACTCTGCAATCCGTTTTATTTCCGGGTAGTCAATATCCAAATTTGCCTTATGAGCAGGGATTCTCTTCTCCAATTTTACTATATGATAGCCATAAACATTTCTATCAACTTCAAGCCGTTTTGGAAAACTTATTTCTCCTTCTTTTAATTTATAAATTACATCAAGAAGAGATTTATCAAGTTGACTTGCTTCAAATGTTCCAAGTTCTCCACCTAACTTAGCAGATTCTTTATCATCACTATATAGACGGGCATAATGCTCAAAAGTATTTTTACTTCTAACTACGCTGTCTCTTAAATCATTTAGAAATTCAATAGCCTTAAGATCTGATTCTTCATCGCTCTTAACTTTTATAAGAATATGCCTGCAATGAATTGATTCTCCGTGTCTTTCTAACAGTTGAATAATATGAAAGCCGAAAACAGTTTCTACAACACCGGATAATTGATTTGGTGCCAACGCAAATGCTGCCGCTTCAAACTCGGGCACTAATGCACCTCTTTTAACTGAACCAAGATCTCCACCTTGTGATGCGTTACCTGTATCATCGGAATATTTTTTTGCAAGTGATGCAAAATCCGCACCTTTCTTGAGTGAATCCAATAATGACAAAGCAAAATCCTTTGCTTTCTTTTTTATTCGTTCCCCTGTCTTAGGATTTTGGAAAATATGCTGTATAACAAATTTTTCCTGAACATCCGGCAAAGAATCACGGAAGGTCCCAAAAAAATCTTCAACTTCTTTTCTTGTAGCATCAAGTTGACCGAATTTTTTTTGCTGAAGCATATAAGACATTAATCCTTTACGAGTATCTTCCTGCAGCGATCGTTTTATTTTTTCATACGGCATACCGTAAATTTGTTCAAGCCGGTCACGTGAACCATATTGCTGAATAAAATAATTCATCTGATCTTCAAGACGTTGTTTCACTTGATCGTCGGTAACTGTTATAGAATCAAGTTCTGCCTGTGCAAAAAGCAGTTTTTCCTCAATCATTGAATTTAGAATCTGGCGGTGTAAATTTATATCTGCCGGATTTAAATTCTTTTGTGCAGCTTCCATATTAATCCTAAAATCAAGCTCCGATTGTAGAATAATTTCATTATCAACAACAGCAACAATTTTATCTATTACCTGCTGAGCATTTATTATTCCTGCAAATACAAGCATAATTAAAAATATTTTTCTCATTCTGAATACCTCACGATTTCCAAATTATGATCTGCAATTAATTTGTCTATATACTCTTTCATATACTGATTTCTTTTAATAATTGATAACCGTTCCTTTACTTCTGTTTTCACCATATCAAGCGAAGGGATAAGATCTTTACCAAATTTTTCTAAAAGTTGAACAACAGTAAATTTCTTCTGTTCCGTTTCTAAAACCACGCTTATTTCATTTACGCCTAAAGTTGTAATAACGCGAAGTAATGTAGTCGGTTGAATCTGATATTTCAATAACATTTTTTTTGATTGCAATTCGATTACTGATTGATCATTCCTGTACTGATTTAAGGCTCTATTCCACTCGGTTTCCAGCAAAGAATTTCTGAATTCTACAGCTTTATTATAGTCATTAAAACTTATTACATTAAATATGTATGCATCATCAACCAGTTTGAAATCATCTTTATTGCTGTCAAAATATTTTTTTATTTCTTCATCAGTTGGTTCAACTTTATTCTCGTCAGCTATTTTTCTCATGAGCAAAGCCGAAGCTAATTCTTTTTTGGTACGGTCGAACAGCGATCTGAACTCAGCATCGTTTAATAATCCTTCATCAGCCGCTTCTTCGTATAAAACCTCAGATTTTATCCAATTGTTGATGTACTCTTCTCTATAAATTCCTTTATTACGTTCATCTTTTAAAGCTAATTTAAGATCATCCTCTGTTAAAACAGACTTATTTACTTTTGCAACATACTTTGACGGTTTCTCTTCTTTTGAACAACCAAATTGAGTTAATGCAAAAGCAAAAATTATTATAATAAAATAATTGTTAATTCTTATATGCCTTACTAAGTTCATCATAATAGAGTTTTGGCTTATAGATATTTTTCAGTTTATTCAAGTACTCGGTTTCCAGTCGTCTGCTTTCGCTTTCTTGTAATTGACTGTTAGCTTCAGCTTTTGCTTCATCAAAAGTTTTTAAGCGAGCCGGATCGCGTTTGATTAGCTTTACAATAGACCAGCCTTTATCAAACTCGAAAGGGTTAGAAATATCGCCAATATTCTTCAATGAGTTAGATTGATTTGCTAATTCATTGAAGCCAACATCAACTAAACCATGATAACCCGGTGTATTATCATATCCTGTTCTTTGATTATATTTTGTAGATAGAGAATCAAAGTTGGAATTTGAAGACACTAATGAATAACATACTTTAGCTAAAGAATCCGTGTGGCAATAGATCTCCTTAAACTCAACTCGGTTATTCCATTTATAGTTTTGTTTATTTTGTTCCCAATATGAGTAAATTTTTGCACTATCAATAGAAATTTTAGACCATACTTCTTCTTCAAGAATTTGGAATAAATAAATTCCCTTTTCGTATTCATCAACCAACTTTGCAAATTCGGGATTTTCATTATCATATGTTAATGCTTTTTCCTTGATTAATAAGTCGCCAGAATATGCTTTCAACGATTCTTCAAGAATTGCCGAGTTAATAACCATATTTATACTAATATTATGACTGATCATATACGCGAACAAACTATCACATGGATAGGATTTATCATTAATACTAAAAAGTTTTTGATTTCCTACAGCTTTTTGCAATTTACTTTTCCAGTAACTCTCAGCAATTTTTGTAGTATCACTGTTAGCCATTATTCTAGCAAATGTTTCACTGTTTAAGGAATACTTCAATTCCTTTCTCAATTTTTCTACGAGTTGATCATAATCTTTTTTATAACGCATCCTATCGTAAATTTCTTTAAGATTTTCTTTCTCTTGTTCGTAAGTTGGATAAGGGGATTCATCTACTAATCTTATTAAGTGAAAACCAAATTGTGTTTTAACAATTGGCGAGACTTCTCCTTTTTTTAATTTAAAAGCCGCTTCATCAAATTCTTTTGCGGTACGGCCGCGTGTAATTGACCCAATAAATCCTCGTTGCTCGGCGCTCCCTTTATCTTTAGAATATTTAAACGCCATTTGACCAAAGTTAGCACCATTCTTTATTTTTAATTCTATGTCTTGAATTGTTTTTAATGCTTGCACAGTATCTGCTTTGCCGGTTGAATCAGCAAAAGGAATTAATATATGTTCGACAGAAATAGATACCCTGCGGGGATGTTTCTCAGTTATCTTAATAATATGATACCCTGCACCTGAATAAACTAATTCGGGATAAATTTTTCCTAATTCAGTTGAATAAACTGCATCTTCTATATTTGTATTATTTACTAAGCCTGCGGTAAAATAATAAACATCTCCGCCTATGTTTTTTGTATAAGGGTCTTTGGAATATTGTTTAGCGAGTGTTGCAAAATCTTCTCCGTTTTGAATACGCTTTATCAGTTCATTACCCAGTTCTTTAACTTTATCCACGTTCATTGTTGAATCGGGTGTAAGAAAAATATGACTTGCTCTAAATTCTGTTTTCCTTTTTTCATAAAGCTTATGCATATTCGGTTCGTATAATTTATCATTTAGATATAAAGTAGAACCAATGTTCATCTTATAATCATGCAATTCCTTTTGCATATCGGAGTCTTTAGTATATCCGCGGACTTCTGCATCACGTAATTTTAATTTATAGTTAAGATAGAGATCAAGAAATTTTTGGTAAGAACTTAACGAATCCGTTTTAGCTTTTTCGATTCCACCCGAATTTCGTGCATAAGCTTTTTCAAAATCATCTAAGTAAATTTTATAATCTCCATATTCGCCGACAACTGTACGCTGACCCTGTTGAGAACACGAAATAAAAATAATTAACGGTAGAATAAGTAGAATTATTCTTGCCTTATACATTAGTAAACCTCCATTAGTGTAAATTTTAGTTTGTTATTTTACCCATTGATGGTTAGAAAATCAAGGAAGGAAGCTGTTGTTTCTTCAGGTACTAATGCTTCTTTCGCCGAGTTTTTATACTGATTGGTGATGTATTGCGTTCCCAGAAAACTCCGAATTCATAACCTTGAATTGATCTATTTTTTTCCGCTGCCTCAAGCCGTTTTTCAGCTATACAAGCAAAAAATTTGTCTAATTCGATACCGACATATTTACGGTCCAACTTCTTAGCAACAACAGATGTAGTGCCTGATCCGAGGAAGGGATCAAAAACCAAATCCCCTTTGTTAGACCCGGCGAGAATTAATTTGGCAATTAATTTTTCCGGCTTTTGAGTAGGATGAGGGGTATTTTCCTCCATAGACCAGAACGGAACTGAAATATCATTCCAAATATTAGAAGGAAAAGTTAAACGATAATCGCCATTCTTAATTGAACTCCAATCTTTCGGTTTCCCATTTGCATCACGATACGGTGCAAGGACTCTTCTGTTCAGTTTTACAGCATCAGCATTAAAAGTATATTTATTTGAGTTTGTGCAGAACCAAATATCTTCCGAATTGTTCTTCCAATTTTTCTGAGCACCTCTTCCTTTTTCTCTTTCCCAAGTTATCCGGTTTCTAACAATAAAATATTTTTCTAGGACAAGGGGAATAGAAATAGAGGTATGCCAGTCACCACAGAAATAAATTGAAGCATTTGGTTTCAAAATCCGTTTTAGTTTTAATATAAAACTTTCTATCCATTCGGCGTATTCATGAATTGATTTTTCCTTAAAGGAAGTTTTGTTAAAGGTTTTAGTAAGATTATACGGAGGATCTATAATTATTAAGTCAACAAATTTTTCCGGTAGTAAATCCAAGACACCAGATAAATTTTGGTTAATGGTTTTATTAATAACTTCTGTCTCGGAAATTTTATCGCTTAGTTTTATTAGTCGTTTAGAATATTCAGCAACTTCACTTTTGGTAAGAGTAATTGTTTTATTTCGGGGTGATTTTTGTTTCGCCAAAGTGATTCTTTATAAATAAATAGATATTTAATAATTAAATGCTGTCATTTGTCATTCTGAGCGAAGCGAAGAATCTTAAGATGCTTCAGTCGCTTCGCTTCCTTCAAAATAACATATTCGATTTTTAGGATGACCTTATTCTTAAAAATTATTTAGCTGTCTTGCCTAGCGCAATCGCTTCGTCAATTTCAATTACTTTTACTTTCCCTTCTTCCTGAGCATCTACAGCTAAGATCATTCCTTGTGATTCGATTCCAAATAATTTTGCCGCTTTAAGATTAGCAACAATTAAAACTTTCTTCCCAATAAGTTCTTCGGGTTTATAACTTTTTGCAATTCCGGCAACTAATTGGCGCTGTTCATTGCCTAAATCAATCTGAAGTTTAAGAAGTTTATCACTCTTCTTGACGTTTTCAGCGGCAATAATTTTTGCCACTTTTAATTTTAGCCGTTTGAATTCATCAATAGTAATTTCTTCTATTGATTCCATTGGCTTATCTGCCACCGGTTCGAGTTTATTAATTTGTTCTTCAATCACTTTATCTTCAATTTTTGTGAATAAAATTTCTGCTTCATTAAGTTTTTGACCGGAATGTAAGATTGAATTTCCGGATTTTGACCATTCTGTTGGCCGCGCATTCAACATTTTCAAAATCTTTACACTTGTATTAGGAATTACAGGTTCAAAGATTACACCGAGGGTATAAATTGTATTTAGGCAAATATTTATTGTTGTTGCACACTGCTCTTTATTTTTCTTTGAAGTTACCCAGGGTTCCGAGTCATTAAAATATTTATTCCCTGCACGGGCAAGGTTCATCATTTCAAAAACAGCATCTTTGATTTTATAACGCTCAATTAAATCTGCAATTTTTTGCGGTTGGGATTTTAAGTAATCAAGCATCTCCCCATCAATTTTTTGCAGTTTGTTTCTTTCAGGAACCTTACCTTCAAAATGTTTGTGGGCAAAAGTAAAAGTCCGGTTCACAAAGTTTCCGAGAATATCCGCTAGTTCACCGTTAGTACGCGATTGAAATTCTTTCCAGAAGAAGTCCGTGTCCTTATTTTCCGGAAGATTTGCAGCGAGAGTATAACGAAGAAGATCAGCAGGAAATAATTGTAAAAATTCTTCAAGATCAATCCCCCATCCGCGGCTTTTTGAAAATTTCTTACCTTCAAAATTTAGAAATTCGTTCGCGGGAACATTCTGCGGCAAAATAAATTTATTTTTATTAGCATCGTTCCAAGCCATCAAAATTGCGGGGAAAATGATTGTATGAAATACAACATTATCTTTCCCTATGAACGCAATATACTTTGTGTCTTTACCTTGCCAGTATTCCTTCCACAAATCGGGTTCACTTCGTTGATGAGATAATTCTTTTGTAGCCGAGATATAACCAAGAACCGCTTCAAACCAAACATAAAGAACTTTATTTTCAACACCATCAAGCGGAACTTTAACACCCCAATCAAGATCGCGGGTTATTGCGCGGTCCTTCAAACCATCGTTGAACCATCCCCGGCAATAATTAAGAACATTATCTTTCCATCCGTATTTTTCATTCATCTCATCAATATATTTTTTTAACCGGTCTTGATATTTTCCTAAAGGGAAAAAATAATGTGATGTTTCTTTCAATACCGGGGTTTCTCCGCTAATCTTACTCTTCGGATTTTTCAATTCAGATGGATCATAAAGAGAGCCGCATCTTTCACATTCATCACTCCGGGCTTCTTCATTTCCGCAACGCGGACAAGTTCCTTCT
>Ga0172370_10000204_pt1 | contig 86998 bp, 92 predicted proteins | sample LakKiv5m_FD_114538 | JGI IMG/M metagenome (GOLD analysis project Ga0172370, IMG submission 114538) | Freshwater microbial communities from Kabuno Bay, South-Kivu, Congo - kab_022012_11.5m | ecosystem: Environmental > Aquatic > Freshwater > Lake | place: Democratic Republic of the Congo... | reverse complement strand
TTTTCAGAAGAGCCCTTCAATCAATTCGTCATCGGCAAAGTTTGGCAAGGTCACTTTTAACCGTGGTTCCTGTTGCATAGCGCGCTTAATGGCGAAAACCGCACCATCATTTCTGGCCCAGCTCCGGCGTGCAATCCCGTTGTTAACATCCCAATGGAGCATCATTTTCAACCGGCGGCCGGCTTCTTCAGAACCGTCAAGCAACATCCCAAACCCACCGTTAATTACTTCACCCCAGCCTACACCACCACCGTTATGAATTGAAACCCAGCTTGCACCACGGAAAGAATCTCCAATCACATTCTGTATGGCCATATCTGCTGTAAACCGTGAGCCATCGTAAATATTTGAAGTTTCGCGATAAGGAGAATCGGTACCCGAAACATCATGGTGATCGCGACCCAGAACGATGGGTGCCGAAATCCTGCCTTCCTTTATGGCCTCATTGAACGCATCTGCGATTTTTATGCGGCCTTCGGCATCGGCATATAGAATGCGGGCCTGTGATCCTACCACAAGGTTGTTGGTTTTTGCTTCACGGATCCAGCGAATGTTGTCTTTCATTTGCCTTGTAATTTCAGGTGGAGCCGTTGCTGCAATTTTCTCCAGAACATCCATGGCAATGCTGTCGGAAATATCTAAATCTTCAGGTTTTCCTGATGTACACACCCATCTGAAAGGGCCAAAACCAAAGTCGAAACACATCGGACCCATAATATCCTGGACGTATGAAGGATATCTGAAATCGCCGTTTTTATTAAGAATTTCTGCACCGGCCCTGCTTGCCTCCAGAAGAAATGCATTGCCATAGTCGAAAAAATACATGCCTTTTGCCGTAAGCTTATTAATGGCTTCTACCTGCCGGCATAATGAGACTTTCACCTTTTCCCTGAATTTTTCAGGTTCTGCTGCCATCATTTTATTTGATTCCTCAAAACTTAAACCCGCAGGATAATAGCCTCCAGCCCATGGATTATGCAGCGAAGTCTGGTCTGAACCCAGTTCGACATAAATGTTTTCACTGACCAGCTTTTCCCAAAGGTCAACCACATTTCCAACAAATGCCAGCGAAACCGCTTCTTTGCCTTTTTTGGCTTGTCGGATACGGCTCATTAGTTCATCAGGATCATAAAACAACTCATCCACCCAACCCTGAGAATGACGCTTGATGGCTGCCTTTTCGTTTACCTCGGCAATTACACCAATTGCGCCGGCAATTACAGCAGCTTTTGCCTGAGCACCCGACATCCCTCCTAAACCCGAAGTCACGAATAATTTTCCACCAAGTCCTTCAACTGCATCACCCCCTATCTTTCTACCAGCATTTAAAACTGTAATGGTGGTCCCGTGAACAATACCTTGCGGTCCGATGTACATATATGAACCCGCCGTCATCTGACCATATTGGGAAACTCCAAGCGCATTAAAACGTTCCCAATCGTCGGGTTTTGAGTAATTTGGAATAACCATGCCATTGGTTACCACTACACGCGGCGCTTCCTTGTGCGATGGAAAAAGCCCCATGGGGTGACCTGAGTAAATGGCAAGGGTTTGTTCGTCGGTGATTTCGGATAAATATTTCATGGTAAGGAGGTACTGTGCCCAGTTTTGAAACACTGCTCCATTACCGCCATAAGTGATTAACTCCTGCGGATGTTGTGCAACAGCCGGATCGAGGTTATTCTGAATCATCAGCATGATAGCTGCAGCCTGTGTTGATTTATGCGGGTATTGGTCGATTGAACGGGCAAACATCCTGTATTCCGGCATGAAACGATACATGTAAATCCTGCCGTGCATTTCGAGTTCATGCGCAAATTCGGCAACCAAAGACTGATGAAATTTCGGATCAAAGTACCGTAATGCGTTGCGCAGCGCCAATTTTTTCTCATTTATCGATAAGATAGCCTTTCTCGTTGGGGCATGCGAAACATTTTCGTCTCTTGTTTTTGGAGATGGAAGGATGTCGGGTATACCTTGTGAAATCTGTTTCTTAAAGCTGCTTGGGTCCATACATTATTCAATTTTCAAATTATTGCAAAATTACAAAATCCAATCAATTTAGCGCTGTGGATAAGTTAAGTAATTTGTTTTTTACCTGCACAACCCTTACAAAGGTTAAACTTCACCCATGCTTGTTTTGCATGAAGTTAAAAGTATTTAAAGGTACAGAGACGATTCTACTTTGTTGGGTCGCTTTTAACCCGAATTTGCCGCAAATCAACAAAAAAGATGATCAAATCCTTATTTTTTTATGAGTTACAATAATTGTTAATTGGAAAACAAAACAAATAGTTATATACTTTTGCTCGATATTGGAAATTAGTATTATCAGAGAATAATAAGTATGAAAACCAGGAGAGATTTTATTAAGATTTCGGCTATGGGAACCGTTGGAGCAGCGTTTGCCGGAAGCATTCTTTCGATGGCCAAAGGCAGCCCGCTACCGGCTGATCTTAAAATTTCGCAGGAAGGTTTTAAGAAATTCAATCGTTATCCTACCTATTGTGAAGTTTGCTTTTGGATGTGTGCCGGCTGGACCTATACTGACGAAAACGGCAGGATTACCAAGATAACCGGCAACGAAAACGATCCCCATTGCAATGGTAGACTTTGTCCGCGTGGCACCGGAGGTGTTGGAATGTACAATGATTCCGACAGGCTCACAAAGCCATTGATCAGGGTGAACAGCGGAGACAAGCAAACTTTCAGGGAAGCAAGTTGGGAAGAAGCACTTGACCTTGTTGCCGGTAAAATGAAAGAAATTAAAGAAAAGTATGGTGCCGAAAGTATCGCCCTGTTTAATCATGGATCTGCCGGACACCATCTGAGTTACCTGATGCAGGCTTATGGAAGCACAAACTCAGTGGCTCCATCTTATGCCCAGTGCCGCGGGCCTCGTGAAGTAGGATTTGAAACAACTTTTGGCAGCGGCGTAGGTTCTCCTGAGCCAACTGATATCCGCGACACGCGGTGCCTGGTACTGATTGGCTCGCATATCGGCGAAAATATGCACAACAGCCAGGTACAGGAAATGTCGGATGCCATCGATAAAGGTGCGACAATCATCACTGTTGATCCACGGCTTTCGACGGCAGCCAGCAAGTCAAAATTCTGGCTGCCCATTAAACCTGCCACCGATATTGCTTTGCTGATGGCCTGGATCAATGTAATCATCAACGAAAAGCTTTACGACAGGGATTATGTCGAAAAATATACTTCCGGTTTCGATTTAATCGCTAAGCATGTCGAGAATATGACTCCGGAGTGGGCCTACGGTATCACTACGATCAAACCCGACATTATCCGGAAAACTGCCCGGGCTATGGCCGATGCAGCACCTTCGGTGATTATTCATCCCGGCCGGCACGTTACCTGGTATGGTGATGATACACAGCGTTCGCGTGCAATTGCCATCCTAAATGGTTTGTTGGGCTCATGGGGCAGGCGTGGAGGTTTTTATTTTAAAGAATCAATGTCGGTGCCTCACCACCCACATCCTCCATTCCCACAACCAAAATGGTCCTGGAAAGATGCTCTTAACGGAAAATACCCGCTGGCAGGTCTTGCAGTGTCGAATGGACTCATCGATGCTTCAATACCCTCACCGGATAACACCCATCAGATACGGGCCTGGATTGTTGCCGGAACGAACCTTCCGTTAACAATGCCTCAGAAAGATACTTTGATGAAAGCCATAAAAGCTTTGGAATTTATTGCTGTCGTCGATACCATGCCGATGGAAATAACCGGCTATGCCGATGTTATTCTTCCCGAGTGTACTTATCTCGAAAGGTACGATGAACTCAGGGTTTCCCCTAACCGGGAACCATTTGTAGCATTGCGTATGCCGGCTGCAGAACCTGTTGGTGACACTAAACCAGCATGGTGGATATCGAAACAAATTGGTGAACGGCTTGGACTTGGAGCTTATTTCGATTATGATGATTTCTCTGAAGTACTCGATTGGCAGCTTAAACAAATCGGATCCTCGCTTGAGGAAATGCAAAAAATAGGTGTTAAAAAGTTTGAACGAAAAAGCGGACCGCTTTATCTGGGTGATGGAGAAGATTATGTTTTTCATACAAATAGTGGGAAGATCGAGTTTTATTCGACCGAATTAGCTGGAGCCGGTTTTGATCCGATGCCCGTTTATACCCCACATCCGGAACCCCCTGAAGGTTTTTACCGCCTGATTTATGGGCGGGCTCCGATGCATACATTCAGCCGGACTTCCAATAATCCAAACCTCCACGACCTGAAAAAGGAAAACGACATCTGGATAAACCCAAAAGTCGCGAAATTGTGGGGTATAAAGGCCAATCAATACATCTGGATTCAGAACCAGGATGGTAAGATATCCGATTTCCCTGTCAAAGTAAGAGTTACCGAAAGGATCCGATGGGATTCGGTTTATATGGTTCATGGTTTTGGCCACAGCGACCATAAATTAAGCCGTGCTTATGGTAAAGGTGCAAGTGATTCCGAAATGATCACCACAGTACATATCGATCCTATTATGGGAGGTACAGGCATGAGAGGTAACTTTGTAACATTTTTAACTGAGAACCCACGAAAGGAGATTAAGTCATGAGATACGCTATGGCAATAGATACTAGAAAATGCGTGGGATGCAGCGATTGTGTCGTCGCCTGCCAGACTGAAAACAATGTCCCCATCGGCTACTGCCGCGATTGGGTAACTGAAACGGTTGACGGAAGTTATCCAAATGTTGAAATCGAACTTCGTTCGGAGCGTTGCAACCATTGCGACAATTCGCCCTGTGTTCGATGCTGCCCGACTGGCGCGAGTCATATTGTTGAAGGCGGTGTTGTGCTGGTAACTCACAATAAATGTATCGGCTGTGGTGCCTGCATCGAATCCTGCCCTTACGAAGCAAGGTATTCGCACCCTGATGGCTATGTTGATAAATGTACTTTTTGTAACCATAGGATCACCAAGGGCGAAAAGCCAGCCTGCGTTGCCGTTTGTCCGACAAAATGTATGTATTTTGGTGATCTTGATGATCCCAACAGCGACATTTCCAATGCTTTGAAAAACAGGAAGCATAAGGTTTTAGCTCCTGAAGCAGGGACAAATCCTCAAATATTTTACCTGGTATAACATTAAAATGATCGAATTATGAGAGAAGAATTATTTATAAGCGGACGTGATATTCCAAATATCGATCCTTACCTGCACATCTGGCACTGGCAAATCCCGATCTACCTGTTCCTGGGTGGTTTGGCAGCCGGAATCCTGTTTTTTGCCGGTCTTTACACCATACTCGGTAAGGAAAAGGAAATGCCCACAACCGTTAAATGGGCGCCATTTATTGTTCCTTTCGCACTCATTCTTGGTTTGTTCATGCTTTTCCTTGACCTGAAACATAAGCTTTTTTTCTGGCAGCTTTATTCAACCATCCGGCTTCAATCGCCCATGGGATGGGGAGCCTGGGTCCTGATGATTATTACCCCGATATCACTGGTTTGGTGTGCCAGTTATTTGCGCGAAGTATATCCAAATTGGGACTGGAAGTTTACAATTCTGAAAAATTTTGAGGCCTGGGTAATCAAAAACCGGAAGCTCATTGCCTGGCCGATGGCCATCTATGCCATAATCCTGGGGATCTATACCGGAATTTTACTTAGTGCCTTTAATGCCAGACCACTTTGGAATACAGCGATACTTGGACCATTGTTCCTCGTTTCGGGTATGTCGACCGGTGTTGCTACAGTTATGTGGATGTCGAAAAGTCCTGTCGAAAAGAAGATACTTGGGAAAATCGATCTCCTGCTTATCGCTATCGAGCTTTTTTTCATAACCCACATGATTATGGGGGCCCTTGCCGGATCACAGGTGATGATACATGCAGCACAATTATTCCTGGGTGGTGATTTTACAGTATCCTTCTGGGCTTTCGTCATTATTTTAGGACTTATCTTCCCTGCAATACTCGAAATTCTCGAACTGAACGGCTATCATATTCCCATTGCGGTTACTTCATTTTTGATCCTGTTGGGAGGTTTGATTTTCAGATTTATTATGGTAGAAGCCGGGCAATTGACCCGCTATTTATATTGAAAATATTGAGATTTTAAACTTTTAAAAGATCATTTGCGATATGGACAAATCAAAAAAATACTGGAATCCTTATTTTGGGGGCGTCATGCTTGGGTTACTGCTCCTGGCAACATTTTATGTTACCGGGCGTGGCCTTGGAGCAAGCGGGGCTGCCAAAAGCACGGTGGTAACCGTTGTTGATGCGGTGGCACCGAATCATGCTGAGAACTCTGCTTATTACAGCAAATTTATCAGTGACGATAAAAATCCGATGAATGAATGGCTTGTCTTTGAAGTAATCGGAATTCTTGCCGGTGCCTTTCTTTCGGGGGCCCTGTCGGGAAGATTAAAATTCATGGTCGAACACTCCCCAAAGATCACCACAAAAAGTCGTCTTGTGATGGCTGCCCTGGGAGGACTTGCCTTTGGACTTGGCTCTCAGTTTGCACGTGGCTGTACAAGTGGTGCTGCCCTCAGTGGAATGGCAACGTTATCATTGGCCGGTTTTATATCAATGATGGCGATATTCGGCACTGCGTATGTTTTTGCATATTTTTTTAGAAAATTCTGGATTTAACTTAAAGCATTAATCAAATGGGACCATTAATTCCTTCAAATATTATCGATCCGAGTTGGAATAACGTCATTGCTTTACTGGTTGGCGTTGCATTCGGATTTATCCTCGAATCGTCAGGGTTTTCGTCGAGTCGCAAGCTGGCAGGTGTTTTTTACGGTTACGATTTCGTTGTACTCAAGGTTTTTTTTACGGCTGCCATTACTGCAGCCCTTGGACTTTATTATTTCCAATATCTGGGCTGGATAAATATGAGTCTGGTTTACATCAACCCTACTTACGTTGCATCAACCATCGTTGGTGGTGTGATTATGGGACTTGGATTTATTATGGGAGGTTATTGTCCGGGAACAAGTTACTGTGCCGCCGGAATTGGAAAAATTGATGCCATTGTTTTTTCGGTGGCCATGCTCTTTGGTATTCTGATATTCTCAGAGTTTTATCCTTTGTTGGAAGGATTTTATAATTCAGGTTTTCTTGGTAATGTCACTGTTTATGAAGTTCTGGGTTTGCCGGTAGGTTGGTTCATGATCATCCTGATTGTAGTTGCACTGGGGGCATTCTTTGTGACTTCTTTGATACAGGATAAGGTTAAAGAGGTTGATTATTAAAATATTTTGAGATGAAAAAATCATATGTCATTTTAGCTTCTGTTTTGGTTATCCTGGGAATTGGTTTGATTTTTCTGAAAGCCAACCGCAACACCAATGAAATTCCCCCTGAAGTTCTTTTAAACGAACTCAACGAAAATACCCGTTATGTTTCAACCGACGAATTAGCCAAACGTATTATCGAAAGCGACCCCTCGGTACAACTCATCGATGTAAGAGATGCAAAAGATGCATTGGCTTTCATGTTGCCAGGGGCCATCAACATTCCGTTAAAAGATTTACTGAAGGATGAGTCGCAGGCTGTTTTTACCCGTGACGGGAAAGATTTTATTTTTTATTCCAATGGAGATATTCTTGCCAATCAGGCATGGATTCTTTCACGCCGGCTTGGTTTGAACAGGTTGTACATTTTGAAAGGCGGATTGAATTATAGGGTTGAAACCATCTTACAACCAAAACCACCTGCTGCCACCGAGCCTCAGGAAGCAATCGACCTGTACCAGGCCAGACTTGGTGCAAGCCAGTTTTTTACAGGAACCACTATCGAAGTAAAAACACCCGAGCCACTGGGAAATATCGACCTTACGCGGAAAACAAAAAAGAAAAAAGTTGAAGGCGGCTGTTAATCATTTGAAAACCATAGAAAAAGTTCACAATGAGAGAAACATATAAAACCAAAAGGCTTTCGATTGCATCAGTAATATTTGTTGCGATCATCATCATTGGATTACTTACCATCAGACGGCCGGAGATTGAGTATAAACTTACCCCCCGGCAAACCCTGGAAGCCGTTCAACAAAGCAGTGATGCTGTATCACCTTTGGATGTAACCGGCTACCTGAAAGCAAATGATAAAAGTTATGTTTTTGTAGATTTAAGAAGCCCTTACGATTTTATTAAAGGAAACATCCCGGGCTCAGTAAATATTCAGGCAAACAGGATACTGGAAAAAGAAAGTCTTTCTTTTTTTAATAAATGTGCTGCCGGGGCTACAACAGCAATACTCTATGATGAGGATCAGTCGCTTGCCAATGGACCCTGGATGCTTTTGCTTCAACTGGGCTTTGACAATGTAAAGGTGATGCAGGGTGGATGGGATTGTTTTGCGGCACCGGACACACGGAATAATCCGGATAAACCGGACTGGCTTGTTGAAAATCCAAAATACGACTATGCCGGTATCAAAGCATCAATGGGAAACAATACAGTAGTTGAAACAGCACCTGAATCAAAAGAAGTTGTTTTGCCACAACGTAAAGCAAAGACTAAAAAAGTAGAAGGGGGTTGTTAATTTCTAACTTCGCGGTTTAGTTTTACCCATCACAACAATTTAAATTTCTGATTTGGAATCGTGCAGGGTATTACTTTTCCCTTTAAGTGAATCATTATTTCAGGGAGGTTACAACAGGTACTTTCGATATTGTTCTGCCCTAAAACCGTTTCTTCTCAGAAAACAAGTGCTTGAATTTTATTCATTGAATTTCGTATTTTTTCTTTTGTTTTTTGTATTTGGCTTTTGCCTGATTAGATTAGTAACTTTGGCAGCTGTTAAAAAATCAGTTTGCAACACATGCCAGAAGTTTTATCAAATAAAAAAGATCCAATAAAACAGGAAACTCCGGATGAGTCGAAGCCACTTAAATTTTGGCAGCACCTCGAAAAACTCAGGTGGCACATCATCCGTATTTTCCTTGCTATTGCCGGTCTTGCCGTACTCGCATTTTTCAACCGTGAAATCATTTTTGATAAAATTATCCTCGCACCATTAAAATCCGATTTTCCTACAAATCTTTTCCTTTGTAACATTGGAAAAATGCTTTCAATCGCTTCACTTTGTATCGACACTTCGTCGTTAAAAATAATCAATGTGAGTATGTCAGGGCAGTTTCTCACTCACCTGTCGATTTCTTTTGTAGCGGGCGTCATCATGGCTTTTCCTTACATTATCTTCGAAATCTGGAGCTATGTTTCATTCCTTTTCAAAATTAAAAACAAAAGTACAGGCACACTCGCCATCCTTACCGGTACTACGCTTTTTATAATCGGCGTTCTTTTTAGTTATTACCTTATCGTACCTTTAACAGTTAATTTCCTGGGGACATATTTTGTAAGCAACGATGTTCAAAACACAGTAACCCTAAGTTCATACATCAATACAATTACTTCGCTTGTTCTTGCCGTAGGTCTGGTTTTCGAGCTTCCCCTGCTGGTTTTCATCCTTTCCAGATTTGGTTTGGTGGGACCTGGATTTCTCCGGAAGAAACGTAAATACATGATTGTGGTGATCTTTGTTCTTGCAGCCATCATCACTCCACCCGATGTGGTAAGCCAGATGATGGTAGCTGTCCCGCTACTTCTACTTTATGAGGTAAGCATCTGGGTTGCAGCTTTTGCCGGGTTATACGGGAAAAAGGTCTTAAAAGAGAAATAGGTATTTATCTTTTACATTTTCAGGTTCCAACCCAATTATACTAAGGGCTTACAAATTTCAATATACTTGATCTGATTATCTTCAACATCCTGTTTATTCTCTGAAATGATGGCATGTGAAAATTGTATTTTAGATTTGAAAAAAAAATTTAGCTAAGATTTAATTCATTATCAAGTATGCATGAAAATATTGATTTTTATGAAGAACCTTGTCGCAATAACAATATATTTGATGTTCATTTTGTGGGTTGGTTTTCTGCAAATTTTTGCGCATATCCCATCCTTGGTCGATTTTGATACCCGAAAGCAAAACTTTCCATCCTAAATCTATCTTATTGGTTTTTAATCGGCAAAAAGAGATGGCTCAAAACCACTTGAGCAGCAGTTTCGGATACTGACTGATTTTGCTCGAACTGAACTGGTTGAGAGCTTCAGTATAACCGTGATGAGCCAAAGTAGGTTGTATGCAGAAGAAAAAAACAATACCATTCGTGATAATTTTACACAAACTACGGTTTCATTTTCAAATGCTGAACTGGCAGGATTGAAATCCGAAACCTATGAAGATCGGAAAATCAAACAACTGTTTGCTTTTGCATATGTACACATTATTGATTTGCACGATTATTATCAGGCTTTTAAACGAAAAACACGAAAGAGATTTTAATTTTCGTCTGGAAGGAAAAAAATTCAGGAATGAAAACAGAAGCGATGCAGCACTTTGTTCCTACCGCTAATGTCTTCCTTTGCTCACCGAGATTTAAGAGGAAACAGCAATATTTCAGGCCATGGCTAAACAAGCCCGGCAATTTTCCGGTCAACAATCCCTATAATTTCTTTTTCGAGCGCTTCAGCTTTTTGCTCAATTTCGGCACCTTCTGATATAAACCGGTTTGTGAATTCCTTATCGTCAACGCCGGAGGCATTAATTTTAACATTCAAATAAGCACCTCTCACGGCAGTCCTGGCACAAAGTGCACCAACTCCTGCATCGGAAACCGAATTTGGGTTACCGGTTTCGGCCATGGCTTTTAAAATTTCCATCGATTCAAAGGATTTCATCATTACCTTAAAAGGAACTTCGATGGCATATTGCGATGCCTCCTGAACGGCCTGATGCCTTGCCTTTTTCTCTTCTTCGGTGCCTTTTGGAAGACCAAAAGCTTCCATGATTTTATTAAAAGCGCTGGTATCTTCATCAACCAACCTCAATAATTCATCTTTTATAGCCTGGCCTTTTTCAGCCCAATCCGAAAACTCTTCCCAGCGGGCATCCCAACCTGCTTTATGCGACGAAAGATTGGCAACCATCGTTGCCAAAGAAACGCCCAGCGAGCCTACATAAGCCGAAATGGAACCGCCCCCCGGAGCGGGCGACTCGGAAGCTGTTTCGTTGGCAAAAGCCCGCAAATCCATTTTTACAAGTTTGCCCTTATTTTGGTCGGCGATGAGGTATTCGATAATTTTTTCTTTCGGATTAAATGGTTTCAAATCGTCGAGACCAAGCGATTTTATGGCAATTTTGATGATTTCTTCATCCGAAATGCCCACAGATCTTTCCTGTTTTTTAAGAAAATATTTCCCGGCATCAATCATCGCTTTTAAGGGAATCAATCCAACCAGTTCGGAACCGGTTACACGGATTCCACGCTCAGCTGCCTTTTTGGATGCTTCTTCAAAAGCAACATGTACCGGCGTAATGCTGATATTTGTTAGATTAAGCGAAATCTGTGCTATGCCATATTCTTCGATGTACCAGCCAATTCCTTTTACCGACTTTAAGGTTCCAGGAATAAAAACCTGGTTTCCGTTTTCATCTTTCACCACTTTACCGGTTATGGGATTCCCTTCGCGTTTAACGCGACCTTTTTCGCGAATGTCGTAAGCAATTGCATTGGCGCGGCGTGTAGAAGTAGTATTGAGGTTCACATTGTAGGCAACCAGGAAATCTCTTGCTCCAACTGCTGTTGCACCCGATTTTTCGTTGAACCTTGCCGGACCGAAATCTGGTTTCCATTCCGGTTTTTGAAGCTTTTCAGGTAACCCTTCATATTCACCGGAACGGCAATTGGCCAGGTTGCGGCGTTCGGGAGTAAAGGCGGCGCTTTCGTAACAATACACCGGTATTTCAAGTTCTTCCCCAATTCGTTTTGCCAGTTTATGGGCATACTCCACCGTTTCCTCCATGGTAATATTTGATACCGGAACCAGCGGACAAACATCGGTTGCTCCAAAGCGCGGATGTTCTCCTTTGTGTTTGCGCATGTCGATAATTTCGGAAGCCTTTTTTACTGCCCTGAAAGCGGCTTCGATAACTACTTCGGGTGAGCCCACAAATGTAACCACCGTACGGTTGGTTGCAGCGCCAGGGTCAACATCAAGCAGCTTTACACCTTCAACTGTTTCGATCTGGTCGGTAATCTGTTTTATGATTCCCATGTCTTTTCCTTCGCTGAAATTGGGAACGCATTCGATAATTTTATTCATTCAGGCAAACTTTTAGTTTTTAGCTGAGCTATTTTATATTAGCTGGCAAAAGTAACCAAGCCTTTTGATATAGAAAATTTTGAGGGATGAAATTTAATTGTTTCTTATTTTTGTCCGACGGAAAAAGGGAGATTCTTGTTCTTACATTAAAAAATGACGACAAATATCCCAAAATGATGAAAAAGAAGTCGAAGGAAATTAAGATTCCGGAGAACCTTGAAAAAGTTCAAAATGAAGGTGTTTTAATAAATGACCCGGCAGAAGCATATTCAAAACCAAAAACCTTACATTTTTTCTCTTCTTTTACAGATGAAAATGAAGCCACCGCCAGGATAAATGCCCAACTTAAACCTGAGGAACACCTGAAAAAAGCACATGAACTAATTATTGCACTATACGAAAAAGAACTTCAGCATTTGGAGCGACCTTATTACCATATTACATTTGTTATTAAAGATGGAATTCCTTGTTAAAGAACATATCGAAATTTTAGACCTGCTTGTTAAAGCAAAAGTTGATTTTATTCTTATTGGAGGCTATTCGGTTATTTTTTATGGATATAGCCGCGGAACAAACGATCTGGATTTATGGGTTAAGCCTGATAATGCGAATAAAAAGAAGCTTTTACATGCATTAAGAAATTACGGCATTAATGAGGGTGATCTCAAAAAACTTGAAATGGTTGATTTTAACCTGACGAATATGTTTTTTATTGGAGAAGCACCCTTTAAGGTTGACTTCCTGACCCATGTAATCGGGGTTAATTGGGATGATGCAATTATCAAAGTGAACTTTTTACCCGTAAGAAACCTGAATATACCTGTTGTCAATTATTATGACCTAATCACTATGAAAATGCTTTCTGACAGGTTAAAGGACAAAGCGGATGTAGAGGAATTACAAAGAATTAACCAGTTCAGGAAAAATCCTTAGTTTGATATGAATAAGTAACCCCAATTCCGGGACTAAAATACATTATTGAATCTCCCCATTCAAAATCACGGTTTCAACCTTGTTGCTGCCGTAATAATAAGGCATAAACTGGTATGATGGGATTTCGGTTGTAATAAAGATATTGGCTTTCTTTCCCTCACAAATGCTTCCCAACTCTTCGCTCAAATCCATGGCGTAGGCGGTGTTGATTGTCGTTGCATTGATGGCTTCTTCGGGTGTGAGTTTGTAAAGAATGCTTGCCATTGAGAGGATTAGTTGCATATTTCCGGAAGGTGATGAACCGGGATTAAAATCGCTGGCCATGGCCAAAGGTAATCCGGAATCAATCATTTTACGAGCCGGTGCATAAATCATGTTCAGGAAAAAGGCAGCACCGGGTAAAATAGTCGCCATTGTGTCGGAGTTGAGCAATGCTTCAATCTCTGCATCAGCTGTAAATTCGAGATGATCGACGGAAAGTGCATGGTATTTTACTCCAACCTGCACACCTCCGGAATAGTCGAGTTCGTTGGCATGAATTTTAGGCCGGAGGCCATATTTCATCCCGGCATTTAAAATCCTGTCGGTATCATTAACAGTAAAAAATCCACGGTCGCAAAATACATCAATGTAATCGGCAAGTTCTTCGGAGGCTACCTGCGGAATCATTTCGTTGATGATGAGATCGACATAATCGGAAGGGTTTGATTTATATTCGGCCGGGATGGCATGTGCTCCTAAGAAAGTCGATTTAATCGTGAGTGGTGAAAGGTTTTTTAGCCTCCTGATCACCTGCAGCATTTTCAGTTCGCTGGCGGTGGTAAGGCCGTAGCCGCTTTTGATTTCTACGGCACCTGTACCCATCTTTTGTATTTCGTTGAGCCGGCCAAGTGCTGATTCCACCAGTTCGTCTTCAGATATTTCCTGCATCTTTTTTGCAGAATTTAAGATACCACCACCTCGTCTGGCAATTTCTTCGTAAGAAAGACCTTTAATTTTATCGATGTACTCGATTTCCCTGCTGGCTGGATAAACAAGGTGGGTATGCGAATCGCAGAAGGAAGGAAATACCATTTTTCCGGAGGCATCAATTAATTTATATTCCTTTAATCCATTGGCTTTAGTCGATTCTGAAAGCAATTCCATTTTCCCGAATTCGACAATCATTCCATCCGAAATCAACAAATAAGCATCACTGATTGTTTCTATTGATGACATTTCACGACCTGAAACCTTTAACTTAGGTTTGTTTTCAACCTGAACCAGTTCTTTTATATTCTTAATTAAAATGTTCATTGGTGTTATTTTTCGTGCAAAAGTAACCCGATTTTCTGAAGCTTTACAAATTTGTAATGCTGCCGGATCGAATTCTCCAAAGCCTTTTGTGTATTATAGTTGGGAGGTTTTAGTCGTCACCTTCGTCTTGAGAACCAATGATTACTTTACATAAAATGTTTAAAAGTTCAGGATAAGACGATCCGGGAAATATTCGGTTTAAACAAATTTGTTATAAATTTGCGGATCATTAACAGTTAAAACAATAATATTTATTTGCATTCTAAAAACATAAAATAAATTAAATCAAACAATTACAGCATGAAGACCTCTACAAAATTTTTTCCAAAAGCAATGTTACTGGCAGTGATTGCCATGCTTTTCCTGAATTTTGGCTCCTTTGCTCAAACTTACGAAAAGTACTACCAGGACGGACAACTCTATGTAAAATTCCGGGATAACTACAATCCACAAATTGCAGTTCAGGCCGACAAATCGGTAAGAAAGCAGGATGCGACCTACTTCCAGGACATTTTCGATAAATACGAAGTTGTTGGCATTTCGCGTCCGATTGATATCAACGACCCAAAATTACTGCGTACCTTCCAGTTCTCATTTAAAGATCATTTTGTGCTGGAAAGCGCCATTGCCGACCTTCAGCAAAAACCGGAAATCGAATATGCCGAAAAAGTTCCTTTACATTATGTCGAATATACACCCGACGACAGCCTCTACAATCTGGTTAATGGCCCGAGCAATTGGAACTGGCACTTAGATGTTATCGATGCCGAGCATGCCTGGGACATCACCCAGGGTTCGCCCGAAATTAAAGTTGCCATTGTCGATAATGCAATCTGGTCCGAACATCCCGACCTTGCCGATAAAATTGTTTTACAGCACGATGCTTATTACAATACCAACAGTTCAGATCCACCCAATAGCGGAAGTGCCGCTGACTGGTCCCACGGAACGCATTGCGCCGGATTGGCAACCGCCATTACCAACAATGGTATTGGTGTTGCTGGCATAGGATTTAACACAAGCATCATTGCTGTGAAATCGTCCAACAACAATACCGCCAATGGGATTTATATGGTACAGGGTGTAACCTGGGCGATGAATAATGGTGCAGATATTATCAGTATGTCATTTGGAGGTGCAAGCTATTCTGCCACCGAACAAAACTTGATGAATACTGCTTATAACATGGGTATCGTTTGTGTTGCTGCTGCTGGGAACGACAATGTAACCAGTCCCCATTACCCTTCAGCTTATAACCATGTTATTTCAGTTGCCTCTACCAACGAAAACGATGTAAAATCCGATTTTTCGAACTATGGTACCACTGTTGATGTATCGGCTCCTGGTGGTTATGGTGTACCAGGGCCCACTGGTTTGTTGAGTACCTATTTTGCCAATGGCACCATGGGTTATTATAATTTTATTTCAGGAACATCGATGGCCTGCCCTGTTGTTGCAGGTTTATCAAGTCTTCTGTTATCGATCAACCCGCTGCTTTCGCCCGACAATGTTGAACAGATACTTAAAGAAGGTTGCGACAATATCGATTTACAGAACCCGGATTACATCGGGATGCTGGGTGCCGGCAGAGTTAATGCTTATAATTCGGTCAGACTGGTTCCTTTTCAACCGACGGCTGCTTTTACGACACCGGTTACCATCATCACACCAGGCACTTCCATCGATTTTACCGATTTATCAACCGGTATTCCCAATTCCTGGACCTGGACTTTTGACGGAGGATCGCCTTCGTCATCCGGTCAGCCAAATCCAACCGGAATAACCTACAACACCGAAGGGGTTTACTCGGTAATTTTTACGGTGGCTAATGCTTTTGGTTCAAATACCATAACTAAAGCCGGATACATTGTAGTTTCGGCAAATCCTGTTCCTTATGTACAGTTTTCGGTATCCGATACCGCAACCTGTATTTTTACACCGGTTACGTTTACCGACCTTTCGTTGTACAACCCAACTTCATGGAACTGGGATTTTAGCCCGTCAACTTTTATGTTTGTAAATGAAACGAATCAATATTCGCAAAACCCGCAGGTACAGTTTACAGCCCCGGGAACATATGATGTAATTCTTACGGCAACCAATTCAAATGGATCGTTCAGTAATACATTCGAAGATTTTATAACAATATCGGGTATGGCATTATCTTTTGAGGACGATTTCGAATCGGCCACTTCAGCAACATTCGAACTTACTGCCAATTCCAATGCAATGGTAAAAGTTGATAAACGATCGGCTTATCAGGGAACTTATGGTCTTCATTTTACCGGAGGCGGATCATTGTCGGGATGGGTGGGAAGCCCAACCGCAACTACTCCCGAACAGGCGTGGGATCAGAATATTAATTTCCAGGCCAGCGCTTCGGTTTGTAATGTTGACGCCACCCAATTTGCCGGAGTGTATCTTTTTGTTGATCTGAGGCAAACCTATAGCCTCGGGAATAAACTTTCGTGGTTCAGGGTACTGGCAAACGGAGTTCAGATTCCCGACGTTGAAGGAAACCTCAATTTTAATCCTGAAACCAACACCGATCCGTTCGTAAGACGACAATTCAACCTGGAGCCCTTTGCAAATTCCACTTTTACACTTAGCCTGCAATCGAGTTGCCGCCTCGTTGATTATTTCTATGCCCAGGGCGACAACGTTTTTATCGATAACATTGGTGTTTATGGTAGCCCGGTTGGTGTTGACGAATGGGTTGAAATACCGTTTGAAATGGTTTCGACATATCCAAACCCTGTTCGCGATGTATTAACTGTAAATTATATGAGCAGCAGAAATGGAAACATCCGGATTTCGTTGATCAACACAACAGGACAAGTTGTGTATAACGAAAGCTGCCTTGTTCCCCAGGGTAGTTTTAATAAAGCGATTCTAACCGGAAAATTTGTTCCGGGTGTTTATTTCCTGACAATTTGCAGCGAAATTGGAACAACCACAAAGAAACTAATCATTAATTAAGAATGATTATAAATTTGGTTGATCAGCCAAAAAGCTGATTATCTAAAACATAATAAAGTAATTTTGCCGGGCAGGATGATTTTGGATGATATTCCGGATTTCTGCCTGGTTTTTTTTTAATCTTTCATGAACTTAAATATTTTACCTATGAAATTTAAAAATCTGCTCTTGCTGCTTGCACTTGTAACCGGCTTTCATTCAGCCTTCGCTAAAAAGGTCGAACTGAATGATGCAAAACAAATTGCTGCCAAATTTTACAATCAGAAGTATGTTGTGAATTTTCCCGGCTCAACTGCCGGATTTAACATTGATGAAACTTTCGTTAGAAATGACAATAACGAACCAGTAATCTATATTTTTAATTTTAACAATGGCGGCTATGCCATCGTTCCTGCCGATGACCGCATTTACCCGGTAGTGGGATTTTCGTTCGAAAGCAGATATGTCGAAAAAACTGCGCCGGATGGTGCACAATATGTGATCGGCCAGTTTGGGAAACAGGTAACTTATGTCAGGTCGAAAGATTACACTGCCACACCCGAAGTCGAAAATGCATGGGATAAACTGAGATCATCCGGAACCGATGACCTTTCGTTTATCGAAAACCAACGCGACATGACGCCAATGGTGCTTGTAATGTGGAACCAGGATGATCCATACAATGCCATGTGTCCGGCTGATCCCAGCGGACCTGGCGGACATGTTTATGCAGGCTGTGTAGCCACGGCTATGTCGATGATCATGTATCACTGGCGTTACCCCCAGCATGGAACCGGAAGCCATTCGTATTATGCATCGGGTTATGGTACACAAACCGCCAATTTCGGCGCAACAACTTACGATCATGATGGAATGGTGAATTCGTCGGATAACACCTACAACGAAATGATTGCATTGTTGCAATACCATTGTGGCGTTGCTGTGGATATGACGTATAGCCCAAATGGTTCAGGTGCTTATAGCCCTGATGTGGTACCTGCAATAAAAAATTACTTCGGTTATGCAAGCAATGCCCAGATTTTATACAAAGGAAATATTACGACCTGGAAAGCCTATCTTACCCAGCAAATGGATTTGGAACAACCGGTTTATTATTCCGGCGATGATGGCACAGTTGGCCATGCTTTTGTTGTTGACGGATATCAGCAACAAACCGACGATACCTATTATCATTTTAACTTTGGCTGGAGCGGTTCGGGTAATGGCTTTTTCCTGGTGACCGATGCAGGTGGTTACAATCAGGGTAATGCAATGATCAGGAATTTTATTCCCGATCCCGCCAATTATCCCTATACACCACCCCAGCAATCGGTTCTTACCTGGTTTAACGGAACCATCGAAGATTGCAGCGGCCCCAAAGCCGATTACCAGAACGACCTGAACTGCCAGTGGTTAATTTCTCCACAAACCGACATTGATTCCGTATCCTATATCAAGCTTACTTTCGAAAGGTTTGAAACCGAATCAGAAGCTGACGTTGTAAAAGTTTATGATGGCGGAACAACCGATGCCCCTTTGCTGGGTGAGTTTTCGGGTGCCAATCTTCCCCCGGTTGTAACTTCATCAGGAAATAACATGCTTGTGGTGTTTACGACCAACAGCAGCGTGACCGCAAATGGATTTATGGCTACTTACAAGGCTTATATGCCAGGCTGGTGCAGCGGTATGCAGGATTATACCGAGCCGGTAGGTTCGTTTGACGACGGAAGCGGCAGCTTCCTGTACAATAATAATTCGCTCTGCATGTGGCGTATTCAGCCTCAGTTTGCCTATTCGACCACCCTGAATTTCGATTATCTGGATACAGAAGCTGGCGCTGATGTGGTAAAAGTTTACGATCTTGCCACACAGCAATTATTGGCACAGGTTTCGGGAAACCAGATTCCTGATCCCATCACTTCACCAAGCGGCAAATTCTTTATCACCTTCAATTCGAACGGAAATATTCGCGGACAAGGCTGGCAGATCAGTTGGGAATCGTCGAATGTTGGCATCGGTGAAAACGAAAGAAATACGTTAACGAGCCTGAGTATATACCCCAATCCGGCAAGTAAACTGGTCAATGTGGCCTTTACGGCACCCGGAACCTCGCCGGTTAACGTTTCGGTTTCAAATATGGCCGGAATGAAAGTTTACAACGAAATGCTTCCGGGTAGCGGAGGAAACTACAGGCAGGCCATTGATGTATCGAATATTGCGAGAGGAATCTATTTCCTGAGTATCCGTTCCGAAAACGGAAATGTTGTGAAAAAAATCGTGATCGAATAATTTCTGTCACCAATACTGTTTTAAAAGGAGCCATGCAGATCTGTGTGGCTTTTTTTTTTTGTGTTTTGATCAGCAATTTTGAATTCAGCAGGATAGAATTATTCGTTATGCCGGCATTTATCAAAACCTTAAAGGATTTATATTTAAGTTTCAGGTTTAAAGGCAATAGTTTCTGACCTAAACCTAAATGCATGAAAGCGATTAATTTAAATTGCTGGTTTCAGGATTCATTTTTATTAAAGACATTTCTACTTACAAAATCATTATTTATCCAAAAGCTGTTGAACAAAAAATACGGTGGGAATGAAAGTTTAATATATATTAAAAATTATTTTAACATATGTCAAAAATAACTTTAACATATGTCAAAATTTACTTTAATATAGTTCAAACGGATAATGTGTCCGTTTTATCCGGAGCAACAATTCGTACGAACCTTGTACTGATAAAGGACTACTTTATGATATGATCCTTGGTTTCTTGATGTAAATGAGTTTTTCGAGCACTTCTTCGGGATGTTCGAAACGGTTGGTAAACATCATGGCGGCTATGACATACGGTTTGAACCCCGCCTGCTTGTAAGTTTTGATGCGATACTTTTCGAAGACTTCTTTTTGTACTTCGCCGGCTTCGCAGGAAACACCGGAAATATCTGCCGGCAGGCAATGCATATAAAGTGCCGAAGCATTCCTGGTTAATGCCATCTTTTTTTCATCACATTCCCAGCTTTTATACCTGGCATTATTGGCAAGGCATGCCTTTTCGAGATCTTTCAGTCCTTGCTGATCGCGGTTTTTGAGCAGGGGAGTCCGCTGCATCATTACCTCGAATGGTGCCCAGCTTTTGGGATATACAATATCGGCACCGCTAAAGGCGGCTTCCATCGAATTCGACATCCTGAACGAACCTCCGCTTTTTGATGCATTTTCGCTGGCAAGAGCGACAATTTCGGGAAGCAATTCGTAGCCTTCGGGATGGGCCAGTTCAACATGCATCCCAAAGCGGGTCATCAAACCGATAATGCCTTGTGGCACCGAGAGTGGCTTACCATAACTCGGCGAATACGCCCAGGTCATTGCAATTTTTTTTCCTTTAAGATTTTCGAGTGAGCCAAATTCATTTTCGAGATGCATCAGGTCGGCCAGGCTTTGGGTAGGGTGATCGAGGTCGCATTGCAGGTTAACGATTCCGGGACGGTGTGGAAGGACGCCGTTTTTGAAACCATCGTCCAGGGCCTCACCAACTTCGCGCATATAGCGGTTGCCTTCGCCAAGGTACATATCGTCGCGGATACCGATGATTTCGGTTAAAAATGAAATCATATTGGCTGTTTCGCGAACTGTCTCGCCATGCGATATCTGCGACTTGCCTTCGTCGAGGTCCTGCACTTCGAGACCAAGTAAATTACAGGCCGAAGCAAACGAAAACCTCGTCCGGGTTGAATTATCCCTGAACAAGGAAACTGCCAGTCCGGAATCGAAAACCTTTGAAGAGATGTTTTTCTCGCGAAGCATTTTGATCCCCGAAGCCACCAATAAAATGGTTTCGAGCTCCTCCTGGGTCTTATCCCACGTTAACAGGAAATCCTTTTTATAAAGCTCAAAGTCCCTGTTTTCGATTTCGTACATTATTTTTTCGATTCCGTTTTTCATATTAATGCGCATTTAAATTTTACTAATCATTCATCACCGGTTTATACGTTTTCCGGCTCATTACAAAAGGTTTTGTTATCAATAATTCCAGGCCATCTTTTTGTATAAGTCTGGCTCCGTTGTTTATTAAACTGTTAATTACATCCCTGTTTTGAAAGCGGTCAAAAATGACAAAATTAAATTCTTTTTCACCCGTCTCGCATTTGCTGCATCCGTAATACCAGTCTTCATTCGAAACGTGGTAATAAGCATTAAGGTCGTCCTTTGCCGAATATACTTTAATCCCCGATTTCGAAAACATCGTGATAAATTTGGCATCCCAATAGTTGGCCAGGCCAAATTTTAAATTTTCCTCCGTTGCGATTTTATCAACCCTTTCGATATAAGCCGGGTAATAATTTGCAATATGACCGATTTGCTTTACCGGGTTGATTTTCAAGGTTAACACAATGCCGAATACCAAAAATCCGGCAAACACGAGTACACTTATTGCCTGGATGATGCGCCGGCTGATATATGAACGGTAAAACCACAAAATTAGCGGGATATTGAAGATGGCAAGATATGGGGCAAAAACAACATATCTGAGTGTATCAAAACCCGTAAAATTACCGTTGAAAATTGGTGCAAGAATAACCATGGGATAAAAGAAAAAGGAGAAACATAAATATAACAGTGGCAGCTGAGGTTTTTCGGGAGTATAGATGGCCCGGTAATGCCCGATCACAATAATTCCACTGAAGATAAAGCTCACAAACGACAAAATATATAGGAGTGATACCAAGCTATGGTGTGCCAATATTATGGTAACCTGTTCGATAAATGTATGTAATGATTCGTAAAAATAGGGTATTTTATTAATCCGGTGAGGTGTGCCAATACGAATATGGAAATATGTGTTTAGATTATTGAACAGTATAAAACCAATCAGTGCGGCAATAATCACTGCAATTGCTAAAATCAGCGATCGGCGGTTTTTCCAGTTTAGAGCAAATGTTATAAATGCAGGTCCGGTAAAAAGTACCAGGAAGAGCCTGTCGGACAAAAAGGCGATAATCTGCAAAACGATTATCAAAATCAATACATAGAAATTTTTCTTTTCGATAAAACGGAATGCAAGAATTAAACAAAGCAGGGCCATTAAATAAATACCGAAATGAAAGGTATTGCTTACAAACAAGAAATTATGATAGTATTCGTTGGCGACAAGATATTGCACGATAAATGCAATCGAAAGCAGAAAAATCATCGGGGTATAAGGATTACTCCCTTTTCCAAAAAACTTGCGGAATAATGCGTATAATAACACAAGGAGGATGGTTTGCTGTATAAGGCTAAAAATTAATGCTGTCAGCCTGAAATTCCCGGTAAGGAAATTAATTGGGAAATACAGCAGCATATCAGGAACAAAGTTTGGCGAGGGGTTAAAATGCCATGAACTCACCATTCCGTGCTCGATAAAAAAATCGTTGTATAACGAAGGAAGATAAAGTGAATCGGTGTTGAACACCTGATCAAGATAGGCATCGTTTAATGAAGCATAGAACAAAACGATGAAATAAAGGCTCATCAGTCCGGCAAGGAAAAGAAGTATCCAGTTTATTTGTACCTTCCTGATTTCCATAAACGCTTCAGATGGTTTTACAGAGTTCCAATGCAAAGGCGGCATAGAAGGCCGAAGCAGTGACCAGATCAGATACCGGCACTTTTTCGTTGGGAGCATGTGCCAGCACCTCATTTCCCGGGCCAAAACCAATCATGGGTATTCCGTATAAGCCATTAATGGTAACGCCATTTGTAGAGAATGTCCATTTATCGACAAGTGGTTTACGGTTAAAGACTTTCGAGAAGGCATTTACCCCGACCTGCACAACCTCACTGTCTTCGGGCATTTTCCAGGTAGGGTAATACTTTTCCATTCCGTATTCCAGGCCGGTCCAGGCGGTTTCTTTGTAATCCAGCACAATCACTTTTGCATCGTATCCGGCGACAATCTTCTCAATTTCAGCTACAGCCGATTCTTTGGTTTCGCCCCAGGTTAACCGGCGATCGAGATGAATTTTCGCATAATCGGCAACCGCACATAGCGATGGAGAGCCCGAAATAAATTCGGTTACCGTAACACTGCCCCGGCCTAAGAATTCGTCAAATTTCAACTTTTCATTTAGTTTTTCAATCTCAAGACAGGTTGTTGAGGCCATATAAATGGCGTTTTTACCACGTTCGGGTGCTGAACCATGTGAAGAGAGACCCGTAAATTCGATTTCAATTTCCATCCTTCCGCGATGTCCGCGATAAATATTCAGGTTTGTAGGTTCGGTGCTAATGGCAAAATGCGGCCTGATCCCTTCTTCTTCGACAATAAATTTCCAGCATAATCCGTCGCAATCTTCCTCCATCACACTGGCAACAAAATAAACGGTGAGGTCGCCTGTTAAGGCCATTTCCTTTAATATCCTGCCGGCAGTTATAAAGGCAGCAACACCACCTTTTTGATCAACTGTGCCACGTCCGCATACAAAGCCGTCAACTACTTCACCCGAAAAAGGATTGGATTGCCAGTTTGCCAGGTTACCGGTATCCACGGTATCGATGTGCCCATCGATAGCCAGGATGGTTTTCCCTTTACCGATACGTCCGATCGCATTGCCTAATCCGTCAAATTTTACTTCATCAAAGCCGGCTTCAATCATCTGGCGCATTACTTCGTGTTGTACAATGTTTTCGGCACCGCTTGTCGATTTGATCTTAACCAATTCACCCAGGTTCCTGGCCGTATAATCGGCGTATTTCTCTGCAAGTGTTCTGATTATCGCGAACTGATCCATAATTTGTTAGTTTTTTAAAAGTTGGCAAAAGTAAGAAAAATCGCCCCCGAAAGGTTTGAAATGTCTAATTTTGTTGATAAATTATTGGCTGATGCTTTTTGAAGATACATATAAAACCATCGAACGGAAGTCGCAGGGACTTTTTAAGGACAAAGGAAGTAAATTCATTGCCTGGGCGATACCCTGCAATACTGATGAATTGGTGAAAACCGAGCTGGAATTGCTCAGAAAGGAATATTACGATGCCCGCCACCATTGCTACGCCTACATTTTGGGCTTTGATAAATCGGCCTGGAGAACCAACGATGACGGTGAGCCCTCGGGTACCGCCGGCAAACCGATTCACGGGCAGTTGCAGTCGCACGATCTTACCAACACGCTTATCGTGGTAATCCGCTATTTTGGTGGAATCAAACTCGGGGTAAGGGGCCTCATTAATGCCTATAAATTTGCTGCACAGGATGCCATTGCCAACAACACCATCGTTACAAAAATCATTAATGAAATTTATGAAGTAAAATTCGATTATATCGACATGAACGATGTGATGCGGATTTTGAAAGAAGATAAGCTTGATCAGATTAGCCAGGATTTCCAGCTTCGATGCAGTTTACAATTTTCGGTAAGAAAACAAAATGCCGATCAAGTTGTAAAACGCTTCAAAGACTTACGAAAAGTAGAAATTTCATACCTGAAAACTGTCTGATTTCAGGGTTTACGCTTACTTTGCAGGAAAGTCATTTTTTCGTTAAAAAGTTGAGAATCCATAAAAGGATTTATTTCCTGTGTTTTACGATAAGCGATTTCGGCATTGGCATAGTCCTTCAATTCGAGGTAGGCATCTCCCAAAATAAAATATTGGCCAACATCCCAGGGATTGTCTGGCAGGCAAAACTCGTTTACCTCGCTAATGGTCTGTTTATAATTTTTGTTGGCAAACAATGATCTTGCTTTCCAGAAATGAAAATACCAGATATTATTGGCAGCTATGGCTTCATCGGCCTTTTTTAATAAAATCTCATACATTCCCTGGTTATAAAGACTATTTAAGGTATAAATCCGTGGAGCGATATACTGCGGATATAGTTTCAGTGCCATGTCGAACATGGTTTCAGCAGAAAAGGTTTCCTGGGTTTCAAATTTAATTTCACCGGCATAAAACCAGGGTGGTGCAACCGTATTGGCCTGTCTGGTTATGATATCAAATATACTTCCTGCCTCAAGCCATTCTTTGGCTTCAATAAGCCTGATACCGGAGTTTATCCTTGTTACCGTCTGTGGATCAATGTTTTCGGTTGTTAGTTTATAACTCAATATCCACATTTCCATATTGCTTAATAAGACAACATCCGAACACTTCCCAATGGCATTCTTTAGATAGTCCTTAAAAAGTACTTCCTTTTGTTCGAGATTATTGAAGGCGAGGAAAATTTCAAAATAAGGTTGTCTTTGTTCGCCCGACTGACGCTGAAGATTATTCATAACGGAATCTCCGAAAACCCGTCCTGTATTTTTGATATTCTGATTGATTACACCAACGAGTAATTCAAACTCCTTAGACCACCCCGTTTTATTTAATTCTTCTTTTTTATCGGGTATTTTATCGAGAACAGCCATGTCGAACGGATGTATTCCCTTTAACAATCGAAGGGTATCGAGATGGGTGATCATCTGCACCAGCACATCAACGAAAAGGCTGAACTGATAAAGATTATAGGTCCGGGTTTCGAGAAACTGCATTTTACTTTTGTAATATGTATCGTAATTTTTGATCATCTCAGCATTTATATCTTCAAATAATTTGGCGAATTTTTGCTTGTAAAGGCTGCTATTTTTAAATTCGAGTTGCATATATGGGGTAAAAACATCAGAAGTTTGGTGGAGTACATGGATAACCGAATCGCATTTTTTTAATGTCAGGAGGCACAAATCTTTGCTGAACTGCCGGCTGTAATTGTTAAAAGTTTTGGTAAGACTGTCGGTTTGTTGTTCGATGCAGTTTTCGATAATTGTTTCGGAGGCGTGCTGATAAAAGTCGTAGTGGGTTATTTCTTCATATAGCTTCGTGTCGTTTACAACGAGCATCATTGTATTAAAGGCATCGATGAACTTTTTTTTGTCAGAAAGATTCAGGCCGCTTACATATTTTTCTTTGTATTTGTTGTAATAATTGAAATACTCATCGCTGAGGTCGCTGATAAAAGCTGTATCGACGGGACTGATAAAAATAAAAGGCACGAACAACTGCACCATCCTTTTCGGGAACGAGAAAATAACTTTATCTATCTTGCCATCGGCATTTAATACCGTTTTCAAGGGCGCCTGGCGCTGGATTTCGGAAAATCCCTGTTTCATTTTTATTAAACTCAGGTCGTCCTGGACTTCGCTTTCCTTAAAATAATTTTTCCCGTCGGGTGTTGAGGGCACAATTGTAAAAAAAATGTCTTCGTAATCTAAAAACTCTGCCGGACTAACGTTTTCAGAACCATTCTGATTAGAAAAGTAAATTCTGCCTGTAAGAAAACTCCGTCCCTTTTCCTTGTAATTTAACTGGGTGGACTGGGCAATTAAGGTACCTGTAAATAATCCGGCCAACAGGAAGGTTATAATGCTATAACCGGGTAATTTCATTCTCATTTGGGCAATTATTTTTTTGATATGACTTATTTTTAGACTACAAATGTTAGAAAATTTTTGCTTTGGTTAAACATTAATTATTGTTTTCCTTAAAATTTAACAAAAATGATATCACCTGGTGTGTGGTAAATTCAGAAAACAAGGTAGAAGCCGACAAATGGCTCAGTTGATATAGTAAAAAGTATTGGAATGGAAGCTGTTTACATTAGCGGTGTTTCAATTCCGGTTGTCTGTCGTGCTTCAAATTTTCATCAGCCGGATGGCAGAAGCAATATTTTAATAATTTAGCCCCAACGAATTTAGATAAAATGCCAATCAAAAAAATAGAGGAAATCGCCAGACTGCATGAGCTGGCAAAAAGCATCCGGAAAGATATTGTTGTTTCCCTAGCTGGAGCGGGCTCTGGTCATCTGGGAGGTTCACTCGGTTTGACCGATATTTTTACGGTTTGTTATTTTAACCGTTTGCGGAATGACCCTGAAAATCCCGGCTGGCCTCATCGCGACCGCTTAATTTTATCAATCGGTCATGTGGCACCGGTATTGTATGCAACCCTGGCGCAAGCCGGTTACTTCCCGAAATCTGAGCTTTTAACACTTCGCAAATTGGGTTCATGTCTTCAGGGGCATCCGGGCCGTGACCATGGTTTGCCGGGAATCGAACTATCTGCAGGTTCGCTTGGTCAGGGTCTGTCGGTAGCAGTTGGAATGGCCCTGGCAGCAAAGCTGGATCATGCGGACTGGAAGGTTTACAGCATTCATGGTGATGGTGAATTGCAGGAAGGATCGGTTTGGGAAGCCGCCATGAGTGCTGCTCACCACAAACTCGACAATCTGGTTGCGGTAATCGACAGGAATAATGTGCAGATCGAAGGAAAAGTAAGCGACGTGATGGAAATTGAACCATTGTCTGGCAAGTGGAGCGCATTTGGCTGGCAGGTTTTCGAATGTGATGGAAATAATATCGAACAGCTGATCAAAACCTTTGAAATGGCTGGAAAAGTGACCGGAAAGCCTTCGGTAATTATTGCTAAAACTGTGATGGGAAAAGGAATCAGAAGCATCGAAGGTGATTACCACTGGCATGGAAAGGTTCCTTCGAAAGATCAGGTCAATGATTTTTTGAAGCAAATTGATGAGGAAAATTGATAGTTATGAATTCGAATGAACCAACAGTGCAAAGACCGGAACTGATTTTTAGAAAGTTCGACCGTGAGGATTTTATCCGGTATTTGGATCTCGTAGGTAGTTACGAAGTTATGAAACAGATTACAGGTAAAGCACTAACCAAAAACCAGGCGTTGAGGAGATTCAGAGAAATTATCCTTATAAACAAAAGATACTTCGAAATTGGCTATTACGCGGTTTCTCTTCGTCGTACGAAACAGTTTATCGGACTGGGCAAAATTGTATTAACAAATGGTAATGAGGCCGAAATCGGCTATTCGTTGCTTCCCGAATTCTGGGGAAAAGGCTATGGGAGTGCGATTTCAGAAAAATTGGTGAGTCATTCCAGAAAGGTTCCTTTTATAAAGCAGCTGACTGCAATTATCGATCCCGAAAATAGCGCTTCAAAAAGGATACTCATAAAATCCGGATTTATCCTGGATAAGGTTTGTAAGATCGGAAGCTTAGTTGCTGAGATATATCACCTTGATCTGGAATGAAGAACCCGGTACTTCTGGTTTAACCGGATCTGATTTGTATGGCAATGGGATTTTGACAGGTTTTAATGTAATAAAGATTCGTAATATGTTTAAAAACAGGGGTGATAAAGCTACCCGGATTGGTTTTGGTGAAGGCGTTCTGGAAGCAGCAATAATCGATTCGAATGTTGTTGGCATTGGCGCTGATATTACCAATTCGGTGAGCATGAATTTATTTGCAGAGGTGTTTCCTGAAAGGTTTTTTTCAATGGGAATTGCCGAACAAAATTGTATGGGTGTGGCAGCAGGCCTGGCTCTTTCAGGAAAGATTCCGGTTTTTTCGACCTATGCTGCTTTTGCAGCACTGCGAACCACCGATCAAATCAGGATTTCGGTTTGTTATAACAATGTTCACGTTATCATCGGGGGTGCCCATGCAGGAATTTCAGTTGGGCCGGATGGTGCAACACACCAGGCTCTCGAAGACATTGCCATCATGCGGGTTTTACCCAATATAACAGTCATTTCCCCTTGCGATGCCACTCAGGCAAAGATTGCCACACAAAAAGCCATACTTGAAACCGACGGTCCGGTTTATATCCGCTTTGGAAGAGAACCCGTTCCGGACTTTACCAGTATTGATCAGGATTTTGACATTGGGAAAGCCCAATTACTGCAAGATGGCACTGACCTTTCGATCATTGCTACTGGCCATATGGTTTGGGAGGCCCTGGAGGCCGCCGGCTTACTTGAAAAGAAAGGGATTTCGGCGAGGGTAATAAATATTCACACAATTAAGCCCATCGATAAAGATATAATCATAAAAGCAGCCATGGAAACCGGTTTGATTGTGACGGTGGAAGAACACCAGGTTATGGCAGGTTTTGGGAGTGCGGTAGGGGAGGTGGTGGTAAGAAATTTTCCGGTACTGATGGAATGCATTGGCATAGCTGATAGTTTTGGCGAATCAGGAAAACCTGATGAGTTGATGAAGAAATATGGCCTGGTTGCCGAAAATATTGCGGCAAGGTCGATAATCGCATTAGGAAGAAAATGATAGAGGTTTGCTGTGCAATAATCGTTAAGGAAGATAAAATCCTTGCTACGCGCCGTTCTCCTGGGATGCACCTTGCCGGATTCTGGGAATTTCCGGGAGGAAAGACCGAAACCGGCGAAACAGCCGAAGAATGCATTATCCGTGAGATCCGTGAAGAACTGAATCTGGATATTTCGATTATACATCAGTTGCAGCCTGTTGAACATCATTACCCTGAAAAATCCATACTACTCATTCCGTTTGTCTGCAGGATTACCGGAGGTCAGATTGATCTTACCGATCATTCGGAATACCGATGGCTGGCAAAAAAAGAGATTTCTTCGATAATTTGGGCGCCGGCAGACATTAAAGTTTTAATGCGGTATTTCCAAAAACATTAATTTCGAAGTTTGGCAACAATCATCCCGGCCGATTGTTTTAAAAAAGATCAGGATGTATTAGCAGCCATTAAAATTTTCGGTTTGGAAGCATTAGCTGATGAAATTTGATCAAATGATATTTCGAATAGTTAAAGAACATATTTCGTAATTTTAAAAAAGTATTTTTGCTTCGATATTTTAGGAATTTAGCACGGGCTTAATTTAAATTTTGGTAAATTCCTTTAAAATAATGCAAAGCATTTAATTTAGAATGATGCAACCAAACTGTAGTTCTTGCATCTTATTAAACATCAGTATTGTAAATCAGATCAACTGACAATTATTTTTGGAATGCACTTTTATAATTTTTCAAACCGACTATTTATAATTTGCGTAATACGATTTCTCAGACGGATTTCACTATCAGCAGTTTCCGCCATTTCTTTTGGTTTGGTTATCTGCCAGACTTATCTTAATCAGCTATTAGTAAATTCAAATTTAATTCACTTTTAAGATGAAAAGACTTTTATTATTGCCAATCGTATTTGTGTTTTTGCTATTTCAGAGTAAAGCAGTTCTTTCCCAGGATATTCCGATACATCCCTCCTACATCGGTGCCGGCATTTTTCATGGCGAAACACCGCCTTTGCGTGATATTCCTGCGATTACTTACGAAGAATACCAGGTTATGGTTGCTAAGGCACACAAGCGGTTTTTAAATCCTAAACTCCAGTTCAGATCCTACCCGTATGCCGATAAGGCATTGCCTAAAGGGCATGATGAAGCGTGGCAGAAAACTATGGGAAATGCGGATATTCCAAAAGCGCCGGTTGTTAACTTTTCCGGGCAGACATCGCCTTACTTTCCTTCGGATTGCAATGGAACGGCGGGGCCCAATCATTTTATGCAGACTATCAACTGCGTTTATGCTATTTACAGCAAAACAGGTGCGCTCCTGGCCGGCCCTACAAACATGAATACGTTATTCAGTGGTGTTACCGGTTCAAACTATAACGACGGGGATCCATTGGTACTTTACGATGAACAGGCACAACGATGGCTGGCAGTCGAATTTTCGATTAGCGGTTCGAACGATTACATGCTCGTTGCTGTTTCGACGACCAGCGACCCGACAGGTACCTGGTACAAGTATTCATTTGATGTGAACGATATGCCCGATTATGAAAAATTTGGAATCTGGCAGGACGGGTATTATATGGGTGATAACAACAGTTCATCCAACGATATCTATGTTTTTCAGCGGTCGGTGATGCTTAACGGAGGTGCCAGCCCTGCAATGATCGGTTTCAATAATCCCTTCAGGCCCTCATCGGTTGATGGTTTTATGTGTGTTCCGCCGCTCGACAACGATGGCCCAGCTGCACCGGCCGGAAGCCCTGGTATTTTTATCTCGATGAACGATGATGCGATTGGCGGAGGCAACGATCAGTTATGGATTTATGAACTTGCTGCAAACTGGAACACACCATCTTCGTCCACTTTTGCACGTGTACAGCAACTGAATGTAACCCCATTCGACAGTAATTTTGGGTATACCTGGGATAATATCACCCAACCCGGAACTACCCAAAAATTAGATGCCATCCCCATGGTCATCATGAATGTACCTCAATATCGTAATTTTGGTACTTACCAGACGATTGTCTGTTGTCATACCGTTGATGTTGATGGTACGAACCATGCCGGAATCCGATGGTACGAATTAAGGCGGGGAACCCAAACATCAGGGAACTGGGCAATCCGGCAACAGGGAACCTACGCTCCTGATGCCAGCTCGAGATGGATGGGAAGCGTAATGCTTAACGGCAGCGGGCAAATCGGATTGGGATATTCCATCTCAAGTTCCACCATTTATCCCGGCATCAGATATACAGGTCAGTCGTCATCAGCATACAATAATGCTACCGGCGTAATGGACATTCCCGAAGACATCATCCAGACTGCTACTTCTTCGCAATCCAGTTACAACCGATGGGGTGATTATTCACTTTTATCAGTCGATCCGACCGATGATAAAACATTTTGGTTTACAACCCAGTATGGAGGTTCGAGACAGACAAAAATAGCCTCCTTTAAATTTGGAAATGCACCTTCAGTTTCAACTCTTGCCGCAACTAATGTTACAGCAGTAGCAGCAACATTAAATGGTACAGTAAATCCAAATGGACTGGCAACTACCTATTATTTCCAATGGGGGCTAAATACAAACTATGGAAATACAACAACTACCGGATCGGCAGGATCAGGAACAGTAAATGTGAATGTAAATGCAAAAATATCAGGACTTGCTTCAGGGATACCTGTTCATTTCAGGTTGGTTGCCGTAAACAGCGATGGTACTGCTAATGGGAATGATATGACCTTAACGCCCGGAGCCGCTGTTGTAACAACAACGGCTGCATCCTCAATTACAGAAACAGGTGCTATTGCAGGTGGTAATGTAATTTCAGATGGAGGTATTGAAGTAAGCGCACGGGGTTTATGCTGGAGTACTTCAGCAAATCCAACAATTACCGGTAATCATACTAATGATGGTTCTGGTTTGGGTGTGTTTGTCAGTACTTTATCCGGATTAACTTCCAATACAACATTTCATATCCGGGCTTATGCAACAAACGCCGGTGGAACCTATTATGGGGATGATCTTAGCTTTACCACGCTTTGTGGTGTAATTAGCTCATTTCCATGGAGCGAGGGTTTTGAGAATGCAGGGATTATCCCGAATTGCTGGACACAGGAACAGGTAAACAGTTCGGGGTTAGACTGGACATTTATTACAGGAAACGGGTCAGGGAATCCTGCGACTGCCCATAGTGGTACGTTTAATGCCTGCCTGAAAGATAATACCACAACAGATAACAAGACACGGCTTATTACACCACCAATTAACTTAAGCTCAGTAACTGACCCGACATTAACATTCTGGCATACCCAGGCCCAGGGTACTTCCTCAAGCCGACAGGATCAATTGTATGTTTATTATAAAACTTCGGCAAGCGGAACATGGACTTTGCTTGCATCATATACCACAAGCATTACCACCTGGACACAAAGAACGATCAGTTTACCGAATGCGAGCAGTGAGTACTACATCAACTTCGAAGGAAATGCAAAACGTGGACGGGGTGTTTGTATCGATGATGTTTCGATATCCGGGACAGTGCCAACATTATCGGTATCTCCCTCAAATCAGTCTGTTTCGTCTTCTGCCGGAAGTACAGCTTTTAATGTGACCTCCAATTCCGGCTGGACAGCTATCAGCAATCAGGCCTGGTGTGCAGTTACCCCAACGGGAACAGGAAATGGTGTTATTAACGCTAACTACCAGCAAAATACTTCAATGACGCAAAGAGTTGCACAAATAACCGTAACAGTAAACGGATTAACTCCGATCGTTGTAACCGTAACCCAGGCAGGAGCCACACCCACATTGGCCGTTGCTCCGGCAAATCAGGATGTTTCGGCTGCTGCCGGAAGTACAACTTTTAACGTAACATCAAATACGAACTGGTCGGTTGGCAGCAATCAAAACTGGTGTACGGTTACCCCGACCGGAACAGGAAATGGAATAATTTCGGCAAACTACCTGGAAAATACTTCAATTTCGCCGAGAGTCGCACAAATAACCGTAACAGTAAACGGATTAACGCCGATCGTTGTAACCGTAAACCAGGCAGGAGCCACACCCACATTGGCGGTTGAACCGGCAAATCAGGATGTTTCGGCTGCTGCCGGAAGTACAACTTTTAACGTAACATCAAATACGAACTGGTCGGTTGGCAGCGATCAAACATGGTGTACGGCTACCCCGACCGGAACAGGAAATGGAATAATTTCGGCAAACTACCTGGAAAATACTTCAGTTTCGCCGAGAGTCGCACAAATAACCGTAACAGTAAACGGATTAACTCCAGTCGTTGTTACTGTCAGCCAGACAGGTGCCACACCCACATTGGCAGTTGAACCGGCAAATCAGGATGTTTCGGCTGCTGCCGGGGGTACCATTTATAATGTGACCTCAAATACCGACTGGACGGTTGGCAGCGATCAAACATGGTGTACGGCTACCCCGACGGGAACTGGAAATGGAATAATTTCGGCAAACTACCTGGAAAACACTTCCCTGGTTTCCCGTATTGCTACATTAACAGTAACGGTTTCAGGACTGACACCAGTTGAAGTTACCGTATCCCAGGAAGGTGTCCCATGCGTTGACCCGACTGCTTATGCCGGGACTGACAATACAATCTGCGAAAATTCATCTTATCCAATAACAGATGCAACAGCGGAAAATTACGGTGGTTTACTCTGGACAACCTCAGGTTCAGGTTCGTTTGATAATCCAATATCATTAAACCCAATTTATTCTCCCGGAGCCGGAGATTACGGTACTACGGTAATCCTCACTTTAACCGTTCAGCCAATCAGTCCCTGCATAAATTCAGCTACCGGCAATATGCAGCTTTTTGTGCAATTGCTTCCGGCGGTTTATGCCGGTGATGATGTGACGATACTTGATTATGTTAACGTACAACTTTCTGCTGATGCATCGGATTTTCTTTCACTTTTATGGACAAGTTCGGGAGATGGATATTTTGAGGATGATGGGAGTGCAAATACGGTTTACCATCCCGGACCTGCAGATATTGATAATTCCACCGTTGAACTTTCACTCCTTGCGGAGTCAGTTTCACCTTGTATTCAACAGCAAAGTGATGCATTAACACTTATTATTATGCGTCAGCATACCATCGAATTTCCGGCAGGCTGGAGTGGGTTTTCCTCATTTGTTGTGCCATTAAATCCGGAATTCAGCGCATTGATGAATCCCGTATTTGATAATCTGGAGGTAGCAAAGACGCTAACGCAGGTTTATTGGCCGGAATATGGCGTGAATACAATTGGAAATTTTGATGTCCATCAGGGATACTTCGTAAAAATGACCACTCCGGCGAGTTTAGCAATTGTTGGTTTTAAAAGTCAGGATAGGACTATCAATTTAACGGTGGGTTGGAATATCATGTCGGTTATTTCGGATCAGGAGGTAAGTTATCAGGCATTGATCGATCAGATCGGTGATAATCTGATTATTGTTACCGAAATTGCCGGAAGCCAGATTTTATGGCCATCAGCAGGCATATATTCACTTACTGCATTATTGCCGGGCAAAGCTTATCTTATAAAGGTTTCGGGCAATTGTAGTTTTACATTTCCTGATTAGGTCAATCGAAATATCTATGTTTAATTCGTTTTGATATTTATAAAAAGCGCCGGGGATTTTCTGATAAAAGTAACGGCGCTTTTTTGTTTCTTCGATTTTTACAGCTACTCCACAAACAAAGCCAGTCCTTTTAAATATTCTCCTTCGGGATGGTAAATATTGATCGGATGATCGGTAGGTTGCGTGAGTTGGTGCATGATTCTTACATTTCGCCCGGTGGTGGCGGCGGCTGAAAATACAGCTTTCCTGAAATCTTCTTTCGATACAACCTGTGAACACGAAAAAGTAAACAGAATGCCTCCCGGATTCAATTGCCGGATGGCGGCCTCGTTGATGCGACGATATGCTTTAAGCGCGTTGTCGAGTGCCTGCATGTGCTTGGCGAAAGCTGGCGGATCAAGCACAATCACATCGTATTTGGTTTCGGCATTTTTCAGAAAAGCAAATGCATCTTCCGTAAAAAACCGAAAGGCAGGGTTTTTACCAAAATTCGACTGCATGTTCTTTTCGGCAAGTTTAATCGCTTTCTCAGAGACGTCGATGGTATCGGTAAGAATGGCTCCTCCCTTTGCTGCATAAACCGAAAAGCCTCCTGTATATCCAAAAATATTGGCAACCGTTTTACCATCACAATAATTCTGAAGCAACCTTCGGTTCTCGCGCTGGTCGATAAAAAAACCAGTTTTCTGACCATCCCTGAAATCAATTTCAAATCGATTGCCATACTCCAAAACCGTGGCCATTTCAATATTTCCATCAAGGAAATTGCTGACGCCTTCCCCCTTTTCGGCAATATTGAGTGTGGAATCGCTTCTATCATAAATGGCAACGACCTTTTCTTTCAACAGGCTTTTAAAAACTTTGCCAAAAAGATGCCTCGAATTAAACATCCCGACTGAATGCGCCTGGATGACGATGACGCCGTTATAAAAATCGGCAATTAAACCGGGCATTCCATCACCCTCACCGTGAATGAGTCGGAAAACATTGGTTTCGGCAGAATTAAAAAAGCCAAGTGCCTTTCGGTATTCGATGGCTTTTTCAAATTTACGGTTCCAGAATTCTTCGCCGGCATCAGTTTGTTCGAACGAAAATATCCTGACCATTATCGAACCATGCTGAAAATGACCGGTTGCCAGATATTCCATGCCATTCGAGTAAACCTCGACCACATCACCATCTTCGGGTTTACCATCGGTTTTTTTGATGGCACCCGAAAACACCCAGAGATGAAACCGGGTAAGCGACCTTTCCCGGCCTGATTTGAGGATGATTTTAGGAAAATTCGTCATTATTTTAGGAATTAATTATTTGCATGATTTTTATTTTAACACCGGACCCAATGCTCCGGGTTTTTAAAATGCGCACAGGGAGTTAACGTTTGTCAGTTATTCAATCATTCATTCTTCCGGCTTTTGAAATCCATCATTTTAACCAGCATAAATTAGGAACGTAATGTATGAAACATACATCATGAGGAATAAAATTCCTTCCCACCGATCTAACCGCCTGCCTTTTCCTGTGAAGATAAAAATAAAAAGTAACAAACCGGCCAGAACATTGACCAAAATATCAATCTGGCTATTCGCACTGATTGTAATGGGAGCTATAACCGTTGAAATACCTAAGATTAAAAAGATATTGAAAATATTTGAACCCACTACATTTCCAATTGCAATATCAGGATTTCCTTTTATGACCGCTATTACCGACGTAGCAAGCTCAGGGAGCGATGTCCCAACCGAAACGATGGTGAGTGCAATAATACGTTGGGAGATACCCAGGAGCTGAGCAATATTAACGGCACTTGTAACGATGAACCTGCCTCCGATTACCAGTCCTGTAAGCCCTAAAACGATAAAAAGCAACGATTTAAATTTTGTGAGTTCACTGGTTTCGATTTCATCAGCACGATTTCCCGAAAGAGCCACCTGAAAATTATAAACAACGAAAATCGCAAAAAAGAATAACATCACCAGGCCTTCTGACCTTGAAATGAAGTTGGATGAACTGCCGTCCAGAAAAATATCGTTGGTTGCAACCCATACAACCAATGCGGCCATGAAAGACAATGGAATTTCGATCCAGGTAGTATTTTTTTTTACGGTAAGCGGGACAACAACAGCTGCAACACCAAGCGTAGCTAAAGCATTAAAAATATTACTTCCTAAAACGTTCCCCAGAACCATATCGGTATTGCCTCTGGCTGAAGCAAAAACATTCACTACCAGTTCCGGTGCCGAAGTACCAAAGGCTACAATCGTTAATCCAATGACGATATTCGGGATATTGTATTTCTTCGCTAATGCCGAGGCCCCATCAACTAACTTATCGGCTCCGGCGATCAGTAAAACAAATCCAATGATAAGTAAAATCGCATTCAGCATAGCTTTTTACTATTTGTTAAGAGCAAATTCTTATTAAATTAATCAAGGTTTTCAGTATCAAAATAGTTGTCGAGAATATTTCTTACTTCTGATGGAGAATTAGTCTCCATCAATGCAGCACGAAGTTTTACGGCACCATCAAAATTACTTGTGTAAACCTTGAAGAACCTTTTCAGGACAGCAAAATTCTTTCCGGACCCATAAGTATTTGTGTACAATTCGACATGTTTCCAGAGTAATTCGAGGCGTTGCCGAGTGGAAATTTCGGGTTGAGGCAGATTAAAAAACCAGGGATTGTGAAAAATACCCCGACCGACCATCACGCCATCAGCACCGGTTTCGTTACATTTATTTATTGCATCTTCCACGCTCATTACATCTCCATTACCCAGTAAGGGTATATCTTTTCCACTTTTATTGCGAAGAGCAACGGCTTTGGAAATTTCGCGCCAGTCGGCCGGTGCTTCTGACTGGTCGTTTTGGGTGCGGGCATGGAGAATAATCGCAGCGGGATCGGTTTCTAAAAGGTGTCCGATCCAGTTTTCGGTATCGTGTTTTTTAATACCTGTTCGGGTTTTAACGCTCACTGGCAGCTTTGATGCTTCTTTGGTCGCAATGATGATTTCCTGTGCAAGCTGAGGTTTCCCGATGATTGCAGAACATGCCCCTTGTTTTACGATTTTCTTTACCGGGCAGCCAAAATTAATATCTATACCGTCAAAGTCAAATTCATTACAAATCATCCGGGTAGCCTGGTAATATTTTTCAGGGTTGGCACCCCAGATTTGGGCAACAATTTTCATGTTTTTTTCTTTCAGTACTTTCCGTTCCGATTCATTTACTTTCAGGCGGCCAATCACATTTTCCCTGCCCACAAGATGGCACAGGCCGTCGGTAGATGTAAATTCGGTAAAAATCACTTGAAAATACTGTGGATTTGAAATCGACATGACCAGTTCACGGAAAGCTGTATCGGTAACGTCTTCCATAGGAGCGAGGGTAAAAGCCGGCCTGGGCAGATCGTTCCAAAAACTCTTCATGATTTGATTTTGCAATGTCTCACAATCAGCTCATAAAAATCAGATCGGTATGTCCGATACGGATTTTATCGCCATTGCTGAGATATATTTTGTCGTATTTAGTAAGGCGGTTCCCATTGTGAAAAGTACCGTTTTTACTGGGTTCGCCGGTTTCTGAAAGACTTCCGTCATCTGTTAAAATGAAATCGTAAATGTGCCCGTTTTTCCTGACTTCGATCAGGCAGTTTTTGCGACTGATGAAAAGATCGTTTTCGATGTTGATATCCGCTTTACGGCCAATGATGAATTTCCCTTCCCGGAGTTTGTATACCATTTTGGTAACTTCATCAACAAGTTTGGCATCCAAAGGCATGTCCTTTTCATAAACCTCGCTAATCATTGTTCTATCCTCCCGTTGAACAACCTGGTTTTGTGCTGGAGATTGGGAATGAACCGACCTTGGGACATTAAATACCAATACCTGCTGGCAGGATGGACATTTTACCATTGCCTTTTCTTTATCTTTCGGCAATTTATCCTCGGGAATCTGGATACTTTTTTGACATTTGGGACAGGAAATACGCATGACTGGCTACTTTTTGTTGCTTACACCCATTCGTTGTAATCGGTAAAATTATCGTCCAGGTTTGTTAAATCACCGGAGAAATTGTCGAGTTCTGTATCCGGAACATCATCAGGTACATCGCTTGCAACTTCACCTTCATAATCGATCTGTCCGGAACCCATATCGCCGGGCTGATCGGTAGTATTGTCCTCAAAACCTGCATTGTCAAATGCTTCCTGATTTAATACCTGAATTTCATTTTCATCGATTACCTGATCCTGGTTTTGATCTACACCAATGGCATCGGCAACATGGTCGCTGTTAACATCAGCAATCAATACATCGTCCATTCCATCGGCATTGGTATCCACCGAAATCATCGAACCATCGGTTGGATTTTCGGCCATTTCCAAAGTTACCGGATCATGAATGAGCTGTACTTCATCTTCGGTGATCTGTCCGTCGAGGTTGGCATCAACATAAACGGCATCAGCACTGCCGTCCTGGTTTAAATCAGCAACATAGGATTCGGCAATTCCATCACTATCGTTGTCGAGGGCAATCACATGAACATCATCACCGGCGCTTTCGCTTTGCTGGTTTTCGCCGGTCATTGTGTTGTCTCCACCCTGCTGAACCTGATCGTTGTTTTCGGTGTCATTTGCCAGATAGTTCTCATCAACGGTATCGTATTCGATGGTTGGATTGCCATGATCGTCAACTTCTTCAGCATAGAAGGTACTGTAATCCTGTCCGTGCCATGAAAAGACTCCACCTGGTCCCAACTCTTCACGGGCTGATGCGAAGGCCTGTGAAAAATTCATTTCATGGTTTACATCAGAGGCATGTGGTGCTGTGGAAACGTCGAAGGATTGTCCTGCAGCCTGCTCATCCGGTAATTCCGGGGCTTCAATTGCCTGGCTTGTCTCATAAATGCCGTCGTTGTTCTCATCGGTAAGAATTGTATCGGCTACCAGGTCGTTGTTGGCATCAACCTCGATGGGACCCGGATTTTGCATTGATCCGGCCAGTTTCATTCCATTTCCGGCAAGAAATGAGCCCGCGGCAACAAAAAATGCAGCCTTTTTACTGATTGTTTTTCCAGTTTTCGGATCTTTAAATAGTTCATCATGGATCTGATCTGTTGGTACTACCTCAATCGGTTGAGCACTTTTCTTTTCTTTCATATTAGAAATTATTAAATAAGGAAAATTATGTTTTATATTATATGTCTGAAATTAAACAAAAATTCTTTGTGAACAACCCATTGGTCGGTATTTTCCCCAGGGTTAGCCCCGAAAGAATATCAGTGGCAACAGCCATCAGGTTTGGTAACGAATAACGAATTGTATCTTCTAATCTTATAAAGTTGTAATGTATTTTGTACGGAAATTCTTAATCTGCCTGGAATGTAACGATTTCCTTTTCAAAGTTCTTTTTTCCACTGTGATTTGCAGAAAAAGCAGGTACCACGTTTTTCCAGATTATCGAAAGGTTCATTCCCCAAAAACTTAAAACAAACAGGGCAGATGTAGTTTTTCTTGAATTTTTCATCAAGTTCGTAGAGTTTGGCCTGTACGTTACCAGTCATCCCTGTAGCGACAATCCCAAGCGCATTCCCTACAAAAGGGATCAATGAAAGCCCTGCCCGCAATCCGGTACTTGTCAGGGTTGAGCCTGTCATGGTTTTCTTCTTATCAGAGACATACTTTTCATAAACCGCTTTTAATTTGGAAAATTCGGTACTAATGGTTTCCTGTTTTTTTAAATCTCCATAATTGATCCCTTCAGCCAAAGAAGTCAGATTAAAAACCGAGAAAGCAATCTTAATGTCAATAAGCATATCTGCAAGTTCTAATTCATCACCTGGTTTGATGATGGTTTGCTTGATACGTCTTCCATTTACGAAAGTACCATTGGTGCTGTCGAGGTCCTCGATAAGATATTCGCCCTCAGCTATCTTTTTAATCAGACAATGCTTACTGCTGATTTTCGGATGGGCTACTACCAGCGTGTTATCAGGCAACCGGCCTATATGCATTATATTTCTTGCCATAACCTAATTGGATGATTTATTTTGGGAATTTGCAAACTTATTAATTAATTCCTTTTCTTCAGCGGTTTCTGTTTCAACACTTTTTACCTCAATGAGGTAAGCCGAGAAATTGTCATTCGAATTGGCTTCACAAATTGTATGAATGATGTCCATTTTTTCGGATAAACTTTGCCCGGCCGAAAATATATCGGTTAAATCGGCATTTGAAACGGTTTCCCAAACACCATCGGAACAAAGAAAAAACAAATCGCCTGCTTCTATCTGATCGATAAAATGAATATCGGGTACGGTTTTATGCACTGTGTTGCCCTGAATAGCCCTGATAATGCGGTTTGATTTTGGCCTGGATGCGGCTTCGTCGGCAGTGATGATACCTTGCTTTACCAATTCATTCACCACGGTATGGTCGGTAGTCTGCCAGATTATCCTGTTCCTGTGAAAATGATAAAAACGGCTATCACCACAATGGATAACGGACAATCCACGCTGATGGATGTGCATCATAACCAGTGTAGTTCCCATACCTTTTGCAATGGGTTCTTTTAGAAAGTAAGTATCGAACTGATTTTGGGTAAAATCAAAAGCTTTTAAAATATCAGTTTCGGTGGCACCGACGATGTTTTTTGAAAAGTAGCCCGACAAGGAATCACAGGCCAGCCGGCTTGCAACTTCGCCCCTGGCAATTCCGCCTACACCATCGCAAACGATGAACAGTTTTTCATTTTCGGTACCTTGGCCAGGCATTGGGAATATTGAATCTTCATTATTTTCCCTTTTTCCCTTTTCGTTTAAAAACAATGGGCTATGAATAGAAATTTTCATTTTTTACAGTACATTTCACTCGTTATTTAAGCGTGCCGATGGGCATATCTCTGGATGCATTTCCCTCGATAATCGGAGTTTGCTGGTTACTGGTGAATTGCAATACGTTAGCCTTCACGTATGGGAACAGTTCTTCCAGTGTAATTACTTTATCTTTATTACGATCAGCACTGCCTTTAAGACCTTTTAGGAGATAATAGGTAAACGCACCCTGGCGTATTTTTGGGTTTTCGGCAGAAGTTTGTGTAGGATCAGACGACATCATGATAACAATACTCGTTTCCTGCTGCGATGATGGCGTGTATGTTGTTTCCGGTTTACCTTCATAAATACTGCCGGAAAAACAAGCATCAGCAAAACAAATTTTATATTTTGCCGGGTGCTGCTTGAAAACTGCTTTAATCTCCTCATGAGTCAGCAAAGAACTGTATTGTTTGGAAACATCGTCCGGGCAAAATGCTCCATCGCTGCCGTGGCCTGAGAAAAAGAAAATCAACATATCGTTTGGGCCGGATTTGGAATAAATTTCATTCATGGTTCTCAGAATGTTTTGTTTTGTCGCAGATTCGTCAACCAAAATGGCAATATTTTCGGAAGGAATTGCACCCCCTTCACAGCTCATCAGATAGGCATAATAGCGGTATGCATCATCATCAGAATAGCGGAGGTCCAAACCCTGCATCTGATAGTCGGCACAACCAACAACTACTGCAAACTTATTAACTTCCTGACCGTGAACATTCATCCATGGGGCCAAAATAACCCCAAAAGCAAACAGCACTCGAAATTTCATTCGTGTAATTTTTAAAATGTGATTTATCATATTACATATTTACGATTCACCATCAAAATTAGCCAGTTATAGCATTTTCCACCAGAGCCTCATTCCCAGTCACAATTATGCTCTTCATTTGAAAATAGGAGGGAGCCTTCTGAATAAAACCCACCAAAACCCCTTAAATCAACGGAATTCAAAAGTAATTAAATTCAGAAATGGAAGGCAATTCCAAAAAAAATATTCTGCAGGTATTTTTCTGTGTTCTAAAGAAGCTTTTTCTTATTCTTCTCATAGCGCATCTGTAGCAATTCCACAACCAATGCAAAACCCATTGGCAAGTAAATATAGGCTTTTGGGACGTGCTGATGTAAGCCTTCAATGAAGATGGTAACACCGATGGTTATGAGGAAGGCCAATGCCAGAATTTTGATTGCCGGGTTCCTGATAATAAATTCACCAACGGCTTTTGCATAAAAGAGTAACCCGACAAAACTTAATATAACCGAAAGAATGATAACGAAAAGGTTGTCGGTCATACCAACGGCTGTAATTACCGAATCAATCGAAAAGACGATATCCAGGAGCACAATTTGAACGATAATAGCCGAAAAGCCTGCCTTAATATTTATCCCTGAAAGATGTCCCTTTTCTTCTTTTAATTCGATGGTTCCATGGATTTCGCTAACCGCTTTGTAGATAAGGAACAAGCCACCTGCAATCAGGATTAAATCCCTGACTGAAAAATCAGAAACTACGGGAGTGGTCAGTTTTGTAAGGCTTACCACGACAACAAGCATTATAATCCGGGCTACCATAGCAAAAGCCAGTCCGGTGACTCTTGCCTTATTCCTGACTTTTTCATTAAGTCGGCCAACAAAAATTGAAATTACAAGCACGTTATCTACCCCTAAGACCAGTTCAAGACCAACAAGCAGCAATAAAAGCCCGATTAAATTTGTAACCATCCGTAGTTATTATTAAAAATTATGCAGGGGCAAAAGTATAAAAAGGATTAAACATATAAAGGCCATTGTTGCCGATTCTCCAGGATCATTAAAAAATTCCGTGACGCTAATTCACCTGTATTGACTATTCCGTCGTAAACGTAATTTTCCTCTAAAAAGTTATTATGGCTTAGGCTATTCAACCAAATATAATAGCATAGTAAAATCAGATCGGCATTATGTCGGTAGAAACAGATTTGAAAAAATCTCTTGCTAAAACCTTTAACCACTCTGGGTTAACCAACAATACCCGGAATCAATTCCCTGCAAAGGCGGCCAGATTCAGGGCCACCGAATAGTGGAGAAACTGTTTTTGATATTCGGGCTCCTCCATTTTATTCAGGTCGCAAACCATCATAACTACCAAAAGATTTGGGCCGTCAACTTCTGCATTATAAAGTAGCATCAGGTTTTGATCATCAACCGAAAGCCGGGTAAAATAATAACTTGCATATTCTTCATCATCATCAACAACTGGTTGTTCATCAGGTTCGTCCTGATCTTCAATGCACAAATCCGGACTTTCGACCCAGATTTTTGAATTCAGAATATTCTGGAATGTCTGATATGCGCCACTTTTGGCATTTTCGTAATCACCAGCATTGAAGATCAGGGACGAATAATGCAAAGTATTCGACGCATTGTCAACATTAAACCAGCCATTGTCGTAAACCATATTTTCACCGGCAGGTATGGTAATCGTGGCGCCAGTATTAAAATCTTCATACACATCATACCAGGTATCGTCCATGTTTATGCCGTTTTTCCGGGTTATATTAATGATGTTATTTCTATCATCATCAGCCATGGTTTCAAGAATTTCATCATAACTGGCTGTCCAGGTTTTGTTTATTATCTGGTTCCCACTTCCGACAACATTATCCTTAGCTTCCTTTTCGGAAATCTGGTTTTGCTCTTCAATGCTTGCATTATCCGGCACAATGTTATAACTGCTGTAAAGATTTGCCTGCAATGACATGCTGGTAGGATTTACATCCTGTGAATTCAGAAGCCGGGGTACATACATATTTGCCGGAAAAGCCCAGTTCAAACGGGCAGTTCCTTCACGCAGGCTGCCATCAGCAATACCGATAATCTGGCCATTGCTGGTAAAAATGGGGCGCCCGAATGGCCGGGCTGTATGGTTGAACTAATTCTTAAAATTCGTGATTTGGTTAAAGGGTATTGTTGCTTTTCGAGTGTAAACTTATAATCGATTTTATTGACCAGATTGTTTAACGTAGGGGGAGGCCCCAGGCTCCGCGAAAAGGGGATATTGTCGCCGGCCATCTGGAAAATTCCATGCGGGAACCCCCAGATCGAAAATTCGTTTTGGGAATTGGGATCAACATCTGCCAGAATCAGCGGTTTCAAACCCAGGTCGGTATCGAGTTGTAGCAAAGCCAGGTCGGCTTCCTTCAGGACTTTTATCACTTTGGCTCCACTCGATTTTGATTCCATATCGGTGTAAACCGTAATGTCTTTGTCAGGAATTCCTGCTACAGCATGTAAAGCTGTAACTACCTGGTTTGGTTTATTCCAGCACCAAGCCGTTGCATTACCAACTTTGGTGACGATTTTACCTTCCTCGTCGGGTCCTTTGAAAGTGGTTGTTATTTTTACAACCGATTTTGCCCCATCCATGTCATTTTTCTGAGCCAGAACCTGATTTAACTGACCAGAATACCCAATTAGAAGGAGCATCACTGTAATTATTACTTTCATAATTTTATCTTTTTAATTGTTGTTATTCCTTCTCAAGTTCACAAACAAGTGTTGAAAGCACTTTCATTAACTTTTCCTGATTTTCTGCCGGTAGTTTGGCTACTTCACCGGCAATTTGGGAAGTCATTTCGTAAGCCTTCCATTTTTCAATGTCAGTACCGAATGTGCAAATCTGTATTCGGGCATCCTTCATGGAGCAAATAAGGTAACGAAGACCACCCAGAAACTCAAAACGCTGGTTCTAGGGGATATTTTCCTCCATAGCCATAACCAAAGCCGTTAAAGGTACCTTTTTGAGTGCAAGAATATCTTTCCTGGATTTTCCCCAATCATTATTCCAATTGTCGGGATCAATGTTTGGGCAAAGACTTGCCACTTCGGCTGCAATGAAAAGATTTGACCGATGCCCGCGCGGAAGTTCAGTCATCGGGCCAACTTCGTAAGAGCCCCATACCAATTCCGGATAATTTGGTGGCTCTTTTTATGGTGACGAAAAGTCTTTTTTCTTCTTTTTCCATTTTCATGAAACTTCTGAGTTGTGAATGAATATTACCTTAAAAGGCTGTAGTATTCGTTAAAATGCCTGATGCGGTCATCCAGACCAATAGTCCCAATGTTTACGGCCCTGGTAACAGCTAAAATTACAGCTTCATCTCCACCTCTGTCGCAGATCGTCCAGATTTTGTTCGAATTGAAATAGAATGCAGCCGATGCCAAAGGATATTTTGTGGCGACGAGATCGGGATTTGCCAGGGTATCCTCACCAATATAGCCTGCGAAACGCGCATAATTGTTTTTTCCGGTTAGCTGGATGTAGCCTCTCCCGCGAAATTTATAACCATCCTCACTGGCTTCGTCACCGTTACCCATGCGGTTTGCATAAACCCTCGACCCAATTTTAACCGGATTGTTGGCATAAGAAAGGTTCAGTCCATCGGGGAAATACTTTGGAAATATCTGCATGAGTCTGTTGGCTGAATAGTTCAGGTTTTCGCTGACGATTGTAAAACCACCGCTTTCATGCCCACACTGGGCCAGGAAGTGCGACAGCCTCAAAACATTGCTGATATTAAACACAGCCCAAACCCCGGGAATTTGATCGAGAACTGAATCAGGAACTATGCCCCTGAGATTTTCAAGGTTAAAACCGGCTGGTGGGAACATCAGGTTCCAGGTTTTGTCGCCGACAATACCATCGGACGTCAGATTATTTTCAGTTTGCCATGCCATCACCATGGTTTGGGTCACAGGTCCAAAATCACCGTCAGTATTAAGGCCGAGTTTTTTCTGAAGCTTTATGACATCCGCGCCGCTTGATCCGATTTTTAATAACATAATCAATCGTTTAATTTATACACTTAAAATCATTAAACAAATAAATGGTTCAATGTTTCACGGTTTCAGGAAATTAACTATATTTTAACTTTTTTTTGATATATCCTTTGGTGTGTGGAAAGTGAAAAAGATGTAACAAGACAGTAAGAATGGAGTAATTTAAAACATCTCAATTTCTGCTTCAACGAAGATATTCGAATGATCATCCAGGCTTTTTGAATTTTATATATATCTGGTATGATGCCAGAAATCATAGGAGAACTCAACTTTGGACATCGGGAAATGAACCATGCGGTTAAAAATGAAAGAGTAATCGTTATATCAAAAGGCTTAAAACCGGTTTGGATCAAATGTCCAGGAAACTTAAATTTTCAAAAATGGACGGGCTGACATGGCAGATTGCACTTTGTTTGATTAAAGATGCTAAGTGCAGGCCGGACAACTTCCGTTGTGTGAATAAAATTGCAATATCATGCAAGATTTCCCATCATGTCGCCTTGCTACTTTGGAGGGATAGGATAAAACCTACACGGCCGAAACGATTTTAATAATAATGGAAGATTTGAAATTAACAGTATATTTTCTTTTTATCGGAATTTATATTTTGGCTATTGCCGTTTAACGGCCTCAAACAAAAACCTTTTAAAAAGGAAGGCTGTTAACGGTCTTCATATTTCCGTTCACCCGACTGAAATAATATGTCAAGTACATTAGCCTGAGGCGGAATCACACCTTCATAAGCCGGATTATAAGCACTATACGGATTAAAAGCCCTGTTAAAATCCAATTCGACTTTATTGGAGCCATTGGTTATGGTGATGGGCAAATAACGCCCGTTTTTGTTGGTTTCACCACCAGATGTTAAATCCTTGAAAGGTATAAACAGCTGATCCGGGTTTTGCCCAAATTCAGACAGATTGCTGTTTTTAAATATCGTTAACTGGTATTCAGTGTTTTCATAAATAAACCTGACCGTTCCATATTTAACCAGATTGATTACCTTTCCGGCAGTCGTAGTAAGAGGAACCATTTCCTGTGTGGAAGCAGGGATAAATGTTCCTGCAACTTTAAATTTTGCGTCAACAGGATAATAATTTAAGCCTTTAAAATTTGCTTTTGTCGTCGTGTTTAACTGCAACACCGGGCTGTCTTTCATGGAGATATCTTTTTGTGCCCGCTCGTTTTCAATTGTTTTGATATAATTTTCATCTCCGATTGGGGTTTGGGCCTGTAAATGAAACAGCGAACCAAACAGAAAGCCGGCAAATATTAAAAGGACAATTTTCTTCATCTTACTTATTTTTTAAATATAAATGGACAAACATAAATTTGATCTGATTGTTCAAAATACATTTAATGAGGTTCGGAAAAAGCAAAGCCCAGGTATAAGTTTGTACGATAATAGCGACAAAAAGCATCACAGTAACTCTGTTTGGATTCCCAAAGTAGAGATTGTTGCCCAAATGTTAAGTATTTAAATTTGTGACCTTCGAAGTTATAGCAGAAGGTACTTTATTTTGAAAACCAGATTTTACCATGCCATCGATGCAATTCACAACTCAACCACTAATGCCGGGTTAAAACCATTGTTGTACTGGTTGGGGTACCCACGTGGGTTGCAGATGATTCTGGTTTTTCCGATGCTGTAGTTTGCCGGAGTGTGCAGGTGCCCATGAATCCAGAGGTCGGGCTGATATTGCAGTATTAAATCTTCGAGATTGGAGGCATATCCTGGATTGAGTGGACTGTTATTTAATTCATCAGGAATTGATTTTGGACTTGGGGCATGATGCGTGACCACAACAGTTTTGGCAGCGGGCTCCTTCAGGCAGTTTTTGAGCCAGAATATCGATTCACGGTGAATGCGTAAGGCATCGGCAGGTCTGAACTTTGAATATTCGGGGCTTTTCCTGATCAGCCTGAAATCGTTCATATACTGGCCTGCCATCAACTCAGCAAACGGCACATTCCCGTATAAATTAAAATCTGTCCAGAGCGTACAACCCAAAAAGCGGGTATCACCAATTGTAAAATCATCATTTTCCAAAAAAAGAACATTTGTTCCGGTACACTGCGCTTTATTAAAAGCTATCAGTTTTGGCCAGGCTTCCCTGTAATATTCGTGGTTACCGTTGATATAAATAATTGGTACACCTCTGGAAATAGATTTGGCCCAGGCAATTCCTGTTTTACCTGCACAGGTATCACCTGCCAGAATAATGAGGTCAACCTCAGTTTCAGGCAATTCAAACTTCTCAAATTCGATATGGAGATCGCTTAATATCTGGAGTTTCATCCAATTTTTGGGCTTCCGATAAAAGTTTCAAATTCGGTTTTCAGAATGCCATACCTCAAAATGTCGTAATATTTCCCATCATAGTATTTGGCCTGCCTGAGGCGGCCTTCCATCGTAAAATTTAACTTTTCGACGAGTTTTAAGGAACGGTCGTTATAATCGATTACTTCGGCTTCAAGCCGATGGAAATTCAGGGTATGAAAAGCGTATTTCATCATGTTAACCAAAACATCAGGACCAATTTTCCTGCCCTGAAAAGCAGGTTTAACAAACAGGCTCAATTCGGCTTTTCGATTGTACCACCGAATACTTTTAAGTGCTGTCTCACCGATAATTTCACCATCTGATTCAATTCCAAAAATGATACTATCGGGCATTGGTTCAGGATAAAGCCATTTTTCGGTCAGAAATTTAGAAACAGCAGGTTCTGCGATAATCTTTTCGATTTCGGGATGGTTTTTTGGAAAAGTCTTTAGAACCACATCATTGCATTGGATTATCATAGGTTTGGTTTTTATGCTTGTTCAACCTGACTTATTTATAAGATTGTCACAATAATCGAATCTTCAACTAATTGTAAATAACTATTATTTGTCTTTTATTTATTGTCGTTTTGGTTTTAACCAGAATTTGCTTTGTACAATCCAGGAATTGCATCCACTTAAGGCTCTTTAACCAAAACAGTTTAATAGCTAATTGTAAAATCATCGTTCGCTTTTAAAAGATAAGCTCTACAGGGAAGGAGTACTTGCAGGGTTTCGATTTGCATGGCCGGCCAAAAAACATTTAAACCGGTAGCTTCCTTAATCAGTTCTATTTTGCCAAATTGCCCCGAAAATAATACAGCTACAGGAACTGCCGTTGCCGATAGTACAGGAATCAAATTCCAGCCGGCGTGAATTGGAATGCTTTTGTCGGCAGGTAGAGTTCCCAGTATGGTTATATCCACCGCTTCACTTGTCTTGATAAAATACCCCGATTGATAATCCCAGTCGTTGAGTGTACTTGAACCATTGCCGGGTTGATAAAATGCATTGAGGTTATTTATCATGAGCAGCGCATTCTGAATATTGGCGCATACAGATTCAAGGCCGGTATTGATGGGAATAAGACACGATGAGATTCCTGTCCATCCGGACTGGAGGGCGATTTGTTGCTGTAAAGGTGCGACAGGGGCTACAAACACAGAATATTCATGTAAGAGGCAGTTATATCCTGAAACATAAATCGTTGCCTGCCCGGTATCAGCAATGGGCGTATTAAAAATGATCTCTGCTTCACCTGCAGCATTGGTTTTTGCCATACCATAGTTAATTCCATTTTTGATAAAAACACAGTTCAAACCTTCAGCCGGACCGCCATTTTGTAAAACGGAAACCAGCACCGAAGCGGCATCCAAGGTAATATTTGCAGGATAATCCGCAGAGATTTCGACAGGTTCATCAGTCCAGATACTTAATGCCGCATCACCCAGAACATTGCAATCATAAAAACACCAGCGCAAAGCACCCTGTTCCCATTGGCCTGGGGCATTCACCCAGGGTGATGTTTCAATTTTCGAAATTGAGTGCGTCATTCCTATATGACTTTCCTTCTGGTTGTAAAGGGCATCGGCAAATTCGCGGTGAAGATGAGCGGAAGGACCTTCGGTCTGTCCTTCGTTAAACCAGCCGTACCTTGAGTTCATAATCACTTCAACAGCGAAATTATCAATGTTAATCATCCTTTCGGCGATGCAATCATTGGCATCAAAAGCACCGCAAATACATCCATGCGAATAAACCAGTGTAAAATTATGTGTTGTTCCGTTCACCTGTGAAAAGTTTGCATTGGTAATATCCGGATTTGAAAACCGTAAAGCATAAGTAGTATTTGCATGTCCGACATGGTGGATAAATGAATGCCCCTGGTTAATTTTTTGAAGTAATGTCCCAGCCGACCAGTTTCCATTTTCGTCGTAAAGTTTTTCGATATTATGATCAATGGGTATTCCGGTAGTTTCATAACCATTGTCGGTATGGTTTCCAATTAAAAGTTCAAGGTAATCTGAGCCCCAGGTCTCATATGGTGCTCCATAAAGAAATTCACCGGCAAGGAGCGGATTGCGAAGTTCTCCTGTAACAGGGCTTGCCTGGTAATGAACGGTTTTATACAGCATGGCATCCAGCTCAGCCTGACTGCTGAATGAAAACCTGGCAACGCCTAATTCTGGTAGCAAATCGTCTTCACCAATTTCACCCCAGAGGTTGTTTCCGTTGGTATTCCAGTTGCCATCCAAAGCCGAATAATAAAGGTCCGAAGGAATATTATTGTCGGTATAAACCGACGACGATTGCACCATGCCATAAAAACCCCGGTATGGAACATATTCCACATCACCACCCAGCGTAACATATTCGACACCATGATTTTGATATTCCTGTATGATATAATTCCTGATCTTTTCCTGATTATCCTGACCTGCAATGTTTGCATAAATAAATTCGGTAGTAGCTACTTTTGCAATGATTCCACGCGGTCCATAAAGAGAAACTAATTGAAGGAAATCGTCTTCAAATTGGGCGGGGGTAATTATGATCATCTGGTAATCGTCGGTACCGTTATCGCGTCCGGGATATTCGGCAACAGCGTTCATATTTTGAACCAGGCTGCCGAGACGGCCTATTGCCTCAGCCGACGAACTGAGGTTTTGAAGTGCCAATTCTGCTTTGCTATCCACAACGGTGGTTATCCTTATTTTCACTTGCCTGTAATACGACAGTTTTCCTGTAGCAGGGTTGTACCTCACCGGTGTAAATGCTGATGTAGCTACGGAATAGCCGTTTAAGAAGCCGGTCGATAAATGGCCTTCGGGTTTTTCAGGATAAGCGCCATCCTTTTGATAAACAGCTTCGTTTTTTACAAATATCCCCGGTACTCCTTTTGAAACAGGCTGCACATTTTGCATCGGATAAATCAGGTAAGTGCCATCTAAAAAAACTTCTTCCCCGGGAATGATCTCGATGTTTTTTGCAACCTCACCGGGTGGAAGCAACAAAGCAACCGAACAATAGGGCAGCATCGGTTCTCCGGTTAATCCGGTAAGCAAGGCATCTTTGAAACGGATTAGTTGGTAGCCATTGGCATCGGATATTTGCGGATTGGAAAAGTTGTAGGTTTTTTCGATAATCCCGGCTTGCGAAATGATGGTATTGGCCAGAAGCATTAAGAGTAAAACTGATTTTTTCATAGCTATCGAATTTTAATCAAAAATGAACGGATAAAAGTAATAATTTTTGGGGAAGAGAAAACTCCACTTTTCATCCCTGGATTTTTGACTATTAAAAATTTTATGCTGATCTGCTATTTTCAAAGCCCCTAAAAAGCGCAGCAAATTTAGTGAGTGGATCTTTCGGTGTGAACTTAAAGAACTGTTCATGGAACAGTGGGTAGTTTTTTTTACAAACTTAGTTATTATTCTAACAGATTAGGTGGTTGGCATTCAATTTTTTCGAAACAGCCTTTCAAAAGGCTCAGACTATGATTGGAAGTTATTCTTTAATTTTTTTTTTTTTTTTTTTGAAGATAAATGTTTGTGCAGTTATCCAGATTATTAAAATAAAAACCGCGCATATAGCACTTCCCATTGCATCAATGAATTTCAAGGAAGATACATCTTCAATCTTAGACATTATTAAAATATCGGAAATCAACATATTTGCAAAGTACAATGCACATACCCATCCAAGAATATGCGTAAATGTTGGGTGATTTAATAGAAGAAGAGACAAGTCATCGATAAATTTTTTCATGTTGGTATAAATTTAATGTTTTGATTCCTAAGCATTTTAAAATTAACATTGATAGAAATTGAAGCAAAGCTACGTTTATAATGTGATAATTACCAGATAAAATTTTTAAAAAAAAGTGAGCATATTCCAAAATCTTACTCCTTAATTTTTTTCTGTTTGGTTCATTTCATTTGATTACATATTTATTTCCGTCATATTGACTTCCAAATCAGTGATAACTATCCAACCATTCCTTTAATAAAAGTATCCAAAAGGCGCATGATTTTACCCAGGATTTTTTTTTGATATGGCTTATACTTTTTTGTGAGCAATGTTAATGAATTTCAAACATAGCAATTTAATAAATTAAAAGGTTAAAACATTGGTTCAAATTGATGTTGATAAAAGAACTAAAACATCCAGTTTTATATCAATCAAATGGAGACTTTAAAAACCAGAAGAGCTTTTTTACAAGGGTGAAGAGGTTTTTTAGCGGATAAGAAGAAATTGTACAATATAGAAAACCAAAACCAAATTTGGTTTTATGTGGATGTTCTTTATTGAATTTGTAAAAAGAAGAAAATAAAGAAAACTGGCAAGGCTGCCAAACTCCCTTCTACTCCGTCGGGGTAGTCACGCTTTGGGCGTGACGGCCTCAAATATCATAGAAGAAATTTAGTTGCTCCTACCAGATTAAAAAAAAGGAGCTGGCATAGCTGCCAAACTCCCTTCTACTCCGTCGGGGTAGCAGGAGTTGAACCTGCGACCTCCTGCTCCCAAAGCAGGCGCGATAACCGGACTACGCTATACCCCGAATATTTATTAAACCGGCGGAGAGAGGGGGATTCGAACCCCCGGTACCCGTATTTAGGTACGACAGTTTAGCAAACTGTTGGTTTCAGCCACTCACCCACCTCTCCAAAAATCTTCAAAATAATGATGAACGACAGTTTATCCGCCAACTGGCGGATGGTTTCAGCCACTCACCGACCTCTCCAAATCCTCTTCGCCGAATTTTGAAATTTTAATTCAATCAAAAAAAAGAACAATTTACCAAAACTTCGCGAATACTCATGTTTTTGTTTTGGGTGTGCAAAAATAGAAATTACTACCTGAATAACAAACATTTTTTTATCACGAATTGAATTTAAAATGAATTTGCCTGATCCTGGCTTGTTAAAAGCTGAAAATCATTTTCGTATTGGCCTGCCGGGTTTTGGATTTAAACAGTTTCTAAATTATTCAAAACTAAGATAATTCACAGAATTATTATGAATTTTGCCTTTCGGTTTTTAAATGAAAATCACATTAAAAAAAAGATTCATATGAGCGGAAAGACCTTCGTCGAAAAAATATTCAATGCGGAAAAAGGCAGCATCGTCTTTGCTAAACCCGATATTATTCTTACACACGACAACACTTCGAGTATTGCCGGTACATTTAAGCAAATGAATGGCCAAAAGGTTTACGACCCTAACCAGTTACTCATTGTCCTCGACCATAATGCTCCACCTACAAGTTCTAAACTGGCTAATCAATATCAAAAAATCAGGGATATTGTTAAGGAACAAGGGATTAAAAACTTTTACGATATTGGAAGGGGCATTTGCCATCAGATTATGTCGTACCATGCAAAACCGGGGATGATCATAGTTGGCAGCGACAGTCATACCTGTACTGCAGGTGCTTTTAATGCTTTTGCCGCAGGTATCGACCGTACCGAATCGGCCGGATTATGGAAACAGGGAGAAACCTGGTTCCGGGTTCCTGAAACCATCAAAATTACGTTAAGTGGAAAATTACCGGATGGTGTTTATGCAAAAGACCTTTCACTTTGGATTATCGGCATGATTGGCTCAAGTGGTGCTGATTATATGTCGATCGAATATCATGGTGATGGTGTTAAAACGCTGACAATCTCCGACAGGATGACTCTTGCAAATCTTGCCTCAGAAATGGGCGCAAAAAATGCTGTTTTCCCGGCTGATACCACACTTAATGATTTTTATGGTAAGAAAACAGAAGGTATCTGGGCAGATGCCGATGCTGTTTATCTCAAGGAATATTCGATTAACCTGAACGAACTCTTCCCGGTTGTAGCCGCACCCCACCATGTTGATAATGTAAAGTCGCTGTCGTCGGTACAAGGAACGAAAATTCATCAGGCACTTGTGGGAACCTGTACCAATGGCCGGCTTGAAGATTTGAAAGAAGTGGCTAAAGTGTTGAAGGGCAAACAAATCCCGGCGGATGTTCAAATGCTGATCATCCCTGCATCAAGGGAAATCTACCTCCAGGCGATGAAGGACGGACTGATCGAAATATTTATTGAAGCAGGGGCACAACTTCTATCGACATCCTGTGGCCCTTGTCTTGGCACCGGACAAGGGATTCCGGCAGACGGGTGGAACGTCATCTCAACAGCCAACCGGAATTTTAAGGGTAGAATGGGAAATAAGGAATCGAATATCTACCTGGCTTCACCGGCAGCAGTGGCATGGTCGGCGCTGAAGGGCGAAATAACCGATCCGCGAGGAAGTAAGGCAAATGATGTATTCCCATTCAAAATCGAACAAAGTTCAACAAATGAGGTTAAGGCCGATGATAACCGGTTATTCGAAAAAGTATGGAATTATGCAGATGTTGACAATCTGAATACCGATCAGATGTTTGCCGGAAATCTTACCTACAATATTTTATCTACCGAACCTGAAAAAATTCTGCCCTACCTCTTTAGGGGTTTTGATGATAGTTTTGCTGAAAGGGTTCAAAAAGATGATATCATCGTTGCAGGGGCGAATTTTGGATGTGGGAGTTCACGGGAACACCCTGCTGTAGGGCTTTCTTTTGCAGGTGTTAAAGCCGTGATTTGTAAATCAGTAAACCGGATATTCTTCCGTTCGGCTGTTAACCAGGGTTTGCCGATCATACTCGTCCCGGAGGCGGTTGATGCATACAAAGCAGGCGACAAGGTTGATATCGATTTTGAAAACGGAAATGTTACTACCGGTGGAAAAACCTACCATTTTGCCGCACTTCCCGAAAAATTGATGAAGATTTTTTCAGCACAGGGTCTGGTAAATTATGTTAAAGAAATGTCCTGATTTGCAATAAGGAAAACTAATGTCCGTTTAAACAAAACTTTATTAAAACTGTTATCTGCAAATTTGATAACAGTTTTTTTGTGACTACTTGATGAAAAAAATCTTTTATGTTCTCGGAATACTCGTATTCCTCATTATTGCTTATCTTATAATTCTCGATCTGTACCCAAAAAATGCCGGCAGGTTTCCGTTTTTTGCCATTCTTTTTTTTGGTGATTTGTATTTGTGGAACTCCTTAAAGACCTGGATAAAATCCCGGAAAATATTATTAAGGTACCTGCTTACAGCATTATATTGGTTTCCATTTCTGTTTCTGTTGGGATTGGTGGGATTTACGATGTTTTCCACCGACAAGGATTGGAACAATGCCTTTCGGATTTATTCCTTTGGGTTTGTATTCGTGGTTTATGTGTCAAAACTTATACCCATTCTTTTTCTGATTTTTGCCGATCTGATAAGATTGTTCCGTTTCGTGAATATGAAAGCTGCAGCACTACGGCATGATCGTTCGAAAAAGTTCGAAGGCCGGAAAATCAGCCGTGCTAAATTTTTGCAGAGTATCGGATTAATCTCCGGAGGTATTTTATTCAGCGGCCTCATTACCGGGATGTTTAAGTGGGCATACGATTTTAAAATTAAACGGCACACATTAAAACTTTCACAATTGCCCGATTCGTTCGATGGTCTAAAAATTGTCCAGATTTCGGATATGCACCTTGGGGGCTGGGTGAGTGGACATCCACTAAATGATGCTGTGAATCTGATCAATGATCTGAATCCTGATCTGGTATTTTTCACTGGTGATCTGGTAAATTATAAAACTGAGGAGGCTTTCAGGTTTGAAGATATTTTGAGTAAAATCAAATCCAGACATGGCATTTTTGCTACATTGGGCAACCACGATTATGGCGATTACACCCGTTGGTCGTCGGCTGATGCCAAGGCCCAAAATATGAACGACCTGTACGATTTTTATAATCGCTTAGGTTGGAAACTTCTCAGGAATGAAAACGAAATTATTAATAGGGGGGAGGATTCTCTTGCCGTTATTGGTGTTGAGAACTGGGGCGATTTTTCAAGATTTCCTAAATACGGTGATATCGAAAAAGCTTCGTTGGGTACCGAAAATGCACCGGTAAAACTTCTCCTTTCGCACGATCCAACCCATTGGGATGAAATTATAAGTAAAAATTATCCCGATATCGATCTCACTTTTGCCGGCCACACACATGGCTTTCAGTTTGGGTTTGAAATTAAAAATATTAAGTGGAGCCCTGCAAAATATGTTTACAAACATTGGGCAGGTTTGTACGAAAACCCGTCAGCTCTGGAGAAACCTCAATTTCTTTATGTCAACCGTGGTCTGGGAAATATCGGCTATCCGGGTAGAATCGGGATATTGCCGGAGATTACTCTTTTTGAATTGAAGGTTGCATAATAAAAAAAGGAGGCTTTATTTCCTCCTTTTGTATCGTTTTAACTACTGTACGATTAACCAATCGAAATTAACTTCTTTGGCTTTTCTTTAGCTTCTTCCTTCTTAGGAAGTGTAATTTTTAAAACGCCGTCTTTATACGTTGCCTGTATTTTGCTGTCTTCGATGGTTTTCGGCAAACTAAAGCTCCGTTTAAACGACTGGTAACTAAACTCTTTGCGGGTGTATTCTTTGCCTTCTTCTTCCTTTTTTTCTTCTTTTTCTGATGAGATCACCAGAAAATTGTTTTCAAGTTCAATTTTGAAATCTTCTTTGTTCATACCCGGAGCAGCAACTTCTACCAGATATTCATTTTTGCTTTCATGGATGTTGACTGCCGGCAAAGTTGAATTCATAAAACTTGTGTTGGTCAGATCAAATAAATCCCTGTCAAAAAAATCGTGAAAAACCGACGGGAACATGTCTCTGTTTCTAAATCTTACGAGTGCCATAATTTTGTCCTCCTATCTTTAAAGTTTTACTTTTAATTTCGGGTGGTCAGATCAAAATTGGTACCAGTCGAACCAGGTTTATTTTTGAATTTCAGTAAGTGAAACAGTAAATAGATTTTCGACCTGCGCAGCCATTTCGAAAAAAATGAAATTCAGGAAATTAATGATGAAATGTTGGCCGGAGGATCAGGAAAGACTGTTTAACGATTAGTCAGGTAAATTTTGTAACCTGGTTATAATGACAGTATTATATTATAGAATGGCGGCTTTTTCTGTCATTTTGACTTTTTTTATCCGAAATGCACTCAAGTATTATCCCTGACAGGTCTGCCTATAATTTTGAAAGAACCATCTGAAAACCGGGAAATGGTTACTTTTCCTGCCGCCTTATACCATTCGGCATGCTTCGCGAACGGTTAAAGTTTAAACCAGTCACAAACCAACGAAGTTTTGTCTTCAGGTTCACTGAAATGCCTGAATTCGTTGATTTTATTCAAATAGATATAATCTTTGCGCCATTCTTCATGGTTCAATGTCACCTGTCTGATGGCATCGATGGTGTAATACAATTCTTTGTCGGTCATGGTTGGGTGCAATGAAAGCCTCACCCAGCCCGGTTTTTTGGATAAATCGCCATGATTTATCAAATCGGTAATCTGTTTGGATTTATCATAACTCACATCCAATAAAAAGTGGCCGTAAGTGCCGGCACAGGCGCATCCACCTCTGACCTGTATTCCAAAACGATCGTTCAGCAATTTACCGGCAAGGTTAAAATGAACATCATCGAGATAAAACGAAATTATTCCAAGCCTGTCTTTAACATTATCAGCCAGAATGTGCAGTCCGGGAATTTTGGTCATTTCTTCAAAAGCTATTTTCACCAGTTCTTTTTCGCGCCGGTGTATATTTTCCACACCCATCTGGTTTTTCAAATCGATACACAACGCCGACCTGATGGCCTGTAAAAATCCGGGTGTTCCGCCATCTTCGCGGACTTCGATATCATCAACATATTTAAATTCGCCCCAGGGATTGGTCCAGTCAACTGTCCCGCCACCCGGATTATCAGGTACCGAATTTTGGTAAATTGCGGAATTAAACACCAGAACGCCTGAAGTACCAGGTCCACCCAAAAACTTGTGTGGTGATAAAAATATGGCATCAAGTGCCTGTAAAGGATCGGCAGGATGCATATTGATATCGACATAAGGCGCTGAAGCTGCAAAATCAATAAAACACAAACCCCCGTTTTCATGCATGATCCGGGCCATGTCGTAATAAGGCGTCGAGATACCGGTTACATTTGAACAGGCGGTAAACGAGCCAATCTTCATCTTCCGTTCTTTGTACTTCGTAAGTTCGTTCCTGAGTTCATCCAGATCAACCAGCAAATCTTTATCCGGTTTCAGTTGAACTACATCGGCGATGGTCTCCAGCCAGGAAGTATGGTTGGAATGGTGTTCCATGTGGGTGATAAACACGACAGGCCTTTCTTCGACAGGCAGGCAATCCAGATTTTCCATTTTATGCATCGCCCTGAATCCCAGGATTCGCTGAAATTTATTGATAATAGTAGTCATGCCTGAACCGGCAGTAATAATTACATCGTTGGGCCCGGCATTAACGTGTTCTTTGATTTTTCGTTGTGCCAGATGATATGCCTTTGTCATCAAAGTCCCGGTTTCACTGGTTTCGGTGTGGGTGTTACCCACAAATGGCCCGAAACTATCGATTATTTTATATTCGATTGGTCTGTACAGACGACCGCTGGCGATCCAGTCGGCATAAATGATCGGTTTCTCACCATAAGGTGATTGGAAGGTTTGGCCGATGCCAATGATATTTTCTCTAAACTTCTCGAAATGTTTCTCCATCAATGGAAATCTGTTTTTGTAAACGATTAACTCAAATGAATTAAAGATGCAAAAATAACATCATATTGCTTCAATGAAGAACAAACTGATAAACCTTAGCATTAAAATTACCTTTCATCCTTTTTCCGGACCACAATTTTTTTTTTCATTGGCTGGTTGTTCATTATCGTCGGAAACCCAATATGCCGGGGTTACGCTGATCATATCAATAAACGAAATTAGCCAATCACCAGGTGAAAGTATAAGGAACTCTTCATTTCGATGTTTATGGTTTCCTTTTATTGTAGCAAAAATATTTTAATGTTTTTTTTGGCCCATGGAATTCAATAAAACAAATTTTTATCAACTTTATTTGTGATGTACAGGCAAATGGTAGAATGTTCTTAGCTGTTAAAGTTGTATTGTAAAAACTTTCTGTTCCATTTCTGAATACTCCCTATGATTTTTCAAATATCCTATGTCCAACGCCGAATAACCAATGAATAATTGAAAAACATTCATAACCTTCTTTTGTAAAAGGATATACTTTTCCTTACATTTGTGCTAATTAGCAAAAAAAAATAAAATGAAAACATATTCAAGAATCTCTGGCATTTTTTCTTTAATTCAAAATTCGACATTCTTTACTTGCCTGACTGCAGCATGCAGGCAGGTTCGATCCCGCAAAGCGGGATTTCGCTTCGCTCAATATTCGATATTCGATATTCGATATTCGATATTCTTCATCTTTCTCCTTCTTTTTACCCGCTTTCTCCCAGCACAGGAATGGAGCGAGCCGTTAAACATTACCAACCTCGGCGGCTACAGCATGGACCCCGATATGGTGATCGACCACAAGGGAATCATACACGTGGTATGGAGCTATCGAATTAATGATTGGTATTGGAAAATCATGTATGCCAACTCCGAAGATGACGGCGAAACATGGAAGGAATCCCTTGATTTATTGCAAAACACCGACCTCTGGATGTCGCAGCCGCACATCGGCTGCGACAGCAAAAACCATCTTTATGTTACCTACGATTACGCTACTGGTACTGCAAATAAAATGGTTTACCTGATTGCTTATGATGGACACCAATGGGGCGAACCCATCCTCGTTTCGGAAGGAATGCCCGGGTCACACTATAATAATGTCATTATTGATCATAAAGACCGAATTTATGTTTTTTGGGATTATGGCGTAACAAGTGATGATTATTACAGATATCTCGAAAACAATAACTGGTCACAGCTCTATTGTCCATACCCTGGAAATGACGAATTCTACGCATTAATGGCAGCAAATGTCTCTGAATCAAATTCTTTGCATTGGATAGGAGCCTCTGCAGGATATGAATACTATGGAGAACGTGTTCAGTATTTTTTTTATGACTATAACTCAAGTTCATGGCAAGAACCTCAAATGCCGGTTGAAGATACAATAACTGTTGGGATTGACATGACATTAAACAACAATGATCTTCCAGAATGTGTTTATCGTACATATTTTATGCCTGATGACGAAACCAAACACATTCAAAAAGAAGGGAATTATTGGGATGACCCCGAACTGGTTGCAGGTGCAAGTGGAACACAGCAATACCAGCAAATAGCAGTTGACCAGAATAATAATGTGCATATTGTGGAACAGCAGAAAACTGTGGGTGGCTATGGACTGGTTCATTATAAAAAGTTTTATGATAATTGGGTTGGGCAATTCATTGATTCCTGTTACATTGTTAACTTTCCAAACCTATTATTTAAAACCAACAAACTTTATTGTGTGTATAGTAAAACATGGGTAGTAGAAAAAGAATTTTTTTCCGATCTGTTTTTTACAAAATACGACATCATTACAAATATCAAAGAAGAAACACTTCAACCGCCCGGATTAAAAATCTATCCAAATCCAACTATTAAAAACATTTACATCGAATTTGAAAATAACAAAGAGCAATATATTGATTTGTCGATTTCCGACATCAACGGAAAACATATTATTACACTCATCAGCGAAACAAAGCCACAAGGCGTGTATCGGCAATTATGGAAGGGTACCGACAAGCACCGGAAGGAGGTAAGCCCGGGTTCGTACTTTGTACGCCTGAAGTCAGGACGGAACACCGTTACACGATCAGTGGAGATTGTTAAATAATGTTGAATATTGAAACAGTACTACATTCGATATTCATTATTTTATAAACCGGCTTTTATCGGTGCCAAGGGTACCGGAAAAGGCCACAATACAAATTTATTATGTTAAAAAAAAGTTTTATTACAACAGTTATCGTGGCCTTGTTTACCATGATGGGCACGCTGAATGCCCAACAAAAGTATGCCGTAATTATTGGCGGCAACATGAACCCCGGTACAACCATTCCGGATACTGAACAATGGAACGGGGGAGATGACCCACACCCGTTGTATGGCTTCGACGAGTTTTGGAACGACAGCTACCTGATGTGGGAAATGCTGGTATTCGATAAGGAATTCACTGATGCCAACGTGCATGTTTTGTTTGGCCAGAATGGACAGGATTTTACTTTTTACCAACAAGACATCCGCTACAAGGCAATTTATCACCAAGGTTACCAAGTTGTAACCGATGCCAATTCCAACCTATCAACAATCGAGGATTTGTTTGAGAACGTTTTAGCCCCGGTCATTACAGAAGACGATTTTTTGTTTGTTTGGATCATGAGCCACGGTGGCACCGATGCCAATGGAAGCTACTTTTACAGCTACGACAACCAAAAGGTTTACGACAGCGGATTAGCTACGTGGCTTGGAAGCATTGCCGCACATAAAAAAGTCGTATTTCTTTCCTTCCCCAACTCCGGCGGCTTTATTCCCGAATTAGAAGACGAAGGCGTTATCGTGGTTACTGCCGGAGGCGCAGCAGAAGGGGCAAGCAGGGCGGATGATTCAGCACCAAACATGGCTTTTGTGGAAAATGAAGTCCGTGAAAACATCACTTACAACCATGGCGAAATCAATTATCATTTGTTTTCGTCATTAACAGGAAAAACACCATTTGATGAAATAGTGTATGCAGGGACAAACCTTTCGGTAGCAGATGTTGATTCCGACAATTACATTACAATTTTGGAAACATTAAACTGGACTTCGAGTAAGGAAACCGCAATTCAAACTCCCGGATATTCTGATCCGGGTAATATTTTAACCACCACCGAATTAGAGTATCCAACACTTCTTCATCAAAGTTTACCAAGTGGAAATAATGTTTCTTACAGAGGGTTGATAGGGATTTCAAAACACTATAATATTGTAAGTGGAAGCAGTTTAAGATTCCAAAATAATTCCAAAATATTCTTTTTAAATCCAGGGAAAAATTTTCAAGCAGATGCAGGGTCTATCCTAATTATTGATGATAATGCATCAATATCAACAAATAATCCATCGAATGTAATTTTAATATTTACAAACAGTTTTTCAATCGGTAATAATATAACCTTTAAATCAGATTCATGGACAAATTATTTATCTATTGGTTGTCAAAATTTTTCGCTTAATCTTTCCATTAATAATTTGCATTCAACAAATTGCAGTTTAACCTTTGACATAAATAGCGTTAGTATTGCAAATTCAATCTTTACAAATTCTTTGCTTACGCTCTCTTCAAATACCGCCATGACAACAAATAGCGTTTTTTATAGCAGCATTCTTAATAATCTTGAAAGCAATGATGTTAGCGTGTCTTTTTGCAATTTTACTGTTGAATCGACTTGCAATGATGAAAATCGATATGAAATAGTTGCCATTGGTATAGAAAACTGCCAATCATTCAGAATTGATAACAGTACAATAACAGGATATAAAATTGCAGGAATTTATGTTTTAAATTCCGGAAAAAAAAACTGATGGTGATAGAATAATTAGAGACAATACAATAACTAAGATACTAAATCAAACACTGGATGGAACAGGCATTCTTGTTTATAACAGCAATGTTGAAATTAATGGTTTAAATGAAATATTTAATAACGATTATGGAATCAAATGTCTGGATATCAGCCAGGTTAAAGTTTTGGGCAATAAAAGTGCTGTTTATGTTAACGAAACACAGCAAATCCACGACAACAATATCAATCAAATTTTCGCAACCGAGAGCAGTTTCCCTTACCAAATCAGGTTTAATGCAATTTATGATGAAGGCAATGACTGCCTGGTAAAACTAGAAACGGAAAATGAACCTGAGCTGGAAGTAATTTACAATTATTGGGGATTGAATTTCGATCCAGAGGAAGACCTTTGCCCGGCAGGACTTTTTACATGGTCACCGGTTTGGAACCTTCAATTCCTGAATGAAAATATCACCACCGATGAACAATTGTTTGACGCTGCAAAAACGTTAGCAGATTCGGGTAATTACACCCAAGCTAAAACAGGGTATCAGCAGGTGGTAACAACATATCCTGATTCGAAATATTCATCGGCTTCACTCAAAGAGCTTTTTGTCATTGAGCAGTCAGCAGGAAACGATTATACATCCTTAAAAAATTATTACATCAACCTGATGAACCAACAAACCAATGATGAATTGGTAAAAATTGCTGACTTCCTATCGAATCTTTGCGATATCAGACTGGGTAATTACACGAATGCAATATCCTGGTACGAAAATGTTATTAAGACCCCTCCTTCATTTGCCGACTCTCTATTTGCTATTATCGACCTTGGGTACCTTTACATAAAAATGGAAAACGACAGCCTGAAATCGGCTCCCATCGGCAGTATGTCCGAATACAAACCGGTTTCAGCTATGCAACATGCCGAATACCGCGACTATTTGTTGTCGCTGCTTTTAAAGGACGAACGTGTTACCAAAAATCCTGTTCCTTCTTCGGGTATTATAAAAGTGGCAGAACTCCTTTCAAACATTCCAAATCCATTTTATGATGAAACCATGATAAGATATGCCATTAATTCGGATAGCCATATCCTGATTAAAATCTTTGAACATTCGGGAAGGCTTATTAAATCGATCGATGAGGGCACGAAAAAGCCAGGACAGTACCAGTTGGCACTGACTTCCGAAAACCTTGTTCCTGGTGTATATTTTTGCACTATCGAGAGCAATGGGATTCGTACAGATTCCGGTAAAATTACCGTGATGAAATAGCCTTAATTTAAATATCAATACTTTTCCTTTTAGCTATTTTGATTTCAAGTATCAAACTTCTCATGGTTTTAGCTTTTATCCAGTAATTCTTGAAATTCTGCATAGTTGCACATGGCTGGCGTCGCATAATTTTTCTTTTCTTAATGAATTTGTTTTTTTACAGGCGGCGCCGGCCTTTGTAAGCGTATAAATTGAAAACGGCAGTATTAAATATCAGCGTTATTTTGAAACTTTATTTTAAAAAAATCATTTGCAATAAATAAATAGATGTAACTTTAACCGATATTTTATAACCCTAAAAATAAAATGATATGAAAAATTTCTCACTTTTTTCATTACGGCCAACAGGCGTGGTTTGTAAAATTTTAATTTCGATCTTTTTACTTTTACAGGTCAATGTTGTTTTGCCGCAGACACCGGAAGCTTTCGTAAGGTCGGTTGAAAAGCCGGTAACGGATAAACATTCTGACGACTGTGTGTTACCTCCCGGATGGGATATTGTAACTACACCTTCGGTTTTGATTATCATTATTCAGAATGCGGCTGCGACTATCAACGGTGTTCGTGTGAATACCTGCGATTGTGTAGGTTGTTTTTATAAGGATGATAGCGGCGAATTAAAGTGCGGTGGGGCCGATTTCTTTATGGTGGGGCAGTCGATAGTGTTTCCTGTATTTGGAGATGATCCGGTTACTCCCGAAAAAGACGGCTTTGCGTATGGAGATACCATCCGTTTTAAAATATTCTCCTGGTCGTGTGCAGGTGGCAGATCCATTGATGTCGATTCGATTGTTTTTGATACCGTTAACTATCAAACAACCTTTAAATGGTATCCGCTTGGGATGTCTGCCATTACTTATATGGCTTGTTGGACTGATTTTGATTGCCAGATTTCCGCGACAAATCCCGAAGGCAAAAACATAAATCTTGGCTTCCAAAAAGGTTGGAACACATTCACCTATCCTGGAAACGGGCCGGATATTGAAAACCTGGTTTCGCAGTTCGGTGGACGGCTGGTAGTTATTAAAGAATCCAAAGGAAGCGGGATTATCTGGCCGGAGAAAGGAATTTACACGCTTGATGGCCTGATCCGCGGCAGAGATTATTCGGTTTTGGTTTCAGAAGATTGTGAGATCGTCGTTCCGAAATAAACCGACATCCTCCGGGTTGAAAAAAAGGGCATTTTATGATAAAAAAAAGCCCCTTTTCCAGGAGCTTTTTTTTACAGTTCGGCTTACTTTTCGAATTTTGTCAATTCAGATGAGCCCGTTAACTTTCCTTTCTTATCATAGCTTTCGGTCTTAACAACGCCAACCCCTTCGGCAAGCCAGGTGGTTTCGGTTCCCGAAAACTTCATTATTGCCTTGGCTTCGACGTCCTGGGTTATTTTGTAACATTCAAAAGTCCCGGCCGGGGTTGTTACCGATTCGATTGCATCACATTTCCGGTTTGATAAATTTACATACATGGTCAACATGGTAAAACCGTTTGTATTCACCTTTGCCGTTACCTTCCCATCCGGAAAAGTTGAACCAGCATGAATGTCGGAGGGGTAAAAGAGGGCATCCCCGTCAACAACCACCTGCATTTCAGGTGACGACTGATACGATTCCAGATTCATACCCTTAAATAAGTCGTTAATATCGAGATAAAACTTTCCGTTTTCGCATTTCACGCTTAATTCTGCAGTATATGGTTCTTTCTGCTTATCATCCTTAATCGTCTGCTGATAACGGACCACTACTCCTTTGGTTGATTCTTTCCGCTCGATAATTTTTTGGGTGGTGTAAGACTGAGGTGCACCTTTTTTGTCGAATTGCGTGATTTCAAGCACGGTACCTTCGGTGGAAGGAAAAAACATACGGCAATCCTGGGCTTTGACGATACCTCCGAATGTCAATGCTAAAATCAAAACCGAATAAAGGATGTTGTCTTTTATCATAATCCAAAATATTTATAATTAAAAAAGGGCTGCCTGTTTCTCAGGCAGCCTCATGTTTTTTGCTGTTATTTTACGTATTTAAAATCCTTGCCAGGGTAGTAGGCGGCAGATCCCAATTGTTCTTCGATACGAAGCAACTGGTTGTATTTTGCTATCCTGTCCGAACGACTTGCCGAGCCGGTTTTAATCAGGCCAGTATTTAAAGCAACCGCAAGGTCAGCAATGGTTGTATCTTCAGTTTCACCCGAACGGTGGCTAATCACTGCCGTATATGCATTCCGGTAGGCCATATTTACTGCATTAATGGTTTCGGTCAGCGTACCAATCTGGTTAACTTTAATGAGGATTGAATTTGCAACGCCTTTATCGATTCCCTGTTGCAGGCGTGCAGTATTGGTTACGAAAAGATCGTCGCCGACAAGTTGAATTTTGTTACCCATTTTTTCGGTCATTAATTTCCAGCCAGCCCAATCGTCTTCAGCCATCCCATCCTCAATCGAAATAATTGGATATTTATCGACCCATTGTTTCCAGAAATCTACCATTTGTGCAGGAGTTAATTTCTCTCCGGTCGATTTTTTCAGGTGATAAACGTTTTCTTCTTCGATAAAGTACTCCGAGGATGCCGGGTCGAGCGCAATATAAACATCAGCACCAGGTTTGTAGCCTGCTTTTTCGATAGCCTGCAAAATAACTGTAATGGCTTCCTCATTCGATTTGAGGTTGGGAGCAAAGCCCCCTTCATCGCCGACATTGGTCGAATAACCACCTTTTTTCAGAACGGCTTTCAGGTTATGAAATACTTCGGAACCCATACGAAGTGCTTCAGCAAAGTTTGGCGCACCAACAGGCATAATCATAAACTCCTGGAAATCGATGCTGTTGTCGGCATGTGATCCTCCATTCAGAATGTTCATCATCGGAATGGGTAAAGTTCTGGCTCCGACGCCTCCAAGATAGCGATACAAAGTTTGACCTGTTTCGATAGATGCAGCATGCGCAACAGCCAATGAAACACCTAAAATTGCATTGGCACCGAGATTGGATTTATTGGCGGTTCCATCGATTTCGACCATTTTTTTATCGATATCAATCTGATCAAGCACAAAATAGCCATTCAATTCTTCATTCAGGATTGTATTTACGTTGTGAACGGCTTTAAGAACGCCTTTTCCCATGTAACAGCCTTTATCATCATCTCTTAGCTCCATTGCTTCGTGAACTCCTGTTGAAGCACCTGATGGAATCGCAGCACGGCCTATCACGCCGTTATCGGTAATTACTTCGACTTCGATGGTTGGATTTCCACGAGAATCCAGAATTTGACGTGCGTGAATATTATTTATTGAACTCATTTTTTAAAATATTTAATTAAGTACATTTATTAAATAAAAAAGGACGAAGCCTTTTTAATGCTTCATCCTCTGGTTTTTTTATGGAAATCTTTTAAACAAATTTTACTCTGATTTCTTTTCCTCTTCATTGGTTTCCAAAACGTCGTTACCTTCAGCTTCGGGTTCCTGTGAATCCAAAACGTCTTCAACTGGTTCGTCCTTTACCACTTCCACTTCCTTTTCAACTTTGGTTTCGGTAACCTTTGCAGTTGCAGTTTCAGTAGCCGTACCTTTTCCAGATCCTCTTCTCTTACGGCGGCCAGTCCCCTTTTGTGCCGGAGCCTCGTTACCCAGGAGATGTGAATTATAGTCGACTAGTTCCATCATGCACATGTCGGCGTTGTCACCGAGGCGATTTCCCATTTTTATAATCCTGGTATATCCGCCGGGACGATTAGCAACCTTTGTTGATACATCCCTGAAGAGTTCTGTAACCGCATCATTGCTTTGGAGATAGCTGAATACCATTCTGCGTGAATGGGTTGTATCTTCTTTCGACTTGGTGATCAAAGGTTCAACATATATTCTGAGTGCCTTTGCTTTGGCTACAGTAGTCATGATCCGCTTATGCAGGATGAGGGAAGATGCCATGTTCGACAACATTGCCCTGCGATGAGCACTTGTCCTGCTTAGATGATTAAATTTCTTTCCGTGTCTCATTTTTCAATTATTCCTTGTCTAATTTGTACTTTGTAACATTCATTCCAAACTCCAGACTCTTCGATTTTACCAACTCTTCAAGTTCGGTGAGTGATTTTTTACCAAAATTCCTGAATTTGAGCAGATCATTCTTGTTAAAGGATACCAGGTCGCCCATGGTTTCAACATCGGCTGCTTTCAGGCAATTTAATGCTCTAACCGACAGATCGAGATCGACCAGTTTGGTTTTAAGTAACTGCCTGATGTGAAGCGAACTTTCGTCGAATTCTTCGGTAACATTCTTTTCTTCGGTTTCAAGTGTAATTTTTTCGTCGGAGAAAAGCATGAAGTGATGAATCAATATCTTCGCAGCCTCCTTAAGTGCATCTTTTGGATGTATTGAGCCATCGGTGTTGATTTCCAAGACCAATTTTTCGTAGTCGGTTTTCTGCTCCACACGGTAATTTTCGACAAAATAATTCACATTCCTGATGGGGGTATGAATCGAATCGAGCGAAATGGTACCGATAGGTGCATTTAAAACTTTGTTTTCGTCAGCAGGCACATAACCTCTTCCCTTGCTAATGGTGATTTCGAGGGATAATTTTACGGAAGGTTCCATTGTGCAGATTTCAATATCAGGATTCAATACCTGGAAAACCGACAAATATTTATTAATATCGCCGGCTCTGAAGGTTTCCTGACCCGAAATCACGATGTGTACCTTTTCACTGCTTTCATCTTCAACGAGTTTCTTAAAACGGATTTGTTTTAAGTTTAGCAGAATCTCATTTACATCTTCAACAACACCTTTTACAGTAGAAAACTCCTGTTCGACGCCTTCGATTCTTACTGTAGTGATGGCAAAGCCTTCCAAAGATGATAGGAGGATTCTGCGCAAAGCGTTTCCAATTGTGATACCGAATCCAGGTTCAAGGGGTCGGAATTCGAAACTTCCCTTGTAATCGTCTGATTCGATCATGATCACTTTTTCCGGCTTTTGAAATGCTAAAATTGCCATGATTTAAACCTTTGGGTTTTTAATAATTTTAAACTCTAAATCTTACTTAGAATACAACTCAACAATAAGCTGTTCGTTAATGTTTTCGGGTATTTCTGATCTTTCGGGATAAGCCATGAATTTACCAGCCATCTTTTCCTGATCCCACTCAAGCCATGAATACCTGTTTGCCCTTGAGGCAACAGCATCGGTGATGACTTCGAGCGATTTTGATTTTTCACGTACGCCAACAACATCACCTGGTCTGACCGAAAATGAAGGAACATTAACCAATTCACTGTTTACCGTAATATGGCGGTGAGAAACCAACTGACGTGCTGCTGATCGGGTAGGAGCGATGCCAAGGCGATATACAACGTTATCGAGCCTGGCTTCGATCAACTGTAACAATACTGTTCCTGTTACACCGCTTTTACTGCTTGCTTTTTCGAAAGTATTCCGGAATTGTTTTTCCAAAACGCCATAGGTATATTTTGCCTTTTGTTTTTCAGCAAGCTGAATTCCGTATTCCGACGGTTTTTTCCTGCGCTTGTTTATTCCATGCTGTCCCGGAGGATAATTTTTTTTCTCGAAATTCTTATCTGAACCGAAAAGTGGTTCACCAAATTTACGGGAAATTCTTGTTTTTGGCCCAATGTATCTTGCCATTTCTATCTATTGCTTTTAAGTTTGCTAATTTCGACTAAATTATACCCTTCTGCGTTTCGGAGGACGGCAGCCATTATGCGGTAAAGGTGTTACGTCGTTGATCTCGGTAACCTCAATTCCTGCTGAATGCAGTGTCCTGATTGCTGATTCCCTTCCGGAGCCAGGCCCTTTAACAAATACCTTAACTTTTCTCAGGCCAAGGTCAAACGCAACTTTGGCACAATCTTCCGATGCGGTCTGGGCAGCATAAGGGGTATTTTTCTTTGAACCTCTGAAACCCATTTTACCGGAAGACGACCAGGAAATTACCTGTCCTGCGTTATTGGTAAGTGTTACAATAATGTTGTTAAACGAAGCACTCACATAGGCTCTTCCGTAAGGTTCGACCTTAACGACCCTTTTTTTGGTACTTCTCGGTTTTGTTGTTTTTGCCATATTAGATTAGACTTTCAAAATTCTGAAAACAGTAAAAAATGTGAAATAATCTATTAACCTTTCGCTGCCTTTTTCTTGTTTGCAACGGTTTTTTTCCGTCCTTTACGGGTACGGGCATTATTTTTAGTTGATTGTCCGCGTAAAGGTAAACCTAAACGATGACGGATTCCACGATAGGTTCCGATATCCATCAAACGTTTGATATTCATCTGAACTTCGGAGCGGAGTGCACCTTCTACCTTTACCTGGTCGTTTATGATGGTTCGGATTTGATTCTGCTCATCATCAGTCCAATCCTGGACTTTTTTGTTGATATCAACTCCGGCTTTTTCCAAAATATCCCGGGCAAGGCTTCTGCCAATACCGTAAATGTAAGTTAGCCCTATTACACCTCTTTTATTTTTTGGTAAGTCGATACCTGAAATACGTGCCATAATCTGAAATTTTAATTGTTATTAACCCTGCCTTTGTTTGTACTTAGGATTTTTTTTGTTGATCACATACAACCTGCCTTTACGGCGAACGATTTTGCAATCGGGTGTCCTTTTTTTAATTGATGCTCTTACTTTCATGTCTTACTGGTTATTACTTGTACCTGAATGTGATTCTTCCTTTTGATAAATCATAGGGCGACATGGCAATTTTTACTCGGTCGCCGGGCAAAATTTTTATGTAATGCATCCTCATTTTCCCTGAAATGTGGGCTGTAATAACGTGCCCGTTCTCCAGTTCAACTCTGAACATTGCATTACCCAGCGATTCGATAACTGTTCCATCTTGCTCTATGACAGCTTGTTTAGCCATTCAAAAATACCGTATGTTATTCTTAATTAATTGTTTTTATTTAAAACATCTTCGATAAACACGAATGAAGATAATATTTCAGCCTGTCCTTTTCTTACAACCACATCATGCTCGAAATGTGCCGATGGCATCTTGTCTGCTGTGCGAATCGTCCATCCATCGTTGTCCTGGGTTACATTTTTTACACCCAGATTAATCATTGGTTCGATCGCTAAAACCATTCCTTCCCTCAACTCTTTTCCCTGTCCGCGTCGTCCAAAATTAGGTACTTCAGGTTTTTCGTGAAGATTTTTTCCTAATCCATGTCCAACAAGGTCGCGTACTACCGAATAACCATATCCTTCAACATAGGATTGCACTGCATAACCGATATCGCCAATTCTTCTTCCGGCTACTGCTGTTTCGATGGCTAAGTATAGCGATTCCTTAGTGCGTTGCATAAGCAAAAGCACATCGTCACTGACCTGTCCAACAGCAAATGTGTAAGCTGAATCGCCAAAGTAACCATTTTTTTTCACACCACAATCAACCGAAACAATATCACCATCCTGCAACTGCCGTTTACCAGGTATCCCGTGGACAACTTCGTCATTAACGGAAACACAAAGCGTAGCCGGAAATCCATTATATCCCTTAAAGCCGGGAACCCCACCATGATCGCGGATAAATTCTTCTGCGATTCTGTCCAGATCCAATGTAGTTGCACCAGGAATAATATGCCTGGCTACTTCAGCTAAAGTTTTACCAACAAGTAAAGAACTTTCTCTTATTAATTCTATTTCTTCTTCGGTCTTAATCAAAACCATTCGAAGTTTATTTTACGTGTTTATTAATAGGTAGAACGACCTTTTATTCTGCCCGATTTTGTCAAACCATCATAATGTCTCATGAGCAGGTGACTCTCGATCTGCTGTAGCGTATCAAGCACAACACCAACCAAAATCAGCAATGAAGTACCTCCAAAAAACTGTGCAAACTGTTGATTTGCTCCAATTGACAAACGTACAATGGCTGGCATAATGGCAACAAAACCCAGAAATAGTGAGCCCGGGAAAGTTATCCTCGACATCACTGTATCTATAAAATCAGCAGTCTTGCGTCCTGGTTTAACACCAGGGATAAAACCACCGTTTTTCTTCATATCGTCAGCCATCTGATTTGGATTTACCGTAATGGCTGTATAAAAATAGGTAAACATCACAATCAGAATGAAAAAGGTAAAATTATACCAGAACCCGTTGATGTTTGTAAATGCTGAGGCAAATCCTGTTAACGTTTCTGACTGGGCATATCGGGCAACGGTAAGCGGAAGAAACATAATTGCCTGGGCAAAAATGATTGGCATTACACCGGCAGCATTGACCTTAAGCGGTATATACTGGCGTACTCCGCCATATTGTTTGTTCCCAACGATCCGTTTAGCATATTGTACCGGGATACGGCGTGTACCCTGAACTAAAAGAATAGTAAGTAAAACTACCCCAACCAATGCAATGAGTTCGATAATAAAAATCACCAAACCACCGCCTTGTTCTTCCATTCTTGAAACAAATTCACCAAACAATGCAAAGGGCAAGCGAGCGATAATACCAATCATAATGATGAGAGAAATACCGTTGCCGATTCCTTTATCGGTAATTTTTTCGCCTAACCACATCACAAACATCGAACCTGCTGTAAGCATGATTATTGAAGAAATACCAAAGAATGATAAAATGGAATGGGTGGTGATGTTTGGGTCAAAAGGATAAATCGCTTCAGGCGATAATTGGGAAGTAAGGTTAGCAATGTAAGCAGGTGATTGGAAAATAAGAATGATAACCGTTAAATAACGGGTTATCTGGTTAATTTTCTTACGTCCGCTTTCGCCTTCTTTCTGAAGCTTTTGGAAATATGGAATTGCCATACCCAACAACTGCACTACGATTGATGCAGAGATATAAGGCATAATTCCAAGCGCAAAAATGGATGCATTTGAAAAAGCACCTCCCGAAAACATGTTCAATAAGCCCAATAATCCGCCTTTGGTCTGTGCCTGCAAAGCGCTCAGCATATCGGGATCAACGCCAGGAAGTACTACATAAGAACCCAAACGATACAACAGAATAATTCCGAGTGTGTAAGCGATCCTATTACGCAGGTCTTCAATTTTGTATATATTGCGTATGGTTTCTATTAACTTTTTCATTATAAAAATTAAATTATTGTTGCAACACCACCATTAGCTTCAATTGCTTTTTTTGCTGTTTCGGAAAAGGCATGAGCCGTAACTTCAATTTTTGATGTCAATTCACCTCTGCCCAAAATTTTAATCAGGTCGTTTTTTTGAGCCAGACCGTTATTGATAAAGATAGCCAGATCAAAAACCATAATGCCTCGGTTATCGGCAAGTTTTTGCAATGCATCAATATTGATTCCGCGATATTCGACCCTGTTAATATTTTTAAATCCTCCTTTGGGAACGCGTCTGTAAAGTGGCATTTGCCCACCTTCAAAACCGATTTTATGGGAATAGCCGGATCTGGATTGAGCTCCCTTGTGGCCTTTTGTTGATGTACCACCTCTTCCGGAGCCTTGTCCGCGACCAATTCGTTTTCCTTTGCTTACCGAGCCTTCAGCCGGTTTGAGATTACTTAAATCCATTTGTTTAATCTGTTATGATAGATTTATACTTCTTCTACTTCAAGTAAATGTTTAACCTTATCAACCATTCCTAAAACCTGAGGAGTAGCTTCAACTTCGACCTGGTGCATCATGTGTTTGATTCCAAGTGCAACCAGGGTTCTCTTCTGCCTTGCAGGGCGTCCGATGCCACTTTTAATCTGCCTAATTTTTAGCTTCTTCATGTTGTATAATTATAATTGATTGAATTATCCGTTAAACACTGCATCAATTTCAATTCCTCTCATCTGAGCAATTGTGTATGGATCACGCATTTTGAGCAGAGCATTAATGGTTGCTTTTACTACGCTGTGTGGATTAGATGAACCTTTTGATTTTGCAAGTACATCCTTAATACCTACGCTTTCAAAAACAGCACGCATGGCACCACCGGCAATAACACCAGTACCGGGAGCGGCTGGTTTCATAAATACGTAAGCTCCGCTATACTTTCCATAGGCATCGTGTGGAAGCGTTGCATTATGCACAGGTACTTTTACAAGGTTTTTCTTTGCATCGTCGATTCCTTTGGCGATTGCAGCCGTAACTTCTTTGGCTTTACCCAATCCATAACCTACCACACCACTTTCGTTTCCGACAACCACGATCGCTGAAAAGCTGAATGTACGACCACCTTTGGTGACTTTTGTAACCCTTTGGATACTTACAAGCTTATCTTTAAATTCGATTTCGCTTGATTTTACTCTTTTTACGTTTACGTTTGTCATAATTGGTTAAAATTTAAGGCCTCCTTCTCTTGCGCCTTCAGCCAGAGATTTAATCCGTCCGTGATACAAATAACCATTCCTGTCGAAAACTACTGATACGATACCAGCTTCTTTGGCTTTCTTTGCGATCAGATTTCCAACTTTTTTCGCCTGGTTTGTTTTGTTGATCTTTTCGTTTTCAAAGTCTTTACTTTTCGTTGAAGCTGCAATAATAGTGTTACCAGCAAGATCGTCGATGATCTGTGCATAGATTTCCTTGTTGCTTCTGAAAACTGTCAACCTTGGTCGTTCAGATGTACCGGAAATGATTTTCCTGATTCTTTGTTTAATCCGTAACCTTCTGTATTCTTTTCTATTCTTTGTAGCCATTTTACAATGGGATTTTACTCCGTTTATATGGAATGATTTTTTTAACTATTAACTAGCAGCAGCTTTACCAGCTTTACGCTTAATTTCTTCACCCTGGAATTTAATACCTTTACCCTTGTAAGGTTCAGGTTTACGAAGTGAACGAATTTTTGCGGCAATTTGGCCAAGAAGTTGTTTATCGATGGATGTTAGTGTGATTGTTGGATTTTTACCACGTTCGGTAACAGTTTCAACTTTTATTTCTTCGGGCAGAACAAGTACAATGTTGTGCGAATACCCAAGAGATAATTCAAGCATTTGACCTTTTGCAACAGCTTTATAACCAACGCCAACCAATTCCTGGACAATTTTAAATCCATCAGAAACACCATGAACCATATTTGCTATCAGTGCCCTGTAAAGGCCGTGTAATGCTTTATGACGTTTCTGTTCGGTAGGTCTTTCAAGTTCAATGGTATCGTTTTCAATTTTTACCTTGATATCAGGATTTACCTGCTGCTCGAGAGTTCCTTTCGGCCCTTTTACCGTAACAAGGTTTTTATCGGATACTTTTACCTCAACACCTTTTGGGATACTTATGGGTAATTTTCCTATTCTTGACATATCTTTAATTCTCCTTTATTAGCTGATATAACACAATACTTCACCACCCACTTTTTCTTTTTTGGCTTCCTTGTCGGTCATCAGCCCGTGAGATGTACTGATGATAGCAATTCCTAAACCATTAAGTACCCGTGGAAGTTTATCCGATCCGACATATTGTCGTAAACCCGGACGGCTAACCCTTTTTAATGAAGTAATTGCTGAAAGTTTTGAAACCGGATGATACTTCAAGGCAATTTTTATTGTTCCGGGAAACTTATCATCTTCAAATTTATAGTTCAGGATGTATCCTTTTTCGAACAAAATTTTAGTGATTTCCTTCTTCAGGTTCGATGTAGGAATTTCTACGATCCGGTGGTTAGCCATTATCGCGTTCCTGATTTGTGTCAAATAATCTGCAATTGGGTCAGTTACCATATTTTACTGCAATTAAAATTATATTTCTTATAAAAAACTATTACCAACTTGCCTTTTTTACCCCCGGGATTAATCCTGCCAAAGCCATTTCCCTAAAGGTGATGCGGGAGAGACCGAATTGTCTCATGTATCCTTTTGGGCGGCCAGTAAGTTTGCAGCGATTGTGCATTCTTATCGGGGAAGCATTTTTGGGTAATTTCTGCAAGCCAATAACATCGCCGGCTGCTTTTAATGCCGTGCGTTTATCGTGATACTTGTCAACGAGTTGTGCCCGTTTGACTTCTCTTGCTTTCATCGACTCTTTAGCCATACTGAATCCTTATTTCTGATTTTTAAATGGAATTCCAAATTCTCTAAGCAGTGCATACGCTTCTTTGTCGGTCTTTGCACTTGTAACAAAGGTTATGTCCATCCCGGTAATTTTATTCACCTTGTCGATATTGATTTCGGGGAAGATGATCTGTTCGGTAATACCCAGGGTATAATTTCCACGTCCATCAAAACCTTTGTCGTTAACCCCTCTGAAGTCTCTGATACGAGGTATTGCTACCGAAATAAGCCTGTCGAGGAATTCATACATCTTGTCGCTGCGAAGCGTAACTCGCACACCAATAGGCATTCCTTTACGAAGTTTGAAGTTCGATATATCCTTTTTTGATTTGGTAGCCACGGCTTTTTGACCTGTAATCTGTGTCATCTCGGCAATACCGAAATCCAGCAACTTTTTGTCGGCAATTGCATCGCCTAAACCAGCATTAAGCGCTATCTTTAATAGCCTGGGTGCCTGCATCGAGCTTTTGTATTCAAACTGCTTAATTAAAGCAGGATGTATCTCGTTGTAATACTTTTCTTTTAATCTCGGCTTGTAACTCATTACTTGATAACCTCCCCTGATTTTTTAGAATATCGGACCACTTTTCCTGATTTTTCATCCAAACGGCGGCCAATGCGTGTTGGTTTACCTGTACTGTCGATAACTTTAAGGTTCGACACATGGACAGGTGCTTCCTTTTTTACGATTCCACCCTGAGGACTTTTAGCATTTGGCTTGGTATGTTTCGAAACCATGTTGATGCTTTCCACAATAGCTTTTTCTTTCTTAGCGTCGAGTATCAGGACTTTACCCTGTTGTCCCCGTGAATCGCCGGCGATAACCATTACATTATCCCCTTTTTTTATATGCAATTTTTGTTTCGTCATGATCTTTCCTCAAATTTTTAAAGCACTTCGGGTGCTAAAGAAACGATTTTCATATATTGCTTTTCCCTTAATTCGCGGGCAACGGGTCCAAAGATACGGGTCCCGAACATTTCGCCTGCTGCATTGAGCAATACCACTGCATTATCGTCGAAACGGATGTAAGAACCGTCGTTGCGGCGGATTTCTTTTCTGGTTCGTACCACGACAGCTTTAGATACTGTACCCTTCTTGATATTTCCTGAAGGAAGGGCATTTTTTACTGTAACAACAATTGTATCGCCGATTGTAGCATATTTTTTACGTGTGCCTCCCAAAACATTGATACAAAGCACTTCTTTTGCACCACTGTTATCAGCAACTCCCAATCTGGATTCTTTCTGTATCATGATTATTTAGCTCTTTCAATGATTTCGACTAATCTCCAACACTTATTTTTACTAATGGGTCTGGTTTCCATAATCTTAACCGTATCACCAATGTTGCTTTCGTTATTTTCGTCATGGGCAGTAAATTTGGTAGTTTTCTTTACAAATTTCCCATATTTAGGATGTTGTACCTTTCGCTCGACCTGAACAACAATGGATTTTTCCATTTTATTGCTGACGACTAAGCCAACTCTTTCTTTTCTTAGTGGTCTTGTTATTTTGCTTTCCATTATGATGATCTCTTATTATAATTTTCCTTCAAGATTCCTTTTGCGCAGTTCGGTTTTTATACGTGCGACTGTTCTGCGGTAATCTTTAATTTTATTTGGGTTTTCCAGTGGAGAAACAGCATGATTTAGCGTGAGCTTGGTTAGCTGTTTTTGTTCCTCGTCCAACCTTTCTATTAAATCGTCGTTCGACAATTCTAAAATAACACTTTGTTTCATCCTGGTGTGATTATTATTCTTGAACGTAATCTCTTCTAACAACAAATTTTGTATCTACCGGAAGCTTTTGAGCGGCCAGGCGTAAAGCTTCTTTTGCAACTGCCAGGGGCACTCCGTCGGCTTCGAAAAGAATGCGCCCCGGTGTTACTCTTGCCACGAAATATTCGGGGGCTCCTTTACCTTTACCCATACGAACTTCGGCTGGTTTTTTTGTAACTGGTTTGTCAGGAAAAATATTGATCCAAATCTGGCCTTCACGTTTCATGTGACGGGTTACTGCCTGACGAGCAGCTTCGATCTGTCGTCCTGTTAACCAGGCTTCTTCCATTGTCTTAATTCCGAAAGAACCAAATGCAAGCTCATGACCTCTGTGGGCATTGCCCTTCATCCTCCCTTTTTGCTGCTTTCTGTACTTTGTTTTCTTTGGCTGTAACATTATGATCGAGTTGTTAAGTTAATCTTTCGAATTGTAATTAATTATCTGCTGTCGCGACCTTCGCGACCTTCGCGGCCACGTGGTCTTGGTTTACGTGGTCCTCTGTCGCTTGCTCCTCCAACATTTCCGCCCATTGGTTTTTGTTTCTTTTCACTGGTGGTCATCGGAACAATTTCGGGTTTTCCAAAAATTTCGCCTTTACAAATCCAAACTTTAATTCCGATACGTCCGTATGTTGTGTGAGCCTCAGCTTTTGCATAATCGATGTCAGCTCTGAGTGTGTGAAGCGGAGTCCTGCCTTCTTTGTACATTTCATTTCTGGCCATTTCTGCACCACCCAATCTGCCTGAAATTAAAACCTTGATTCCTTCGGCACCAATTCTCATTGTAGAAGCAACTGATGTTTTAATTGCTCTTCTGAATGAAATTCTGCCTTCGATCTGCCGGGCTATCGTTCCTGCTACTAAAACTGCGTCGAGTTCCGGACGTTTAATTTCAGAAATATTGATCTGGATTTCTTTACCGGTGAGCTTTTTAAGTTCCTCTTTCAGTTTATCAACTTCCTGTCCGCCTTTTCCGATAATAATACCCGGACGTGCAGTTTGAATGGTCACGGTAACGAGTTTGAGTGTGCGCTCAATAAAAATCTTTGAAATTCCTGCTTTTGCAAGACGTGCATTCAGGTATTTTCTGATTTTATCGTCTTCGACCAGTTTGACATCAAATGTCTTTCCTCCGTACCAGTTCGAGTCCCATCCTTTGATAATTCCTAACCTAAGACCTATTGGATTAGTTTTTTGTCCCATTCGGTGTTGAAATATTGGTTAATTTTTATTGTTATTTTTTTAATATTATGCGTTAGTTTCAGCTACTTCACGTTTGCTATCCAAAACCACCGTAATATGATTTGAACGTTTTCTTATGCGATGAGCTCTTCCCTGCGGGGCAGGACGAATTCGCTTAAGTTGCTTTGCGCTATCAACCATGATTGATTTGATATACAAGTTGCTGTCTTCCATTCTGACACCTTCATTCTTAATTTGCCAGTTTGATATTGCAGAAAGAACCAGTTTATATAATCTGAGGGCAGCTTCTTTGGGAGTAAATTTGAGTACTCCAAGTGCCAGCTCTACATCTTTCCCTCTGACCAAATCAGCCACAAGGCGCATTTTCCTTGGTGAAGTAGGGCAATTATTCAACCTGGCAATATACAGTGTTTTACTTGCCTCTTTTCTTTTTTCTGCTGCTAAATGTTTACGTGTTCCCATTTATTTTACTCCTTATTTTTTACCTTTATTACCGGCATGGCCTCTGAAAATACGTGTCGGGGCAAATTCACCAAGTTTATGGCCTACCATGTTTTCGGTAACATACACCGGTATGAATTTATTTCCGTTGTGAACAGCAATGGTCAGACCAACAAAATCCGGGGAAATCATTGAAGCCCTTGACCAGGTTTTGATCACGCTTTTTTTAGTTGCAGCCTGACTTTCAGAAACTTTTTTCTCAAGCTTGTAATGAATATATGGACCTTTTTTAAGCGAACGACTCATCTTATCTAAAATTTAAGAATTACTTTTTCCTTCTTTCGATAATATATTTGTTGGATGCCTTTTTCTTGGATCTTGTTTTGTATCCACGTGAAGGAGTACCTTTTCTTGATCTTGGCAAACCACCTGATGCTCTGCCTTCACCTCCACCCATCGGGTGATCAACCGGGTTCATTACCACACCTCTGGTACGGGGTCTTCTGCCTAACCAACGGCTACGACCTGCTTTTCCTGAAATTTCGAGTTGATGGTCGATGTTCGAAACTGTTCCAATTGTAGCTTTACAGGACTGAAGTATTAACCTTGTTTCACCTGAAGGCAGTTTCATTACGGCATATTTCCCATCTCTCGACATCAACTGGGCGTATGAACCAGCACTTCTTGCCATCTTCGCGCCCTGACCTGGACGAAGTTCGATATTATGAACAACTGTACCAAAAGGTATTTCGCTAAGATATAATGCGTTGCCAACATCAGGACTCACGCCTAAACCGGATAAAATTGTCTGACCAACTTTGATACCATTTGGGGCCACAATGTACCTTTTTTCGCCATCGGCATATACTACCAAAGCAATACGGGCACTACGATTGGGATCATATTCCACGGTTTTTACCGTTGCTGGAATACCGTCTTTATCTCGTTTAAAATCGATGATCCTGTATTTTTGCTTGTGACCACCACCCATGTACCGCATGGTCATTCTTCCTTCGTTATTTCTACCACCACTCTTTTTATGTGGCTCAAGCAAACTCTTTTCTGGTTTGTCGGTAGTAATATCATCAAACGCACTGATAATTTTGAAGCGCTGACTGGATGTTGTCGGTTTGAATTTTTTTAAAGCCATTTATCTTAAATATTGCTGTAAAAATCAATTGTTTCACCTTCGGCTATGGTTACAATAGCCTTTTTAAATGCGTTGGTTTTACCGTTGATAAGACCTGTCTTGGTAAATCTCGATTTGGATTTTCCAGAATACCTCATGGTATTTACATCCTGAACATCCACTCCGTACAATTCTTCAACTGCTTTTTTAATCTGAAGCTTGTTGGCATTCTTTTCAACAACAAAGCCATACCTCTTGAGCTTTTCACCAAGTGCAGTCATCTTTTCGGTAATGATCGGCTTAATCAAAATATTCATTTTGCCTACTCTTTATTTGTTTCTGATTCTCTATTAATTTTTGAACATTTCGCTGATATCATTCAATGAACTTTCAACAATTAAAAGTTGCTGTGCTTTCATGATATCAAAGGTGTTAATACTTTTGGAGTTCAGATACATTACTTCCTGCAGGTTCCTTGCTGATAACAAAACATTACTGTCGGTTCCGGGAAGAAGGATAATGATCTTTTTTCCAACCAGATTAAAACTTTTTACAAGTTGAACGAAGTTTTTGGTCTTAGGTGTTTCGAAAGTAAAATCCTCAAGTATTGTAATCTTATTTTCGGTGGCCTTGTATGATAAGGCTGACTTACGGGCGAGGCGTTTAAGCTTTTTATTCAGCTTAAAACTGTAGTCTCTCGGACGAGGACCGAAAACACGGCCACCACCTCTGAAGAGCGGACTCTTTATGCTACCGAACCTGGCAGTTCCTGTACCTTTTTGTTTCTTCAACTTACGGGTACTTCCGGTGATTTCACCTTTTTCTTTGGACTTGTGTGTACCCTGGCGTTTATTGGCCAGAATTTGTTTCACATCCAGATAAATGGCGTGATCGTTTGGGCTGATTCCAAAGATGGAATCGTCAAGCGATATTGTGCGATCTGTTTTCTCGCCGTTGATGTTATAAATTGCTAACTCCATCTTTCAACAATTATATGTGATCCATTTGGTCCTGGTACTGAACCTTTAACAATTATCATATTTTTTTCGGGAACAATTTTCAAAACCTGCAGGTTGATCATTTTAACCCTTGTATTTCCCATTTGTCCGGCCATGCGTATGCCTTTAAAAACGCGCGACGGCCAGGAAGAAGCGCCTAAGGAACCTGGTGCCCTGAGTCTGTTGTGCTGACCGTGAGTCTGTCCGCCAACACCATGAAAACCATGACGTCTGACCACACCCTGGAATCCTTTTCCTTTTGTCATTCCAACAACATCAATGAACTCACCTTCGATAAATACGGTAACGTCGATGATATCACCAAATTTCTTCTGGTGACCGACTTCAAACCTTGTGAATTCACGTATTATCCTTTTGGGACTTACACCTGCTTTTGCAAAATGACCTTTCATGGCTTTCGTGGTGTGTTTTTCCTTACGCTCACCATATGAGAGTTGGATAGCTTCATAACCATCGGTTTCCATCGTCCTGACCTGGGTCACCACACAAGGACCGGCTTCGATTACTGTACATGGAATGTTTTTTCCATTTTCGTCGTACAGGCTGGTCATCCCTATTTTTTTACCTATTATTCCAGACATTATTACTTATCTTTAATTTTTATCTTTCCTTAACCAACACAAATTTTATCAAACCTTGATTTCAACCTCAACACCACTGGGTAATTCGAGTTTCATCAGCGCATCGATGGTCTTGGTGGTTGAACTGTAAATGTCCAAAAGCCTTTTGTAAGATGATAATTCGAACTGTTCGCGCGACTTTTTATTTACGAAAGTTGCCCGGTTCACAGTGAAAATCTTCTTGTTGGTAGGCAACGGGATTGGTCCGCTTACTACAGCACCGGTGCTTTTTACAGTTTTTACGATCTTTTCGGCTGACTTATCAACCAGGTTATGATCGTATGATTTTAATTTTATTCTGATCCTCTGACTCACCTTATTGTAATTTAATTGATTCTTTAAATCTATCTATACTTTTACGATGTATCCCTTAATTTTATAAAGTACTTGTTCGAGCAATTCGTTTGGAAGCTCGGCATAATGCGAAAATTCCAGACTCGATAATGCCCTTCCTGATGTTATCGAGCGAAGTGCCGTAACGTACCCGAACATTTCAGCCAATGGCACTTTAGCTTTTAATATCTGGCTGTTAATTTTTGATGTAACTTCTTCAAGATGTCCGCGACGTTTATTCAAATCACTGCTCACATCACCGATGTATTCATCCGGTGTAGAAACCTCAAGTTTCATAACAGGTTCGAGTAATGTTGATTTGATTAATTTGCAGGCATTCCTGAAACCAACTTTAGCAGCAATCTCAAAAGCCATCTGATCAGAATCGACAGGATGAAAGGAACCGTCTTTAACAACTACTTTCATGTTGTAAATATTGAAGCCTGCCAGTGGACCATTCATCATCGACATCTCAAAACCCTTCTTTATCGAAGGAATATATTGTTTTGGAATACTGCCGTTTTTAACTTCATCAATAAATTGTAATCCAACAACATCTTTATCAGCCGGACCAATTTCAAACAAAATGTCTGCAAATTTTCCTCTTCCACCGGTTTGTTTTTTGTAAATTTCGCGATATTCGGTGGTTGACTTAAGCGCTTCTTTATAAGCAACCTGTGGTTTGCCATGGTTACACTGGATGCCGTATTCACGACGAAGCCTGTCAACCAGAATTTCGAGGTGAAGCTCGCCCATTCCGCTAATAATTGTCTGACCGGTTTCTTCATCAACGCGAACCCTGAAAGTAGGATCTTCGCCGGCTAACTTGTTAAGTGCATCGTTTAATTTATCAAAATCATCCTGTGTCTTTGGTTCAACAGCGAGATTGATAACCGGCTCAGGGAACTTAATATTTTCAAGAACTATGGGATGATCGATTGCACAAAGAGTATCGCCTGTTCTGATATCTTTAAAGCCAACAAATGCACCTATATCGCCTGCTTCGATTGTTTCGAGAGGGATTTGTTTATTGGCGTGCATTTGCATAATTCTGGAAATCCGTTCTTTTTTTCCGGTATTGGAATTTAACACGATAGAACCGGATTTTAAGGAACCCGAATAAACGCGGAAAAAAGCAATTTTCCCAACGAATGAATCGGCTGAAATTTTAAAAGCCAATGAAGCGAAGTGATCATCAACAGATGGGTGGCGATGTTCTTCCTTTTCGTTATTCGGATTTATACCGTTAATTGCGGGAATATCTTCGGGTGAAGGAAGGTAGGCTGCAACAGCATCGAGCAATGGCTGAACACCTTTATTTTTAAATGAAGCACCGCAAAGTACAGGAGTAATTCTTAATTCCAGCGTAGCTTTGCGGATAGCAGATATGATTTCTTCTTCGGTAATGGTGGCAGGATCGGTCATGAATTTTTCGAGTAATTCATCACTTTCTTCGGCCACGCCTTCGATGAGGCTTGTGCGATATTGTTTAACAGTATCTTTAATGTCTTCAGGAATTTCAACTTCAGTAAAGGTCATTCCTTTTGAAGAATCGTCCCAGATAAAAGCTTTGTTACACACCAGGTCAACAACACCTTCAAATGTGTCTTCAACACCTATCGGGATTTGAAGTGGAATTGGATTAGCGCCTAACTTTTCCCTGATCTGGCTGATCACGCTGAAGTAATCGGCACCGGTACGGTCCATTTTGTTTACAAAACTTAACCTTGGAACACCATATTTGTCAGCCTGACGCCAAACTGTTTCGCTTTGTGGTTCAACACCACCAACAGCACAAAAAATAGCGATAGCTCCGTCGAGCACCCTGAGTGATCTTTCGACCTCAACAGTGAAATCGACATGCCCGGGAGTGTCGATAATATTAATTTTGTATTTGTCGTCTTTAAAATTCCAGAAAACAGTTGTTGCAGCAGATGTGATGGTGATGCCCCGTTCCTGTTCCTGCACCATGTAATCCATGGTTGCAGCGCCGTCGTGTACTTCACCCATCTTGTAATTGATGCCTGTATAGTATAATATCCGCTCGGTCGTCGTGGTTTTACCCGCGTCGATGTGCGCCATTATTCCTATATTTCTGATATGTTTTAAACCTTCAGGCATCTTAACTCTGTGCTCTCTGTTTTGCTGTTTTTGTAAATTATTTACACTCTAAAGTGTGAGAAGGCCTTGTTAGCGTCGGCCATCCTGTGAATATCTTCTTTCCTTTTAAAAGCGCCGCCTTCTTCTTTGTAAGCTGCCAATATTTCGGAAGCCAATTTCTTACCCATCGATTTTTCGTTGCGTTTGCGGGCGTAGCTGATCAGATTTTTCATGCCAATAGATTGCTTGCGCGATGCTGGAATTTCGGTAGGAATCTGGAAGGTTGCACCACCAATCCTGCGGCTACGAACTTCTACAGCAGGGGTTACATTGGCGAGGGCTTTTTTCCATACTTCAACACCGTCTTCCTTAGTGCGTTCAACCACTACATCGATAGCTTCGTAAAATACCTTAAAAGCAAGTGTTTTCTTGCCACGAAGCATGAGATTATTCACGAATTTCGATACCAGCTGATCATTGAACTTCGGATCAGGAAGTATGATTCTTTTCTTTGGTTTTGCTTTCCTCATTGTCTATATAGCGTTAATCTTGACTTCAAAAACTATTTCTGCTTCGGACGTTTGGTTCCGTATTTCGATCGTCTCTGGTTGCGGCCTTCAACACCTGAGGTGTCTAAAGCACCACGGATGATGTGGTATCTTACACCTGGCAAATCTTTAACACGGCCACCACGGATCATCACGATGGAGTGCTCCTGGAGGTTGTGGCCTTCGCCGGGAATGTAAGCATTCACCTCTTTACCGTTGGTCAACCTTACCCTGGCAACTTTGCGCATTGCTGAGTTTGGTTTTTTTGGTGTAGTCGTGTAAACACGAACACACACACCGCGCCTTTGTGGACAACTGTCCAGTGCAGGTGATTTACTCTTATCGGTCAATTTCTTGCGTCCTTTACGAACTAACTGCTGTATCGTCGGCATATTACGACTTTTAGTTAAGTTTTTATTATTTTGCCCCAATTTTCGGGGGTGCAAAAGTACAATTTATTTCAAAAAAACAATGAACATTGAAATTTAATTTCAATTCTTTTTGGATTTTTAGCATTAACTGCTGAAAATCATAATTTTTAAGAATGTTTTAGTGAAATTGAAAGGACAGAATGCGGGTAGCAATCTGAGGCGCCAAACGACTGATTTTTAAAAGAAGCCGAAAATTCATTTTTGTCGTCAGAAACCTATAGATGCCTCCATTTATCAGGTTTCCTTTTAATTTCTCTATTATTACAAAACCCTGCCTAAATTTGATTTCTGACCGGATTTTGAGGGCGCAAAAGTACAACAATATTTTATAAAACAAAATTATTCTGAATTATTTTTCACAACATTAAGCTTTTGCGATGATTTTGACTGATTGTGCGAAACTTAAGCAGCCATGAAATCCGGAAATTTTTCTAGTGTTGTGTTAAGAGGAAATTGACGGATAAAGCTTTTTGAGTTTTATTCGTGCTTGATCGTTTGTGAATTGCCAGTTAATTGTGGATGTTCTATTGTTTCTATGATTTTGCCACGCTTC
>Ga0172370_10000203_pt1 | contig 87305 bp, 80 predicted proteins | sample LakKiv5m_FD_114538 | JGI IMG/M metagenome (GOLD analysis project Ga0172370, IMG submission 114538) | Freshwater microbial communities from Kabuno Bay, South-Kivu, Congo - kab_022012_11.5m | ecosystem: Environmental > Aquatic > Freshwater > Lake | place: Democratic Republic of the Congo... | reverse complement strand
TTTCATGATTATTGCGAATTCCTGAACGGCCACAACCCACCCTTGTCATCTTCTGAAATATAAAGTTTCTTCTCTTCGAGGGCAGGCAGGGAGCGGGTCACTTCACTGCGATTGAGTCCCAACAGGCGGGCAAGGAATCCCGCCTTTTTACCTGGATGTTCCTGAACTTTATTATAGATGTTTTCAAGCTTTTTGTCTTCAGTTTTGCGCGCCATGCAAAGCCTCCATAAGGTTGGATTTCTCCAACTTTACGGGAGGCATGTTGCAGGTATTGCAACATTGCGCAATTAATCATTCACTCTTTTCACAGTGGGGCAGGGGAGGTAATTCTGTCCGCGTGGAAATAGACAAATAATGGTAACCAGCCTCAAGTCACCGTATGAAGCGTGTCTTTTATTATTGTCCAATGTCTACGGTTTACCGCCTGTGTTTCAAATAGTGGGGGATTGCATCATTGGAGCGGAGCGTATCACAATTGCGTTTTCTCTCAATGCTTTCGATAATGTTACTTATCGAAAGCATTGACAAATCATCGAATATTCGTATAATGAACGATATGGAAGACAAAAACCAAGCATCTGTGACGATTTCGGAGGCCATCCAGCAGTATTTGGATACTGTGAAGCTCTCCCGCAGCCTGCATACCATGCTGGCGTACAGGAACGCGCTCAACGTGTTCAGCGCTGTGCTGGTGGAAAAATGGCTCGACCCGCAGTCCACCCCTATTGAAAAACTGACAGAGGATTTGATCTCGCCGCTGGCGGGCTATCTAAAAACTTATTCACCGACCACCGAGCAATTGTATTTGCAGGCTGTCAAGGGTTTTTATGAATATGTCGACTCAGAGCGGTTGACCGAGATCAACCTATCGCGTGTGCGTGTCCTCATCCGCCAGCGTTCGCGACGGCCCGGCGTTCGGCTGCCCCAATTCCCTGCCGAAGATATTGAGCGTATTTTGGAGTTTGTGGATCATGTTGAAAATATGGCTATGCCAATTGGCGAAGAAGAACTTGTCAATATTCGGTTACGCGCAATGCGTGATCGCGCATTTTTACTCATGTTGGCCGATACCGGCTTGCGTGTGCATGAGGCTTGCAACCTGCGCCGCGGCGATGTGGATTGGAATGAAGGCCGCGCGGTCATCATCGGCAAGGGCGACAAACAGGCCGTGGTGCGCTTTTCAACGCGGTCACTCAGGGCCATCAAGGATTATCTCTCGCTGCGCGCCGAACTCGACGGCGGCTCGGGTAAACAACTGGCTTCCCTGCCCCTTTTTGCCCGTCACGATAAAGGCGCTGGCAAAAAAGTTAAGCCGATCACGCCCACCACAGGCCGTAATATCGTCAAGGAACGCGTGGAACAAATTTTGGGAAAAGAATCCGTGGGCAGGATCACGCCCCATTCATTCCGCCACTATTTTGTCACCACCGTTTTGCGCGGCTCAGGCAACCTGAAACTCGCACAGGAGCTTGCGCGTCACAGCAATATTCAAGTCACACAAAGATACGCCCATTTATCCGACGATGAATTGGACAAGGGTTATTACGATATTTTTGAAGGTCGGAAGAAAAAATAAGGCCTTCCCCAGATAAGCGTCTTATTACGCCGATTCGACTATTTTTTCGCTTCTTTCTTCGACGTAAGCCTGATACGCCTGCGAGAGTGTTTTCGTCCATTTGCCCACCCTCCCCTGCCCTACCGGTTTATTTTCAATGGAAACAATCGGCACTATGCCTCGCGAACTTGAGGTCAGGAATGCCTCGTCGAATTTTTCATTTACAGCAGGCGCGCGATACGCTACGCGAAGATACATCCCCTGCTCTCTCGCCAGGCGCAGGATCACACGCCTTGTCACACCAAGCAAAATGCCGCGTTGTGCCGTGGTAAGCGTTTTTCCTTTGACCGCATAAAAATTGGAGGTCATACCTTCCAAAATTTTCCCATCCTTTGTCAGCAGAACTTCAAAAATATCCCTGCTCACTTGTTTGCGTTGAGCAATGCTCGAAGAGATAAATCCTGTATCCTTCACACGCGGATCCGTCCGCGCCAATTCTGAGGTGATTACTTTTACTCCGTTTTCATATAACTGCTTCGAAAGTGGCTCGAATGGCTGGATGGCAATATAAATCATGCCATTATTTTTGGTCAGGATCAACCGGATCCGCGATTCATTTGGAAGGTTCATCTTCGCTAGGTCAGCAACTCTTGTGCGCAGGATCGGCTGATCAACAGAAGGAATGAGTCCCAGTTCCATTGCCGGGAGATATAACCTCCCAAGATGTGTGCGCAAACCGAGCACCTTCGTCCCATTTGAGAGCGTGCAAAAGGTTGTGTAAAATCCCTGAGGTAATTCCCGCGTCATGTCATCCAAAGTGGATGTGTTTGTTTTGATGGGGATGTTTCCATTTGGCATGATTTGAAGCGCAGTGATGATCATATCTCTATTATACTTTCGTGCCCCCCTTTAAGATAAATGCTAAATATATGCTCCCTTAATTTTTAGGGTTGCAATATATACAAAAATGGTACAATATATCTAAATATATGTAAATAGTTACAAGAAAGGAGATGCTAATAAGTAGTATGCCAATATATCCATGAGAAAAGTCAAATCTAGGATCGAAATCCAACCAGGGGACTATTTCAATATTAGCATAAAAGGAGATTAGAGTGATCACAAAAAAACATGTATCCCTGTTGCTCAGTTTACTGATATTAGGATCGCTGATTCTGGCCGCTTGCGCACCCGCAGAACAGCCAACCGCTCCTCCTCCCGAAGTTGTAATTGAGACTGTTGAAGTTCAGGTTCCAGTTGAAATTGAACCATATCCGGAGGGCACGGAACTCAAGATCTTGCAATGGAGTCATTTCGTGCCGCAATACGACGTCTGGTTCGACCCCTTCGCAAAAGATTGGGGAAAAGCCAACAATGTTGCTGTCACAGTCGATCACATCGCCTTGGGCGAATTGCCTGCTTCGTTGACAGCCGCGATTGATGCTGGCGCTGGTCCAAGCCTGGTAGAAATGGTCTTTGCGCCCCCGCAATTTATCGAGGGCCTGCAGGATTTAACAGACCTTAACCTGCAAGCACAAGAACTATTCGGGGAACAAGCAGAGACTAGCAAGATGAGTTCCTACCTGCCCGCAACCGGTACCTACTACGGCTTCAGCCCCGGTTGGGTGCCTGATCCTGCAAATTACGATAGGACGATGTGGACAACGGTTGGATATCCCACTGGTCCTTCCTCCTATGCAGATTTGCTCGATGGGGGCAAGAAAATCAAGGATCAACTGGGCGTTCCACTGGGATTGGGTATGTCGCCCGAACTCGACTCAAGATTGGCGATGCGAAACGTCATCTGGTCGTTTGGCGGCTCAGTGCAGGACGAAAACGAGTGTGTGGTCATCAATTCCCCGGAAACCCTGGAAGCTGTCCAATATGTCTCTGAGCTTTATAACTCAGCCATGACTGAGGAAGTCTTTGCATGGACGCCCGCATCAAACAATCAGGGCTTGATCGCTGGAGAGCTCTCCTACATTCTCAACTCCATCTCCGCCTATCGCTCCCTACAGGATATTGACGCTGAAGCAGCCGATAATATTGGTTTTGGCCCGGCCTTGACTGGTCCTCGTGGCGACCAGTACGCTTCTGCCCACGTTTGGTCGGTGTATGTTATCCCCAAATATGTTAAGGGCCCTGAATTGGAAGCAGCGAAGAATTTCCTGCTTCACCTGACAGCCAACTATAACCAGGCCGTCTTCAACGCCAAACTCTACAATTTCCCTGCCTTCAAAAGCACGGTACCAGAACTGGATGGCTGGCTGACCCAGGATCCATTCGGTTCCCGCCCAGCTGACAAATTGCTGGTACTGAATTCTGCATGGGATACGGTAACCTGGCTGGGATTCCCAGGTCCCGCAAACCCGGCCATTGGTGAAGTGTTTGGCACCAATATCATCGTCACCATGATGGCTGAGGCAGCGCGTGGTGAAAAAACACCTGAGCAGGCCATCGCAGACGCAGAAACCCAAATCAATGCCATATTTGCTAAATGGCGTGATGCAGGACTAGTGGGTTGTAAATAGCATTTACCTGCAACCCATCTTTGATGATGACACTAATTTCGCCGACCAGCAATGATCAAAAGAGTTGCGAGTTTGTGTCATGATCCGATAATAAAAGGGGGAGGATATGACCTACTTCATATCCTCCCCTAAATTTTGTATCCATTTGATTCTAGATATCGAACAATGATTCATTGAATATAATTTCTACGAATGCACTGAGGTAAACCACATGGCAGTCATTGAAATCAAGAATCTGTCCAAACATTTTGATAAAGTTAAGGCTGTAAATGGCGTTGATCTTGCCATACCGGAAGGGGAATTACTGGTTATTCTCGGGCCATCCGGGTGTGGGAAAACAACCCTGATGCGTATGATCGCCGGGTTGGAAAAACCAACCTCAGGGGTAATTTCGATCGGTGGTCTGGACGTGACCGAGCTGCCGCCCCGCGCCAGACCCATCGCAATGGTCTTTCAAAGCTATGCACTTTATCCCCACATGACAGTCTTCAATAATATTGCTTTTCCACTTAAAGCGCATGGTAAATTTTCCAAGACAGATATAAAAGAAAAAGTGAAGTGGGCTGCCTCCATATTGGACATTGAAAAGCTTTTGGAACGAAAACCTCGTCAGCTATCGGGCGGCGAAAGGCAGCGCGTAGCCCTGGGAAGGGCCCTTGTAAAGGAACCTAAAGTTTTATTACTTGACGAACCGCTTTCCAACCTGGATGCCAAATTACGCGCCTCGGCTCGTGATTCATTGCAACGCTTTCAACGCAGGCTTGGGATCACCACTATTTTTGTCACCCATGACCAGATTGAGGCTTTGGGTATGGGCGACAGGATTGTGGTCATGTCGCAGGGAAAAGTCATGCAGGTTGGCACACCGCAGGAGGTTTATCATAATTCTGCCAACACCTTTGTGGCATCCTTCCTGGGCTCTCCCGGCATGAATTTTATCCAGCGGGATAATTATTTATTTGGTTTTCGACCGGAGCAATTTGTTCCCCAGGAAATCGCTGATCGCAAAGATGATTTGCAATTATTTTTCTTTGCTGTCACTCGTGTAGAGTATCTGGGCGCGGAACAACAAATATATGGTGTGGTTGAGGGGAGCAGTGATGAAAAGAAAGTGATCGCCAGTCTTTCATCTGAGACGAATGTCAGACTGGAAACCGGAAGTACCTATACATTCGCCGTCCCAAAGCAGCAACTACGCTTTTTCGATCATGAGACGGGATTGCGTATCGAACCCCAACCTCTTTAGCGTCAGATAGAAAAGAGAGCTTACATGGATGAAACTGTGACAGTCAAGAAGAAATGGACGGATGGCTTTCGTTTCTGGTCAGATAGAGAAGATCTGCTGGGACCATTGTTCTTATTTCCAGCTGTTGTTTATATCATTGCCTTGGTGGGGATCCCTTTCATCATCGCCATGGCTTATAGCGTTACGGATGTGACCGCCGGCAACACCAGTTTGGATTTTGTCGGATTGCAGAATTTTCAAGCCATTCTCAAGACAGATCAATTTACGCAGAGTCTTCGCAACACGATCATGTTCACGGTTGTTTCGCAAATCATCATCATTGTGCTGGCCAATATTCTTGCTCTGATACTTTCAACGGATTTTCGGGGGAAGTGGTTTGCCCGATTTTTGATCATGCTCCCCTGGGCCACTCCGATTGCATTGGGAACGATCGGCTGGTTGTGGTTGCTCGACTCGAAATTCAGCCCAATTGATTGGGTGCTGCGCTATCTGCATTTGTTGGGAGAGTCCGGTGCTCTATTGGGAGAACAAAAAAACCTTTACTATTTAGGGCGTCTGGAATTAGCAAAGGCCTCCATTATTGTGATCTATGTATGGCGGATGCTGCCCCTTTCCGCGGTCATCCTGATGGCGGGTTTAACTTCCATTCCCCAGGATCTTTTAGATCAGGCGGATGTGGATGGGGCAGGTTTTTGGCGCACCTTCTTCCAAATCAAACTGCCATTGATTCTCCCCATTATGAGCGTTGCGCTATTGTTCAGCCTGATTTTTACAGTCGGTGATATGGCTGTTGTGTATGTGCTTACGCGCGGAGGCCCGGTTTATTACACCCAGATCCTACCAACCTGGGCTTATTTAAAGGGCATTGAGAGCGGCGCGTTGGCTGAGGGTTCCGCTACTGCTCTATTCCTTTTCCCCGTGTTGTTAGCTGTGGCGATCATGGTTCTCCGCTTTTCCCGCCGAACGGAGGTTACTTAGTAATGAAAACCCCGACACGCTGGATAAAACGCGCGCTCTTATATGGAGTTGTAGCAGTATTTTGTTTCTTCTCTGCTTCCCCATTCTTGTGGATGATCATCACAATGTTCAAGCAGGATAAGGATCTCTATCGTTCTGCCAACAACCCCTTTATTTTCAATTTACCGCCGACCCTCTCTCATTTGAATTTGCTTTTCAACAACACCAATTTCCTGGTGTTTATGCGAAATTCCGTTTTTATTGGTGTGCTGGTCGTGATAATTACACTCGTTATCAGTATCCCTGCGGCATACAGCCTGGCGAGATTGGTAGGGCGCTGGGGAGAACGCGCTGGAATTGGCATCTTCCTTGTCTATCTGGTTCCCCCTACGCTTCTCTTTATCCCCCTCTCGCGCGTGGTTGTATCGCTTGGGCTACACAATTCTTTATGGTCCTTGATTCTGGTGTATCCTACAATTACTATTCCTTTCAGCACCTGGTTGCTGATGGGATTCTTTAAATCAATCCCGAAGGATCTGGAAGAGGCCGCCAGGGTGGATGGTTACAGCCGGCTAACGAGCTTCATCAAAGTCATCATGCCTCTCTCGATTTCAGGTGTGGTCGCCGTGATTGCATTTACGTTTACGCTGACGTTACACGAGTTTGTTTATGCCTTAGCCTTCGTGACCTCCTCCGCGCAACGTACAATCAGCGTTGGCGTGCCGACTGAGCTTGTGCGAGGCGACGTATTTTACTGGCAATCCTTGATGGCTGCCGCGGCGATTGTCGCGATTCCGGTTGGGCTTGTTTACAATATCTTTCTCGACCGCCTGGTGGCCGGGTTTACCATGGGAGCCGTTAAAGGATAATAAAAACAACATGAAGAAATTGATCGTTTTTGATGTGAATGAAACCCTGCTGGATCTACAAGCGCTTGATCCACACTTCGAACGTGCCTTTGGCAATGCCTCGGTGCGGACGTCCTGGTTTGCCACGGTTCTAAGGAACTCGCTGGTCGCGACCATCAGTGGACAATACGATGGCTTTGGCAAGATCGCCGGCGCATCCCTGGATATGACTGCCCAGCAAAACAATGTTGACCTGAGTGACAAAGACCGTGCTGCCATTTTGGGCTCCATTCGGACTCTCCCTGCCCATGCGGACGTGCCGCCAGGTTTGGAAAAACTCAAATCTGCCGGGTTTCGGCTTTTCACGCTGACCAATTCGCCGCCGCACGTTGTTGAGGCACAACTTCAAAACGCAAAACTATCCGGGTATTTTGAAAAAAGTTTTTCAGTGGAGACGGTCAGGCTGTTCAAGCCCGCCGCGGAAGTCTATCAGATGACCGCCAGGGAATTGGGTGTCTCGGTGGACCAAATTCGCCTTGTGGCTGCCCATGATTGGGACGTGACTGGCGCGCTTAACGCAGGCTGCGCAGCAGCCTTCATTACACGCCCAGGGAAGGTTTTGAACCCGCTCCTGCCAAAGCCGGACATTGTTGGAAGTGATTTAGTGGAAGTCGCAGAAAAAATTGAAATGGTTGATGTCTGATAGGCAAACACTAATTCTATGAAGTACGGATTACAACTAAAAAGGAGATTGCCACGCCGCCAAGAGCAAGAGGCGCAGCTCGCAACGACATCAAATAATAATCCAAATAATAATCCTTGACACATTCCGTTTTATTGGTGTAAACTTCGAACCGAAGTAAGAAAAATCTAAAGAAAGGAGCGCGCTCTTGATGTCCATCACAATCTTCACAACCCCTAATGCAGTTGGCAAATTGCCTTCTCGGAGTGCGCCTGCAGACCGAATCTAGGTCTCTTTCTGTCCCCTGTTCGTTTTGGGCTGTGGCGTACTTGTCACAGCCTTTTTTGTTTAATTTTTTTCGTAGGGGCAAGCCCTATCCCAACAAGGAAAAAACATGACCACACTACAACCTGCCCATGAGCCTGCGCTCACTTTTGACTTTCGCCCCGCTTTACAAGCAAATCGCCTCAAAGGCTTGTGGCAGATGATGTCCGACTATCGCATGTCCTATATCATGGCGACGATTGCGCTGGCCATTTCAGCGCTCTCCAAGACCTTCACATATCTGCTCCTGCGTTTCTTCGCAGACGACGTGCTGGCCAAGGGGACATACATCGGGGGTTCGTTGAACACCTCCCTGATTTGGATCGCGCTTGGGTTTATCGGCCTCGCGGCGATTGAAGGCAGCTTTGCGTTTCTTTCCGGCCGCCTGGCTGCTTATACAGCCGAGGGCATTACCCGCCGTTTGAGGGACTTCCTGTTCGACCACATCCAGCGCCTGAGTTTCTCGTATCACGCCACGACCCCCACGGGCGACTTGATCGAACGCGTCACCTCAGACGTGGATGCCCTGCGCCGCTTTTTCAGCGAGCAAGCCATCGGCGTGGGACGGATCGCCCTGCTTTTCGTGATCAACTTCATCGCGATCCTCAACCTCAATGTCGAACTCGCCCTGGTTTCGGTGGTGGTGATCCCTGCCATCTTGCTGGTTTCGCTGTGGTTCTTCAAAAAGGTGACCAAAGCCTATGAAGAATACCAGGCACAGGAGGCGATTTTATCCACCACCCTGCAGGAGAATTTGACCGGCGTGCGTGTGGTCAAGGCCTTTGCGCGGCAGGATTACGAAAAGAGCAAATTCGAGAAGGACAACTGGGGCAAATATCTGAAAGGCAAGATATTGCTTTTCATGCACTCCATGTTCTGGCCGCTCTCGGATATTGTGCTGGGCTTCCAGATGCTGTTCGGATTCGTCTATGGAGCGACGATGGCGATCAATGGAGAGATTTCGGTTGGCACATACATTGCGTATGCCGGCCTGGTGGTCTGGCTGATCTGGCCCATTCGCAACCTGGGTCGCATCATTGTGCAGACCTCCACCGGCATGGTCTCGTATGCGCGCCTGATGGAAGTGGTCAAGCAGCAGCGTGAACCGTTATTCGATGGTCAGCATCAGCCTCAAGGCGCGGCGCGAGGCGATCTCATCTTCGAGGATGTCTCGTTCATGTATTCGGATGGCAAATCGGATGTGCTGAAGAATGTCTCATTCCATGCCAAGCCCGGACAGGCAATCGCCTTGCTTGGCTCCACAGGCTCAGGCAAGACTTCGCTTGTGAATCTATTACCGAGGTTCCACGAATACACCGGCGGCCAGATCCTGCTCGATGACGTCGAGTTGAAGGAATACTCGCGATCATATTTGCGTATGCAGATCGGCATTGTGGAGCAGGAACCCTTCCTGTTCAGCCGTTCGATCCGTGAGAACATTTCCTATGGTGTGGGACGCGATGTCTCACTGGAGGAGATCGAACGCGCTGCAAAAGCCGCCGCCGTGCATGAGGTCATCTTGACCTTCCCCGATGGCTATAACACATTGGTCGGCGAGAAGGGCGTCACGCTTTCCGGCGGACAAAAGCAGCGCGTGGCCATCGCGCGCACCCTGCTTAAGAATCCGCGTATTTTGATCCTGGACGACTCGACTTCCTCGGTGGATACCGAGACCGAGGCCGAAATCCGCGAGGCATTGAATGATTTGATGAAAGATAGAACCACCTTCATCATCGCACACCGCATCCAATCTGTGATGATCGCCGATCTTATCCTTGTCCTGGACAAAGGCGAGGTCGTACAGATGGGCACACATGCCGAGCTAGTGAAAAATGAGGATGGCATGTACCGCAGGGTTTACGATATCCAGACGAAGATCTACGCGGAATTGGAGATCGAAATTGCACGAGTGAATTAACAATATCAGTTATATGCTGCTGGTTGAGTAGGGCAAGCGTACTTCTCGCCCGTATCGAAACCAGCAATTGTACGGTAAACATGAAATGAAGATTTTACATAACATTGGTGGTTTCGATACGCCGCTTCGCGGCTACTCAACCACCAGAGTATGGATGTAACGGAGAATTATCATGAGCGACGAACTCATCGAAATTGAAGAAGAGGAATTCACTTCACAACTGACCGCCCCGGTGCTCAAGCGCATCATGGGGCTGCTGCTCCCCCACTGGAAGTGGGTCGTGGGATTTTTAATCACGATTGCCATCACCTCCGGCCTGGATGCGTACTTTACATTCATCAACAAGCAGATCATCGACCAGGGTATTACGCCTGGCGATAAAGAGCGCGTCATGCAGCTGGCCGTCATTTACGGCAGTTTCATTATTTTGCAGGCCGGCGCGGTCTTCACATTTATCTACCTGGCCGGTGTGCTGGGCGAACGCATTCAATATGACCTGCGCAAGCTGCTTTTCAATCACCTGCAGGACCTGTCGCTTTCCTATTACGCCCAAAACGCGATGGGACGACTGATCGCGCGCGTGACCTCGGATACCGGCCGCGTCTCTGACCTGTTGACCTGGGGCATCGTGGATACGACCTGGGCGGTGATGAATATCATCTCCTCCACGATCTTTATGGCCATCATCAACTGGCGGCTGACTTTGATCGTGATGACCATCATCCCGATCATGATCTACGTGGGGATCGAATTCCGCAAGAAGATATTGGCGGAATTCCGTGTTTCGCGGCGCGCCAACAGCAAGATCACAGGCGCCTTCAACGAAAATTTTCAAGGCGTGCGTGTGGTCAAGGCCCTGGGTCGTGAGGACGAAAACACGCGTGAGTTCCAGGGCCTCACCACCAAGATGTACAAGGCCTCCTATCGCGCGGCCTGGCTTTCGGCGCTCTTCCTGCCAACCGTGCAGATCATCGCTGCGCTGGCCCTGGGTGTCATCGTCGGCTATGGCGGCCATCAAATCATGGCCGGGTTGATGACCATCGGCGGTATTCAGGCCTTCGTCTCCTACCTGACCTTTATGATGTGGCCGATCCAGGACCTGGCGCGGGTATATGCCGAAATGCAGCACAGCATTGCCTCAGCGGAGCGAATTTTTACCCTGGCGGATACCCTGCCCGAAGTCCACGATAGAAGCGATGCCGTCGAAGCTAAAACTCTATTGGGCGAGATCGAATTCGATCACGTCGATTTTTACTACGAGGACAGGAAATCCGTTTTGACCGATTTCACGCTGAAGGTGAATCCCGGCGAGATGATCGCCCTGGTCGGACCGACGGGCGGCGGCAAAAGCACGATCGTGAACCTGCTCTGCCGCTTTTACGAACCGCGCAAAGGCGCCATCCGCATCAACGGCAGGGATTATATGGATTACAAATTGGAGTCCATCCACAACAAAATTGGCATCGTGCTGCAGACTCCGCATCTCTTTTCGGGAACGGTGCGCGAGAACATCCGTTATGGGGATTTGTCTGCGGACGACGCCCAGGTGGAGGAAGCCGCCAGGGTGGCGGGTGCGCATGATTTTATTGTGACTCTCGATAAGGGTTACGAGCAGAACGTAGGCGAAAGCGGCAACCTGCTCTCAGTCGGACAGAAGCAGTTGATCAGCCTGGCGCGCGCCGTGCTTGCCAGGCCAGAACTGTTCATCATGGACGAGGCCACTTCATCGGTGGACACTTTAACCGAAGCCTTGATCCAGCGCGGCATGGAGGCCTTGATGAAGGGCCGTACCTCCTTCGTGATCGCGCACCGTCTCTCCACCATCCGACGCGCGGACCGGATTTTGGTGATCGAAAACGGCAGGATCGCGGAGGGCGGCACGCACGCCGAACTCCTGCGTCAGCGCGGCCATTACTACCGCCTGTATACCCAGCAATTCCGCCATCAGTTGGAAGTACAGTATGGTGTGGCGGATGAAGACCCGATCCTCGGCGAGAGCCGCGAAAGCGTGACAGCGGATTCGATCATGCTCAGGCGCGAGAAGGCAGCAGAAGAGCCGACCGCAGCGGATTGATAAGCTGGCCTCCGAAATTTTGCGCGAAGCATCTCGGAGGTCAGTAACTCACCTTACGCACTCAACCGTGATTTCCTCCCGAAAGAACATCGGGACGATGTGAGCGCTAGCGAAGGGTCTCTGAGACAAATGTAGAGATTCTCACCCGCATGATTTGCTAAGCAAATCATGCGCCGCGCAGACTGACATTGCGAAAATGGAGAAATTACCATGAAAGTTGAAATCAGATCATTTACAGAAGAAATGATTCCCGAAGCGGGAAATCTTTTGGCACAACGCCATAAACGCAATCGTGTGAGTTTAACTTTATTGCCCGCACGCTTTGAAGACCCGGCGGTGGCAACCAAAGCCGTGGAAGCTTTATGGCAAAAGAAATTCAACAATGGATATGCCGCTTTTCGTGATGGAAAGATGATCGCATATTTGATCGGAGATTTTGTCAACCAGCCCTGGGCACGCTGCGGATATGTCTATTTGCCCGGGTCTGCCTTGGCAGAAGGTGAAGACATTGCAACCATTCAGGATTTATATGCTCTGCTTGGAGAGGATTGGGTGAAGAAAGGTATCTTCAGCCACGGCCTTTACATCTCTGCAGCGGATTCACATATTATCGACGCGTTATTCTCGCTCGGGTTTGGCAAAGAACGCGTGGATGGACTAATGGATCTGCGTACTCTTGTAACACCCGAAATCGAACTGCCTTCCGATATAACTATTCGACGTGCTGGCACAGGTGACAACGATCATCTTGGAAGTCTTTCGCACATTATCATGTCATCGCTGGTAAACGCACCATATTGGCACCCTACGGTTCCCGAAGATTGGGAAGAACTCCGTGAAGGCTGGGCTGAACTCGCCGATGAAAAAGATTGGACCGTGTGGATGGCGCTCGAAAACAATGATGAAGTACTGGGCACCATAGCCTTCCATCCTGAAGAGGAAGGTGATGCAGAAATGCTTGTATCGCCGCGCACGACAACTTTTACAGTGGCGGCAACCAAACCAGAAGCACGCGGACGCGGGATCAGCACGGCCCTTACCTGGCATGGACTGAGTCAAGCGCGCAAAGACGGATTTGAAATTTGTTACACCGATTGGATCAGTCCCAACTTATTGGCATCCCGTTTCTGGCCCCGTTTCGGATTGATAAATGTCGCCTATCGTCTCTCAAAAAGAATCGACCCGATGATCGCATGGACAAGAGGTACATAATTTTTGTTGAGCAAATATGGGGAATTTGACACCCATGAAGCATTCGAAAAGAGTGGGTCCGAATTTGAAGACGCTTTTGTTACACTGATTAACCCTGACGGCAATTGGGATGATGCGGTTTGGTACCAAACTTTGCAAGGCTGGCTGGGTTTACTTTCCGAAGGGTGGATGGCTTATAATCACATCATGAATTCCAAGCCATCCACGCAATTCAGCAAGCATGTAAAAAAAATCCTATTATGGTCTGGCAGCTTATTTTTGCGGGATAGTATCCTGTTTATTTTTGGGGGCGCATTTTGGAGTTGCCTACTTGGCAATTACTCCAAGAATATTTAGTCAATTAAATCAAATAACCGCTTTCCTATATTGTATTTTATCTCCCCTTGCTTTTGGTTTGGGTGTGATCGGGCATACTGCAAAAAAATGATTCGAAACAATTGTCGCGAATCGCGATGGCGGTTGTGATCGTACCGTTTTTGGTTGTGTTCAGTCAGTTTATTTACTCAATGCTAACCCAAGCTACTTGGGTTCAATAAGTACCTTCAACACGCCGGCTTGTGCCGCGCGGTCGACAGCTTTGACAGCCTCAGTTAGGCTATAGCGCGCCGAAATTAAAACGGTGGGATCAACCTCCCTATTTGCCAACAACCGAAGAGCGGGTTCAAAGGGACCGCAGCGTGAGCCAAGCACTGTGATCTCATCCACAACAATGGATGAAAAATTTATTTTCATCTCCCCCCTGTAAGTGGATTTCAATACCAGTGTCCCGCGCGGGCGGATGGCTTTCCTGGCCAGGTTGAATCCCTCCGTTGAGCCTGTGGCTTCGACCACGATGTCCCATTTGTGCGGCAGGATTTCCTCTGCGGAGATAATGCGAATCCCACGTGCCCTCAGCAGGTCCTTCTGCAAGGTGTGACGCACCACCACATGCAGGTCGCAACCGGTCAGCGCCAGGGTCTGCGCGATCAATTGTCCCAGCCTGCCTGCGCCGATTAGAAGCACGCGGTCGGTTGGTTTTATCTGAATTTGCTGTTGAATTTCCAACGCAGCAGCCAGCGGCTCGGTAAAGACAGCCATTTCATCGGGCACAGAATCAGGCACGCCCTGCAAGTTTTCAAGCGGCAGAGTCGTATATTCAGCGAACACGCCGTCGCGGTTGACAATCCCCAAAACTGTGCGGTTCTCGCAATGCGAGCGGCGTCCGTTCAAGCAGGCTTCACATCCACCGCAAACTGCATTGATCTCCCCCACCACGCGCCTGCCGATCCAGGTTTTATCGGGCGCATCCACCACCTCCCCGACGAATTCATGCCCGAGGATTCCGCTGTAAGGATAATAACCCTTTACTAATTCAAGGTCGGTGCTGCAAATCCCCGCCATGTGGACTTTGATCAAGGCTTCGTCGGGCCTCACGGGTTGCGCTACATCCCGTAATGAGATCTGATTGTTTTCCAGCCATAATGCCTGCATATCAAATCGCCTTGTCAATCCAGCTATTGATCTGGTTCCGTCCCGCATATTTTACAGAATACATCGCCTGGTCGGCGCGGTCCAGCGCCACTTCTATATTTTTACAGGATTCTTCGCAGGCTGCTACCCCTATGCTGACCGTCACTTTCAACGCCTCTTTTTGGGACTTTTTGTTGGTTACCTTTTCAAACAGATTTTCAGCTTCTTTAAGATCTGCTGCCTCCACAACCTTACGCAGGCGGTTTGCAGCGATCAATGCATGTTTCAAATCGGTATCCGGTAGTATCACTGCAAATTCCTCGCCCCCCAGCCTGCCAAAGACATCCACATCCCGCAGGGATGTTTTGCATTGTGCCGCAACCAGTCTTAATACTAAATCGCCGACCTTATGCCCAAACCTGTCGTTGAATTTCTTGAATTCATCCACATCCAGCATGATGACCGAAAGCGGTTTCTTATAGCGCATTGAGCGGTTGAACTCCCGCTCGGACAGTTCGAAGAACTTGCGGTGGCCGAGGATTCCTGTCAGAGCATCTGTATCTGCCAATTGCTGAATATTCGCAAAAAGCCGCGCATTTTCAATGGCAATTGCGGCATGCGCGGCAAGCAGTTCCAGTAAATACTGGTCATCACTGGTGTAGGCATTTTTCTGATAGGATTGCGCCGAGATCATCCCCACTACCTTCCCACGCAGCAGCATTGGCACTGCCAGGATGGATTGTGTCGGGTCAGTGGATGCGCTTCCGTATAATTCAAAGTCGATTCCGCTCTGCTCCATATCTTCCACACTGTTCAGCAGAATGGGACGCTGCGTATGAACGATCCGCCCGGCCATGCCGTGATCCGCAATATATTTTTCCGTAAAGACCCGCCTGTGAGGATACTCAACCGCATAAATCGGTATGATCTCATTGGTTTGTTCGTCGTACCCATCGATCACAAAATCATCGCAAGGCATGACTTTTTCCACCGTGGCATGAATGGAATCACACAGATGTTCCATATCCAGACTCGCGCTGATGGCATGAGTGGCTTGATACAGCACCTTCAACCTCTCCATCATTTGCGACAACGCCTCCTGTGCCCAAATCCTTTCCAGCGCACCTGCGCAATGACTGGATAAAGTCCTCAGGATTTCAAGCGAGCTTTTTGAGTAGGCTTTTACTTGATAGCTTTGTATGGAAAGCACGCCGATGATACGCTGTCCGCTTTGGACAGGCACAAATAGCTGCGACAAGGTCCTGTGTGAGCGGTTGCCGAAAGTTAATGACGGTGGCACCTCAACAGGCTCTTCATACAAGGTTATATGCCCGTTCTCGCGAATTGCCTTGAGCATGTTTTCAGACGGTTTATCGGGTGCTGAGTCATGTTCGATGACCTTCTTGTCGTCGATCGTGTCTATGGTTAACAACGGGCGTGGTCTGCCCCCTTGTTCGGGATCGTACAAAACCAAACAGCATGCATCCCAGCCGATCAATTCGTGGGCCGCATTCGAGATGATTTCTGCAGCAGCGACTGCGCTGGTGGTGGCGCTTAATTCCCGTCCAAGCCGGGCAAATATCTGGGTTGAGTTCTGCGTGGATCTATTTGTCGACATTTTTACGGCAATTCTACCCTCTATCGTTCGATTGTGTACAAATTGATGCTAATTATTTCTTTGCCTGAGAATCTCGTAAGTGATCAAGGCAGTTGCAATCGAGACATTCAGCGAATTCACTTTTCCCATCATCGGAATCTTTACTTTCAAATCCGAATTCTGCATCCAGAAATCCGTCAGGCCTTTATCCTCTGTTCCCACTGCCACTGCGATGGGCGCTTTCAGGTCAACGTCTGTGTAAGATATCTCGGCGGACGGCGTTGCCGCAAGCACCTGTATCTTTCTCGACCTCAGCCATGTCAGCGCAGTCGAACTCTCAGCTTCGACGGTGGGCACAGTGAAAACCGTTCCGCGGCTGGCACGCACCACATTGGGATTCCAGGCATCGACGCGCGGGTCGCAGACGATGACGGCGTCCACGCGCGCTGCGTCGGCTGTGCGCAGGATGGCGCCGAGGTTACCGGGTTTCTCCACTGATTGAGCTACGATCACCAGCGGCGTTTCACTTAATTTCAGATCATCCAATGAGCTGTGTGGGATCGGAAATATCCCCAGCCAGCCATCGGGATGATCGCGATAGGATAATTTTTCGAAAACTGCGCGGGTGACGGTGGTAATGTCAGCGGAGGCAATATCCATGGAAATAGAAGCAAGCTCAGGCGCGGTCAGAAGCGTATGCGGCTTAAGTCCAGAGCTCAGGGCCAGCCTCAACTCATCGCGACCTTCCACAAGCATTAATCCATCAAGCTGGCGTTGACGTTTATCCGCGCGCAGTTTAACGATATATTTAACTTTGGGGTTTTGCAGGCTGGTGATATCCACTTACTTTGCCAGGAGCAGGCAGGCCGCCTGATGTGTTTGACTGACCTTCATCAGCCGTGGGTCTATTTCCTTGCATTCATCCATTGCCATGGGGCAGCGGGGATGAAAGCGGCAGCCGCTGGGAAGATCGATCGGGTTGGGCGTTTCACCTTGCAGGATAATGCGTTTCTTCCTTAGGCGTGGATTGGGCACCGGAATGACCGAAAGCAGGGCCTGTGAATAGGGATGCTGCGTATTTTTCAATACATCGGCCATGCTTCCGATCTCTACAATACGGCCCAGGTACATCACGGCCACACGGTTGGCGAAGAACCCGACCGTACCCAGGTCATGGGTTATGAATATGACCGAGATATTGCGGGATTTTTGCAATTCGGCCAGCAGGTTGATGATTTCAGCGCGGATGGAAACATCCAGCATGGAGACCGGTTCATCCGCGATAAGAAGCAGGGGCTCGAGCACGAGGGCTCCGGCAATCACCACCCGCTGACGTTGTCCGCCTGACAGCTGGTGTGGAAAGCGTTTTAAATAGGTTTCTGCCGGTTTAAGCCCGGAATCTTCGAGCGCCTGGTTAACGCGGTTTCTGCGCTCTGCGTGGTTTGCGCCAATGCCATGTACAACCAGCGGCTCCATCACGATCTCTTCAATGGTCTGTGTCGGGTTTAGGGATTCATATGGATCCTGAAAGACCATTTGAATCTTTTGCCTGACGGCTTTGCGTTCCTTGTCATTGAGGTTTGTAATATCCCTGCCATTAAAGAAGATCTGACCTTCGGTCGCTTTCTCAAGACCCATTAATGTCAGTGCAAGGGTGGACTTTCCGCAGCCGCTTTCGCCTACCAGTGCAATGACTTCACCGCGAATCAATTGCAGGTCAATCTCATCGACTGCATGAACGAAATCAGTTTGGTTTGAGAACCAGCCGGGCCTGCCTGATTGAAAGTATTTTTTTAAGTTCTTTACTTCGAGAATGATATCTTGAGTCATATCAGCCTAACTGTTTTCCATCAGATGACAACTGACGATATGACCGTCACCCGAATCATGTAATGCTGGTTGTTCGATAGTGCATCTCTCAAAAACGGCTGGACAGCGCGGCGCAAAACGGCATCCGGGGGGCAGCGCATCCAATTTGGGAGGGTAACCCGGAATGGATGTTAATTTTTTTTCAGGCTTGGAAAGGTCCGGGAAGGCTTTGAGCAATTCCTGGGTGTAGGGATGAAGCGGCGCATTGTATATCGTATCCACGTCCGCGTATTCCGCAGTTACACCGCCATACATGACAAGCACCGAATCGCACATTTCCGCCACTACGCCCAGATCATGAGTCACAAAGATGACCGCCAGACCAAGTTTTTTACGCAGTTCGTCCAGCAATTCCAAAATCTGGGCCTGGATCATCACATCCAGGGCGGTGGTGGGTTCGTCGGCAATAACCACCTGGGGATTGCAAGCCAGCGCCATGGCGATCATGGCGCGCTGGCGCATTCCGCCGGAATATTGATGGGGAAAATTATCCTTGTGATCGGCTGCTATTCCCACCAGATCAAGCAGTTCGATTACCCTGGTGTCCAACGATTCGCTGGGATAAGTCGGGATGTGTTTGATAATCGCTTCTTTGATTTGGTCCCCCACAGTGCGGACCGGATTAAGAGCATTCATGGCGCCTTGAAAAATCACTGAAATCCCGCTCCAGCGCACATCTGCCATTTCATTTTCTGTCAGCATCACCAGGTCTTTTCCACTAAAATATACATGGCCGTTCGATATCTCACCTGCAGCAGGCAGTAGGCGGGTGATTGCCATCACCAGAGTCGTCTTGCCGCAGCCGCTCTCTCCCACCAGGCCGATCAACTCCCCTTCATGTAATTGAAAACTGACATTGTGTACTGCTTTTGCAATATTTTCATCATTTACATAATTGATGGAAATGTTCTGCACATCCAGCAGGAGGGGTGCATTGTTTTTTCCCTTCGCCGGTTTTGGGGATATTTCAACTGTCTCACTCTGGAACGAAGGCCTGCTCGGCATTAAATGATGAGATTCAATCCTTGGGTTTAATACCTGTTCAAGACCGTGCCCCAGCAGGGTCAGCCCGAGCACCACCCAGACGATCCCAAAACCCGGTGCGAACAAGGCCCACCATGCGCCGGCGCTCATTGCGCCGCGCCCAAATGCGAAGTTGAGCATCTGTCCCCATGATACGGCGGTTGGGTCGCCGAGCCCCAGAAAGGAAAGGGTCGATTCGCTCAAAATGGCCAATGAGATCACCAAAATGGCGTTCACCACCAGGATGGGCATCACCAGCGGCAAAATGTGGTGCATAATGATATGCCGGTTTCCAGCGCCAATGGCCTTTGCGCGTAAAACAAATTTACGGGATTTCACTGCCAGGGTCTGCGAACGGACGATGCGCGCAGTTGTCGTCCAGCCTAATAACCCGATCACGAAAATAATATTGAGCAGGTTCGGTTTTGTCAGCGCCACAATGACAACGATCAAGGGAAGGTCTGGAATGACCAGGAAGAGATCAGTGAAGCGCATCAGGAAATTCTCCACCCTGCCGCCGTAGAAACCTGCCACAATTCCAAAAGTGCCCCCGATCGCAATGGAAATGAAGGCCGCAAAAAATCCAACGATCAGTGAAACTCGGGAACCATAGATGAAACCGGAAAATACATCCTTGCCAGCATCGTCTGTGCCAAACCAATGAATAGCATTCGGGGGATTGTAAATGTCACCGATCTCGATGCCGGCAGACGATTTTATGTCATGAGGCGCTAAAACTGGCGCAAAGATGGCCAAAGTAATGATCACGATCAACATAAAAAGGCCTACAAACCCCATGCGATTCTTGCTGAAGGTCTGCCAAAAATTCTGGAGTGGCGAAGATGGGATGGATGGTTTAAGTTCTAATTCCTGAACAGCCATGTCTTATTGCTCCGATTGCACGCGTGGATCAAGATAGGAGTAGGTTAGGTCCGCAAGCAGGTTGGCAATGATTACGCTGATGGCGATCAACAGAAAAGCTCCCTGCAATACGGGAAAATCCCTGCGGACAACTGCTTCAAAGATCGCACCGCCCAGCCCGGGCCACGAGAATACTGTTTCGATCTGGATCGCCCCGGCCACTGTAAACCCAAGGTTGATCGCGATAATGGTGACAATTGGAAGCATGGCATTCTTCAAGGCGTGATCTTTTAAGATTTGAAAAGTGCTTAAACCCTTTGCTTTCGCAGTCAAAATATAATCTTCGCCCAGCACATCCAACAGGCTGGAACGCATCACCAGCATATACTCGCCCATGAATACAATGGTATAGGTCAGCGTGGGCAGGAATATATGCTTGAGGGTATCGCCCGCCTGGTAAAGCAGTGGATAAGAGCTTATCCCAGGCGTCATTTTTCCGCCAATTGGAAGCCCGTGGTTGCTCCCCCAGAATAAAAGGATGATCCCCAGCCAGAAGGTAGGCAGGCTCCATGCCACCAAACTGATGATGAGGGAACTGTAATCTATGACTGTCCGCGCTTTCCAGGCTGCGAATATGCCAAATACCATCCCTATAATAATTGAAAGGATCTGACCGGCGCCGATCAAAAGAATGGTGTTCCATAATCGTTCGCCCAGAATGTCCGTGACAGGCCGGTTCGAGTGGAAGCTGATGCCGAGTTCCCCCTGGCTCAGGTTGCGGAGGTAGATAAAAAACTGCGTTTCGAAGGGATTAATGGTGCAATCGCCCAGTTTGACCGGATGAACAGATTCAAGGCAATTAATGACCGGTTTATCCAGCCCGTAACGGACTCGTATTTTTTCGATTGCTTCTTTTGTAAGGCGTGGGTCGTGAATTCCCGCCCGGGCCGCATCCCCAGGCAGGATGCGGAATAGAAAAAAATTTAAAATAAGGACAAAAAGGATCGTAAAAGCAGACCAGCTGATTTTTTTGATTAAAAAACGATAACGATTCACGGATCGTTCCTCACATAAAGTGATAGGGGCGGTGTAGATACCCAGGCCGCCCCTATCTTGAATGATATTACTTATTTAACAGGCGCTACAATCCCGAGCGAGGTAATATCTGAAAGTTCCACTTTTGGTTGGTCCACGATCCAGCCGGTAAAGCGATCTTTCCGGAAGGCCTGTACATTTTGAGAATAGAATGGAATGATGTATACCACATCGTTATGCGTAATTTCCTGCATTTGCCATACGATCTCAACGCGTTTGGCTTGATCCAGTTCGACCGCCTGTTTGGTGTACAAATCGTCATAGGTTGGGTTTGAATAACCCGTTTCACTGCTGCCTGTGGGGATTTCGTCTGTCGTCATCACGCTCAACAGCAAACTGGGATCGGGATCCGAGCCCCAGCCCCAAAGCATAATATCGAAGTCGAATGCGGGGCAGCAAGCAGCCGTCAGCGCATCCGGGTCCATGGCCTGGGCTTCCAACTTAATGCCGATATCTCCCCACATTTCACTAAGCAGTTCGGCCATGCGCGGCGAGTCGATGCTGTCACTGGGCCAATTGATGCGGAAGGTAAGGTCGCGGGAGCCATCCGGCATGTCGCGCACGCCGTCACCGTTGGCATCCACATAACCAGCGTCATCCAGGATTTGGTTGGCTTTGGCGACATCATATTCATAGTCTTTCAGGTCGGTGTTATACCAAATACCTAGACCATCCGGCAAAAGCTCGGTTCCCGGTGTGCCCAAACCAAGCAGGACCACGTCAATGATCTTCTGCTTGTCAGTTGCATGAGCCATGGCAAGGCGCACATTGCGGTCAAGCAGGGCCGGGTGACCTGTGCAAATGCCGTCCCCAGGAGGACAATTTTCAGGTGTTACCTGGTTGATGATTATGTCGGTAACTCCTGGAGCAAATGGAGCGCCAGTCACAACTTCCACATTTGGATCGTCGCGCAGGGTCGCCACAGCGGTGTTTGGCATTTCGGTGATCATATCCACTTGTCCGGTTTTGATCGCCTGAACAAGCGCATCCTGATTTTCAAAGGTCTGGAAAATTAACTCGTCAACTTTGGGAACCGTACCGAAATAATCCTTGTTCACTGCAAGATGAACGAACTCGTTTTGCTTATATTCGACCATCTTGAATGGGCCGCTGCCGATCATCGCGGTGTTTTCGAATTCGTATCCGTCTTCATTTTCCCAAATGTGCTTTGGCAGAATGAAAAGGAAGACAAGTTGTGAGTCCAGGTTTGGAATGGCCTCTGACAAGGTGAGCACGACTTCATTGTTGGCTGTTGCCTCAACACTTTCAAAATAAGTGGTGTAATCAGCCATCCATGGATAGTCTTCCGTATTGGCATATAAGTTGTAGGTAAAAACAACATCCTCGGCGGTAAGCGGCACTCCATCATGCCATTTAACACCGTCGCGGATCTTAAAGGTATAAGTCAGCGCATCGTCGGAAACCTGCATGCTTTCTGCAAGACCCAACTTGAACGTCCCATCGAGCTGCAGCTGATACATCGTGTCGTATACCAATCCAAACATGGTATAGGATTCCGCCAATACCGCCGCCCCCGGGTTGAGGGTATCCGGGCTGCCGGCATAACCAACCCGCATCGTGACGGGTTGCTTCGCACCCAGACCGCTGCATGCTGAAAGAATCAATGCAGCAAGTACAAGAATATAAAGTGACTTTTGTTTCATATCTTCTCCTCTCCGAACATTGGTTTATGTCTCCCTAAAAACAACCTGCGCCAGGGCAGAACTCATCCGCCAGGGCGCAGGCTATTCATCGTTACGGGCTAATAACGACTGTTTTTTTAAGCACAGTAGGGAAACGTTCATCGCCCTGCATTTTACTGTATTTTTGGATTTCGTGAAAGTTTGAATTAATAATTTATCGAAAATCTAAGGTAAGATATGAAAATTGCTGAAATTCAATAAAGGAAGAAAAATATGGAAACTCCCAAGCTGTTAGAAAAATATGAACGAAATGGCTGGCCCTCTCTCAAAAGGACAGATCTCAAACCACCGGTGGAATTAAATCTCTCGCTTCTGACTTCCCTCGAACGGATTCGGTCGCACTCACTTTCATCCCAGGGACAGATTGCCTGCATCAAGGACGGCGAGACACTTTCCGACGTTTTCACCATGTCTGCAAACGGAAGCTGGCTTTCACGCGTCACCACAGACCGTCCGCTCGCCGCATTTTGGGATGACGAGATTCCAGATTGGTCGCCAGACGGCAAGTGGCTGGCATTTTGCATCAAAGGCCATGTCCACATTGTTCCACACACTGGCGGCTTGCCCAAAAAAATCACGGATTTTTCTACCGCCGCCAGTGGTCCGCGTTGGATGCCCGATTCTAACGGACTGATCGTTACCGTCGAACGGAATGACATAGATCAATTGCTCCTTACCGACCGTGATGGGTCCTGGCCTCGGGCATTGACTACCGATCCCATCGGCGATCATTGGGATGCGCGCCCTTCGCCGGATGGGAAATTTATCGTCTTCAACCTGCGCCGCTTTGATGACCTGAACCGTCTGGATATTGTCCTGCTTGAAATAGCCTCTGGCAAACAAATTACTTTATATGGAAAACCATCCACACGTGCAATGTCGCCGAAGTGGTCGCCCGATGGAAAGCGGATTTCATTCATTGCGCAGGAAACCCAGCACGAAGAACTATATCTCATCAAACCCGATGGCGAAGGTTTGCATCCGCTCACCAAAGCGGGACAGGACATCTTTCAATACGAATGGTCGCCTTCCGGAAGTCAAATCCTCGCGGTGGTGAACAATATTGGATCGTTTGAGTTAATGCTTGTCGAAACAGAATCAGGCTCAATATCCGAATTAAGAAGCGAAGTGGGACTCCACTCAAATCCAAATTGGGCAAAGGATGAATCTTATATCACCTTCGAGTTTGAGAGTCCAACTCTTCCGCCCGACCTGTATCGTATGGATCTGAAAAGCAAGCAGGCTACACAGCTTACTTTTTCAAATCCGCCTGCCATGCAAAAACATAAATTTATTGCGCCCGAGATTGTTACATATAAAAGTTATGACGAGCTGGAAATCCCAGCTTTTTTATATCGTCCTGAAAAATCAAATGGCGCGGCAATTTTATACCCGCATGGCGGGCCGAAAGACCAATACGGTTTTGCATGGGATGAAATCGCCCAATACTTTGTTGCGAAGGGATATACCTATCTGGCGCCTAATTATCGCGGCTCAACAGGTTATGGAAAGGATTTTGAACGCGCCAATTACAATAATTGGGGCGTAGGAGATACCCAGGATTGTTTGCATGGCGCAAAGCACCTGAAAACATTCAAGGAGATCAAACCAGACCGCATCGGCATTGCCGGTGGCAGCTACGGCGGTTATATGACCATCAATGCACTTTCACGCGACCCTGAATATCTATTTGCGTGCGGTATTGCCAAGTATGGCGATGCAAATCTGGTGAGTTCGTGGGCGCAATGCGAAAAGCGTTTGAGACTTTACACGGAGGTCTTTTTAGGACATCCCTCTGAAAACCTCGGGACTTATCTTAAGGGCTCCCCCATCACGGAAGCGAAGAATATTCAAAAACCTGTTTTGATCTTGCATGGATTGTTGGATACCGTCGTTCCTCCTGAAGCCAGTGAAGAATGGGTGGAAGCTTTGCGCCATGAAGGCAAAACTTTTGAATATAAAACCTATGACGATGAACCGCATGGTTTCCTGCGGCGCGAAAATCTTATTGATGTATATGCGCGCATGGAACGTTTCCTGGATTGGTACCTGTTGCCAAAATGATATGGCAGTAAATTTTGATGTCTTGAATTTGGGCGTTTTTTGAAAATATTTTTGTGGAAAGATATGATGTGATTAAATGGCTACGCGCAATATAAAATACTTCAACTTTGCAGAACTTACCTGGGATGCAGTTGCCCGCTTGCCTCGGGATACACCTCTTGTGATTCCCCTCGGCTCAGCCTATGACCATAACCTGCTCGCCGAACAATTAAGCTATCCTGATCAAATCGGACTCCTGCCGGCCTTCCCGTTTGGTTGGCGCGGCAGCGGGCTCGAACTGCCTGAGCGGGTATTTATGCAATATATTGTCAACTTACTGGACAGCCTACGAAATGATGGCTTTACTCGCGTTTATTGCCTTGCACCGCAAGGATTCGACCCGCAATCCAGTTTCATCCTTGGTTATTCAGCCTCCTTTCTTCGTTTGCCAAATCAGGTTCATTATATGGAACCAATCTTTTTCCCTCCGGATAGCGATCGCGATAAAGTAATTCTCATCCCAATTGGTCACACTGAACAGCATGGCTACCACCTGCCCCTCTTGGTCGATACGCTCATCATAGAAGCCATAGCACAAGGCACAGCCTCTTTATTGCCTACGCGCAGTTGGTCGTTACCAGTCATGCCATACGGGGTCAGCACACATAGATCGTTCTTTGCAGCAACTATGAATGCCGGCGGACGGGCCTTTGAAGATTTCTGGGTGTCAGTGATCGACATCCTGGCCTCGCGCGGTTTCAATCGCTTTTATTTTATGAGCGGACATGGCGGCAATTCATCGTTTCTCGTAAACATAGTTAAATATGCTGGCGAACGCCACCGCCGAATCTTTTGCGCCACAGCCTGGCTGCATACTTCAGGAAGGATGGGCGCACAGGCATTGGAAAAACACCGCACATCCAATATAGGCGGTATGGGGCATGCGGGCGAATTGGAAACATCCTATCTCCTATATTTACGCCCGGATCTATGTCACATGGAACGCGTTGTCGATGAAACTGATTTCGTAACCACCCCCGACTATTATATGGACTGGATCGAAGGAGGTTCCCTCGTTGCGAATCCGCCCTGGGAAGACGACACAAAAACGGGTGCGTATGGGGCGGGAAGTCATGGGACAGCGGAGAAAGGCCGCCTTTGGCTTGAAGCCGCCATCAAGGAAAAAGCCGACCACGTGGAACAAATTCACGAACAGCATGAGCAGCGCGAAAAGAGAAGAAAGGATGGCTATGGATTATGGGGAGGGTACAAATAACCTCAATCAAAAAAAGGTTGTGCAATTATAAATTGCACAACCTTTTTTAAAATTAAGGAACACACAGTATCATTTCTTAACCTCGAAGGTAATCTTCATGCCGCAAAAAGGATGCTTTCCAACCTTCAAGGTCCAGATTGCTGTGTATTCCCCCTCAGCCTTTGGCGCGGTAAACGAGACGCCTACCGCCACCTGCCTGCCAGGCGCCACTGTCGAGGATAGATCCTGAATTAGCTTGCCATCATGGCGGTAGCCACTCTTATAAACAAAATCAATTGTATTGCCCGTCCATGTTTTTGTGCCGGTATTAATTACTGTCCAATATGCGACAAAGCTTTTTCCCGCTGCAACCACCGCTCCTTTTGGATGACTCTTCGCTATAACAACACATGTCCATGGTTTGCTCGTATAGGGAATGGAGGAGGGAATGGAGGAGGTTGAAGAATCTCCTCCCGCAACAATGTTGCCCGAATCAATGGGTATCACAGGGGTCGAGGTGAAAAGAGAGAAGAAAAACGTGGCTGTGGGAGTTGCTAAAGTTGGGGTTACTGAAGGTGTCAAAGTGGAGGTTGGAGGTCTCAGCGCGGTAGCAGTCTGTGTTTGAGCTGTGGCTGCGGTTTGCACGATCGCAGTCCCCAGCACTTCCATCGACCGTGGTTCCGATATTGGAACGGGCGTTGATGCAAAGACACAGGCAGGTAAAAATGATATCAAGACCAGCCAGCCTGTAATTTTCTTGAATTTCCTATGATTCACTCGTTCACCTAATGATTTGTTAAAGTATAACATGCGTCAAGTATTGTATCTTTTAATAAACTCTTCACCCTTTTTAATGAATTCATCATAGTCGTCAGGCACAGGGGCGGACGCCATTAAATCCTGGGTCTTCTCGCGCAAGACCTGCCGCGCGGGCGGCGCGCCCGCTTCCTGCCATTTTTCCATGCTGTAATGTGGGTACACATTGCTGGTATAGTATCCATTCTTATAGTTTCGCAGGGTGGATGGTTGATTCAGGAAATTCTTTCCGGGGCCCACCCTGGCAATTTCATCCACCGCCGAGTTGACATCGTCCAGCTGGAAGCCAGCATGCAGACGCAGCGCCTGGTTAATAATCTCGTGGGCGTGCACGAAGGTCGTTGGTGAGATCGATTTCGATCCAAGAGAATCTCCAATGAAGGGGGCTAGGTGTCCATACGAGAGAAGAAGCGCAAGCGTATTCATCCAATAGGTATCTGCGGAAATCAAGTCCATACCCCAGCCCGTGCCGCTGCCCGATGTCGAACAATGCGGAATGCCGTAGTGTTTCATCATCTCGGAACAGGCCACGCTGATGAGGACGCTTTGCGGGTCATAGAAGTTAAGCATGGTGCGCATATCGAAATAAACGGGCAGCATGCCGAGTAAAATCGGCGCGCCTTTTTTTATGGTTTGACTGATGACCAGACCTGCGAGGAGTTCCGCCATGAGCAATGTCAGCGTGCCTGCAGGCGTAAGCGGCGTGGATGCGCCCGCCATGCTGTAGTTTGAGAAGATGATCGGCAAGCCGCGTTCGATGGAGATTTTCATCTTATCCACTGTGCCCGCATTCATCACCAGCGGGCTGACGGGGTTAAAGTATGGCATGATAAATGGCTTGCTTGCGAGGTCGCCATGAAGCATTTCATACATCTGCAATACATCGGGGAATTTATTTTCATCCGAAACAAGCAGGACCAGTGGCTTGGTGGTATTGGCGATATGTTCAAGCGAACCATACAGATCGCCCAATTCTTCAGGGACGTCCCGCACAATGCCAACCGTGGAGATCACATCATAATGCTGGAGGCTCGAACCCAGGCGGACAAGGTCTGCAAAGTTTTGCCTTTTGAATATATCGAGTGTTTCATCAAATGGATTCTGGTAGAACAGCGCAGTGACTCCCACGCCAAAACGTAACCGGTCTTCTCCCAGCTTAAATTTATGCGCTCCGCGGCGGTCAAATATATCGATCGTCTTTGGCGCAGACTTGATTGCATCCTCCACGATCTCTTGCGGAAATTTGATGATCCTGTCCTGCGACTGCAAGCCAAGTTTCCGTTCGAGTATTTGCAGGATTGGAGGTGAATCCACGCGTACACCTGTCTGACTTAATACATGCAATACATTTTTATGTGCTTCCTGAATTTGCTCTGCACTCATCATGGTCAAGTGTGGGCGGACATTGTTCATCAAAATAAATTCTCCTGAACACAATTTTTTGGGGAGGTTCTTGCAGCTATTTTCAATAATCACGGATGCCTTCGAATATCCCCTGCCTGGATACATCTTCTGCCTCGCTTAATAAACGGATCGCTACATCTTCATCCACAATGGCCTCGCCGCAAATGGGGCAGATATGCGCAGGAACATTCCTAATCAACAATCGAAACTCCTCACGTTCAAAAACAATGGACGTAAACCCACTCACGATTTCAGCCTGTCTACAGATTAAGCAATTCATAATATTGTGCAGCCACAAGGACAACCTTCGCGCCTGAAGGGAACATCTTGTGCGTCTTCATACAATTCATTTTTGATATTATTCACTTCCGACTCCGAAAATTCTTCTTCCATTTATTCCCATCAGGGAGATAAACAGTAATGACGGTAATCTTGTTTTCCCCTGGATTTTCAGAAGTCACCACATGAAATGGACGTTTGCCTTGAAAGCCCAGCAACAGGCGGCTTGGCTGCGGCATTTCAGCCGAATAATCTTCGATCATATCCCCGGCTTCCAGGGCGCGGCGCACTTTGCCTGCGGGGATCTTACGTTCGAACATGCGTTGTACAGCATGGATGCGGTAATTTAGGATGGGTTTTGTCGATTTCATTATTACTGCTACTTAGGCAGAATTATTCGCCGCACAAGCGAGATGGCTGCCCAGATGCAAGGCTATTGAAGGAGTGGAGGTGCGAAATATGGTTTTCATGAACAAAGGTACAGGGGATACAATCTTGAGTTTCTAGCATACCACAGGAATAAATGCAAATCAGTGATTTTCGTCAGTTGCGTACATCCATCAATATTTTTATACTGGTTTAGGAAACCCTATCAAAGGAGAAAAAATGACGGAAGCGCGCAAGAAGATCACATTGCCATATTTATTCAAGAAAGTCGAAGCCAAGGAGCCGATCACCTGGCTGACCTGCTACGATTATCCAACCGCTTACCTGCAGGAGCAGGCAGGCATTGAAATGATTTTAGTAGGCGACAGCCTCGGCATGACCATGCTGGGTTACGACTCCACCCTGCCCGTAAAAATGGATGACATGATCCGTCATTCACAGGCGGTAAGACGCGGCGCGCCGACAGCGTTTGTGGTGGGCGACATGCCGTACATGACGTATCAAATTTCGGTGGAGGATGCGATCCGCAACGCAGGCAGATTTATGGCCGAAGCAGGCTGCGATGCGATCAAGCTCGAAGGCGGCGCGGCGATGGCCGACCGCATCAAAGGGATCGTGGACGCGGGCATTCCGGCCATCGGACACCTGGGACTCACGCCTCAATCCGTCTCCGCTTTGGGCGGCTTCCACTTGCAGGGGAAATCTGCCGCGCTGGCAAAAAAGATCGTGGACGACGCAAAGGCGCTTGAAGAAGCAGGTGCATTTTGCATATTGCTCGAACTCGTACCGGACCGACTGTGTAAATTAATTATGGATCGCGCCGAGAATTGCATCATCATGAGTCTCGGCTCCGGACCCGATGCGCATGGCCAATTGCTAATTTATCACGATATGTTTGGGCTGTATCCCAAATTCAAGCCCAAGATGGCCAAGGTCTATGGCAATGCGGGTGAGGTCATTCTCAACGGCCTGAAAGGTTATCACGATGAAGTCATCGGCGGAAAATTCCCCTTGCAGGAAAATTATTTCGGCATGCCCGATGAGGAATTCGAAGAGCTGAAGAAGATGTTGAAATAGCATGTCTTTGCGAGGGAGGGGTTCGTCCGCCCGAAGCAATGGCATATACACACGGAGGCAAAATGAGTGACATGCAAAAACTACTCAAGATTTCGCCAGATAAACTCAAGGCGTTCAATTCTGTATTACTTGATCCAGATTCACAGGTCATGAAGGATTTTCTCGGGATGGTTGCGAAGTATGGCGCACCCAAAGAGATCAACCGCAAACATCGCGCCGCGCGCAAGCTGGAAAATTTGTTTAAATTGGTGGAGGCAAAAAACACCGATTACCTCAAGGACTTGAGGTGGCTGATCGAACAACGCGATAAAGGCGCTTTCATCTCGGTGGCGGATTATAGAAGAAAAATATTAGGTCGTGAGGCTGAAAAAATAAAATTCAAGGACAAGTACGCAGTAACACTCGAAGTATCCGCTTTACAATATTTCCCATGGGTGCGTGTCATGGCAGAGCAGGCAATTGCCAATCAGACGCTCATGCCCGGGCGGTATATCGCAGTCCGCAACATGAAGGAATCCGAAGCGGATGGCGACCTGCCCGCCATCGTCGCAGCGCTGGATATCATCGGCGCGTCATTCGTCGAAACACTCGATACCAAGGGCACCGATGGATCCAATCCGCACCTTGGCGGACCCGCCACGATCACGGGTTATTTCGGCGGTATTGGCCAGCCGAACGAACACGCCCTGCAATGGCTGGACGAATTCCTGTATTACTACACCAAGTATGGCGTGCAACACGTGCTCAATTTCAATGGGGGCACGATCCTGCTCGGTTTCCTGCTTTATCGCCTGGGTGTGGATATTCAATTCAAGATCTCGGTATTCTACGGCGCGGACAACCCATACAATGCCTTGTGGATCCTCACCATGGCGAAACTTTTGAGCCGTGAAGACGGCACTTCCCCGCTGATCGGATTCAACTGGTCAAATTCCGTCAACAACCAGACCATGGAATTGACTGCCGAATTCCGAAAGTCGCTGGGCTTTGAGAAGATCGTGCGCTTTGAGCATCACATCACCGAGCCTCAGAAAAGCATTGTCATACAGCCCTATAACCGCCGTGCAGAACTGGTGGAACTGGCGGACCACGTGGCTAACATCGCCGCCAAACACGAGGGCGGCGATCCCGAAGTAGACGTCACGCGCGAGCATCAATCCGACCTGTTGGATTACTTCCGCGAGAAAAAGGAAGTTATTGCAACGGGCGACTGGGATAACCTGCAGCAGAACTATCTCGATAAAGTTGCCGCATGCAACCACTCCGCCTGGGATTTGACGAAGGCTGGTTTAAGTTTCATCGCCGCCAGAAATCTGCATAAGTAGTTTTGACTTGACAGTTGTATAACAAACCAGGGCTCTAAAATTTGCGAGTCCTGGTTTGTTTGAAAAATTCAGATCCATCCCCGAATCAATATTCGATTTATACGTCCACCGCCAGGCAGGTCAGAGTTTGCTCAACGCCGGGAATCGGCTGGATCTCCAGCGCAGTGATCTTGCCGAGGCTGGCGAGATCAGATGTTTCCACAACGGCAACGGCATCATACGGGCCGAAGGTCATGTGGGCTTCCTGGATATCCTTTATCTTGCGAAGTTGCCCCACCACATCCTTGACTTCGCCGGCGCGGACCTTGATCATGACATATGCTTTCATGGTTACTCCTTTTGGTTAGGCTTTCTTTTCACGCAGAAATATAACCCAATAAATGGCGGCTACAAAGATTGCACCGCCAATGATATTTCCTATGGTAACAGGAATCAGGTTCTTGATAAAGAATGCATTCCAGGTCAGCGCTGCGAGGTCTGGTACCCTATCGCCCACCTTTGCCAGGTATGCCGGGTCGAGCCCTTTGACAAGCAGTGCGTATGGGATAAAGTACATATTTGCAACGCTGTGCTCAAACCCCGCCGCCACGAAAGCTGTGATGGGAAAGATAATCGAAACAATTTTGTCAATTGTGGTGCGCGCGCTATAGGTCAGCCAGACAGCGAGACAAACCAGGGCATTGCACAAAATCCCCAGCGCAATGGCCTGCACAAACCCAAGATCGCATTTCGCAACGGCGATCTTCAATGCAGTTATGCCAACCGAATCCGAGCCAAATGTGTATTGCCTGGAATAGAACATCAACACCGCGGTGGCAAGGGAGCCCAGGAAGTTCCCTGTATAAACGATGACCCAGTTCCGCAAGAGCGCGCGCCCGGTCACTTTTCCGCTTGCCCAGGCCATTACGATCAAGTTATTACCAGTGAACAACTCGGCACCGCCAACAATCACCAGGATGAGGCCCAGGCAAAAGACCAGCCCGGTCAACAAACGTGTGACGCCGTAGGGCAACCCTGTGGAAAAAGCCACAGCCCCATCCGCGGCAGTGACAGACATGCCGCCCGCCGCGACGGTCGTGGCAAAGATCGCCCCCAATGAAATGAAGGCGCCCGCAAGCACGGAAAGCATCAACATGGAGAAAGCCGGCATTTCAGCTTTGCGTACACCCAAATACTCGGCTCTGGTCGCCATCTCGGCAGGCAATAAAGCGTCAATTCTTATCTCACTCATAAGTTATACCTCTTTAAATTTATTTGTGATATTTTTCACAACACAAGTATATCTTGATAAAACTTAATGGGATAGTTAGTATGTCACCAAAAGCAGGTGATCTTAGTCCAGTGCTTTATCTATTTTTTTTCTGCCAAGCAAAGATCCAAGTCCTGCCGCAAGCAGCGCAATAAAAATGATTGCACCCACCACCATCCCCCCGCTTTCAAGCGAGGCTGGGGCTTCCGGCAAGGGTGTCGATGTGGATGTAGCTGTCGGACTAACAGGCTTTGTAGCAGTGGAAGTTGGGATGCCAAATGTGGCTGTTATCACAGGAGATGGAGTGGCCGTAGCAGGCTCAGGTTTTTGAACCAAAAGTGTCTGTCCCGCAAAAATTTCATCGGTACCGAGACCGTTTAATAACTTTAATTGTTCAATGGTTGTGCTGTACGCAAGAGCGATGCTCCAAAGCGCCTCATTCTTCTGCACAACGTGGTAAACCTCCCCATTATCTAAAGGCGTGCTGCGCATGACCACAACAGCCGGTGTCCCAGCCGCGCCGGCAGTGGAGATAATCGCCTCGGATGAAGAACGAGTCGCTGTCGAAGTCGCCGCGGGTGTTCCATTTTCAGTGCCGGCATCCAGGACGAAATACGTAACGCCATTTTCAAGAGCCATGCCTGCGCCAGCCTCTTTGAAATCCACTGAAAGCATGGTGTTCAAATGACTTGGGTCGCCCTTCCAAAAAGTAACCGCCCCTGCCGCCGAGAGTCCCATGCCCGAATGGAGGTTCTCGGCAAAGAAACCGCCCAATGAAAGATCTCCCGCCACCGCATAGCCGGCATCAAGGGCGCGTTGATATGGGCGCAATCCGTTGGCGTCGAAATGAGTCATAACGCCCGTGCTGGCAATATATTCCGCCTGGGCCTGCGCGATATTCATCAAAATGGTATTCACCTGATAAGGCGGTAAATTGCTCGCGGATCGCAAAGCGTTCACTTCTGCGATCAAATCCAAGGCGGATGGATTTGGTGAAAGATGCCCGGGTCGAGCCGCCGCCCTTTCGGACGGAAGCAAATTCAAAGTTAAGAAAAGAAGCGGGATCGAGATCCAAATAAATAAGCGTTTCATCCTCAAAATTATACCTTTAGCCGCCTTTTCAAAAAAACCGAGTCGGGTGTAAAATTATATATAATATATAATTCTTAGGAGAAATCCACATGCCAGGTTTTACCCCAGGTCGCCGTTATCAACCGCCTTTCATGCCTTTTAAACGTATACCGTTCAAAAAACGCGCGCTCGCTAAAATCGAACTTGCCATAAAGGGCCCGCTCTTTGGCTGCCGGATGTGTGGCAACTGCCTGCTGCAGGAAACCGCGTTGATCTGCCCGATGGAATGCCCAAAGGGTTTGCGAAACGGGCCGTGCGGCGGCTCGACTCCCGAAAATTGTTATGTGGATGAATCGCGGCCATGCATTTGGTACAAGATTTACGAACGTTCCTTCAAACTTGGGCGTGAGGCCTTGCTGCTGGAAGTACTGCCGCCTATGGATTGGGAAAAAGCGGGGACGGATGCCTGGAGCGACGTATTCGCGCAGGCTAAAAAGGTCGGCCTGAAAAATATCGTCACGGGTCTGACTCAACGGAAAACTGGTTCCGTTTCCAATACGCTTGATTCCATCTTTCGGCCTGTGCGCCAACCCGATTGGTGGCAGGGCGACTCTTTGTATCACGCGCCCAACTACACGGAACCCGCCTCCGAACTCGAGCGCAGGTTGAAAGCCGGCGAGTTCGTGGTTGCCGCCGAGGTCACACCGCCCCTCTCCGTCAACACCGCCAGGCTAAAACAAAATATCGAATTACTCAAGCCGTATGTGGCCGCGATAAATTTTACAGACAGCCCGTCCGCCATCCCGCGCATGTCCTCCTGGGCGTGCAGCAAATTTGCCTTGGAATTGGGCGCAGAGCCGGTCATGCAGATTGCCGCACGGGACCGCACACGTGTGGGTTTGCAATCCGAGGTGATCGGCGCGGCAGCGCTGGGCATGCGAAATATATTATGCCTGACAGGCGACAGCATGGTGCTGGGACCCGCCCCGCGCGGGCGCATGGACGTCGTCGACCTGGATGCCATTCAAATGCTCTGGATCCTGCGCCGCATGCGCGATGAGGCCAAATATCTGGACGGGCGCGAGATAAAAACTCCCCCGCAATACTTCCTCGGCGCGGCGGCCTCCCCCTTTGCATCCAATATGAAATTTCAAGCCTTGCGCGAACAGAAGAAGGTCAATGCCGGGGCGCAATTCTTCCAGACCAACGTGGTCTTTGATGCCGACGCCCTGGATGAATGGCTGAATGAAATCGCCAAACGCGATATCCTGGATAAGGTTTACATCATGATCGGCGTCACGCCGCTCAAGAATTATAAGACCGCCGCATATATGAACCATAAAATACCGGGTGTCTTCGTGCCGGATAAAATTCTCAAACGCATGGAAAACGCAAAAAACAAAGGCAACGAACAGGAGGAGGGCGTGCAAATTACGCTTGAATTAATCGAAAAGATCAAAACCAAGCAGGGCGTGCATGGGATTCATTTGATGGCGGTAGACTGGGAGGATATCGTGCCGCGCATTGTGCAGGAAGCCCTGGGATATCAACACGCCTTTTCTTCATCCAGTTCCGTGGCAGTTGATTGATCTTAAAATAATATGCCGCCCGATTCATATAACATTCGCGTTTGCCTGGCCTGCGGACTTCGTTATCCGCTGATCGAGGGACATGCCTTTGGCGTCCGCTGTCCGCACTGCCTGGGAGAAACAAAGGTGGTGCTTAAAAAGATGATGAGCAGCGGACCATCGTTCCGCGCGCCTAAAAAACAGGAAAATGAACCTGCGCTGGCCGTGCTGGTGGACAATATCCGCTCGGCCTGGAACGTCGGCTCGATCCTGCGAAGCGCAGACGGATTCGGATTTGCACATGCCTATTTATGCGGAATCACGCCCACGCCGGAGAACGAGGCGGTAAAAAAGACATCCCTGGGCGCGGAGGAGTTTGTCAAATGGTCTTATCACAAGAATGCAGTTAAATTGATCAAGGATTTGAGGAGTGAAGGCTGGCGGGTGCTGGTCCTGGAAGAGGACGCGCGCGCCATAAAAATAAGCCAGGCTGCCAGCCTGACTCGCAATACCGTATTGATCATCGGTAATGAAGTGACCGGGGTCGACCCTGGCCTGCTGACCCTGGCCGACGAAGTGTTTTATATTCCAATGCGCGGTGAAAAGCGTTCGTTCAATGTCGCCAACGCTTTTTCCATCGCGGCCTTTAGCCTGGTCGAACAAAAGCGATAACAAGTTTCGGAAACAAGTCAGATAACCCCCACAAACCTGCCAATGTTTTGCTACTTTTATAAATTTCCTGCGTATAAAGATTTGTATAAAGGAGATTTTGAATGACAACCCAACGACCAGCATTAAGAAGATCAAAAAGCAATCGCATCATCGCCGGCGTGTGCGGCGGACTGGCGGAGTTCTTCGGGATCAGTTCCTTCTGGTTTCGACTGGCCTTCCTAATTGCCCTGATCCCAGGCGGCGTGCCGGGCATATTGATCTATCTGATCGCCATGCTCTTGATTCCATCCGAATAGACTGTTCTTTTCTGCGCACACCAGCAAACCGACTCTCGTACGAGAGTCGGTTTTAATTTCACATATATTATTGCCAGCTTGAAAACGAGGAACCTTATGCTTCCTTCTTGATGGCTCTCAAATACAACTCTTCCACTTTTTTCCTGGCCCAGGGAGTCCTTCTCAAAAACTTCAAACTGGATTTGAGGCCTGGGTCATCTGTAAAGCACTTGATCGGGATGCGCCCGCCCAATTCCTGCCAGCCATATTGCTCCACTAAACGGGTAAGGATTATTTCCAGCGTCACGCCATGCAGGGGGTTGTTGGGTTGTTCATCCGTCATAATGTAGTGGTATTATATCGTCCCATAAGGCAGGCGTATCATTCACCGCCAACCTGAAAACACGGGGGTCATCACTCTAAAGGTGGTGCAACATCCAGCAGGCGATTTAATTCGATTTCGGCTTGCGCTGGACTGACGGAAAAAGCAAAGCCCCACTCCCCCAGCAACGCAACCCGAGACTGTTTCAAGAGCGCCTGGTCATTATCATTTAGGGGGCGGTCGTTTCGAAAGGTGGAAAGACTGCGGATCACGCGGCAGAGCGATTCGGCGCGCCCACTCTTTAGCCAGTCCATCAGCAATAGTTTTCGTTCCTGGCGGTCAAGCGGCAGTGTCTCGCTGGGACCGGAAAGAATCGTCAATAAACGCATGAACTTCGCCTTCAGCGTTGGAGTCCGTAAGCGGTTTTTCAACTCATCATCCGCCGGAACCCAGACCGTCATATTGCCAATCTGCACTGCATAGTACAATGCTTTTTCGCCAGATAAATTCCGCTCCTCCAACTGTATCACCTTCCCAAGTCCATAGGTCCAGTGCATGACCGGGTCGCCTTCATGGAAGTCCATAGGTATCTCCTTGATCTATTTGCCTTCGGTGGGAAAAAGAAAAAGCGCCAGCCAACAAAAGGACTGGTGCTTGGAACCCGTCAATCCGGGATGTATGCTTCTATTATATCACTGATACCCTTGGGATTCCGCTGACCTGCTTAAAATATTGAGTTCCTCCCCTGCAAAGCCCCGACTCTTCGACAGGCTCAGTGCAATGCCCGCGCCACTACGCCCGACCCCCTCCTGCCTCCCCCAAATCCGACAGTAAGCATAAACTTGTCAGCCATAATTCTCATGTCGGATTTGGGGGAGGTGTCCAAAGGACGGAGGGGGCTGGTATTCCTCCAAAACTCTCACTCAAAAGCGACTCAAACAACCCGTTGATGGTTCGACAGGCTCACCACAACGCCTGCGAGCCTTAAACGGCGAACCCCGCCTCGGACGTCCTCCCGCACAGACTCTCGACATTTCGACAGGCTCAGTGCAACGCCCGCACCACTACGCCCGCAGGGGTAAAGATTAGATACTCGAAGGCGGGATATTTCGATGAATTTGATAGACCGCTCACAACCTTAATTAATCGAATAACGTATATTGCAGTAGAAAACGATAATACAAAAGGAGAACAAAATGACTACGGAATTAAAATCGAATGAACAGGAAACTCGGAAGCCAAAAAAGGTTTACCGAGGCAGCGCATCAAATGCTGTCTATGGATTCGGCCTGATCGGCGCATGGGTCTATTATATTAGCCATGCCACCACATTTTGGCTCGGCGTGTTGGGAATCTTCAAAGGCATCGTCTGGCCTGCCATACTGATTTATGAATTGTTGAAATATCTCAATATGTAACACCACGACCGCCCCCTCCTGCCTCCCCAAAATACGACAGTAAACATAAACTTGTCAGCCATAATTCTCATGTCGTATTTGGGGAGGGAGAAAAACGGAAATGGGGAGGGACGGTTGCTCTTGAAATCATAATTTTAGCTATGCCTTCGGTGTTCATAAAAAATCTCAATTCCATGTTCTCCCCCAAATTCGACGATAGTGCTGTCGAATTTGGGGGAGATGTCCAACGGACAGAGGGGGGTTACGAGAACGCCTCCGCCAGCAGACTCTCAAACAACCCGTTGATGGTTCGACAGGCTCACCACAACGCCTGCGAGCCTCAAACGGCGAGCCCCGCCCCGGTCATCCTCCCCCGCAGACCCTCGACACTTCGACACTCCTTACAGTCGTCAGTGACCGCCCGTGCCATCGCCTATTGGTGTATCAGCCAGCGTGAATCTGTTTTCTCCAAACCCAGCCTGCAAGGAAAAGTAGACCGATCAATGCGGGCAAGCCTGCGATGAGCGCATACGCGATCCATTCTTCTCCCCGCGCGCTAGTCACATAAAAGATTGACCATCCGATGAACAACGCCGCACCGACCCATTCCCGTTTCCAGGCGATGAAGATGACAACGGTCAGCAAGATGGAAGGGATGAGGTGCATGAACAATCCAACGACGATTTCCCAGAAGCTAAGTTGCGCGTCGAAAATATCCAGCGCTAATAGGCTGAGAAATAATATGAACAGGATGCCCGCGACGCGCGGTGTCCAGAACAGGATTTGTTTGAGGGTTTTATTCATGGCGTCCTCCAGTGCCATCATAGCACGCCCACTTTTAAAATCAAGTTCGAAAAACAATAGAAATACTATCTTCGAAAACCCTCACTTAGCACGGACTCAAACAACCCTCGACACTTCGACAGGCTCAGTGCAACGCCCGCGCCACCACACCCGCAAAATTTTCTTGTATGAATAACAAATTCATAAACTGCTCAATCGCATCCAACGGATTGGACAGTCCCCCCGTCCAGAACTTATCCCAGAGGGCATCTACTTGTGAGCGGAGTTTAGGGTCGGTGAGCAAATTAAATCAATCCTTTGAGTTTGGCTTTGGTATACGCGGCAATGGTGAAGCCGTCGGTGATTTTTTCGTTCGCAATCCACTCTTCCAATTCTTGGACAGTGAGCCAGACAAAGGATTCAATGCCTTCGTTAATTTCGGGTGCTCCAACTGAAGCGAGTTTGGCATAGAACAAAGCCACGGAAGCGGATTCATAGCCAGTATTGTTATAAAACTCACCAAGGCTAACCAACTCCGAAACTTTACCACCTGTTTCTTCTTCAACTTCTTTGTAAGCATTTTCAATTGCTGGAATATTTGGCTCGCCATATCCGCGTGGAACTTCGTAATGCCATTGACGTGTTGGATGTCGATACATCTTGAGAAGCAATATTTTTCCCTGATATTCTGGGATTACAACCACACCACGCCCTCCCCTTAGAGTAGCAGTAGCAATCGAGCGTCCATATCCACGCATGTCACCATCTGGGAACTGAACCAAGTCCCGAACAATGATGTTGTAGGGGTCATCTAAGATGATCCCTAGTTTTGCCCACTCTAAAGGAAGTCCTTTTTGCTTTAGCTCGGCTTCTTTTTTTGCTTCCCATTCGCTGATTGCCTTTTGGTCATTGATAATCTTTATCAATGCAGTATTATTCTCGAACATCTCCGGATGCAATTTGACAAGTTCACTGTAATCCATTTTGGGTTATCCTAAACGAAGTTGTGTGTGATAGATCGCTCAATTTTTTTATCAATCCTAGCAGCAGCGCTAGTCGGGATATTCCTTGCATCAATTTTGTCTTCTAGCTTTACTGGTGCCAATAACCCTAACAATGTACCTGCTGCCACTGCCAAGGCATCTACAGGGAAAGGTAAACCAAAATATGTCACGATACCCTGTGCAGCTCCAGCGAATACCGATCCCATTAATACCGACGGTAAAATCGCAACCAACTTCTCGTTTTCCAACTTTACCTTACCAGGAAGTCCTTCCACAAGCAAGCGTTGATGTTGGTCTAAATGCTCACGAAACTGCAGACTCCAATCACGATATTTGGAAGCGATGACCTTCTCGCCATTATTTCCAGGTGCTTTAATTACTAAGCTCCTCAGATGACGAATACTTGACTGCATCTTGGGCTCGGCCAATAATTCCACACAATCCTTCAGACTTAATGTGGAAAGTTCCTTGAATTGACCAGGGAAAAAATATAGGAGAGCTTTTTCCTGCTCATTATCAGCATTCTCTAATTCCTCTACAAAATTCAACAATTTCTCATCATCTTCAACGGGTGAATTGGGGTCTTGATCCATAACAGACATCAAGCCATATCCATCCACGACTGAAACGGAGTTCTTTTTATTGTAGTATATGTCGATCAGTTTTTTAATTCTATCGCGCAAAATAGGGTCAAGATCCTGGATCTCAGTATATAGCGCTGACCGGTTTTCAAGATTCTCAGGTGTACCTTTATTGTCTCTGCCAAGCACACTTTGCTCAATTTTATCTAGTACATCTCCTGGTATGCCATTTTGCCTATCTCTCGTTTTCTTTAAATCATTCCAAATCCTTCTAGGATTATCCTGCGGTTCCCTGCTTTTCTTAATGGGTTTGGGGGAATCTATAGTCCAGTCTAGATAGTGTTTATCCTTTGGATGTACGTTGCGGAACAAGTAATCATAGAAATTTATCAAAGCATCCTGTTGTTCCTCAAAAACCCCCTTAAGGCTTTGGTCAATACTTGTGTTATCAAACATTTCCTTAAACGAACGTTTTGTTTTCAGGTTCTCGGCGATTATTTTCCTCGTGTCATTATCGATACCAGGCCAAGCTGACAGTTTAAACTGCTTTGGATCATTTTCTTTGGGTTTGAATGTTTGAATGGCTGTTTCGATAAATGAATCGGGGGTAGGTTTGTCAATACGAAAGGCGGCCCAGGTAAAAAGTGGATATTCGAGATTATCACTGGCCTTTGTAAGTTGGGCACATGCCTTGAGCCATGCAACGGAATCAAGTGCTTGATTGCTTGGAAGCACAATGGTATCGCCATAGAGTAAACGCATTAGCAATCCAGCATGAGATACTGAAATTGCCTCCCCTTGTTTTTTTATGTCTTTGGCACGCCACCATTCGTTTTTGGTGTCAATACTGATGGGATGACCAGATTTAGCGCTGTCCAATAAGTCGAGATACATGTGTGCCTCCTTTTTGTTTTACACAATTACAACAGGGAACGTAATACGGCAGGTGGGGGAAATGGGTCATAAGCGTCATGGCTTTTTTTCTTCAGTTATACCGCCATTCGATTTGCAAATTTAACTACTTCTTCTACCTCCTTCTCCGTAAACCACCGTTCCACCGCATCCGCACCAAATATATCCAGTGGCGGCTCGTACAGGCGTTGCACTGAGCTTGTCGAAGTGTCAGCGGTTTCGAGATGTCGCTTCTGCAAGAACACACTTTGCACGGCGCGCAAAAAGCGAATCTGGTCGGCGTTATAGTTGTGCTGGGTTGCATAACTTCCACACTGACGCGCCACCAGATCCTTATAGTCTCGCAAAGGGTTCAACTGTAGAGCCTTCACCCTAAAGGCAAGAAAACCGTCCACAGGAATTTCGATCTTTACCTTTGAATGGCCACGCAGATACCAACCTGCCTTTTCAAGTTGCGGGCGTTGCCCTGAGTTTATCGAAGGATCGATCATTTCCCTGCAGGTGATTTCCTCACTAATTCGGCGCACGCCCACCTCGGAGTCTATGTTATGCTTTCTTCTCGATGTACTTCACGCCGTCCATGCCTTTGAAATGCGTGTCCAGAGTCCAAAGTGTCGCGTCAAATTCGCGGGCAGTGGCAAGGATGATGCCATCCGCCATGGCAAGTTTTAAGTCCAGCGAAATTTGCGCGGCATCAATGGCAATTTTTCGATCCAATTCAATCACACGCCCATAGGACATAATCCCTATTGCCTGCAAGGCATTCTCTTCCCCCAGATCCAGCGTAAGTCGTTTGAAAACTTCGTTGAGGCAAATGGAAGGGACAAGCAAATTATCCAGATCCTGAACAGGCGGAGTGAAGAACTTGGCGTTTGTGCCATTGGCAAAATACTCCACCCAACCCGATGAATCAACGACGTTCATCAGCGTTCCTCGTCTGCTTCCTCTCGAAGATTATCAATGTTCATACCTTTGAACATCCCCCGCGCATCTTTGATGGATGGCACGATTACAAGCCGAATGCTCTTTTGGTAGGCGATGAACATCACCTTTTGCCCAGGTTTTAAATTGAATTTTTTTCGAACTTCACGCGGAATGACAATCTGGTATTTTGAAGAAATAGTGGTTAAGGCTTCCATTTTTTACATCTCCCTTATCGAACGGCAAACGTAAAACGATTATATCATTGCCAACCCTTCGACAAAGCTCAGGACAAGCACTTCCCCGTCTTCACGGCCGCAGGTAGCAGTAATCCAAACCCCCATTCCACGGCTCGGCATCGTAGCCGTCCACCCCGAAAAGAGCATCGGGGCAGGCAGTTATTTAGATCCTTACCCTGGAAAGGTCGTGTAGATACCACCCCGCTTTTTCCAACTGCGAGCGGTGTGTTGACGGTTCGTCTCTCGCTCACCGTGTCGAAGCACCGATCATTTCCTTGCGGGTGCGTTCTTCGGAGATTTTGCGGGGCATGCGTCCCCTTTGTGCGTCCCCTTTGGGTGATGTTAATTCAGGGTTGCTCAGATATGTTCAAGCGTACAGAAAAACCCCTGAATAGGCAAGCGAAAGCGGCTTAACTACGAACTCCTTACTCGCTTCCATAACATCATCAAAAAAACCGTCGCCAGGATCACAAAACTTCCGTTTACAAAAAACCATTTCACCGAAGTGAAAATGGGCGTCAGGGCATCCACCACCATGGTTTGATTCGGGTAATTCGCCATTACTATCGAGGCGAAAATATTTTCAAGAAGGTCGAACAACCAACCCATTGCAGGAAAGAGGTTAAGAAACCTCATGCAATTTCCCTCTGGTATCAGACCGACAAGTACCCAACTGAGCGATGTGCCAAGAAAAAAAAGATACACAAGCGGCCAGATCACATCAAAGCCAAAACGTGCACGGATGTATGCGCTGCGTCCAGCTTCCCCATAAGTCTCCGCCATTTGATACAAATCATCCCTCGAATAGAAAAAGGAGGCATCTGGCGAGCCGGCATCCCCGCTGTAAACCGAAGCCTTTTCAGCTTGCTGCGGCAAAACGGTCGCTGTAAAGACGATAAAAACCCCCAAAGCAAGTAGTGCAGCCCGCCCGCTGGAAATGGAATAAAAGAAATCAGAAATTTGCTTCACCTCATGCAACTCCTTATAAAATATTATTTTTTATACCAACATCACATCTCGCACTAACACCAGCGGGTGCTGCGCCTTGATTCCAGCGCCATGCTCGATTTGCATCCTGCAAGCCGCACCGCTTGACACCACTCCCGATCCCTGATTCCCCAATTCGCGAATCTTCGGCAGCACCCCCAACTCCCCTACCTGCATCGAAAGCTCATAATGTTCGGCATCATACCCAAACGACCCAGCCATGCCGCAGCAGCCGGCCTCGATCAAATTTACATCAAAGCCAAACATTTTCAGCATCTCCACTGTCGCCGAGGTCCCGCTGGGCAAGCCGTCCTCCGCAAGCCCCTCGGCACTTTGGTGACAATGTGGCTGGAATGTGATTTTTTCTCTCGTTGTCCCATCTGCTCTTTTTGGAAAGGCTGGATGCAAGGAAATGCCTATGCGCAAAAGGAATTCGTCTACCAGCCAGACCTTCTTTGTGATGGATTCAATTTCCGCGCGGCGTTCTGGCAATAAGCCGACATATTCATGTTTGAGACAATAGACCTCGGAAGGTTCGCATCCCACCACGCTCAGGCCTGCTCCACCTCCCAGGGCCTCGATCTCCGCTAAAACTTTTTCCGCGTGCTTGCGCGCCGCTCCAATAAATCCTTTTGAAAGCAGCGAAGCGCCCGCACCGACCATCGGGATGACCTTCACTTCATACCCCAACGCATTCAAAATATCAAAAGCTGCCTGCTCCACCTCTGGCTCGATATAGCGCGAGAACACATCCGGCAAAAACAATACCGTTCCCCTCTCTGCTTTCCCTGTCGTATTGCTTTTATTTCCAGTTCTACTGGCAAATATCGGGAACTCTCTCTTATCCGTAATGCCCATGGCCCGCGCGATCAACCTATGCGACCAATCCATCTGCATAAACAAATTCGCCAGGGGCGCTACAAGCGACAACCACTTCGCTGCCACATGGAAATAGCCAAACAGGTAATCATGCAAGGGTCTGCGATGCGTCTTGTAATATTCATTCATAAATTCATATTTCAACTTCGGCATATCCACTCCGCTCGGACATTCCGAAGTGCAACCCTTGCAAGCCAGGCAGAGATCAAGGGCCGAATAAGTTGCAGATTCCAATTCCGCCCTCTCCGATTCCTGATTCCCTATTCCCGTCCTGATCAAGGCCCGCAGGAGATTTGCCCTGCCCCTGGTCGAATTCGCCTCGTCGCGCGTCGCTTGAAAGGAGGGACACATCACGCCCGTATTCTTCCGGCACACTCCCTGGCCATTACAGTGCTCGATTGCTCCAGTCAGGCCGCGCTCATGCTCAAAATGTAAAGCCGAGCTCCATGCCTGCGTGCAGTAATCCCCCCCATAACGCAAATGCGAATCCATCGGGGGCGCATCCAGCATCTTTTTGGGATTCAACAGGTTATGCGGGTCGGCGGCGCGTTTCAACATCCGCATCGCTTCGGTCACTTCCGCGCCGTATGTTTTCTCGATCCATTCACCCGCCACAATTCCATCTCCATGTTCGCTGCTCATCGAGCCGCCCAGTCTCATCACCAGGGTGAAGACTTCTTCCCCAATACTGCGCAATGCGCGCACGCCTTCGCCGCGCTGCAAATCCAGGATCGGGCGAATATGCAAACAGCCGGCTGAAGCGTGGGCATAGATCCCACCCTGCGCCTTATGCTCAGTCAAAATCCTTTCGATCTCGCGCACAAACTCGCCCAACCGCTCCACAGGCACGGCGCAATCTTCAATAAATGCCGCGGGTCTGGCCGCCTGCGGACGCGAATCCAAAATTCCCAATCCCATCTTGCGGACATTCCACACCCGCGCCTGGTCTTCCCCAGACTCTGCGACCGTCAACATGGCGCCAGGACCGCGCAGCGCCTCGTTTCGACAGCGCTCAACGCAATCTTTCAAAGCCGAGGCTTGATCCCCGCTGAATTCGATCACCAACACTGCGGCAGGGTCGCCAACGATCCATCCCATTTGACGAGCATAGGCAGGCACACTCCGCGCGAATTGCAGGATCATACGTGGGATCAACTCAATGGCGCTGGGCTTGAACTCCAGTAAACGCGGCACGTCGTCACAGGCAGATGCGATGCTTTCATAAGCCAGCACGCCCAAGATCGTATGTTTCGGCTTGCGGACCAAATTAACCCTGGCACGCTGCATGACCGCCAGAGTACCCTCACTGCCGGCCAGTAATGAGGCCAGATTGATTGCCGATTGCGGCCGATAGACCGCCCCAGATAACCCATAATCATTGGCGTCCCATTGGGGCGGCACAGACGGACTCCACGGCAGGAGATAATTCAAACGATATCCCGCCGAATTACGCCATGATTTTGGATAACTTCTCATTATTGCATCTGCGTATTTATTCCGAATTTCAAGCGCGCAGGCGACGATATTGGATAATCGAGATTCCGTTCCCGTAGAATGAACATGCAATATCGACTCATCGAACTTCGCCAAACTCCCATCGCTCAAGATTACATCCGCCTCGGTCAAATGATCAGCGGACATGCCATACAGAATTGAATGAGCGCCGGTGGCATTATTGCCGATCACTCCGCCCATCGTGGCCCGTTCCGCCGAAGCAGGATCGGGGCCGAACATCAGTCCGTGCTTTGCAGCCTGACGATTTAAAGTAGATAGAATCACCCCGGGCTCAACGATCGCAGAATGAGTTTCGGGGTTAATTTCGATAATAGAATCGAGATGACGGGAGCAGTCCAGGATCAACGCCTCACCGATGGCTTGTCCGCCCAAGGAAGAACCCGATCCGCGCGGCAGGATGGGAACTTTATATTTGGCGGCCAATTCCACGGCAGCCTGCAGATCATCCTGTGTTTTTGGAATCGCCACACCCAACGGCTCGATCTGGTACATGGATGCGTCCGTGGAGTATAAAACCTTCGCAGCGGAATCAAGCCGCAGGTCGCCGGTGAAGCGTTTTTTAAGTTCATGAAGAAAATCGAGGGAGAGGTTCATGACTGCCGCACTTCTTCAAAACATCGCGACCTATAAATTCGCAGGAATAGGACGATCAGATAAAAGTACAAAGCAAGGTGAAACGCGCCCAATATCCAATAAGGGATTTGTCCAAATTGGTTGATAAGTCTTGTCAAATATCCATACAAAACCGCGCCATAATACGTCGCCCCTGCCAGCAGCACATAAATAGCTTTCCGATTGAATAGTCCAAGCGACGCCATGATGATGAATGGGTAAAAATGATACAAGTACCTTTCATGGGTGCCCGTCAAGAAGAGATTGAAGCTCAAATTTACAAGCGCAATATGCAAAAGAAGGATAAGCATGCCTTCCCGATCAAAATATTGTACGTTCATTTTATATTGTTTATGAAAATATCCAATAAAATAATACAGCAGGAGCGCATTAACCAAAATAAATAAAATTATGCCGGTTGTATAAGGGGTTATGGAAACAATGGAATTTGAACCCAAATTAATATCAATGGGTATATGCGAAGAACCAAATGGCTCTTCCACTAGAAATATCCAGATATTAAATCCAAAAGATGAAACGATGTCTCCGTGCCTGCTGCCGGTCTCAAGGACATATTGCAGGTGCGAAAAATAAGGATACTGGAGATAAATCGTCGAATCGATCACAAGGATTGGTGCAATGAAGGAGATAAACACTACTGCAAGGGAACGCATAATGTCAAGCGGCCTGCGTGAATATAAAAATATATTGACAACAACCATGAATCCCAGGGGGAACAGGCTGAAAATAATCAGTTGCTTTGTGAGCAGCATGCAGGACATTAAAATACCCGCCGCAATCAGGAATAAATAATACAGCGTCTTGTTCGCTTTAGCGCTCAAATTAAACCAGGTAAACAAGGCAAATGTCGAAAGAATTAACAATTGTCCAATACCGTCTATTTGCCCCCAAACGGAAGTGCCCACCCAGGAGGAGGGCAATAACCCAATCACTCCCGCCCAAAGAGGGGCGTTCGCAATCTTCAGTTTTTCCAGTAACAAATAGATGATTAGTACATTCAACCCATCCACCACTGCCAGGTAATAGCGGAACGGGGCCACAATATCCTTGAAATTATCGATCCCCATCCAATGCATCACGCCTCCAGATAGGAAAGTGCCAAGGAAGGGGTAATTGCACCTGCTGCAATCGATATAGATATTTCTCCAGTTTACACCCCAAGCTTGAGACCAGCGCCAAAAATCATCCACATCGCTTGCATGAAAAGTTTTAGGGAGTAAAGTAACAACGATGGCTGGCATCAAAACTCCAGCAATCATCACAAACCATTGAACCCGTGGGTGCACATTTTTGAGTAATTTCACGAAAGAAGTATAAAGGTTTGACATGACAACCTTTGATTATGAATACGTAAAGGGATTTGCAAACTTCCAACTTATGCGTGTGGTAGAACGCAGCATGAGTGTAAATAATAATGCCAGATTGGAAAGATGCACAAATAGCATGGCGGATCTCATCCCATCATAAACGAGCGGAAATCCAATATATGTCAGGGTACCCGTCCACACCGCTCCCCAAAATAAAATGAGGAAAAGAGCAACAAGGATTTTACGCAAGTGCTTCATACTTTTAAGTATTACCTCGCCATGCCCTGATTCGCAACCGCCGCGGCCTTCTTCGCCGCCTCCTCAGGGTCGCCCAGATAATAATGCCTTATCGGTTTGAGTTCCTTGTCCAATTCATAAACAAGCGGTAAACCAGTCGGGATATTCAATTCGTTAATGTCGGCTTCGGAAATATGATCGAGATATTTCACCAAGGCACGGATTGAATTTCCATGTGCGACGATGAGAACGCGTGTGCCTGATTTGATCTCGGGCACAAGTGTTGAATGCCAATAAGGCAGGACGCGCTCCAGCGTGATCTTAAGTGACTCGGTGGCCGGCAGTTGTTCGGGAGGCAGCGAAGCGTAACGCCGGTCGAATTTTGGGTGCCGTTCATCGCTCAGGTCCAAAGCGGGAGGCGGGATGTCGTAGGAACGCCGCCAGATCTTCACCTGGGCTTCGCCAAACTTTTCAGCGGTCTCGGCTTTATTCAAGCCCTGCAAGGAACCGTAATGCCTTTCATTCAACTGCCATGCGCGAACAACTGGAATCCAGTTGAGGTCCATTACATCCTGAATGATCTCCAATGTTTTGATGGCGCGTTTCAAAACGGATGTATAGGCAATATCAAAATCATATCCGCCTTCGCGCAGTAAATTGCCAGCTTCAATTGCTTCTGCCCGACCCAATTCACTCAGGTCGACATCCGTCCAGCCCGTAAAACGGTTTTCAAGATTCCATGTGCTTTGTCCATGACGGACGAGAACCAGTTTATACATAAGTAATTCCTTTATTGCTATTTGAGTTGTGTTCCATATCCCGCTGATACGGGAGGCTGCTTTGGCGAAAAAACCTTGTCTTGCAACGACACGAAATTATAGCCCAACTCCATCCGTCATAGTAAAATCAGGGCATGCCCAATGATGATGTCACCCCCGTCCGCCAGCAATACCTGGATATCAAACGTGAATACCCCGCTGCGATCGTCTTTTTTCGGCTCGGCGATTTTTACGAAACCTTCGATGAAGACGCCGAGATCACGGCTCGCGAACTCGATATCGTCCTGACCTCGCGTCCCATCGGCAACGGTATGCGCGTGCCGCTGGCGGGTATTCCTTATCATGCGGTTGAAAATTATCTGGCGCGCCTGATCGAAAAAGGCTATCATGTTGCGATCTGCGAACAAGTTGGAGACCAGCCCGCCAAGGGAATTTTTCCACGAAAAGTCGTCCGCGTGGTCACACCGGGGACGGTGACCGAACCAGGGCTCCTGCCCGGGGATGCAAACAATTACCTTGCCTCTGTCCTGCTGGACTCGCCCGCCTCTTCCGGCGGGACAACTGTATTTTCCCAGAAGGGAGCTTCTGTTTCCTATACAGATGTCACCACTGGAGAATTCGCCGTCACCGAGCTTCCGCTCGAAGCCTTACGGGCCGAGTTGACAAGGCTGCATCCCGCCGAAATCATTTATCCCGACAACCAAATTCTGCCCGAAGGCATCACAGGTCACCTGACCCCACTACCCGCCTGGAAATTCGAAGCGGGCAAGTGCCATGAAACCTTGCTGGCGCAATTCAAGTCGTCCACTTTGGATGGGTTTGGATTAAAGCCGAACAGTCCTTCCGTCTGCGCGGCGGGTGCGATCGTGCTGTATCTCAAAGAGACCCAACCCGATGCCTTGAACCTGCTCAATTCATTGCGATCCTACAGCCTGAGTGAATTTATGACCCTGGATGCATCCACCCGCCGCAACCTCGAATTGGAAGAGACCCTTCGACCAGGCTCAGGGCAAGCCCTGCGCGGTGAACGCAAAGGTTCATTGCTCGGCACACTCGATTACACGGTTACGCCCATGGGCAAAAGACTCATCCATCAATGGGTCAGCCAGCCTCTATTACACGTTGAAAAAATTCAAACCAGGCAGAATGGCGTGGAGTATTTTGTCCAGCATGGCATGATCCGTGCTGAAGTCCGTGAGACCTTGAAACCCCTGGCAGACCTGGAACGCCTGGTCAACCGTGTGATCGCAGGCCAGGCGCAGCCGCGTGATTTGGTGGCAATGCGGGCGACGCTGCAACAATTGCCAATTGTCAAAGAAGTCGTCAGCCGTCAATACCCTACGGGCACGATGTCGTCCACGCTCACTGGTCAATGGTCTGTGTGCGAGGAGCAATTATCGCTATTACAAAATGCCATAGATGACGACCCGCCTGCCACATTGCAAAACACCGGCATCATCCGCGCAGGCTATTCGCAGGAACTGGATTCGGTCATCGAGGCATCCAAACATGCGCGGGATTGGATCGCAAACCTTGAGGCTGTTGAAAGAGGAAAAACAGGCATCAAGACCCTCAAAGTGGGCTACAACAAAGTCTTCGGTTATTACATCGAAATTTCGCGCGGCGCAGCAGACAAAGCGCCTGAGTCCTACATCCGCAAACAGACCCTGGTCAATGCCGAGCGCTTCATCACACCAGAAATGAAGGAATACGAAACGCTGGTGCTGAATGCCGAAGAACGCATCCGCGAAATCGAGTTAAGATTATTCAAGGAAATCTGTGCCGAACTGGCAAAAGCCGCTCATAAGATTCTGTCGACTGCCAGGGCGCTCGCAGAGCTGGACGTACTGTCCGCTTTGGGTGAGGCGGCAGCTCTCGGAGGCTATACCAGGCCTGAGGTCCATGAAGGAAGCGAATTGGAGATCCACGAAGGGCGTCACCCCGTGGTGGAACAATTACTAAAGTCAGATCGATATATTCCCAATGACGTCATTTTCGAAAAAGGTGAGATTATCCGCATCATCACGGGCCCAAACATGTCCGGTAAATCCACCTATTTGCGGCAGGCAGCGCTGATCGTGCTGATGGCACAGATGGGTTCGTTCGTGCCGGCCGCAAGCGCAAGGATCGGCCTCGTAGACCGCATCTTCACCCGCATCGGCGCGCAGGATGAAATTCACGCGGGGCAATCCACGTTCATGGTGGAGATGGTGGAAGCCGCGAATATTTTACATCACGCCAGCTCGCGCTCTTTATTGATCCTGGACGAGATCGGGCGCGGCACATCCACGTATGACGGGCTATCGATTGCCTGGGGCATCATCGAATACATTCACAATCATCCGCACCTGCGCGCGAAGACCTTGTTTGCCACGCATTATCACGAACTCACACAACTCGCAGATTTACTGCCCGGCATCCGTAATTACAACGTGGCCGTCAGTGAAGCGGATAATAAGGTCGTCTTCCTGCATAAGATCATCGCAGGCGGCGCAGACCGTTCCTACGGTATTCACGTGGCGCAATTGGCCGGTCTGCCAGGGCCGGTCGTGCAACGCGCCAACGAAATCCTGGCTGAGCTCGAAAAGACTTCGGGACGGGCCGTAAAAATCAATCCACATGCCGCACAACAAGCCGCATTATTTCCTGAAACCAGCCCCCTGTTGGATGAATTAAGGGAATTGGATGTGAACTCACTCTCGCCCATCGAGGCGTTGAACAAATTATTTGAATGGCAGAAGAATTTTACGAAATAAATATGGAAAAACAAAAATTAAACGCCGACGACGCAGGTTTGCTCATCCTGTTTACGGCCATCGTATTGGGAGCATGGTTTCGCATCATGCCGGCCTGGATGGCGGGTTTTCCGATCAACGATGGGGGCATGTTTTACACCATGATCCAGAACCTGCAAGCCAATCATTATATTCCTCCACTTTATACGACCTATAATAACTTAAACATTCCCTTTGTTTATCCTCCCTTGGGATTATATCTGGGCGCTGTCCTTAGCGACCTGTTCAACCTCGCCTCGTCGCTCCCTGTGATCCAATGGCTGCCGGGCATCATCAATGCATTTTGTATTCCCGCCTTTTATTTTCTCGCCAGGGAGATTTTGGGGGATAAATTACAAAGCGCAATTTCAACATTGGTGTTCTCTTTGATTCCGCACACGACCGCCTGGTTTTCCATGGGCGGCGGGTTGACGCGCGCCCTGGGCGCATTTTTTATGCTGCTCGCACTTACACATAGCTACCGCGTTTTCGCAAAAGGGAGCAAAAAAGATATTTGGGGAGCGATAATTTTCAGCAGTCTGGCGGCACTAAGCCACACGGAAGCGCCCGTGTATACTATTGCAATCGCAATTTAAGATTAATAAATATTGATTTTGTCACAGAAGAGCCTTATCTTGATTTGCTGGGAGTACTAAGCATTTTAGGGATGGCGACCCTGGTCGCTAAAAGAAAATTCTTCATCCCCGGCATGTTAATCGTCGTCTATTTATCCCAACCGCGCAGCGCCCACACCATCGCAAATATTCCACTGGCGATGGCGGCAGGCCTTTTCATTGCTGAAATCCTTATCCCCGCGATCACAATTATCCAGGAAAGCAGCAGGAAAATAAATTCAAGGATTCGCCCCAGTCTGGCGTTCTTCTTTATTGTATTAATTCCATATCTGCTAAGTAATTCTGTTTATTACGGATTCCAGCTTTCCGAAATGCATGTTTCAATAGCCGGGCGGGACGCCATGCAATGGGTTGCCAATAACACACCTAAAGAAAGTAAATTCCTCGTAATCACGGGCGAGCCAAGCGGGTTTTGCGACTCCATCAGCGAATGGTTCCCGGCGCTGACAAACAGACAAAGCCTCGCAACTTTGCAGGGGAATGAATGGTTGCAAGGGCAAAATTTTGGCGAATACGCCGGCTATATACAAAATTTACAGGCCTGCAGCAAAAAAGGTCTGGATTGCCTGATTCAGGAAGCGGATCACTTCGGCTCAAATTTTGACTATCTCTACTTATCGCTCAACTCACCCACAACAAACTGCACTCTGACAGACGCCTCGGACTTAAACCGTGGGCTGATTCTGGAGCTCGAAAATTCGGTTCAATTCCAGGCGGTTTTCCGCTCGGACGATGTGTTGATTTTCAGCAAAAGATAATCACTCCCTTACGCATCCACTTTTCCGCCTGCCGCAACAAGCTTACTTACTCCTGCAAAAAACAAAAGGAGGACGACGATCCAATAGCGGTAGGCAATATTATTTCCAATGAACAAGCTGCAAAAGATCAGTCCATTCATAAGTCCTTGTACCCAAACCAGTGTGGGTTTTTTTGACAATTCAGCATTGACAAGGAATAAAGCCAAGACCAGGGATGGGTAATCATAAAACAATGCATAAGGAACCAGGGCAAAATTAACCAGTATCGCCACAGCCATTAATTGAGTAATGGAGCGCGCTTTATAAATTGCCTGAACTGCAACCAGCAGCCCTGCCAAAGCTGCGATCGCGTAGATCGCATAAGCCGTATTTCCAATAATGCCATAAGCCGACAGCCAGTCCAACAGGGTGCTGGTATACCGCAATATCTGAACCGTACCTGACACGCTCAAGGTGTAGGATAACCCGGTAACTTTGTCGGGTTGTAAAAATTCAAGATACCAGCCCGGTGAAACCAGCAGGGAAAGGACTACCATTAGCATAAGCGACCCGGTCATGCTGATCACCGGCTTCCATTTGCCGCGCAGGATCAACCAAATAGCCAGCGCCATGACCGGAAAAACCGTAATATTGGGCTTGAATAACAAGAGCGCCATCCAAATTCCCATATAAAACAATTTTTCATGCTCGTGAAGAAGAAGGAGGGTCGTCAATATAAGGAATATCAGGATGCCAACCTGCTCCGAGCCCCAGGTCCCCCACGCAAATACAAAAGTGACCAAAAGATACATTCCCCATCGCCGCCAGCCGATCAGCGGCCATGCGATCAATTTGGAAAGATTGAACAATCCTAAAAACCAGGCTGCGAAGTTGAGTGCCGCCCACAGAATCCGAGCAGCCTCAAACGGTAATAAAGCCAGAGGAGAGATCGCCCAAGTAAACCAGGGGGCATAATAATATGGATTATTCGTTTTGCCGGTTGTTGAAACGATCTCCTTTACAAGCTGACCATAGTCATACGGATTACCACCTTGCAGAAAAACCCGCCCAGCCGCATAATACACGCCAAAATCCACGCCGCCAAAGGAATAGGCAAGTATGGCAAGCGCCAAACTAAGCACGATCAGGAAGGAGAGGGCAATAAAATCGGTTTTTGAGATAACTTTAGAACTTGAATTCATGACATAGTTCTTTGAATGGAAAGTTGAAATAAAATATTAGTGCTCTATTTATTATGGCTTCCACTCGATATATTGGTTTTAAGAGGTAATACATATTTGCCGACTACACATCGCGAATTTCATTTCTCTTCCGTGTCATACCAACCATCAGTGTAATAATAAGTGTCCATACAAAAACTTCTGTTTCCATAAACAGACTAAAGGTTAAGTTTGCAAAAAAAGTATAGATCATGAATATAAAAGGAAAAAAGCCTTCTAACGTAAGTTCTTGTCGAAAATAACGCACAGAATTGATCCATGTCTTTATATAGATCAGTAAAAATAAAGCAAGCCCTATTACCCCTAAATTTAACAATATATCCAGAAAGCCGTTATCTCCGATGAGGACGGGGTAAGTCCAACCGACTTGATCACGCATCTGAAAACGAAAATTTTCATCGGCCCAAATCGTCCCAAAGCCATGTCCACCCCACGATCTTTGAGGGAAAACGTCACGCAAAAGAATCGTCCACATGGGAACACGTCCGGTAAAAGTCGGGGTTCGATTAAATAAGCCCAAAATAAATTCGATGTTTAATGATGCGCCTGCCGCTCCAGCCAGAAAGACGATCAATACCGCATAATAATGGACGGGGTGCATAAGATGTCTTAGTTTTAACCATAAAACTACCAGTCCAAAGGAAAAATGAATTAAAAGGACAAGAATGTATCCCGAAGCTGATTTTGCAAAAAAGACCATGACCATCGAGAGAACGTACAACAAAAATGCACCGATTCTCTCAAGGTATGTATTGAGAACATTCATCGAAAAGAGCCCGATAAGAAAAACAAGGTTAAAGATCGGCATAATATTCCCCAACTGGTTCTTATGCCAAAAAATACCGCGCCACGCCCCGTAATAAGGATGGTTAAGAGCGGTCCCTAAAGACGGGCTTGCAAATATAAGTGTGTAACTTGCCGTCAATATAATCAGGCCCAGCAAAACAAGCACATGCAGGAATTTATCTATTGAATACCGAACTCCAAAATATACAGCTGCAGTCGTGGCAAAAGTGAATGCCAAACTTCGATGTAGGGTAACCGTCCACGTATTTGACCAAAAGGTGGAGGTGATTGAAAAAATAATAAAACCAATCAAAAGAGGCTGCTGACGCCAGGCCCGCAAATATGTATCAAACAGATTGCGTCTTTTCAATAAATAGAACATCAAAGCCAAAACCATCAGCCAAAGGAATATCTCGCGCCAGGCCGGACCAACAATTACATCAGCAGACGGATACAAGCTCCAAAATATGGTTGAGCGGATATTGGAAAGAAGAAAAACGAAGAGCAAAAATATTGCATCAACAACAACTACAACAGGACGGGCTTTCATAAAATCCTCTTTAATATGAACCTGTACCGATCAAGACCACCCAAATCGTTTTGATTAATATCTGTATATCAAAGAAAATTGAGTAATTTTGTATATAATACAAATCATCTTCTGTGTGCAAGTGCATCGGTTTATCACTGCGGCCGTTTATCTGCCACCAACCTGTGATACCCGGTGGAATGGCAAAGCGCTTGCGCTGCCAGGGTTGGTAATTTTCAACCATATAGGGCATTTCCGGACGCGGGCCAACCAAACTCATATCACCACGGATAACATTGACAAACTGAGGTAATTCATCCAGGCTGTAACGACGCAGGAAACGTCCAATCCTTGTGATGCGCGGATCTTTCTTTGATTTATGAATGATATTGCCATCCACGTCTTGCTTCTCCACCTGACTTTGTAACTCTTCTGCATTCTTGAGCATGGTCCTAAATTTGAGCATTTCAAACAGCCGTCCATTTTCGCCAACGCGTTTCTGGCGGAATAAAACTGGAGAGCCATCTTCGAGAAAAACCATCAGGGACGACAATGCCATGAGCGGCAGGGCAAGCAGCAAGGCGATGGAACCGAAGAATACGTCAAAGGCGCGCTTTATCATGCGCTGGTAATCATCAATGGCAGAGGCTCGTAAATCCAGCATGGGAATCCCGGCAAAATCTTCTATGGTTGTGTGGTAAAGAGCGAGATCAAAAAAACCGAGCGCAACCCAAATCTGAACAGGCATTTCCTCCATCTTTTGGACAATCTCACCCATCTGGTGATATGCAGAATGAGGTAACGCGATCACTACATCGGTTATCTCAAATTGTTTCAGCACATCTTGAATTTCATGAGCATCACCTAAAAGCAACGGGGCGTCCGCCAGTGAATCTGAAATGTCATCCACAAACCCCACGAAGGAGAGATTGGGTAGTTGAGATTCCAATAATTGAGTCTTGACTTTTTGCCCAAGAGCGCCCGCGCCAACCACAAGCACGTGACGCGCGCGGGCCGGGGAGCTTTTTTGTGTACGAAAATATACTCTTGCCAGAATGCGCCAAACCAAACAGATTAGATACGCAAACAGTATAAAGACCAAATACAGGGCTCGCGAAACATCACGATAGGAAAAATATAATATTCCCGCCGCCGAAACGGATGCGATCAGCATGGCAAGTGAAAGCATAGCAAACTCATCCATCGCCCGCAGATATTTTCGTCCGTCATAGATGGAAAGAGCTGAATAAATAATCACCCAAATTAATGGAAACAAGACATATAAAACGGCAGGAATAATAACCTTTGATGGGACCAGCTCGAACCAGTCGATTTTATTTAACTCAGGACGGAAGAACGCTGCCATCCACAAACTCAATATCACAGCCAGGCCGTCGAGCGCCATTGAAAATAAAGCGAAGTTTACTGAAAATCGTCTGAGCATTGTTATTTTTTACCGTAGAAATCCAAGTAAATCTGCAATTGCAAGGATAACAAAACGAGGGTTGTGGAAAAGATAACGCCTCCACAAACGACGCGGCTCATTTGCAAAACGAAATGTCCACTCCATGCCAATCTTTTGCATCCAGGGAGACGCCTGCTGTTTATAGCCTGCATGAAAATCGAAAGCCGCGCCCACGCCTAGCATAACAGCGTTGACCTTTCCTCGATGTTCAGCCATCCATTTTTCCTGTCTTGGGCAACCCAAGCCGACAAATAATATCCGCGCAGAAGAGGTATTTATGCACTCAATAATTTCCATGTCCTCTTCCTGACTCATTTCTTGAAAAGTAGGACTGAACGAATAGGCCACTTTTAGATTTGGAAATCGGGCTTGCATTCTTGCGAGCAAAGATTGCAAGACTGCGGGCGAACTCCCATAAAAGCCCACTGCTATATTTTCGCGCGCAGCAGCTTCCAAGACATGGATCATTAAAGTTGGACCGTATACGCGCTGTTGGTTTGGATGTCCCTTCAATCTCAATATCCAGACAAGCGGCATGCCATCAGGTGTGACAAGGTCAGCAGAGTTAACGATTTGGCTATACTGTGGTGAATCGTAGGCTTCCATTAGCATGTGAACATTGGCGGCACAGACGATACGGCTCTTAACATCCCGTGCCCATAGCAAAATCTGCCGAGTTGCATCAAGATAGCTTGTAAGGGTAAGATTGGTAACTAGAATAGTATTTGCCATATCATTATGGGTTGCCGAGAACTAAATTTTGCAGTTGCGTCCAAAAAACAAGGTTTTTTTCGATTGTATATTTAGCCTCATATTCATTCCTAGATCGCCATCGCATTTTCTTTCGTAATTCAACATCTGAAATTAAATATTTTACCTGCTTAACAAGATCCAACGGGTCACCCACACGAAAAAATTGCCCGGTTTTACCAGGATCTATCATTTCTCTGGCTGCGCCAATCTCACTCGCCAAAACAGGTGTACCGACCGCAAAAGCTTCAAGAATAATGCGCGGCATACCTTCATAGCACAAGGACGGAAAAATCAAAAACATGGCATTTTTCATCAAGTCAACAATTTCACCTTGAGACTGCCTGCCAAGATATTCAACAGCTACGTTCGAACAAATTGCATCCTCAACTATTTTTTGTAATGGACCATCACCTACGATCTTTAATTTGACCGAATCTCCCAATATTTTCCAGGCTTCAAGCAAACTATGAATACCCTTCTCTTCAGATAATCGCCCTACAAATAAAACATAATTACCAGTGCCATGCCCTACGCCAGGATCAGGGTAAATAAAGTTTGGCTTTATAAATATTCTTTCTTTAGGAAGCCCTGCCTGTACATTCATTTTTTTTGCAAACTCAGTTAATACAACAAATATATCCACCTTACGGTGCCAGGTCTTCAATATTCTATGCACGATGAGCATCAAAGCCACAACCAGACTTGCCATACGGCTATTGCGATAACAGGCATGGTATACCCCCGGCCAGGGTATCAAACGACCAAGACAAACCTCACACGGCCTACTGTCTCGCAAAGCCATTCCATTCAAGCAAAATTGACGATAATTACGTAGAAATTGAATAACAGGCACTTTTTCAGATTTTGCCGCATAATGAATTGACGGAGACAGAAGCGGGAAAAAATTTTGGACAACAACAAGATCATAGCGATTCTCAACAAACAATTTTTTTACCTTAATGTAAGAATCTTGCGACCATATTGTATCCAGGGAAATTTTAAGAAGAGATTTTTTGGCAATGCTTATATTATCCACCAAGTATTCGTCAACTTGATGCCCTTGTTCTTTTAATAAAGACATTTCAATTATGTGGCTTTGATCTTCCCCTCCTGATACAAGGTATCTATTATGAAGTGCTAAAATCTTCATCGCATCCTCTTTTTAAACTTGGAATGTTTTTTCCCAGAAGATTTACACCTTTATTTACGACGTCTGCGCGTTAAATAATTAACAAATGGTTTAACGTAGTAATTAATTTTCGAAGCAAGCTTTGTAGCAGCAGGAATTGAGTAACTACTTGTCGCTTGCGGAGAATTACTTGACGTGAAAAAAGCCTGAACATCTTCCTTTTGATCATTAAGAATTGCCCGCCACAAAAGCGCGTGCTTTCGTGCATATTCCCCCCAAGTTAACAAATGAACCGCCTGTATCCTTTTTATTCGCTCAGATTCAATTTTATTAAATATCTGAAGCAGGTCAGATGATTCCCAAAAAGGGTATGTTATGCCGTTGGGTATATCAACATGAAATCCTTGTGGCGTGACAATTGTCGGCACACCAGCAGCCAAAGCATCCAATAATCCCATTGAGCCTTCATCCAATCCCATATAAAGATAATAATCGAATTGCGGAACCGTCTCCAAAATCTTTTGATAATCTGCGGCATAGTCATCAGAACCCGCATAAAGCAAAACCTTTGCGCCAGATTGTTCAAGAATCGGGACAATATTTTCCCAACCTTTTCCAATAATTTTAAACTCAAAATGGTCGAGTCGTTTTTTTTGAGCAAGCGCGATCAATACATCTTCCCTTTTACATTTATCGGGATAAATATTAGTTGTCAAGCCAATGGCAATTCTGCGAGGCTGAATCTCCAGATCACTCCCCGGCGTTATATAACACAAACGATCCCGTGGAATTCCCGCCGATACGAGGTTGTTCAATGTGTCAGAAGACATACAAACTCCAACATCGGCTGTCTTCAAAGCAGTTTTAACCATTTCCATGCGCCAAAAGCTATCTACATGAGTAATAAAAAAAGTACCCTTGGTTCGTTTTTCACCCTTACATACATGGTAAATACCCCAGTGATTAATATCAACATCATCCGATGGGTCATTGCCAATTTCTGCATTGACCCCCCATTGACCGAGGTTTTCCAATAAACGATTTGCAAATTTTTCCAATATCCAGCCACGACTCTCAAGCGGCAGAACAATTCGTATGCGGATAATAGAGTTTTCATTTTTCATTGTAAATAATCCAATTCGCTTCGCTTGATATTTCAATCTAGGAGGTATTTTTTCGCTCTTGCCGAATAAACATCCAGACATTCTCTTAACGGCCTATGAAGTAAATTTACAAAGATATTCATAGAAAGTAGCTTTTCTTCAAAAAAAGATTATTTCGAATATAAGCGTTTATTTAGCACTTTAGTAGTTGCCATCATGCCTCCTGCATTTGGCGGTATGCCGCAAGATAATTTGCTAATTTATTCTACACTTGCTACTCGGCCAAAGAGATACCCAGAGAACCTATTATTTTTCTTTGAATGAATAACAATTCCGGTATCTTAAACAGGAAAACAACGATTAAATAATATACTATTATTTGTAAAATTATCGCAAGAACAAGAATAAACAAGTCGCCTATATGGTTTCCCACAGTATACACGCCAAACGAAGTCACACCTGAAACAATAGCGGCAATCACTATTTGAATAGTCACAATCACAATCTTGCCAAGATGTACGCCGCCAACAAGATAATTCATAAATACAAATGAGAAAATTACACTCAGACCGGAAGTGATCGTCGTCGCCAATGCCAGTCCACCCAAAGACCACTTTGCAGAAAATAAATATCCTAAATATAAATACACAAACAAAACAAGGGTTTCCTGAATAGCCGCCCAGGAAGTTTGTCTTGAGAAATAAAATCCCTTTGCAACAATATTTCCCAGGCTATAAAATACTAACGCCCCTGAAAGAATAAACAAGGAGCCAGCAACACTTGCTGAATCTTGCTGATTAAAAGCGCCCCGCTCAAAAACAACCCTAACAAACGGAAGTCCCAGAAAATAAAAAAAAACAACAAGGGGAACCGTGGCAGCCAAAATAACAATCACTCCAGTCGAAAAGTATCTCCTTAATGATATTAAATCTTTTTGCGCCCACGAATTCGACATAAGTGGAAACAAGATTGTAGCAACTCCTCCGGAAAGAACATTGGCTAATACTGTTGTTATTTGCATACTGTACCCCAGTGAAGAAATGCTTCCAGTGGGAAGCATTGATGCGTATCTTCTTTGAATGATTGCTGTAGATTGATAAATAATACCGGCAAAAATCAAGGGAGTTGCAGTGACAAGGAACTTATACAGATGATGATTATGAAAACTAAAAGAAAGGGAACGTGGAAAATTCCTTGCAACGGGAATCAAAAAAAGAAAGCCCACCAGTGACCCCGCAAAGAAACCTACCGCTAAACTATATATCCCAATGGAATGATTCAATGCCAAAACGCCAATCAGCGCTACCAGTGAGTTAATAACAGTTGCAAGAGACGGCGTCAGAAATTTGTAGCTGGAATAATATAGGCTGCCCAGTAATCCCGAAAGGACATTTAATACAATTGACGGAAGAATGATCAGATATAATGAAACCGCCATACTTAAAGTTTTTGCAGAAATGGATGGAGCAACCAGGTTGATTATATGGGTGGAAAATATACCGCAGATAATTGCAACAAATAATAGCCCTGTAAAAAAAATTAAAAAGACATCCCTGGCGAATTTCCAGGATTTTTCATTGGATTCATTTCGCAGCCCGATCAACGCAGGCAAATAAACAGAAGGAAGCGCCGTGACAAAAATCGAAACAATATAAGATGGGATCGTCAAAGCGATTAAATAAGCATCACGATCCAGACTGTTCCCATAATAGTTTGCCACAATAACCTGGGTAAGAAAAGCAAGTCCATAATTAAGCAAGGAAAAAAAAGACACCAAAAACGTAGGCTTAACAACATCTACTTGTCGTTGCTCCACAGTCATAATTGCTTAATTCCTGGCAATTCCCAACACATTCCAACTCTCTTCAGAAGCGGGCGTTTCCCAATTTGGAAACGCCGTCAAACCTTTTAATTCCAACCCAGCCTGATGTAAAAAGAAAGCAAGCTCCTGAGGGAAGAAATAACGCATCCGGTGGTTTTCCTCTGTTTCGCTGATTACCTGATTTTGGTCTATGCACCAAAGGTGATAATTGACTTCCGCTGTATGATGAAAGGTATCCAGGGAACCAGAAGCCGCACGAATTAATCTGCCGTCCCCCAGTTTTATAACTTTTATGCGATCACCGGGCTTAATCGCCAACACCGCAGGACCATACCACACATCGAAAACAAACAGACCACCTGACCGTAAATACCGTTTAACTACAGACAGGGCTTCCAAAACATGGTCGTTCTGCAGTTGATATCCTAAGACAGCGAACATCATCAAAACGACATCGAATTTCGTGTCTATTTCAAAGTCGCGCAGATTGCTTTCATAAAACAGCGGCTCATTAACTTGGCTGTTCGCATCAATAACTATTTCTTGGGCTTTCGTTCGAGCGTGAGCCAGCATTTCTGGCGAAAAATCCACTCCAGTCACCTGATAGCCACGCTGCGCCAAAGGGATTGCATGATTACCTGTCCCGCAACCCAAATCTAATATTGTTTCAACCTCATCATCAAAATTCCTCCTAAAAATCTCTTCAAGCACATCACATTCTGCTTCATAATTTTTTTCACCATACAGTAAATCATATTGATCTGAATAATTTGCATCAAAAATTTTTGCGGTCATTTCAATACCTCAATGATTGCATCCGAGACCATCTGAAGTTGTTCCATTGTCAATGTAGAGCCCGAAGGTAAATACAAACCATGTTTAGCAATCCTCTCAGCCTCAGGGTAACGCTCTCCAAGAAACAATCCTCGGTTATGGAATACTGGCTGTTCGTGCATTCCCAGGAAAAATGGACGTGTTTCAACACCTTTTGATTTTAAAAGCTGGGCAAATTCCAGTGCATTCATACCAGTCGATTCGTCAAGTACAACACCATACATCCAGTACACATTTTTCGCCCACGGCTTTTCTGATGGTAATTGAAGTTGGTTCAAATTCTGAAGCCGTTCCGTATAACTTTGAGCCATCCAGCGCTTATGAGTCAAACGAGACTCAATGTCTTCAACCTGTGCTAAACCTATTGCCGCTTGAATGTTAGTCATTCGGTAGTTGTGGCCCAACTCCGTATGATAAAAACGTCTCTCTGGCTTAAAACAAAGATTTCGTTGACCGCGTAACTTTTCTACAATTTTGGCATCACGTGCCAATACCATACCGCCTTCGCCTGTTGTAACAATCTTATTAGCATAGAAGCTAAAACAAGCAACATCGCCCAGACTTCCGCATTTCGCGCCTTTATATTCTGCGCCATGCGCCTCGGCTGCATCCTCAATAATAACCAAGCCATGTTTTTCTGCCAACGCGCGGATTGGATCCATATCAACGGGATGCCCGTAGATATGGACAGGCATGATAGCTCTTGTTTTCGTTGTAATTTTTTGCCCAACTTGTGATACATCCATGCACCATGTTTCAGGATCACTGTCAACTAAAACAGGCACACCCCCATATTCAACTACTGCCAATGCGCAAGAAATTATTGTGAATGAAGGCATAATCACTTCATCCCCTAGCTGCAAGTCAAGAACAGCAACAGCAGCTTCAAGCGCAACGGTTCCATTACTCATGGCGACACCATAAGGCATCCCGCAATAATCAGCCCAGCGCTGCTCAAAAGCCTCGATGTATTTTCCTGCCGAGGAAATCCAGCCGGTATTAAGACAATCCAATACATAAGCCGTTTCTTTATCACTTAATTTCGGTTCGTTAACGGGTATCATTCAAAGCGCTCTTTCTCAACAAGGCCGGTGTATGGGCCTTGCTTAATTTCAAACAAAATTGTGTCTTCCAGTATTGTAAAACCATGCCCGCCATTGACCAGCATTAACACATCACCGGCTTCGACAATCGCCTCTCCCTTGATTTCATGAGCCTCATTAAAGAATTGAGCAATCATTTTGCCCTGTCTTACCAAAAGCGTTTCAGGGGTTCCAATTAATTTGCGCTCAATAGGATTATGCGTATGGTTAGCTATTTTTCCACCCGTTTGGTAAACAACAAAACCGGCCTGTTGTAAAAATTCATTCGGGGTGATAAAGGTGGTTTTTTCAGGCACGACAAATCGACGAATAATTAAAGAAAGAATTCGCTCGCCGTCATAAATCCATTCAATACCATCCATTCGAGCCTCCACTTATTATGAAAGATAACCAAGTAATAAATTATAATCCGTTTACCCCCCAAAAAGATTGACAACACATTGCTTAATTACCAAATAAAAAGGGAGCGGAATCCAAATAAAGGACATCGCTCCCTTTTCATATTTACAAATTCATCTACTTCTTCTTGCTCTTCTTCGGGACTTCTATTTCCCCAGCCATCGAAGGCGCCGGAGCCTTCGAGCGCACAACTGCCCAGGCGAGCACGCCGAGCAAGGCAAGACCTTGACACAAACCACATACAAAGTGGTTCCGGCTGTGCCTTGATATTGCACCATGCTCGAGGCAATGATCACAGCCACAAAACTGCTTCGTAGTTCATGCAAACGCCTGTAAATCCACACTGTCATACAAATCCCTTTTCTTCCTGGCTTAAAGACCCTCCTGCATTATTTTTTTCACAGGAGGGTCTTCTTTTCATTTTAATTTTTGTTTTTACCGAGTCTGTTCACAAGCGGCCTTTTTTTACCCACTCGCCCGCTCTATCCTGGCGCCCAATAAACGTAATTTCTCATCCACTCGCTCATATCCTCTTTCAATTTGACCCACATTGCGAATGGCTGATTTCCCATCTGCTGCCAGTGCCGCCAGTAAAAGAGCCATGCCTGCGCGAATATCAGGGCTTTCGAGTTTTTCACTATATAGCTGTGTGGGCCCCTGGATCAAACAGCGGTAAGGATCACATAAGATGATCCTGGCGCCCATGCCAACCAGCTTGTCTGTAAAATACATTCTGCCCGAGAACATCCAATCATGGAATAGCACAGAACCGGAAGCCTGAGTTGCAACGATTATAGCGATACTGGTCAGGTCGGTTGGAAAAGCAGGCCAGACGTTGGTCTTGATCTCGGGGACTGCCCCATCCAGGTCGGAAATGATCTTGAGGGACTGCTGCGCCGGGACGAGCAGGTCGTTCCCATCCACCTGCCAGTGGACTCCCAGACGATGGAAGACCTGTCGGATCATTTCAAGATGCTGAACACCAGCATTGTGAATGCGAATTTCCCCGTGAGTTACAACTGCCGCTCCAATGTAACTGACCACTTCCAAAAGATCGGGTCCAATTGTAAATTCGCCGCCATGCAAACGCGGAACACCCTTTATGTGCAAAGTGTTCGAACCAATGCCGTCTATCTGCGCTCCCAGCAAATTTAAAAAATTACACAATTCCTGTACATGCGGCTCAGACGCCGCATTGCGGATTTGAGTATTTCCTTTGGCGAGGACAGCCGCCATTACAGCGTTTTCCGTGGCAGTCACACTGGCTTCATCCAGCAGGATGTCGGCGCCGTGGAGTTCAGCCGCCTCGATATCAAAGATGCGGTCATAATTGACCTTTGCGCCGAGCGCATGCAAAGCCAGGATATGCGTATCCAAACGGCGGCGCCCGATCACATCTCCACCCGGAGGAGGCAGGCGCACTGCACCAGCGCGAGCTAGAATCGGGCCTGCAATCAGGATCGAAGCCCGGATGCGGCGGCACAGATCCGGGTCGAGATTTGAAGCGGTCAGTTCAGGCGTGGTGATCCGCCACGTATTCGCATCCAATTCATCCACTTGAGCGCCGATACTTTCGATCAACTTCCGCATGTCCAATACATCGCGGATCTGGGGAATGTTGTGAAGCACCACCGCTTCATCGGTTAATAAACATGCGGCCAGCAAAGGCAGTGCGGCATTCTTATTTCCCGAAGGGGTAATTTCACCTCGCAGGGGAACTCCGCCTTCAATGACAAACTCTTCCATTTTATAATCTCCTTGATAACAATCGGGATTGTCAGGCGTTTGTTGGAAATCCGCCGAAACATTACAGTTCACTTACATCAAATACCGATTACGCATCGCACTGTATTTAGAATTATAATGATTCCAAATGTCTGCTACTTTGCTGATTTTACCCATATTCCTCGGATGGCTGGCAGGAATAATCATAAACTATCTGGCGGATGTCCTTCCCATCGCAAGACATCTCAGCCGGCCGACCTGTCCGCAATGCGGCGCGGCCTTCACCTGGAAGGACTATCTCCTTTTTCAAGCATGCCCTAACGGACACAAACGCAAACCACGGATTTGGATCGTGCAAATCGTACTTCTGGCGATCAGCATTTATACATGGCTCCAGCCTTCATTAAAAATCGGGTACGGACTCGGGCTGCTGCTGATCGCCTACTTCGGCCTTGTCTTTGTGATTGACATGGAACACCGCCTGATCCTTCAACCTACCAGTATCTTCGGCGCTTTGCTCGGACTGGTGGTTGGTTTTATTTCCAACGGGCCTGTCCTCACCCTTCTAGGTGGACTGGGCGGTTTCCTGATCATGCTTGCATTGTACTATTTCGGCGTACTTTTTTCACGCTTGCGGGCCAATCGCCTGCGCGCACGGGGACAGGATGCAGATGACGAAGAGGCGCTTGGCGCCGGGGATGTCATCCTGGCCGCCGTCCTGGGCCTTATTCTCGGCTGGCCGTTGATTTGGTTCAGCCTGCTTTTAGGCATTATGCTGGGCGGTGTTTTTGGTTTGCTCCTGCTGGTTTTTTTACTGTCCGCTCGAAAATACAGGGAAAATGTATTCATGGTTTTTATGCCTTATGGCCCGTCTTTTATCCTGAGCGCCTTTCTCATTATATTCCTGCCAAACTGGATTATTAACATCCTGCCAAAGTAGGATTTGTAATTCCATCCTTATAGTATAGAAGTATCAACCAGGAAGATCGTATGAACAGTTCACGAGCCGATAAAAAACAAAAATCCAACGCCCAGGCTATGGTGGAGTTTGCCCTGGCGCTGCCAATTCTGTTGACCTTGCTTTACGGCATGTTGGAAACCGGGCGATTATTATTTATCTTTGCCTCCACCGTCACGGCGGCCCGCCAGGCAGTCCGTTATGGTTCAGCCACAGGCGACAGCCCAAATGGAATGCCTTATTATATGGACTGCGACGGCATCGAAGCCGCGGCGCGCCAGGTGGGATTCATCAACGCCTTCGAGAGCGTCACGATTTCCTACGATGGCGGTCTGGACAGTAATAACGGAAACCCTCTTCCATTGAATCCCGCCGATCCGGCCTGTGGAAGTTATACCGATGCAAATGTCCAAAATGGCGACCGCATCATTGTGGAAGTTACCGCGCAGTGGGTGCCGATTGTCTCAATTGTGCCGCTCGAGCCTTTCACGATTACGTCTCAAAGTGAACGCACCATTCTGGTATCCATACCCATTTCTGTCACCGCCGTGCCCCAGGGTTGGCAACCCAGTGATTATGGCATTCTTACTCTTTCAATGTCGGTTTCACCCACCACCTATTCCACAGTTGGGGAAACCATAAATTATACCTACAGCCTGTCCAATGCAGGCACAAGTGGTCTTTCCGAGCCATTTACAGTTAATGACAGCATCGCTGCGACTAATTGTTCAGGGGCGCCCGCCGCACTTGAGCCTGGCGGATCATTCAACTGTACAGGCGTATATCAGATTACACAAGCGGATCTTGATGCCGGTTCGGTGACAAATACAGCAACAGCATTTGCGAATGGAACTCCTTCCATTCCCGCGACAAAGACCATTACAGCAATTCAATCGCCCGCCCTAACCTTGAGCAAAAGCGCATCCCCAACCGTCGCATTTGCCGCCGGCACGCATATCACTTACACGTATACGCTTAGTAATACGGGTAACGTCACCCTGACATCACCCTATACTGTTGCGGACAATAAAATTGCCGTCGTAAATTGCTCAGGAGCCGCCAGCCCGCTGGCGCCCGGCGCAGCCACAACCTGTACTGCGTCTTATTCAATCACAGACACTGATATCAACAACGGCTCTGTGGTAAATCAAGCAGTGGCAAGCGCCAAATTCAAAACTACTACGGTTGCTTCCAACAGCGCATCGGCGACTGTTAACACCTCCCCGCTGACACTCATCATCAGCGTATCGCCTCCTGCCGCGACTCTTGCAAATCAGGTCATCACTTATACCTATGCGATCTCCAACAATAGTGGCACGACCATCAACTCGCTGAGTGTGACAGATGACAAGATAACAGTTAGCTGCGACAATACAACCATAGCGGCTGGAGGATCAACAAACTGTACGGGTACATATACGGTCACCCAGGCGGCTTTAGACACCGGCGGCCCGATCACCAATTCCGCAACAGCTTCAGGGAACATTGGCTCACCGGTTTCTTCCAATACCGCCACAGCCAGTCTGGTCATTACACAAACACCGGCTCTGTCGGCGACGGTCGTTGGCTCGCCTTCACATCCGACTTCCCCAGCCCCCACCCTGCCGGCCGGGACAGACATTACTTATACCTATACACTGACAAACACTGGCAACGTGACGCTCACATCTCCATTTACAGTGACTGATAATAAGACTCCAATCACTTGTGCTGACCCAGCCAGTATGGCTCCCGCGGCGACAAAAACCTGCACGGGAACATATGACATTGTGCCTGACGACGAAACTGCCGGATCTGTAATCAATACGGGAACAGGCGCAGCCAAATTTGGCGCCCAAACGATCACATCCAGCCCAGCCAGTTTCACAGTCATCACATATTCCGGCGCACGCTTCAACCTAACAGTGACACAAAATAAAACAACGGTAACGCCAGCTGACCTAACCATTACATACACATATACACTGACCAACACCGGCGGCATAACACTTTCAAAGCCATATACGATCTCGTCCAGCTTGCAATCTACCCTGCTTATTGCCGGCACAGGCGGCACAAACACGACGACCGCGATCAGCCCGGACTGTACCTCTGCAGCCGCCACTATTGCCCCTGGGATTTCAACCAATTGCACATATACCTATACCCATCCATCCGGCACTGGTTCTTCAACCCTTGTACACAGCACCTCTGCGGCAAGTATAGGCGCAGTGCCGGTCACAAGCCTGCCAGCCGCGCTGACAGCGACTGCATACAACTGCACTGTATCCAATTTTACAGTCGGTACTTTAGCAGCAGGTTCCGGCTCCAATAAAGATAAAGTTACGTGGGTAATCACCAATAAAGTTGGACTGACGCTTTCGATAAGTTCGGTAACCATCAACTGGGCGAACTCAGGTTCAGGTTCAAGCAAATTTAAATTAGATGGGGTAACTCTAAATAATTCATCAAGCCTAACTACAGGACTACCCCCTTCAGATACCAGCAGTCCTTACATTTCAGGAAGCGGAACGCTGACAGGTTTAACTTCTGCGCCAAGCGTGACAACCATAACCTTTAATTTCTCTAAGGACAACCCTTCTGGACTGTCGGCAAGTATCACGATGGCTTCTCCATATGGAAATTGTTCGCGGTAGGAACCTTATGAAAACAAATACCTTCAGCATGATAAAAGAAGAACCTCGCGGACAGAGCCTGGTGGAACTTGCCATCAGCTTGATGATCATGCTGCTGCTGCTGCTCGGTGCAGTTGAATTCAGCCTGGCGCTATTCCAATACGTCACCTTGCGTGACGCGGCTCAGGAAGGCGCAATATACGGTTCCATCAACCCGACAGATGAAACTGGCATACAATACCGCGCCGTAGCGGCAGCCTCAGACGTCCTGCATCAATTAACAATCAATGATGTGGCTGTATCCAGAAATAATAATAAATCCTGTGAAGGGTTGACAAATGGCGTGCCAAACTCCATCACAGTAACCATCACCTTCGCCCATCCCATTACCTTCCCCTTGGTTGGCCCCATGATCGGTTCCAATACCATCAACCTGACCGCCAATGTCACCAACACCATCCTGCAGCCGACATGTCCCTAAGCAAGAAAATTGAGGTTGATATGAAAATTTATAAAAATTTATTAATTACCGAACGCGGGCAGGCGCTGGTCCTCATCACCTTCGCGATTGTCGGTTTGATCGCTTTGACCGCGCTTATCGTTGACGGCGGTAACGCCTACTCCAACCGCCGCCATGCACAGAACGCGGCCGATACAGCCGCTCTGGCTGCTGCACGGGCAAAAGTCCGCCAGGAACCTTGGAAAGACGCCGCTCTTGCCATCGCATCGCAAAATGACTTCACCGATCCATTCCCGGATGATCTGTCCAGCAATGCACTTGTCAATGTTGAGGTATATGGGTGTGAAGAAAATAAGCCGACATACGCAAATTGCGGTGAGACGGAGGGAAACGACGAATACCTGGAGGTGGTCATTACGTCGATTGTCGATACCTTCTTTGCCCCCATGATTGGCATTCAACAGGTCACCAACAGGGTCAAGGCGATTGCACATGCAAAACCAACCTTTGTAGACTCCGCACTGCTTAATAACGCCATGGTCTCATTGATGACAGGCTGTAAACCAGCCGGCTGGTCGCACGATCCATTTACCATTAGCGGCAGTTCCACCTCAATCGTGGGCGGCTCTGGCGTTTTTATAAATTCCAGCTGCGATAACGCCTTAAATCAAAACGGCAGCGCCACAATGGAGGCCGAATATGGCGTGTGCGTGGTGGGGACAAGCAATGTTGTCCCGGGCAGCGTGGACCCGCCTCCGGTCTCAAATTGCGGTACGCCCCTGGCCTACCCTCCCATCGTCCTGCCAAATCCATCCTGCGACACGAACGGCGACGGCATGATCGACCCGTCCGAAGAAGGAACGATCACACAAACCTCCTCCAATCCGATAATCTACACTGCCTCCCCCGGCTATTACGGCGGAGATTTTCCAAACACTTCTCCCTCCGGAGAGCTGATCATGCAAAAAGGCGTTTACTGTATCGATGATGATTTTCACCTCAACAGCCAATGGAACCTGACTACCGACGCCAATAATAACGGTGAATTTGACCCATACTCCGAAGGCGTCCTCATCATGGTCGAAAATGGAGGCATTACACTAAACGGTTCATCCACAATTGATCTGCATGCGCTCTCATCGGAAGACCCCAACATCCCGGAAGACCTGCAGAACCTTTTGTTCTTCATGCCCCTCGGAAACGACTCAACTTTGAACATGAACGGCGCATCCGGTTCTGAGTTTACCGGCTCGATCTGGGCGCCCTCCTCCCACTGCTCACTCGAAGGCAACAACACCTCTTATGATGTAAACAGCCAGCTCTTGTGCTTCAGCATTTCCCTCTCCGGCAGTGCAAACATCGACATCACCTACGATCAGAATGAAAATCACATTATCCAGGTGTCTCCCTCCGTGGAATTAACAAAATAAAATGAATTTCAGAAAAATCGAAAAAGGTCAGGCCCTTATCCTGATCGTATTCTCCATCATTGGCTTGATCGGCATCACCGCCCTGGCGGTGGATGGCGGCAACGCCTTTCTTGAAAAAAGACGCGCCCAAAACGCCGCCGATGCAAGCGCCCTGGGCGGCGCTCTGGCGCGTATCAAGGGCTACAGCTGGGTTCAGGAAATCTATACAATCGCGGAAGCCAGCGGCTTTGATAAAAATGCGGTGCAGGTGTTCAGTCCGCCCGCCACAGGCGAGTACGCCGGGGATGTGGAATATATTCAAGTCATTATCACCAATCGCGTGCGGACTTATTTTGGAAGCGCCATCGGGATTCGACAAGTCACTGTGACCGGCGAAGCCGTTTCCCGCACAAAAACGCCGGAAATCAAAGAGATATTGGACGGCAGCGCGCTTATCAGCCTGGCGCCCACCAGTGACTGCAATAATGAAAGATCTTTCTGGGTGCATGGCGAATCCACATTGGACATCAGCGGCGGCGGTATTTTTATAAACTCCAACAACCCGGATTGCGCTCTCATTCAAAACGGAAGCGGCAGCATCCGCATCGAGGGTGGTGAAATCTCAGTCGCGGGCGGCGCCAATATCCAAAAACCACGTCTGCTGACACCCTATCCCCCAAAGACAAACGGCATCCCCATTTCTTATCCGCCCCCATTCTTTATGCCCAAGTTTGGCTGCGGGGGCAAAATGGCCGAGGTCCTGGAAGATGGCATTACCATGAGTCCCGGATCGTATGACGAGGATATTTTCCCTCCAGAAGATGTACAATTCCTCGAACCAGGCGTGTACTGCATTAATGGCGATTTCTTAATCGGCGGCGGCTCGCTCGAAGGGGACAATGTCACCTTCAAAATGGAACACGGACGAATCAAATGGAGCGGCGATGCCTACATCAATCTGAGGGCGCCGAGCGGCGGCGATCTGGCCGGCCTGCTTATTTACGCGCCCATCGAAAATAAAAACAAAATGGTGATTACCAGCGACGACCACTCATCCTTGAAAGGCACCATCTTGATGCCGGGCGCCGTAATTCACCTCAACGGGGGCGATTCACAGGACGGTTATCACAGCCAGATCATTGGCTATCGAATTGAATCCAACGGGGCGAGTAATATTGTCATCAAATACAAGGATGAACAAAATTACGACACTTACAATATGCCCGAAATACAATTGACCCAATAAATTCTCATGTCCATCCTTGGCGGGTCTCAGGGTAAGAATTGCTCATCCTGTTCTTGCCGAACTGGCTTTTACACATTCCAATGACGTGGTACCGGAATGTGTAAGCAAGCCCATCTAATTCCCGCCTCAGGTTCGGACCTTGGGCCTGATTCTGTGCAATCAGGTATAATCCCGGCCTGGTCATTTTTTATATACAGGAGGTGAACCGAAGCATTCATCAGGGAAAGTCAGCGCATGATCCTTTGAAAAAAGGATGACGAGGATAAGGGTTCTTCATTGCAAAATGAAGTTAACTGTCTTCTCTCTCCCTCTCCTTTCAGGAGAGGGCCGGGATGAGATCAGGAAAATCGAAAGTTCAGCGGAAGCCCTTCGGGTGTGCCATCACCCGTTTATCTTTCCCTCCAAGGATAATCAGGCCCACAACGCCACGCGGGCAATCGCGCGGTTAAAAGGCTAAGATTGGCAAAATACAACCCTGTCATTGCGAAGGCTGGCGCTCGACCGGCACCCTATGCGTATCGAGACTCCGCCCGCAACGACATCTATCAAATCAACAAACCGGAGGAACCCTATCATGTGTGGAATCGTCGGATATGTCGGTGCGCGTGACGCGACACCGATCATACTCAATGGCTTAAAAAGGCTTGAATACCGCGGCTATGACTCGGCCGGAGTCGCCGTGATTAACGGGGATCAGATCGAAGTCCGAAGAGACGCGGGAAAGCTATCCCAATTAATTGACCTGGTCATTAAAAGTCCTGTGAAAGGCGCGCCCGGCATCGGTCATACTCGCTGGGCAACGCATGGCGCACCCTCGGCCAGGAATGCGCACCCGCATGTCAGCAATTCCGGCAAGGTCGTCGTCGTGCACAACGGCATCGTGGAGAATTTCCTGGAATTAAAAGAGGAACTAACCAGCGAAGGCGTAACCTTCAACTCGGAAACCGACACGGAGACCATCGTACATCTCGCCGAACGCCTCAAAGCGAGCGGGGTCAGCCTGACAGAAGCAGCGCGAAAAACCTTCAATCGGATCGAAGGCGCGAACGTGGTGGTATTGATGTCCACCGATGAACCCGACAAGATCATCACAGCTCGCATAGGGAACGCCGGCGGGGTTGTGATCGGCCTGGGCGAGAATGAAAATTTTATTGCGTCTGATATTCCCGCCATTCTCGAACACACGCGTAAGGTGATTTTCCTGGAGTCGCGCCAGATGGCCATTGTGACGCGGGACAGCGTGCGCGTGGAAACGCTGGATGGCAGGGAAGTCAAACCAGAAATCCATACCATCGCCTGGGACGCGGTCTCTGCCGAAAAAGGCGAGTACCGCCACTTCATGCAAAAAGAGATCCACGAGCAGGTGCGCGCCTTAACCGATACGCTGGCCGGACGCGTCGATTTTCAGAAAGGACGGATTCGCCTGCCTGAATTAAACCTGACCCCGCAAATTGCAAAACGGATACAACGCATCTACATCACCGCCTGCGGTACTGCGGCATACGCCGGCATGGTTGGAAAATACCTGATCGAAAAAATCGCGCGCGTGCCTGTTGAAGTAGTGATCGCCTCGGAATTTCGTTACAGCGACCCGATCGTCGACAAAAACACGGTGGTGCTCGCCATCTCCCAATCCGGTGAAACGGCAGATACGCTCGCCGCGATGGAGGAAGGCCGCCGCAAAGGCGCAATCATTTGGAGTATCGTAAACGCGATCGGCTCCCAAGCCATGCGGGTTGCGGATGGCTATATTTCCATGCAAACCGGGCCGGAGGTGGGCGTGGCTTCCACCAAGGCCTTTACCGCGCCTCTCGCGGATCAGTATATGCTGGCCATCCTGCTGGCCGAGATGCGCGGCGTTTTGGATGATAAAACACGCAGGGCGCTCGTCGCGGACCTGCGGCTTGTGCCCGACCTGGCAGGCCGAGTCCTAGACACGGATGCGGAAATTGAAAAAGTTGCGCTGGTTTTGAAGGATATTCAACATTGCCTTTACCTCGGTCGCGGCATCAACATGCCGATTGCGTACGAGGGCGCGTTAAAGTTAAAGGAAATTTCGTACATCCACGCAGAGGGATATCCCGCAGGCGAGATGAAGCACGGTCCGATTGCCTTAATTGACGAGCAAATGCCGGTGCTGTGTATTGCCCCCCAGGACCCCTGGCATGAAAAAATGATCTCGCAGATCCAACAGGCCAGGGCCAGGGGAGGCATCGTGATCGCCATCGCAACCGAGGGGGACGAACTCATCAAAACCATGGCGGATCATATTCTCTGGGTACCGGAAGCGCCCTGGATGTTATCGCCGATCATCACCGTCATACCCCTCCAACTCCTGGCCTACCATATTGCGGCCATCCGCGGACTGGACGTCGACCAGCCGCGCAACCTAGCAAAAAGCGTTACAGTAGAGTAAAAAACTCACCTTACACACTTTTGCACGTTTTAGGGACATGTCACCCCGAGCGAGAGCGAAGGGAATCATACCTGGCGCGCAAGGTGAATAAATAAGAAGGAGAAGCACTCAAAAGATGAACGCTTCTCCTTTTGTTATACCTAACAACTCTGTAATTCCATATAATTTGGGGAAGAGTATAATGTTTATTGACAAAAAAAAATTTTATTCGTTCTCAAGATAGTTCAATATAGGTGCATTAACCAGGAGTTTTTATTATGATCCACAAAAAATCTGAAAAGGGACAGGCCATAATATTGATCGTTTTTGCGATCATCGGCCTGGTCGGGATGACAGGTTTGACGGTGGACGGGGGACGAGTGTACTCAGACCGACGCCAGGCCCAAAGCGCCGCGGACACAGCCGCCTACGCAGCCGGGCTGGCAAAAATCAGGGATACGAATATCGTAACCGCCGGTCAACAGCGCGCTGCCGACAACGGATATACCAACGATGGTACGCGCAGTGTTGTGATAGTTGAAAACCCACCGCTCAGCGGGGATTATACCTGCGCTGCCATTCCGGATACTTGTAACGATTATATCCAGGTAACGATCACATCCAACATCCCATTGACATTCTCGCGCTTGCTCGGCAGAGCACAGTTGACGAATACTGTGCATGCGGTTGCCCGCGCCACACCCGGTGCGATAGATACGTTTTTCGACGGCGCGGCATTAGTTTCTTTGAAAACAACCGGAAATGCGACGTTTAATGTAAACGGTAACTTTACCCTGGACGTCAACGATAGCGGCGTATTCGTCAACTCCTCTAGCAACTGCGCTTTTAATGCAAACGGCAATGGCAGCACGTCGGTTGATACCGCTTACTCCGTTGTTGGCACGGCCTGTAAGAATGGCAACGTCACAATGAATGGCCCTGTCCAATCAGCGTCACAGGTTCCTTATCCGCCGTCAATAGATATCCCCCTTCCGTCAATTACGTGCTCAGGCAATGGGTCCGTGACCGGCAACACTGTGAACCCGGGCAACTTCCCCAGCGGCTTAAGTCTCAATGGTAATGGCAATTATACATTTTCCCCCGGCAACTATTGCATCAATAATGGGAGTGTGTCAATAAACGGCAATATTAATGTCGCGGCCAATGATGTTAATTTCAGAATCGACAACGGCACTTTCAGCATTAATGGCAACAGTAAGGTGGTATGCGACAACATGCTGATTCACGTTGTGTCTGGTTCAGGCATATCGTTCAATGGAAACGGCAGTAACAACTGTTCCAACGTTACTTTCATAGCTGAAGATGGAACCGTAAGCTGGAACGGTAATGTGGCGAATACATTCACAGCCCCAACCAGCGGTTCCTACAAAGGCTTGGTGCTTTACATGCCGCTATCAAACAATGAAACACTTGTTATTAACGGTAATTCCGGCAATCACATTACTGGTTCGATGATTGCGCCAGCAGCAACTGTTACCATCAATGGCAATAGTGGAACGACGGGCCTGCATACCCAGATTATCGGATATACAATAAACATCAATGGTAACAGCAACACAATCATCAATTTTGACGCAGAAGAGCAATATCAAACATCTCAACCGCCAACGGTCGAATTAACACAATAAATTTACGGTCAGGAATAAAAAAGAAGCGGCAAATTCATGCACCGCTTCTTTTTTATTAAAAACATTCTCTATCACAAATCACATAAATTGATGTCGTAACCCCTACGGAAACGATGTGCGAGCAGCCACCCTTGCTCTCCCCTTGCGCTGTCCGCCATTATTATCCCCGATGCGAAGAGGGAGGGCTTGTGTGGCAGTATGGCAATCGCCTATTGAATTTATATATCACATAAAACGGGGACTGCTTCAGGCTAATGCCTTCACAATGGCATTTGTACGGTAGGGACAAAAATAATATATAATCCAAAATATTTTATGACAAAGAGGCTTTGATGCGTCCAGATTGGGATTCTTATTTTCTAAAAATCGCCTATGCGGTTTCCGAAAGAAGCACCTGTGACCGGGCCTTTGTCGGCTGTGTGCTGGTGCTGGAAAAACGCATTCTCACGACGGGCTTTAATGGCTCGCCGGCCGGGCAGGAGCATTGCGATGAAGTCGGTCATCTCATCGTGGACGGGCATTGCATCCGTACCATTCACGCCGAGACGAATGCCATCATCCAGGCTGCATTGCATGGCGTCTCCACCAAAGGCGCAACCTGCTATGTCACACATTTACCCTGTATAAATTGCACGAAAGTCCTCATCAATGCGGGTATTACAAAAATTGTATACAGCGTCTTTTACCGTACCGATGAAAACGCAATGAATTTTCTGAGATCTGCCAATATAGAACTCACCCAAAAAGAGTTTGATCCAACTCATTAATAGGCAGTCTGTCATTGCCATGGAACATTTATCGAAGAGGTTGCTTCGCCATCCCTATCCCACTGCAAAAATAAACGGACATAATCCCTGCGGCACTGCTTCGCTTTTCGTCAATTGCCAGACAGGATATCCCAGGGATTCCTGCAGCATGGCTGCATCCATTCTGCATAACTCGGGATGTTTCTCGATCACTCTTGAATACGGACAGCGCCCAAAGCTCACACGCGGGCCTTCCGCCCCTGCCTCCCACCTCGCTTGATAATGCATCGCATTTAATTTTTCCACCAGCAATGCCAGTTGTTTTGCCATTGCCTGGTTTACAGGATTGTGCAGCTTTTGAGACTGTGCAATTCTGCTCCCGAGTTTTTCCAGGTCGATTTTTTCGCTTAATAAGGCATCCGCTAAAACGGATAAGTTATCACCCAAAGCCGCTTGAGATTGCGAGAATACCTTTTCAGGCCTGCCCCGTCCCCCGCGTGGATTGACCGCCGTGGACTCCACCCGCCCATCAGCGCACAGTACAGAGAGATGATGCCTGACATTCGGCGCGGACATTTTCAAGGCGCGCGCGATTTCCCGTGCGGAAACAGTGCGAGTCTTCTTCAGGTAATTCAATACCTTTTGGCGGGATGTTATCATTTTGCAGCCTCGGATTCGAATATCTCAAGATTTTCGACGGACTCAAGTGCCGGGAGGCATTGGGTCTGTCGAAGCAGAATCAGGCACCGCAGAAGAAAGAGGCGGGGCTTGTCATCCAGAGACTATGATTATACTCACTTCTTTAATTTTGCAAATATATATTTACATAATTCAATTGACTTATCTCCCCTCCCTGCTATAATTCACACTTGTGACGGATAACACCTGTGGTTTCGATACGACCTTCGCGAAGTACGCGCTCAGGGTTACTCAACCACCACCTAATTCCTAATTACCCAATCCCTAATGACCTTAACTTGGGAATCCACCTACGCCATCGCCATGGAACTTCGCGGACAACACAAGGACGTGAATATCGAGCGGGTTTCGCTTCAACAAATTTACGCGTGGACCGTTGAACTTTCGGAATTTGAGGATGATCCCGCTCTTGCGAACGACGACATCCTTTACGCAATCTATCAAGACTGGTTCGAGGAGAACATTCATGGAAAATGAAAACCTAAGTTTGCCGAATTACAACATTCCAGAAGATATTGAAAATGTGATCGCCATCACCACGATTGACCGCCTGTACAACTGGGGTCGCCGTTCTTCGGTATGGCCGCTGATGTTTGGCCTGGCATGTTGCGCCATCGAAATGATCGCCGCACAGACCGCGCGTTACGATATGGCGCGCTTCGGCATGGAAGTGATGCGGCCCACCCCGCGTCAGGCCGATATGATGCTGGTCTCCGGCACAGTTACCAAGAAAATGCTGCCTTCCATCATCCGTCTTTACAACCAAATGCCCGAACCCAAATATGTTGTGGCGATGGGCGCATGCGCTTCGAGCGGCGGGCCTTTCAAAGAAGGGTACAACGTGGTGGCGGGGATTGATAAATTCCTGCCCGTCGATGTGTACATCCCCGGCTGCCCTCCCACCCCGCAGGCCTTGATCGCCGGCATGATCAAACTTCAGGAAAAGATTGACAAGCAATCCATCAAGACTGTGCGTTGGTATAACAAGGAAAAGAAGGACGGCAACTATGTGCCGATGCCCATCCTCGGACCTGATTTGATCGACGTGCGCCGCAATGCGGAAATTAAACAAGCCGCCGCAGCCAAGGAAGGTGCATAATGGCAACCCCGCTCCCCACTGCGACCCTTGATTTGGTTGCCAGATTCCCGGCCAGCGTCAGCGCTGACACACGCCCCGGCTACACAGGCTTCATCGTCAAAAAAGAAAACCTGGTGGAAGTGGCCACCGCCATCCGCGACGAATTTGGTTACGACCTGCTGACCGCTGTTACCGGCGTCGATTATCTGGCCGAAAATAAAATGGAAGTGGTTTATCACGCCTATAAGACAACAGGCGGAGCAGGCCTGGTCTTCAAAGTGCAGGTGGACCGCATCGATCCAGTCGAAGTCCCCTCACTGATCGATATTTGGGCGGGCGTGGATTTTCAGGAACGCGAAGCCTGGGATTTACTTGGCATCAAATTCACAGGCCACCCGGACTTGCGCCGCATCTTGATGTGGGAAGGCTATCAAGGTCATCCGCTGCGCAAAGACTGGAAGGAACCATTCTTTGAAGAGGAAACAAAGCCTTTCAAAAGCCGCTGGCCCGATGGCAAGCATGTCTTTTCCGAAGAGAAGAATCCTTTCCGCGATAACTTGAGCTTCCCCACAGGCTTCGACCCTGAGGCCTATCAACCTGAGAATGAAGACGACCTGTACGCCTCCCTTGAACAATTCAGATCAAAGGGTGAAGATGACCGGTTGAAGACCGATCATATCGTCGTCAACATGGGACCGCAGCACCCCTCCACGCACGGGGTGCTGCGCGTGGCCGTCACATTGGACGGCGAGACCATCACCGGCCTCAAACCTGTGATGGGATACCTGCATCGCAATCATGACAAGATCGGCGAACGGAATACCTACCTGCAGGTCATCCCCTACACCGACCGCCTTGATTATTTCAACTCGATGAGTAATAACATCGGATATGTGACCACGGTTGAAAAATTAATGAAGATCTCTGTGGCTGAACGCGCTGAATATATCCGCGTGATCATGGCGGAGCTGAGCCGCATTCAGAACCATCTCATCTTCATCGGCATGTTGATGAATGACCTCGGCGCCATGTACACGCCCTCCTTATACGCATTTGAAGAACGCGAATTGATCCTCGATATCTTTGAGGCAGTCTCAGGCGCGCGCATGATGTGCAACTACTTCCGTTTTGGCGGCGCGGTGCGCGATGTACCAGATTTCGCCCTGCAGAAGATCAAGGAACTGGTGCACGAACGCCTGCCAGCCAAGACCGATGAAATGGAACGCTTCCTAAATGAGAATGAGGTTTTGGTCGCACGTTTGAAAAACCTGCATGTCTTGACCGCCGAAGATGCCATCCGTTATTCGGTCACAGGACCTGTCCTGCGCGCCGCGGGTGTGCCTTACGACCTGCGCCGCGCGGACCCATATTCCGTATATGACCGCTTTGATTTCGATGTAGCCGTCCGGTATAACGGCGATATGCTGGATAATTACCTCATCCGCTTTGACGAGATTCGACAGTCTCTGCGAATTTTGGAGCAGGCGCTCAAGCAGATTCCCGCAGGGCCGATCAACTCACAGAAACCGCAGTATCAGGTTCGGGTGCCGGCCGGCGAGGCGTATGGCCGCATTGAGTCTCCCAAAGGCGAGCTGGCTTTCTATGTCGTCTCGAACGGCAAGCCGAATCCGTATCGCTATCACGTGCGCCCAGCTTCATTTGTCAACCTGCAGGCTGTTGAAAAGATGTGCGTCGGCACAAAGATCGCCGACTTCGTTGCGCTCCTGGCAATGCTCGATATTGTGATGGGCGAGCTGGATAGATAAAACCCACCCGCCATTGCGAGGGCGCGCTTTGCCCGAAGCATTTCCCTTTACACGTGGGAGATTGCTTCGTCGGGAAAGCATCCTGCTCGCAATGACATGAGGAGAATCAACTTATGTATGGAAAAGGTATTCTTAAAGGATTAAGCGTCACCTGGAAGCGATTCTGGGAAACATACACGGAAGATATTTCGTGGATAATTCGAGGCAAGCAGCGTTACAACACAGCGGAAGGAATTGCACATCGCTCCAGCAAGGACGCACGCGGTATTTTCACGGTTCAATACCCGGAAGAACAGCTGCTCCAACCCGAGGAATTTCGTTTTGTTCCGTTCTTAGTTTACGATGAAGGCGCGGACGGCAAGCAGGAAGTGCGCTGTACCTCGTGCGGGATTTGCGCAAAAGTTTGCCCGCCACAATGTATTTGGATTGTGCGAACGAACGACCCCGCTACGGGCCGGCCTGTTCCCGTTCCGAAAGATTTCTACATCGACATGGACATCTGCATGAATTGTGGTTTCTGCGCGGAGTATTGCCCGTTCGATGCGATCAAGATGGATCACGATTTCAACATCGCTTCATACCATCGAAACGTGTACAATCTTGAGAAATTGCTCAAGCCCGCGAAATATTACGCTGAAATCCGTCCACAGAACGCGGCCATGGAAGATGAAGCCCGTCGTGAAAAGGAAGCGGCCAAAGCCGCCAAAGCCGAAGCAAAAGCCGCGGCAGCGTAATCATCACCACATCGTCATTGCCAGGGTGATGCATTTCGCCCGTCATCGTACCCGCTGGGTAAGCAATCTCAAAGTTAATACGGAAGATTGCTCCGTCGCACACCTGCCCTGGCGGGCGGTGCCAGGGAAGTACGCTCCTCGCAATGACGTAAATTTTTTTAATAGGTAGATCAAATGACAAAACTTACCAAAGAAACCGTGCTCGCCGCCTTAGGCACAGTCCAGGAACCTGACCTCGGCCAGGATCTGGTCACATTAAACATGATCCGCGATCTTGAAATTACCGGGGACAAGGTTTCGTTTGCAATCATGCTGACAACTCCCGCTTGTCCATTTCGCGGAAAGATCGAGAAGGATGCAAAGACCGCTGTTTTAGCAATTGACGGCGTGAAAACTGTAGAAGTTAAAATGGATTCGGACGTGCCAAACGACGGCCGTATGCGCGGATTGGTGAACATGCCCATTCGCAATGCAATAGCGGTCGGCTCAGGCAAGGGCGGAGTGGGAAAGTCAACCGTCTCAGTGAATATTGCAGTAGCACTGGCAAAGGCCGGCGCACGGGTCGGCTTGCTGGATGCGGATATTTACGGTCCGAACACACCCACCATGCTGGGCGTGGAAAAACTGCCTCCGCCGAACGGACAGCGTCTCATCCCCGCACAGGCACATGGAATCAAGATGATCTCAATGGGCTTGCTCGTCAAACCCGGCCAGCCGCTCATCTGGCGCGGACCGATGCTCAATTCCGCCATCCGTCAATTTTTGGGCGATGTGGAATGGGGCGAACTGGATTATCTCATCGTGGACCTGCCCCCAGGTACGGGTGATGCGGCTTTATCGCTTGCACAAGCCTTACCTTTAAGCGGCGCAGTCGTAGTAACTCTGCCTCAACTGGTCTCGCTGGAAGATGCCAGCCGTGGACTTAACATGTTCAAGCAATTGGAAGTGCCCATTCTTGGCGTGGTAGAGAACATGTCCTATCTTGATCTGCCTGATGGCACGCGCATGGATCTCTTCGGTTCGGGCGGCGGCGAGAGTCTTGCACAAGCCACAGAGACCACTTTCCTTGGCAAGATTCCGATCGATCAAAATGTGCGCATCGGCGGGGATAGCGGCAAGCCGATTGTGGTTTCCCATCCCGATTCGGTTGTGGCACAAGCCTTTACAGACATTTCCCAGAAGATCGCGGCAAAGATCAGTGTGGCAGCGCTCGGCGCGAACCATACCCTGCCAATCAATATTGTGGAATAAGAAATAAAGAACTCGGAGGTTTGATAAACCTCCGAGTTCTTGCAACATCCCTACGGTATAATTGCGCCCATGAACCCAAACATTATCGGTGTCCGATTTACAAAAATAGGCAAGATTTATCACTTCAACTCGAACGCCGTACAGGATGTGACTGTCGGCGAGCATGTCATTGTGGATACTTCACGCGGCAAACACCTCGGCGAAGTGGTGCAATTGGTACAGGAAACGCCTTCACAACCCGAGGGCGGCTGGAAGTCCGTTGAGAGGCGCGCCAATCCGCGCGACTTGCTGCTCCTGCAATCCTGGCAGGCCAAACAAACCGAAGCCATGATCAACTGCCGCGCCCGCGCCTCCGAACTTGACCTGAAAGGAGTCAAGATCATCGCCGCTGAATACAACTATGATGGCTCGCGTCTCGCCTTTCTGTTCAACACAGAGAGCGAAGACAAAGTTGACTTGAAATCGCTCAAAAAGGATATGCATGAGTTATATCCCACCACCCACATTGAAATGCGGCAGATCGGTCCGCGTGACGTGGCGAAAATCCTGGGCGGCATGGGCGCCTGCGGAATTGAAACACGTTGTTGTTCCAAATTCCTGACAGACTTCTCGCCCATCTCCATCAAGATGGCGAAGGAGCAGGGCATCTCGCTGACTCCCAACGAGATCACCGGCATGTGCGGACGCCTGCGCTGCTGCCTCGTTTATGAATATGAACAATATGTGATTGCGCGCAAAACCCTTCCAAAACGCAATAAAAAAGTGGTTACCCCAAAAGGCGAAGGCAAAGTTATAGACATCATGCCCATGAGCAACCAGGTGGTTGTGCTGATTGAAGATGCGGAAGGCAAACGCTCGAGAGAAACCTTCGGGCGCGAAGATATTCAACCGTGGGACGAACTAGAAGCCCTGCGCCGAAAATCCGAAGCCCCCTGTGACCGTCACGAAAACGGTGGATGTTCCTGCGGCAAGGCGAAGACGAACGGGAATTAGGATGCGTAATGTTAATCGCCTGATTCCCAATGACCTAATCCATGACACCTGATACCTGGACCACTCCTCAAAATATACTGGTCATGCTCGCTCATCCCGATGATCCAGAATTTTTTTGCGGCGCAACACTGGCTCGCTGGGCGCGCGCAGGACACAGCATCACCTACCTTCTGCTCACTTGTGGCGACAAAGGCTTCCATCCCACGACACATCCAGAAATGACCTCTGAAAATTTATGCGGGATAAGACATCAGGAGGAAGTCAATGCCGCGCAGGTGATTGGAGCCAACCCGCCTCTCTTTCTGGACATGCCGGATGGCTGCCTCATCCCAAGCCTTGAACTCCGCCGCGACATTGTCCGCGAAATTCGCAGGCATAAGCCAGACATCCTCGTCACCTGCGACCCGCAAAATCTATTCGCCACATACGGCATCAACCACCCCGATCATCGCGCCTGTGGACAAGTCGTTTTAGATGCGGTCTTCCCAGCCGCCGGCAGTCCTGTATATTTCCCGGAATTACTCGTGCAGGGCTTTCAGCCTCACATGCCAAAGGAAGTCTGGTGCTCACTTACCAGTCAACCCAACACTACGATAGATGTCACTGAAACCTGGGACATCAAAATAAAAGCCATTCTCGAGCACAAATCCCAGGTGCAGGATGTGGATAAACTCATCGAACGTATGAAATCCCGCCGCACTGCAGACAGTACAGAAGAAAACCCGCGTTACGAAGAGAATTTTAAAGTTGTGAAGTATTCATAATAAACGCTTAGGAGTAAACATGACCGACTTTCTCAAACAGGCAAAAGAACTCTTCCCCTACACCCAGGCCATGCGGCGGGATTTTCATATCCACCCCGAGCTTGGTTTCAATGAAATCCGCACAGGCGGAATCGTTGCCAGGGAACTCGAAGCCCTTGGCATCGAAGTAACCAAAGGCGTCGGCAAAACGGGCGTGGTTGGATTGCTTGAAGGCACGAAGCCCGGCCCCACCATCCTGCTGCGCTTTGACATGGACGCACTTCCCATCACCGAAGACACGAACGCGGAATATACTTCCGCCAATCCCGGCGTCATGCACGCCTGCGGACATGATGGTCATACTGCCATTGGGCTGACTGTCGCCAAAATACTGAACCAACACAAAAACGAGCTGGCCGGTAATGTAAAGTTCTGCTTCCAACCTTCCGAGGAAGGCTTCAACGGCGAGGAATGCGGCGGCGCGGAAATGATGATGCGGGATGGCGTGCTCGATTCGCCCAAAGTGGATACCACCCTCTCGCTCCACCTTTGGAATGAAAAACCGCTTGGTTGGATTAACGTTGCCTCGGGTCCGGTCATGGCTGGCGCGGAAGAATTCCGTGTCAAGCTGACAGGGAAAGGCGGACATGGAGCCGCGCCTCACACCACCATCGACCCTGTCACAGCAACCGCGCAGATCATCAACGCGCTTCAAACCATCGTCTCGCGCAATGTCTCTCCTTTGCATACGGCCGTGGTCAGCGTTACCAAAGTGGATATTGGCACAGCCTTCAACGTCATTCCGCAGGAAGCAAGGTTCTCAGGTACCATCCGTACTTTTGACCTGGAGGTTCGCAAATTAGTACTGGACCGTGTTGAACGGGTCGTGCGCGGCATTGCCGAGGCCTTGGGATGCCAGGCCGAAATCAAGATTATCCGTGTCACCCCGGCGCTTGCCAACACCGAGTCAGTTACACAAAAAGTTCAGGCGACAGCGCGGAAAACGCTGCCGGACGCCACGCTTGACATGTCCGGCTACCTCACCATGGGAGCCGAGGATATGGCTTTCATGCAGGAAAAAGTGGACGGCTGTTATTTCTTCATCGGTTCAAACAACAAGGAGAAGAATTTGGACTACGGGCATCATCACCCGAAATTTGACTTCGACGAACAGGCCCTGGTCAACGGTGTGGCGTTGATGGCCTCCGCCGCTGCAGGCTTGTTGACATAATACATATCACTCCCAATTTTGCGCCTGTGAATGCCTCCAATTGGGAGCCCACACTGAATCATGGTCTGCTAATAAAATGAAACACAAAAGGAATTGGATTATCGGCCTCGTTTTGTCTGTAATCGCAGCGTTGATTGCGCTGCAAAATGCCGCCGCGCCGACCCAGGAAGATACCGTTCCCGATTTGGTTATTACCGAAACAATCGAAATATCAACCCCAACCTACGAAGGCTGCGCGTTTGTTTGGGCCTATCACGATGCGCCTGAATTGACTGAAAAAGTGGATACGGCTGTTCGCGCCCTGGATGAACGAGCCAGCGCGCACGCCAGCCTGTTTGGCGAAGACTGCGTTTATGGGGATGGCCACTCCACTTTTGGCGTCATGGAAACGGATTTTTATATCCGCCTGTCTGTGGACGATTTGACAACCGAAGAAGCCTTTGGGGATTGGATAGCCCAGGTTTTGACATTCATCACCCAAATTCCTCGCGAAGAAATCCAGGGCAATTACGGTTTTGTCGAATTCTGGTTTGAGAAGAATGAGGCGGAACATATCGTTTTGCGTGTACCCATCCAAAAATATCTGAATGAAGCGCAGGATAGAACGGGTACGGAATTGCTCCAAATGTTTTACAGCCGGCCATAAAAACAGGTTCAAACCGCAAGCATTGGCAGCACAAAGACCAACATAAACCGCCATTAACAACGTCGGTTTATTATTCCACCCGGGCTTGCACTATTCACCACTTCATTAAGGGTGGGATTGATGTCTACGCTTCTTTTCAGGCTTTAGGCGGGGTACAGAGAAATGAGTAGATCACGCGCTGAGACAAGTATGTGAACCGAGATTATTTCTTGAATTCTTCAAAAAATATCATATCTACTTCAAAAGCTTTTCTTGGCTTTAAGCCCAGTTCCAAGTTCTCAAACATATCAAGCAATTTCTCTCCGTCTACCAATTCAATTGGCGGAACGCCATCACGCACAGATTCTTTGCGGGCATCTGCCGTAAATGTTCCAGTAGTTAATATAATTCCTTTATCAGCCCGGCCCATCATTGCGCCACGGAAATCCCTAACCTGGGACACGTTCACTGCACCAACATATCTCTTACACTGAAACAACACCTTGAAGCTTACAAATGGATTAACTTGCAATATCCCAATACCATCCAGTCCACCGTCACCACTTTTACCAGTCACTTGCACTTTCTCAAAGCCAGATTCTCTCAATAATCTTTGACACAATCTTTCAAATCCGTCTGCCGGCAAGCCCAACAAAATGTTAATAAGCTCGCCTCGGTGATCAATTACTTCAAGATTTTCTCCTTCTTCGTCAGGCATAATTTTTTCAGGTCTAATCTTTTTTCTTTCATTTGAAAACTGTTTATGTATACTATTAAACATATCAAGGGCGTCATTGAAGGCCAAGTGTGT
>Ga0172370_10000202_pt1 | contig 87381 bp, 130 predicted proteins | sample LakKiv5m_FD_114538 | JGI IMG/M metagenome (GOLD analysis project Ga0172370, IMG submission 114538) | Freshwater microbial communities from Kabuno Bay, South-Kivu, Congo - kab_022012_11.5m | ecosystem: Environmental > Aquatic > Freshwater > Lake | place: Democratic Republic of the Congo... | reverse complement strand
GCTTTACCATTATGCCCCCAGAGTTACAGTTGTGATATTTGGTTTTGCTGCCTTTAATGCTGCTACGGCTGCTGTTACCTCAGCCGGCGGGCTTGCATAATCAGCGTAATCGTTGATTGTGATAGTTGCAGGTAGTGAGCCTGTGCGGTTAGTTAGTTGAGTTAACAGTGTAACCATGTCAGCACTTGACATTTTAGTTATGCGGTAGTTTGCAAGGTTGAATGTTACTATATTACCATTATTGCCTACATCTAATCCAGTCCATGCAATTGAGTCGCCTGACAAAGTCAAGTAAGTCAATCCAGTTGGCAATGAACCTGTATAAGTCCATGCGATTAGATTTCCGTATAAATACAAGAAAGTCAATCCAGTTGGCAATGCACCATTGTAAGTCCATGCGATTAGATTTCCAGATAAACACAAGAAAGTCAATCCAGTTGGCAATGCACCTGTATAAGTCCATGCGATTGAATTACCGTTCAAATAAAGGGTAGTCAACCCAATAGGCAATGCACCATTGTAAGTCCATGCGATTAGATTTCCTTCTAAAAGCAAGTAAGTCAATCCACTTGGCAATGCACCTGCATAAGTCCATGCGATTGAATTACCGTACAAAGTCAATGAAGTCAATCCAGTCGGCAATGCACCTGTTAGTGTTGACGTACCTGCAATGCGTAATTGTGTCAGCGCAAGTTTACCTATTTCTATGCTTAACCGTGCGGCATTTGTCGAACTTATCCAGCCATCTGTTGTGCTATTGCCTAATTCTATAACTTTGCCAGGCTTCGGAATATTCAACACACTTTCGCCAGATGGCGCTTTTAAATAGATAGTCCTGAGCGCACCTGTTGTTACATCCCACGTTGTTGATTCACCTAAAGTCCCGGCTGCATCTGTGTAAAAGCGTGCATTACCTGATGTGATTGTAAGCGTTTGATTTTCGCTGACTTCCAATCTCAAGGTTGACACACCTGCACCTGTGCCTGTAGATGTGAGTGTTGCATCGAGGCCTTGATTCAACAACGCACCGTACGTTATTATTAGTTGCAAGTTAATGTATGTCGCAGCCGTATTCGAATCGACGTTCATCATGAAATAATCGTTAGCTGAGACAGATGTTGTCCATCCAGTAAGAGTTGAACTAGAGTTTAGACGGTTGGACGATATTGAGGGTTTAGCTGATGCTGTTATTGTGTTAGCAACTGGCGGTACCGCTCCAGAGACTTTCCAGACATCCACAGTGACTGATGCAGAAGGGTAGCAAGTGAGGTGCCAACCGCTGATAGTTCCAGAGTACCCTATTCCAACTAGAGTCTGGTTGATAGTACCAGTGTCTCCTGCATTAGCTAAGTTGGTGACAAGAGAAATTTGTCTAGTAGATGATCCACCACCAGATGTTCCAGACGTTCCAGATGAACCAGTTCCAGACGTTCCGCTTGAACCTGAAGAGCCTGAGCTTCCAGACGTTCCACTTGAACCTGAAGAGCCTGAGCTTCCAGACGTTCCACTTGAACCTGAAGAGCCTGAGCTTCCAGACGTTCCAGATGAACCAGTTCCCGATGTTCCTGAGCTTCCAGACGAACCGCTTGTTCCCGAACTACCGCTTGAACCCGAAGATCCAGAGCTTCCAGACGAACCGCTTGTTCCCGAACTACCGCTTGAACCCGAAGAGCCTGAGCTTCCAGACGAACCGCTTGAGCCTGAGCTTCCAGATGTTCCCGAAGATCCAGTTCCCGATGTTCCTGAGCTTCCAGACGAACCGCTTGTTCCCGAACTACCAGACGAACCAGAGCTTCCGCTTGAACCGCTTGTACCAGAGCTTCCGCTTGAACCGCTTGTGCCAGAGCTTCCGCTTGAACCGCTTGAACCTGAAGATCCAGAGCTTCCAGACGAACCGCTTGTTCCCGAACTACCGCTTGAACCCGAAGAGCCTGAGCTTCCAGACGAACCGCTTGTTCCCGAACTACCGCTCGAACCTGAGTCTCCGCTTGTTCCAGAAGAACCTGAAGATCCACTTGTTCCAGAAGAACCTGAAGATCCACTTGTTCCAGAAGAACCTGAAGTTCCTGAGCTACCAGCTTCTCCGCTTGTTCCGGATGAACCTGAAGTTCCTGAGCTTCCTGACGAGCCAGACGTACCTGAAGATCCTGAAGTTCCTCCGCCTGGCGGTGCGATTTCGTTTCCCAAGCCATCGTAAAAGGTTCCACCGACTACTTGTACCACGTTCTGGTAGGTGTCAGCTATTCTCCTGTTCGTTAAATCGTTTGGAAATTCTTCAGGCAACGTAAAAAGATATTTTTAGCCAACCGAGTCAAAGCTCACCTTGACCTTCTTCTGTTCCTTCACCTCGACGCTGAGCTTCTTCGATACCTCGACTAAAAATTCGTTCTCCCAACCCACGAAAAGCTGGTCCTCTGCTATGACTTCCAGCCTGATCTTTCCGGTTGAACCTTCTCCCAGCGGAAGGCCTTTCTTTATGGGTACCGTGCAATGCCCATCCGTGTGTATCTTTCCGTAAAACGTTAAGTTCCACGGTTCCGAATCAAGGACTAACCTCGCTCTAGCTTCGTTTAGAGTGGTCCCTTCGACCGAGATCTTGCACTCGAAAACTTCGTCCTTATCTCTTGCGATCCGATAACCTTCAAACTTAGGAACCAAGCTCTCGTTAATCGGAACGATCTCTTCTTGTACTCTTCGTTCTTCCTTGAGTTTTTCAAGGAGGAGATCGGCTCTTTCGACAAGGTCGGAAGAATCCTGTTCATCTTCTAAACTCGTTAAAAAATCGGCCAGTTCCTCTTCCTCTTGAGGTTCTACCTTCTTTGGTCCGGCGGAAGTCTCAGCGAACTTCACCTCACTTGTCGGTTTTCCAGCGAACTCCGAAAACGTGGAAACTCTGCTTCCGCTCATCTTTCTGATTCGGTTATTTTAGCTAGGTCAGCGACCACCTTTACTTCTCGGCCTGACCCAAGAAGAACTTTTCTAACGTGATCGACCGTGACCGTTGGGTTCTTAGCTTCTGAAACTCTGGACACTTTCTTGTCCAAGCCGTTCACTCTGACCACAACTTCCAAGAGCTTCTCAACGGTTTCGCTAGGAACGTTAGCTTCCTCAAGATCCTGTTCCAAGCTCTTCCAGGGCTGGTCCTCATCAAGAAGGAAGGGCGCTCCGCCCTTGTACTTGAGAACCTCGTCGATGACGTACGAATCCTTCCAAGTAAGAAGGACCTTGTTCCAAACGAACGAGTCCCTGTTCCAAACAAGCCAAACCTTGGTCTCTGACACAGTTTTTCTATTTCTATTTATTTATTCTAGGTCAGGCAGATAAAGGTCGAACCAAAAAAAAAATAATCGCATGAAGACCGTTGCTCTTTTTCAGCTGGAAGAAGTAAGTTAGGCCAAAGGAACGGTGAAACGCTACAGCACCGAATTCGTCATAGCTTCCACGTTTCCGAGCCCGAAGTTGAGTAAAATCGGAGAGGCGGCCCCACCAACATCATTATCAGAAAAAGAAAAAAACCCAACCAGAAACAGCACGGCAAAGTACGAAGTTCTCACGTCACTTGGAAACCAGATCAAGCAGGTCACGGACAGGGAATGAACGTAAAAGGTACCTAGCTGATATTAAAAAAGTACCAAGTTCCCGCACCCCAGGTTCCCTTACTAGGGCAAGCCAGTGACCCGATGTAGCGAGTCTAGGGAGTCCTAGCCCAAAAAGTACCTAGCTCCAGCCGAAATTCATCCCAGCCAGCGGGTACCAAAGGGGCACCCCAATACGGGCGGGTGGTGGGGGTTCCCTCTGCGTGCCCGAACAAACGATTCGCGAGAGACCGTGGCCCTAGGGGTAGCTGCCGAGCTTTAAGCAGCCCGCGGTATCAGAACCGTGCGAGAAGATACCTAGTTCTGGGATAAATAGGGTTATGGAAGAACAAGTTACCACAACGACCACCAGCCAGCCCACTGTAAACTATTACTCTCTCGAGAACGTGCGAGACATGGGATCCTTGGGCCGCATGGTCTACAGAAAGGACGCCATGAAGTTCCTTAGCGTTCAGAAAGCTACGATACTCCGGTACGAGAAACGGGGTCTCCTACTACCTATAAAGAACCAAGCTAACGGCCGGGTCATGTACACTGAAGCGAACGTTGTAGCTGTACTAGGGAGTAAACTGAAGCAGACTAAGCGTGTGGTCCTCTACTGCAGGGTAGCGGTACTAGGGAGTAGAGGCGAGCCGGGCGAATCCGCACCTGCCCGCTTGGCCAGGCAGGTGGACAGGATGCAGGAGTACTGCGTGCGGGCCGGAATACGGGTGGATGAAGTCATCAGTGAGGTCGGGCCTGTGAACGGCCGGAAGGCCCTGGAAGGACACGACAAGCTGATAGAGCTGGTCATGAGGAAGCAAGTATCTCTGCTGGTCGTCGAGACCGAGGATCGGATAGCTCGCTGGGGCATGGGCCACCTGTTCAACCGGTTCCTGAAATGGCACGGCGTGGAAGTCCACGTTGCATCGCCTGTCCTGCTTAGGGAAGAGTACCGCGAGGAGATCAAGCAGGACCTGACCGAACTCATATACGAGGCCAAGAGGGCTCTCGGAGAAATAAATTGATAATCAATTAGTTAGAGAGATTGCAGGTATCTTTTTCCCGGCCCCTGCAGGCTTTTTGGGTAGCTGTACTACGGAGTGCAGGTAGAACTTAGAAATCTGGCCGGTTAGCCGGCCCGGTACCCGTACTAGGGAGTCCCACCCCTGCTAGTTACCGCCAATCAGGATCCTCAGATTGGCTGAAAAGTTCCCTCATCCTCCTGTGGGTCTCCACCCGGTCTGCCGCGTAGTTTAGGATGGGATCCAGCTGCTTGGGCGAGAGGTCGGACTTGCCATTGGGTACCGTGAAGAAAGGAAGAAGGTCCGGATCGTCGAAGCTCTTGGTCTCGCCCTCCTCCTCGTCTGTGAAGGTCCTGTTCCTGAAGTCCAGGACGAAATCCTGGTCAGAATCCCTTATCGTACCGTTCTCCTCGTCCACTTCCAAGCTGGGGTTGTCCTCAACCAGGGATTCAACGTCAGAGAACCATGACGGCAGGATGCCGGCCGCCTCTAGCTCTTGCAATTCTGACTTGCTCAGCTCCTGGAAACTCTCGAAAAGGAGAACGTGCTTTAACTTCATGGTCTTGTTCTATCTTTTAGCTAGTAGCCTTACTACGGAGTACCCTTCCGGCCAGCCTCGGCTTCCTGCTCTGCGGCTGCCTGCTCTGCAGAGCTCCTTAGCTTGCCCAGCAACCACTCAATCTCGTTGACGTAGTGCTTTACCATCTTAAAGTTACCGTCCTTCAGGAAGCTCATCATGAAGTTGCCGTCGTCTTGGATCCACTTGACCCACTTGGCATGGGAAGGCAAGCTCTTGAAGTCCTCGAAGTCAGGTTCTGGCAGCACGCCTGCTTTTACTAAGTCCCAGTACTCCTTCATGCTAGCTTCCTCCTCCTCGGTAACCTGTTCTTCCTCCTCGTCCGGCGGTTGGTTCTCTTCCTGGTTGGCAATGAACGCGTCTTCCACCGCTTTCTTCAGCATCTTGAGCATGGACTCAGCTTCCTCTAGAGCCATGATCGCTGAATCGTAGTTCATGTCGTCCATCAACCGCTTAGCGTCGTCTACCTCCATCTTTAGGTAGTGTAGGTATTTGTGGTGAGCCGGCTCGACCGTGTTCAGGACGCCCATGTTCCTCAGCTCCTTGTACTCAGGATCCCTGACGTTCTTGTTGAAACCGTGAACGTCGAACTTGACCGCCTCGGCTAGGAATTCCTTGAAGTTATAGACTAGTTTGCTCATGCTGGATCGTATATTTCTGGGTGACGCCTGCCCCACTCGCGTAGGATAACGGCGGCTAAGCTGTTAGCTTCGTTCTCGTGTTTGGACCCGTCGGTTCCGTCAAGATCAATGTTCTTTTCTCTCTGACCGTGGTGGACCAGCTCGTGGGCTAGGGTCCGGTACCAATCTGCTCTCACGCGCCTGCCGCGTAGGATCCAGATCTCTTCGGTATTCGGGAAGAAAGCTCCCATGGACTTCATCTGCTTCGAGAGACCGTGGTCATCAAAGACCCTGATCTTAGCTGGCTTGGAGTACTTGATGATCTCCCTTGCGTAAGCTAGGAACTCTCTGAGTTCTGGGTCCTGGACCTGCTCTTTCCTTATCGCTGGTGCTTTACTTTCCATTTCCTGCATTATACTATTGGCGTTCCGTCATCGTTCACTCTCGTTCCACCTGCCCACTCAGGCAGGTTGTTTATCATTTCTTGCTCTATGGTATCTTTCAGCTCCGTTATCTTGGTCAGAACGGAAGCTGGCAGGACCGAGAAGTCGAATAAGTAATCCTCGTTCTTTATGGAATTCTTGCCGTCATTGTACTGGGTCGCGGTCGGGTAACCCTTTAGCTTGAAACCCAGCTGGTTGGAACCTCTGTATACTTCTATGTTGAAAGTAACGTGGTGAGCTAGGTCTATCCCAAAGTCTGTGATGATGGCCTTGCTTATGGTCATTGAGAAACGTTTTTGTTATTTATCCAAACCGAAAACAGCCTTTGTGGCTGGTCCCGAAAACCCCTCGAGCCTGGAGTCACAAAAAATACCCATGCCGGGAGGGCATGGGCTCTCAGTAAAAACAACCGCGCCCGCGCGTTATCATGACGCGCGGGCGCGGAAGGTTAATCTTACCGTACTAGGGAGTAGACTACTCTGTCTCCTGCTCCTGTCCCTTGCCGACTACTACGGGTTCTGGCTTGTCGAACCGCCTAGCTACCCAAGCTTTCCTGAGGCTCTCCTCGTTCTTGAATTCCAGCTTGGCTAGGTTTACTATGTCCGACGGGTCCGTGTTGAAAGCTTTAGCAAGAGCTTTCTTGGTTATGCTCGCAGCTTTCTCGGTATCTCCACCAAACTTCTTTATCATTCCAAGAAAGACTGACCTGATCTCGCGCCTTACTTTTGCGTCGGTATCTTTCTGCTTATCCCTGCTCTTCTTCGACTGAGCGTTCATCTTATCCAGATACTCTTGGTAAGCGGTCATGTCCGGCTCGCTCGTTATGGATTCCTCAGCCATGGAAAGTACTTCCGCCCTTGGCATGGATTCGAACCGGTCGAACAGGTTGGCGAGTTCCGGCCAGATGATGTTGGATTCTGTGCCTTCTCTCTGGCCCTGTAGCAGAAGCTTGAACTTTGACACGGTCCTTTCGACCGTCTGCGGCTTAAGGTTCAGGTAAGCTGACAGCTTGGCGCTTGACACGTTCTGCCAGTCATCGCTCGTTTCCTGAGTCATCTTCATCGCGTTCCTTGTGAGAGCTGTATCTCCCCTTCCTCTCGTATCTTCAGCCCTTCCGAGCGATCTTATTGCGTTTAGGTAGCAAGCTGCGTACTGCTCGTCCGTTAGGATGTCGTCCCCTCTGCTTGCTGCTGCTTTCTGGCCAGGTCTCAACTCCTTCTTCGGTTCCTCCGAATTCAAAGCTCCTTCCTGGTCCAGCTGTTCGAATAATTTTACGTGCTTAGTTTCCGCCATGTTAAGTTAGATTGTTTTGATTATTTATCCTGCTGTACTAGGGAGTAAAGTCTGCCCTAACTAAAGTAAGGGTGGGACTGCAGCGTCCCACCCTGTGATTCAACGTATGCTTAAACTGTTGCCAGTCTTGCGTGCTGGAGGTCCCAGTTCTTCGTGAAGAGGTTTCAGCCGTCGACCTTGAAAGATTTCGGGTTAGAAAGGTCAAAGATCGAATTGTGGGAACCGAGCCAGGTAAGGTCGTTCACCAGGTCCCAGATCGTGTGGCCGGTGCGGATGAACTTCATCTCGTCAGGGATGAGAGCTTTCGGGTCGAACCCTTTCTTGATCAGCCTGCGCTCGGTCTCCTCAAGGTGAGGGAACAGCTGGAGCTTTGCGGACTGCACGATCTTTAACTTCCTGTCAGGGTCTTCCTCGCGGATCTGACTCTGAACGAGGTTCCACACTCTGCTGAGTTCGGCAAGGCTGGCTTGCGTGTCCATCGCTCTTCCGAGCTTATCCTCAAACGAGGTAGGGATGAAACCGTTGTTGGACCAGATGTGGGCCTGGTTGATGATGTCGCGGAAAGCGTCTGGCCCTGCGAGTCCACCGCCGCCAGGTCCTTTGAACTTCTGGCCGTCATCGACCGGAGTCCGGCTGATCATACCGTTGGAACAAGCCAGACGGTACATGAAGTCCTTGATCTCAGAAGTGTGAGGCGTGTTTACTAGGGAGATTCCGAAGCGGAAGACCTCGTCAGGTCAGAGCCTTTCGAACCCTGCGTCCTTGGTGTGGACGAGGTTGATGCTGACGTTCCCGTCTCCGAGGCGGTCGACCGACTCAACCGACAGGTCCGGTATCTCGTTGATGAGCATCTCGGTCGTCTGGAAGAGGGTCTCGTTGGTCAAGCGGTTGTACCTTTCGGCAACCACGATGTTTGTGAATTCGTCGTTTCCGATCATGCGCTTAATTTTTAAGTTGGTTGATTACTAATTTTCTTGGTCTTCGCCGGTTTCCTCCACCGTCACTTCTTCTGCCTCTCCGTCCGTTCCTTTCTTACCGACCGACAGGAACAGATCGTTGAACTTGTGTTCGAGCTCAGAACGACGGGAGCTCTCTCCGTTTGCGAGCGCGGCTGCTTCGACTTCCTGGTTCCATGCTTCCTCGTCCCAGACGAGTTCACCGTCTACTAGGGAGTAGTACAGTCTCTTGTTGATGTGAGACCCGCCGCGGCGGTTCTTTGAGAATTCCACGTACCTGCGGCCAGCTTCGTCGAACCTCATCTCCATCATCGCTGTTGTAGCGTGCTTGAGGTAAGTAGAGCCGACGTACTGTCCGCCTTTGGTAAGGTGCTGAATAGCGAAGATCGCTTTGCCGTTCTTATCGGCAGCTTCGATGAGCATGTTGGTCAGCCACGTTGCTGCACGGGTTGCCTTCCAACCAAGGACGTCTGCCATCTTCACGATGGTGTCCTGGTAAGAATCGAGGAGGATGATGTCGTACTCATTGCTGTTGATGGTGTTTTTCAGCACGATGTCGAACCGACCCATGATGTAGTCCATGAGGAGCAGGGTAGGAACGGTGCCGATGATCGGCATCTTAGCGTAGAAGAAAAACAGGTCATTGCGAGTCATCTCGGAAGAGATGTAGAGAATCTTAGCGTCAGGTTTCTCTCTCTTGATCTTAGCGAGAATCTGAAGCATCACTGTCGACTTACCGACGCCGGACTCTCCGACGACGATGTTCGCAGTTCCAGAGTAGAGTCCGCCATCCTCGGTGTGATCGGACAGTAACTTGTCGATCAGTCCTCCGGTCGGGTAGAGTTGGAAGTTTGGGAATGCCATGCTTCCGATCTCGATTACGTTGGCTGGTTCGACCACGTCCTGTTCGTCCGATTCGACGATACCTTCACCTAGGGGAGTTTGGTTCCTACCTGTTGGAGCTATTGCATTGAACCCGCGGCGTAACTTCTTGACGACCCCGTTGAACAGCCCGTAACTGACGTCCGCGTTCTCGGTGTTGGCCATGAACTGGGAGTAGAGCTGTTGAACCGTGCGGTCGATCGGAATTGCGCCGCCGTGGTGTTCAGTGAAGAACTGCCGGACGAGGATTTCCTTTCTCCCCATTCTTGAAATTTCGTTCTGCTGCATACGTTGAAGTTTGTGTTAGTTGAATTTGATGTAGTAAAAGTAACACTAAAGACTGACAGGAAAAAATCTCGGACTAAAATATTTGCGTATTTTTGTGAGTCGCTGTCGTTACTAATATTGTACTACAGACTAACATCAGCGGCACCTCTGCTGCAAACTAAACTTTTGCGGCTGAAGACTGCTACATAAAAATAAAAGCAAGACGGAGTATACTCTCCCAAGTCCTATGTGGCTCGGCCCGTTGGAGCTTGCTTTTAGCAAGTTAACAAAGCTAATATACCACATTTGCACGAAACGAAAAAATCCGTGTAGTTTTATTTTCCCACACGGACTCTGTCGTCCACGTATTCCTCTATCGTACTTGGGTCAACCGGCCAGTGAGGGGTCCTGCTAGCGGTAACTTGGAACTGGCTGTGCAGCATGTCGTTTATTCCTGCGAAGTCTAGCGTGCCGATGCACACCTCGCCCTTGTAAACGAACTTGACCTTCTTTCCTATGAGGTGCTTGAACCTTGGATCAGTTCTCTCGTACAATTGGTTGTCTTTCATCTCTCAGTATTTTTCTTAGTTTCTGCTCTCGTCTTTTCAGCTTGGAATAAAGCGACTGCCTTTCCAATCCGCGAAAGTACCTAGCATGGTTGTACGTGCTTCCTGCCCAGATGCTGGTAACTACAGCACCCTTCCACCGTTCGTCGATGGTCGCTAACCTTTCTTTCAGGCTAGCTATCTCCTGTACTAGGGAGTCCTTTGTTACAGGTCGAACCATCTTCCGCAGTTATTGCATTCTGATGAATTGTCGACTCTGAACGCACGTATCATCCAGAACCATTTGTCGACATTGTTCGGTTCCTTCCTGTCCGCGTAAACCTCGTGGGCTCCGCAGTACGGGCAGACCAGACCCTGCTTGTCAGGTTCCGGCCCGCACCGTTCGACGATCTTCTTTTTGACCTCCTCGGTCTTAATCTCAGCTAGAGTGTGCATATCATTGTCTGTTTACTAGGGAGTACTTAGTGGGCTGGGATCTCGATCTCCATGTCTCCGACTTTGACCTTCTCTCCGACAAGTTCCATGCTCGTTCCCATCCTCACGTTCCGTCCGGAGCCGTCGTCGTAGTCAAGCTCAATGTCTTCTGTTGGTTTGGAAAGAGCAGCGACGATCTTTTCAGGATCCATCTCTCCTCTCTCTCGCCCGGTCTTCGGGTCTTTGACGTAGATTCTCACGATCTCTTTCATGCGATTTATTTAGGTAATGTTTCGTACGTGCTACGGAGTAACTGCCACAGGGTGAAGTACTTAACCGGTATGTTGACCGGGCTCCACGCGCGGGAATAGCTCTTTTTCTTTGAGCGGACGCAGTAGTTTTCGCCGCTGTAGTACTCGCAGAATTCCTGACCCTTTTTCGGTCCCTTGACGTAGATTCCGTAAATTAGTGTGGTGTCCTCGTCGATGTGACCTTCGATGATGTCGCATTCCGGGTTGTGGACCTTGTGCGAATTAAACTTGGTACCCAACCTGAAGGGTACGATTACTGTTGCCATGTTATTGAATTTGTTGCTAATATAATACTAATTGTTGAAAGGAAAAAATAGTCGGTACTAGGGAGTACTAGCTGTGCATGCCCTCACGAGCTTTGTTGATCCTCTGCTGTATGTCGCACTTCTCTTCCTCAGGGCAGCTGTGACAGGACACGTGGTACTTCTCGTGACGGCACTTGCTGGCCTGCTTGCAGGCATAATCAAAAGATTTTCTTGCCTTCTCTTGCTTTGTCATGGTCTTCGGTATTTCGGCCTAGGGCCGGAGGGATTAACCCTCCGACCTGGTAGCGTTAAGAGTTGCACGTTCGTCCTCGGTGAGCGATTCGATTCCGTGATCGGATATCTTCTCCAGAATCTCGTCCACTGTGAGTGTCTGAGTAGTTGGCTGAGCACCGTTTGACGGTACCGATTCGCTGTTGATGGCGTCCTCAAGAGGCTGAGGTAGGGAGCTGGCCTTACTATCGTAAGGGAACACGAAGAACGGAATGTCCAAGCTGAGTGCCTTGATCGACTCGGCGATCTGCTCGGGGGTTGAATCGGTGTTGAAGACCGACATGACTCCACCTGGTACTGGGAACGCTTTCGCGGACTGGTCGTTAGCGAAGTGAGGACGCAGGGCCGCGTTTATTTCCGGAATCGGAATGGGCGGGCCGAACCTTAAGATAACGATCTTTCTCATAGTTTCAGTATTTGTTGATTGATGCTGTAAAATTAACTAAAGCTGGCGAAAGGAAAAAATCTCAGCGAAATATTTTTTCTGCCAAAGTTCGGTGTAGGTCGGAGTATACCCTCTGCGCTTGTTCTGCGAACCCGTTAGAGCTTGTCTTCAGCAAGATAACGATGTAAAAGTAAGAAGAATCCGCGAAAGGAAAAAATTACGTGCAAGTAAAGTTGTTGGACATCAGTCCTTCAGAATCGATCATGATCGCGTGCTTGTTGACACCGTCTGATATGGTGTAGTAGTTACCATCTCCTACCATCTTGGTAGTCAGGCTAGAGTCAGTAAAGATTGTGTTGCCGTTCAAGCTGTTAAGGTTTATACCGTTAGCAACGTAAACTGTCTGGCTCAGCGTGTCTATCGCGCAAGCCGCTCCGGTGGTTCCGTAAGAACTATTGGATAGCGAGTAGACTTCCGGCACGAGAGTCGTCGTAGTGGTAGTAGCCGCGGTCGTAGTGGTAGTCGTGGCTGCCTCAGTCGTGGTCGTTGTAGTAGGAGATTCTGTCGTCGTGGTCGTTGTAGCTCCAGCGGTTGTCGTCGTTGTTGTCGGAGAATCGGTAGTGGTCGTGGTAGTCGGGCCGGATGTCGTGGTAGTAGTCGTTGCGATCGGCCCTAGGTTGGATAGGGTAAAATCAGCCGCTCCGTCTAACCCGGCTCGCAGGTCAGTTAAGAAAGTAGATCGATATTCGACCGACGGGAAGTCAACTTCCACCTTGCCTATCGTTTCGAAGAACAGGTCTAGCTTCGTATCCTTGCTGGAGAATAGAGCTCCGCGGTAGTAGCTGGACGGGCTGTACACTTGCAACGTTACCATTGCTCCTTGCCCATGTATCTGAAGGTTTAGTACGACTGACATATACTTCTATTTATACAGCGAGAGGAACCGTTTGGGTTCCTCTCGTGCATCAATCAACCAACTGCTAGGTACGTCTTACTGGTACCTCTTGTATCTTAACCAACCGACCGACCGGCGAGTACATTGCTTCTTCCAAGGATTCGAACTCGTCGGTATTCCAGATCAGGCAGAATCCAGTCTTCCTGTACAGGATCCTCGCGAGTCTCTCTTCCAAGCAGGGCTTGCTTATCTTTCCGTCAAGAAGAGCTAGCTTGTAAGCTGACCTGAACGTGGTGGCTACTCCGGTCGGCGTTTCCTTGTCCACCGTTCGAACGGTTATGATCCAGACTTTCTTGCTCTTTCTTAGCTGGCTAGGCATCCTATTTTCTTATCCTTTTGATTATCCAGGAAGCAACAGCGATCGTTATCACCACTGCTATCACTACTACTGCTGCAGCCAAAAACTGGTCCGTGCATGATTGTGTCCAAAGAGTTGTCATATCGTTTAATCTTGTAATGAATCAGCCATTTTTTTCAGCTCAGCGCACTTCTCGTACTCTTCCTTGTTCTGGAAGTATTGGATCATGGTCCACAGAGCTTTCTTCTTTTCTGAGACTGGGTCAGGACTTTGAAGCGCGTCTCGAGCTTCGCCTGTCAAAGCTTCGTAAAGCTTGTGCATGAACTTATCGTAATCCTTCTCCTTGAGGTTAAACAGCTCCATGAGAAGTTCGTGATACGTTCTTTTATTCGGGTCTATAGGTTTGTTAGTTTCCATCTGGTGCGCTCAGTCTTTTTTGGTCTATCTACTAATAATATACTAAAAAAGAGTTGAAAGGTAAGATCCTAGCAACTCTTTTGTGATCAGAATGTATACCTTTAATTCTTTGATAGTTCGATGCATTCCTTGAGCTGAACCTCGCTTACTTCTGGGGTTTCCAGGTCTACGAGGTTGATCAGTATTCGGTTGTACAAGTTCCGCTCAAGCTTTTCCTTCGAGACTTTGCAGTCGAAGGGGTCTGATTCCGAGAATAGAATGTCCGTTCCCGTCTTTGCCCAGCAGCGAGCAGTATCTTCCGTTGATGTTCTCAGTTTTGGAGTTTCCATGTGGTAAAAGTAGAACTATTTTAAGAAAGGAAAAAATTACTTGACGATTCGTTTCATCTTCGCTCTCGCGACTTTCAGAGCGCGGTTGACTTCAGCTGCGGTCTTTCCGACCTGCTCAGCTACTTCCTTGGTCGACATACCGTCACCGCCGTTCAAGCCGTAGAAGAGTTCAACTATCCTTTTCTCGGCAGGTTTCAGGATTTCGAGAAGAGCTTTCATGATGCGATCAGTGTCCTGGTTTGCGAACGGATCGTTGAACTCGTCGCGAAGAACGAGGTCTCCAAGGCTGACGTCCTTGTCCTCGCCGACCTTAATGTCGATGCGAACGTTGGCAAGGTTCGGGGTCTCGCCCCTCATCTTCTGCTTGTAGATGTCGTATTCCTGGTTGACTGGTAATCGAACGGTCCTTCCGTGGTTGCACAGAGCGAGGTTGAGGCTCTTTCTGATCCAGAACTTGGCATAGGTGAGGAACTTCGTGTCAGCTGTCGGGCGGTACCTCTTGGCAGCTTCGATGAGGCCGAGGTTTCCTTCCTGAATCAGGTCGTCGACCGAAACTCCCATGCCGATGAACTTGTTGGCCATGGTCACGACGTACTTAAGGTTCGCGCTCACGAGCTTGTTGAGAGCAGCTTCGTCCCCTCTTTGAATCCTACGAGCTAAGGCTTGCTCTTCCTCCTTAGTCATGTGGTCCTCGACGAGCGAGATCTCCTTGAAGTACGGTGGAAGGGTTTCCGATGTTTCAAATCTCTGTGCCATTGTGGTTGTTTAGAATGTATGAAGCAAATATAAATTGAATCTCTGACAGGAAAAAATTCGGTTCAAAAGTGTTAATCATTTATGAACAAAAATGTAAAGTGACGGTTTGTACTCTTATTGTAACCGATGTAATTGAACCCGTAAGTGTCCTCGCCGCTTCCGTCCTTGTCGTCCTTGACCCAGGTTATTGTAACCTTTGCACCAGTATTCGGGTTCACGAGCTCGATCGGTTCGTGACGGTGGCACTGAAGGTCAATGTGGTTCAAGCTTATGCTTGACAGCTCGCAAGAAAAACTCTGGTCAGCTGCGTTCCAGTGAATGGCTGGGTGGGTAACGTCGAGCGGCTGCTTCATGATACGTTAGTTAAAGTTTTTACTTCGTCCTCGGTCAGTTCCTCGTTCGAGAGAAGAAAACCGTATGTGTCAGTTCCTTCGCAGTTCGGATCGTCGTACACTTTGATTCCAAAACGCGTGAGAGCTTCCTTGAATCCGTCGATCAGTTCCTCAGTGTCCTTGTAATCGGCTGCGAAGTGGGCTACAATTAGTTCTTTTGCCATGTTGTTAATGATTATGCTGTAAAATTAACAAGTTTTAACGAGACGAAAAAATCCAGGTAAAACAAAAGTGGAGCCTTTTGGGCTCCACTTCCGTTGAGAAGATGTCAGCTTATTCCATCGGCCTTACTCGCAGCTGGCTGCAGTCGATGAAAGTATAGCTCGAGTGGTCGAGGTCCTCGTCATGGCAAGGAACGGCGCCTGGGTGAGCTTCGCAAAAACCTTTGGCCCATTCCCAGTTGCGGAAGGTCCACTTTGCGTTGGGTTCCTGAGGAAGCGGAATGCGAACGAGGTGTCCGTCGAAGATGTCGATTGGAACGTCCAGGTCGTCCGGCCTGCTTTCCTTACGGATGTGAGCGATCACCAACTCTTCGAGAACCTTTTTCTGCACGGACAACGGCAGCTGTGTGATGTCATCCGTCACGAAAATTTGGTTGATGTTCAGTTCGATCATGATCTGTTTTTTGTATTAGTTGAATTTGATAGAGTTAATATAGAACAATTCGGCGAAAGGAAAAAATCAAGGAATGGTATCTTTTACTCACGTGCTGTCGTTTACTTGAGTCCACACGCACCCTTGTTTGGCTTGGTAGACTGTGTCCCACTCTTCGACTTCTTGAACCACTGGCTTTATCGCTTCACAACTAACCAGAGCTAGCACAGTTAATAGTAAAGCTATCAATTTCATTGCATCGGTAACCTTAGGTAAGTGTACTCGGAGAAAGCTGTGTCCACGTAGAGAACGTCGTCGAAGTAAGCTACCACTCGATTGCCGTAACTACCTACTTCCAGGGTGTCCATCACATTAAGAGCAACGACTAGAGTTAAACTGTCTTCTTCCAACCACTTGTTCCAGTATCCGTCTTCCATGTCGGAAGTTCTCCAGCCAAAGATGAATGAGCTGTCTCCATAAGCTTTGACCGTTACTTGAGCTGTGTGGTCGTTCCGAACGACCACTGTGTCGTCTTTTTGGCAGCCGGTAACGAGCAGCAAACCAGCGATGAGAAGTAATACAAATGTTTTCATTTCAGTAAGTTATTTGGTAAATGTACTAATTATTCTCGACAGGAAAAAATCAGTCGACATCTTCGTTTGGGTCTCTTTCATAACCTACCCAGTTATCACACAGTTTCTGCAGCCAGCTCGACTTGCACTGAGGATGACGTGCAGTCATCGTGTAGAACAGAGCGTCAGCTGATTGTTCGTCGTTATGGTCGATTTCCCAAGAACGAAAGTTGGATTTAAGGTCGTCACTAGCTTCGATCTTCTCCCAATCGTTGAGTCTTTCGTCGACTTCTCTTTCGTACTGGTCGGACTTTTCCAACTCCTCGAACGTGTCAATCTCCATTCCCATGTCGGTCAAAAGTTCGAAGGTCTTGTGAAGGGATTCCTTGAATTCCTGGAGATCTTCCATTGACTCGAAGCAGAAGTCGCCTTCCAGCTTGTAGTAAGCATCGAATATGCCAACGCTGCTGTCTCCGCACAGCTTGATCGAAAATCCTTTTGAATTTATCTCGTTCATGTTACATTATGCTTATGGTTCGACCCTTGTAGAAGATGGTTCCCTCGCCGCACTCAACTGCACGGTTAACGAGGTAATCGTACTCTCTCATGCCCATGTACTTCCTGTGGGCTGTGATGAAGTGTAGTTCCTCAACCTTGGCTTTTGCATCCTTACGACACATGGGCAGAGGCTTGTATTGGCCGGTTCTCATCCGGTTATTGCGATCCTGCCTTGCAATCTGCTCGACCTTGCGGTTAAAATCGATTTTAGCTAGTCCTGTTCTTTCCATAGGTTGATTGATTATGAAGTAAAAGTAACAATTTTCTTTGAAAGGAAAAAATAAAAATGGGACCTCCGCCACAGAAGCCCCATCTCTTTCAGAATCAATCAACTACTCGCCTTTTGACTTGCCCTCGGCTAGGGCGGTCAGGATGGCAATTCGTTTTGTGTGTCCGTTGGCTTTGACGTTCCTGGTCAGCCAGAAGCTGGTGTTCTTCTTCCAGCCGGCTTTCGGCTCGAACGACTTGTATTCCGGCCAGGCTTTCCGGCTGTACGATCTTTTTACCGGCCAGTACCTGTCGTATCCCAGGTAACTGACTGCACGGTCGACGTGCACGCACATTCCGTTACACTGTCCCCGTTTTTCTTCGATCACTGTCTCGACGTGCTTCTTGAAAGTTTTGAGAGCTCTTTCGTAAACTCTCCGGCGCTGTTCCTTCGTAAGGATACGGTGACCGTCTTTGTCAATAGGTACTTTGTTCATGTCTTTTTATGGGTTGAATGATTGGCTATAAGAATTGGAGGTTATTTGGACCGGCAGTAGGCGGCCAGGTGTTGAATTCGACTTCGCCGTAATCGCCTTTGTTCCAGAGGAGGTCGAGGTCGGATAAGTACTCTATCTTCTTTTCCTCGTTCTCGTGCCGGTAGTACACTTCCTGCATCTGCACGATCCTTATGGCGAACGTTCCCTCGACGTATGGGTCTTCCTTTATCTTAATCTCCACGACGCCAGTAAAATTCTGGTCAAGGTAGAGATCGGTAAGCTCTGATACGGCTTTCATCGGCATGCCGGCGTCGATCATCTGCTTTGCGAACTTATTTAACTTCTTTCCCATTGTTGATTGATTATGGAGCTAATATAAGACCTTTTCTCGAAAGGAAAAAATCCTGTCCCCGCTACTGAGTAGCGGAGAACAGACGGAAGTGCCCGAGCATCGGGCTCTTACGTTGGTCGTCAGCAAAGTAAAAGGCATACTTCGACCTCTTAGCTTCGGTGATGATCACCTCGCGGCGACGACCGTTACGATCAGTAACCCATGCTTTGGTGTTGGGTCCAGCAAAACCTGAGCGGATCATTCCATCGTCAGCTGTCTTGGCAGTCTCAGAGGTAACCTGGGTTATACCTTTGATCTAGACATGGAAACCTTCAACTCCGCTGCGGTCAAGCTTGCGGCTGTAGGAAAGAGAGGATGACATGAGGTCCATGCCGTACTTGGCTAGGACGGTGCGTGCGGCTTCCTTCAATTCCCTGTGCATTGTTTCGATCTGGTGCTCTTGCATGTTAGTTAAATTTGATAAGCAAATATAAGTCTATTCTCTGAAACGAAAAAATCCGGGTTAAATTCCCGGATTCTTTTTTGCTTGTTCTCTGATTCTGCTTATGATCTGTTGATCTTGGTCCGCGTGAATGTCTCGCGGCCGGTGGATCCCGCTCTCGTCCAGTTTCTTTTCCTGGTCCAGGATTCCCATGTTGAAGAGGGCTTGCCCAAACCTTAGGGTTGGTTTGTCCTCTAGGTACTGGCGGATCAGGTCAAGGATGATGGCATGCTCTTTCTTCATGGCGTGATGACGACGTTCCCCTGCATGACTCCGTAATCAGAGACCTCATGCATGTAAAACGTTCCGGTAGTTTGGTTCTTCGTGATGACCCACAGGTTGTTGTCCTTCCACGTAGCGTTGACGAACTCCTCGCCCTTCGGTACCTGGTACTCCATGGTTCCGCCGAACCTCTTGGCTCTTTGGTTGTCTGTGCAGGACGGGAGAACGATCGCGACCATCAAGGTCAAGAGCAGTAACGAAAAGATTTTCTTCGTGTCGGTTGATTTTAAGTTGTTAATAATATACTTACATTGACATCAGCAGGGACGTGGGCTGCAGCATTTCCCAGAGAAGGGACTGGTAGCCTTCGACCGTCTGAGTTTCTTCGATCTTAGTTTCCTTAGCCGCAGCTTCACAGAACTCGCTGCGAGTTCTGCAATCGATGTCGGAAAGGTCTATGCCTAGGCGCTTAGCTATCTCAGCAACGTTACGACGGTCGAAAGAATCGTTCCACCGGTCGACTCGGTTTATGGACCTGACCATTATCTGTTCCTTCGAAACGATGTTGATGTAGAGGTACTCACCCATGTCGTATATTCCACGAGCATCGATTATGTACTGTTGGTTGTTGTTGTTGAAGTCGTATACTATCAGCCCTATGTGCGAGCACGAGTCGGGTTCGATCGACGAATCGATTATCGCGCTAACGTTGGTCCTGTAATAGCAGCCGCTGTTGTCACCTAGGACGAACAGAGTGGTAGCGGCCATGTTGCTGTTCTTTATCCAACGAGCTAGGGCAAGAGCAGCAATGCCGCACCCGCCTTGGTGAAGACCTGGTATTCCGGCGATGGCTGCTCTGGCTTCGGTAAGGGTGGTGACTTTTGTCGTAGTTTCTGCGCTCATAGTTTTGTTGATTGATGCTGCTAATATAATTCGACTGGTTGACAGGAAAAAATCGGGCTCAATTCTCTCTTAACAAAAATCCCCTCGGTAGAGGGGACCCTGAGATACCCATGCCGGGCGGGCATGGCCACCTCAGTTCGAGATGGTTACGTAAATGTCTCGGCAGCCGAAGTAGTCGACGATAAACCCTGGAGAGCAGCCGCACGAGCAGCCAGCTTTCTGGCTCCAGCCTATGCTTCTGCCGATTTCCAGTTCGTTGACGTCTGGCCGGTTGGCGGCGAGCCATGCTTTCACGAGAGGAAGGACTTCCTTCTTGTACGCTTCGTACGGGCGGCTGTGCCGCTTCATTAAGTTTTCAAGAATTCCTTCGCCCTTTTCGAAGATGAATATCCTTGTTTTCTGCGGGCGTTCTGACTTGCGGACTTTGACTTCTGTTAAGTTCATTGCTTTAATAATTTAAAGTAAAAGTAAAAAGAATCTCTGACAGGAAAAAATCTACTCTGACCTGCCGTTTAACTTCTGTCTCAGAGCGTAGTACTTCTCGAACTCCTCCTCGTTCTGGCGGTCGCGTTCTCTTTCCCATTCCTTTCTCCTGATGTCGAGCATGGCTTGGTCGGAGAGTCTCGTCCCGCGATCAGTGGAAGGACGGTAGAGACTACGGTCTATGGTTGACCCCTCGGTCCGGCCGACGTAGAAGTCTCTGTGAGTGTTGAAGTAGTCTCTCTTCGGAGCAGGCTTAACGTCTGTCTCGTAGTAGACGTCCAAGCCGAGCAAGCAGTTCATGCACTCGCGTAAGTCGCTAGCGTGGAGGCTTAAGACCGAATCGTAATCGTCCGACCTGTAACCACCGAATAGGGAAGCTACTACGGAGAGCGGGCGGCCCAGAGCCTGGTCCATCTCCTTCACCCACGTCCAGAAGAACTTGGAGCAGCGTACCCACTGTTCGGTATTTACCTGGTAGCCGAGCTGGTCCCACTCGTGGCTGTCAGCTCCGTGGCACCACACCACGTAATCGATCTCGCCGTTGATTATGGCAGGAGTTAGTCTCTTTAAAACGAAGTTGGTTAAATCCTTGTAGTAAGCTTCTCCCTGCAGGCGCGAGTTAAAATTGAATCCAACAGGTACTGCCTCGTTGAGGTCAGGCTGGAAGTACCGGGAATCTTCGAGGCTGTTGCCGAAGTGTCCGTCCAAGTCTATGTAGCAGCCAACCGCTCCGAACTTGCGGTAAGCCTTGACGCTCGCTATGACCTGCCCGCTGAACGTGCAGAACCCTGAACCCTTGTTCGGACGAGCGTGGTGGAACCCGCTGGTCGGGCTGAAGCTTACCTCGTCAGGGTTTACTAGGGAGTTCTTTATAGCTTCCCACAGGCTGGCGTTCGTGTACCTAACAGAGTCAGCGAACTGCTGGCTCCAAGCCAGGCCGTTGGTCGAAGCTAAGTAACCGCCCTTGAAGAAAGAGTTGACGTACTCGACCGTGTGGGCTATCTGAAAATCGTAAGCATTGTACGGTCTGAAGTTACTGACCATGGTCAAGTGGTCAGCCAACCCGTTATCAGCTAAATGATCGAGCAGAAGCTTCGGCTTGAGCGGGCTCTTGCTGAAGTTCTTTTTCGCGTCCGCTGATAGGACTTGCTTCGGGTTGTAAAATACTTTTATCTTGTTGGATCTCATATCTCTAGTATTGAGATTGCTAATTTAACAATAACTTTTGAAAGGAAAAAATTATCTTGTTGGATCTCATATCTCTAGTATTGAGATTGCTAATTTAACAATAACTTTTGAAAGGAAAAAATCAGACCGGTACTAGGGAGTAACTTAAGCCCTAGCTAGTTCCTCTTCCATGGCCTTGTTGTAGGCTACCTGGTAGATTATCTGCTCGGCACTGTTACCCTTGAACTTGTGCTCGTCCGGCAGGACTCCAAGGTCCGCGAGTATGTGAGCGATAGCTGCGTCATCGTCTGCGGACATGTGGCCTTCAGGGTTTGCTGCGACCGCTCCGTCCTGAGTACCGATCCTCCACGCTGCTGTGTACTTCCTGTTCGGCATGGCTTCCATTATCCGGTCGATAAAAGGCTGCAGCACTGGACCCGGACCCCACTGGTTGTACACCGCTTCCATGCGAGCGATCATCTTGCCCTCGTCGGTAATCGCTTTGGCCATCTTCTTGGCATTGATGATGGCTACCTCCTCGTCGGAAATGTTAGCTCTCCAGTTGGATGGTCTCTTGCTCAGCTTACGTGCTCTCATCTCGTCGCGAGGAAGGACGTTGTAGTACTCTGCTGATCCGTTATACCTGCTGCGGTAACCGCCGTACCTGTGGTGTCTTGGCATCTCGTTTATGGGTTGTATCGATTCGGTTATGAACTCATTAAATGACATTACGTGTGACATGTGGAGGGCCTTTTGTTCTATTTATCCCTCCTACCCGAGCCAATCTGAAGGGCTCGGGTGTGTGGCTGAGACTATTCTAATACGAACAGTTGACTGTCTATGCGGAAGCTTCTCCACTCTCCGACGAGGTAGTCGAAAAACCGCACCGCTCTCGGAGAAGGGCTTCCGTTCCCGTTGGGGTGCTTGGTCGCAGGGATGTGGTTCAAGTTAAGCGTTCCCTGAACTTCCCTCAGAGAGCCATCAAGCTTCACAAAGGCGAACCTAACGACTCCGCTGCGGAGGCGAGCCTGAAGGTCTTCGGTCGAAATGGGTTGGTGTCTGAATGCCATGGTGAAAAGTGTTAGTTGATTAATATGAAGCTAATATAACACGAACTGTTGGAAGGAAAAAATCTGGGCTAAAAATTTTGCAACAGTTTACTAGGGAGTACTTTAGATACTGATGGGCAGGGCGGAGTATACCCTATCCTCGTCCTCGAACGAGCCGGACCGACTCCTCTTCGGAGCCGGCCTACCGACCTGGGTCGGTTAAATCTGCTCGACCGGAGCGAAGACCTCAGCGATGGTTACGTTCTGACGAGCGAGGTCAGCTTGCATGTGCTTGAGGCAGACTGGGCCGAGGCCGGTGTAGACGGATTCAGGATGGGTGAGAGGCATGCTGCAGTGGCAGCAGCGACCTTCGTGGAAGAGACCGACGCGACCGCGAAGGATCTCAGGATTCTGGATGGCGCGGATCATCCAGCGGAACACTGCGATGAGACGTGCATCGTTCGGACGGGACTCGTTGAGCTCACGAGCGATCCAGATGCGGATCTGAGGCTCATCGGTGAAGATCATGCCAGTGTAGCGGTAGCGCTGTACGCCGTCCTGAAGGAGGCTGATCTCGACGTTGTAAGCTGGCAGCTTGACCTTGCGGTCCTTCTTGTCGCGCTTCTGACGAATGCGGGCGGTGAAGTGGGTGCCGGCTTCGGTATTACGAAACGTCAACACTGCGCGGCCTGCCAGAGCGAGGGTGGGAAGGGCCTTGGGGTTGAGGTTCGGACGGGGTGCTGCGTGATTGTGTCTCATGTGGCGGGTTGTTGATTGATTATGGGGTAAAATTAATCATCCGGCACGAGCGGAAAAAATCCGGGTAAAAAATTTTCGAAAAATTTTCTCTAAAAAAATAAAGTGTAGAGCGGAGTACACTCTCCCAAGGTCCCGTAGGTTCGGCCCGTCAGAGCTTGCCTTTAGCAAGATAACTAGGTAAAAGTACCACGACTTCTCGACAGGAAAAAATCAGGCCGCGATTCTTTTCGTAATTATCACGTACCTTGCAGCGTAAACTGCTTTCATCAGTTCGCTCGTTTGCGGGCTGAGAAACAGGACTTTAACTTCCCTTTGACAAAGGCTGTCTATTTCCTGCTCGGTCTTGCACCGGCTGAGCGCTTCCTTGAATTCTTGAGGGTTTATATCTTTTGGGTTTAAACTTCCCGCCACAGGAAGGTTACACGAATACTGGCCAGACCGTCCAGGCCAAGAGACCCAAGAGGCTAGCTATTATTACCGAAGTTTGGTACCAGAACCAGAGGTTCCACTGCTTTCCTGGGATCGGGAACTTCACGAGGAAGATGCCGACGAACGGGATCCATTTCATGTTTTCATTTTTAGTTAGCTGACACTAATTCCATTGTTTCAAGTTTCGCGCCGTTCTGAGCGCACAGTATCTTTAGCATTGCCAGGTCGGAATCCTTCGTGACCGTGAGGGTCAGGGTTTCCTCGCCCTTCGTGATGGTCACTTCCACCGGGTCCATCCCGCGGGTCGGGAGCCAGGTCATCAGAGACTTGGCTCCCGCTTCGTCGATGAGGCTCATTCTTCCACCTCCGCCATGTCGTTGGCCAGGATCATGTCGTAGAGGAGGTCCATCTGGCTCTCGAAGGCACGGTCCTTGATGTAGGAGCGGCTCATGAATTCCTCGATGGTGGCATCGCTGATGGCCTGAAAATTTACGTGAGCGTAGCGCTCTCTGAAAAAATCGCGAACTTTTTCTATCATAGCTTTATAGTTGATTGATAGGGCAAATATAAGACTATTACTCGAAAGGAAAAAATTAGGATTCAAAGAACCTGAACTCTTCGCTGACCGTCTCTCTCAGCTTGAGAAGAGTCTCGTTTCTCAGCTGGCGAACTCGTTCCCTTGATATTCCCAAGTACTGACCTATCTGTTCCAAGGTCTTGGCTTCTCCAGCTAGGCCGAAGAACTCTGTCACGATGTAACGTTCACGATCGTCCAACTTCTTCAAGCTGTTGAGCAGCTCGCGACGAACGGTAACCTGCGGGCTGGTCTCTTCCGCTGGTTCTGGAATACTGACCGCTCCTTCGACGTCGGTATCTAGCTCCAGCTCGAAGTCGAACGCGTCGGTTATCGAGACTCTGGCCTGGTTTGCCGTCTCCGCCAGTACTTCAACGTACGAGTCAGAGTACTTCTTTCCTGAGATCAAGCTCAGGGATTCTGCTATCTCTGACACGGTCGGTTTTCTTTCGAAAGCTTGCTCGAGCAAGCGTTCAGCCGTTCGGTACTTGAAAGAGTCGTTGCTCTTTACGAACGGTACTCTGACGATCGGGTGGACTTGAGCCACGTAACGAACGATGCTGTCCCTTACCCACCAGACAGCGTAGGATATGAACTTCACTCCTCTTGATTCGTCAAACCTTTCAGCAGCCTTGATCAGGCCGAGGTTGCCCTCGTTTATCAAGTCCTCAAGCGAAGCGTACGCGCTGTACTGGTTTGCTACGCTTATCACGAACCGGAGGTTGGAGTTGACCAGCTCGTTGAGAGCTGTTCTGTCTCCTGCTCTTATCCTTCTCGCCAAGCTAGCTTCTTCTTCCGCGGTCAGCGCGAAACTAAGCTCCTTAACGTCCTTCAAGTAACGGTTCAAAGTTTCGGTCTTCTCAGAATCCGTCAGTAACCTTGAGATCTTCAGTTGTTTCATCTTGCTAATTTCCTTCTTGCTAGTTCCACTCTCACGTAGTTAAGATCAACAATTGCTTCTCTCACTATCTCGCGAATCATCTGATCGGTTTCAAAAGGGACCGCCTTGATCGTCGGCACAGTGATAAAAAAGTCTCCATCTTGGAAAGATCCAAGGTAGAGACGAAGTCTTCCACGAGTTCGGTTGTGAACCCTGTAATTTCCGGTGTTTACATCGAGTAGGATCGAGTTGTCGCGCCTTTTCCAAGCATCGGGCTTAGGTAAACTGTAAGCGCAGTTGGCAGTCGACTGGGTGGTTTGCATACGAGTAGCTTCATTGATGTAAAGCTAAAGTACCCAAAACTGACGACAGGAAAAAATCGAATTACTTGGGCTGTTGATTTTTAGAGTTCTCGTACTCCTCGATGATGCTCTTCTTGTACCGACGCCATGCCGGTCCTGCTCCGAATCCGAAGATCGCGCCTACTGCCCACCCTGCCACGAAGGCAAGGACTAATGTTAAGAAAAATGCTAGTGCCATTGTTGTCTGTTTTTAATTTGGAAACCTTTCTCTAAAAGCTATCGCGTCCTCAAGAGCTAGCTCAGCGACGACTTTACCGTCTTCTACTGTCCAGCTCTCTTCCGGTTTTGGAACGTACTTTCTCGTCCGGCCGAACAGCGTGTAAACGCCGGTAACCAGACCAGCTCGGTCGGTTCTCAGCCAGACTTTACCAAGTTCCGTGTTACCGCTCGCGTGACGGTCTCTGACAGCTGACCAACCTATAGCCACGGTCAGAAAGTTATGATGTCGAACACGTAATCCGGTTCGAGACCGTAATCGTCCATCAGTATCTCTTCGGGATCCTCTCCTTCGAGAACTCTTTCCCGCATATCGCTGATGGCTGAATCAGCTTCTTCCGAGGACATTCCGTCCCGGTTCATTAGGACTTGTTTTAAGTCGGACATACCGTTAGAATTTGAAGCTAATTTACCACTATCTCTTGTCAGGAAAAAATTTCTTTGGAATTTTACCTTGGTTGCTGATCGGTAATTCTTGGTCCTTGTGCTTGATCTTTCTTGAGTACTTCTTTCCTGCGCAAGCTTCACAGCTGCACGGCGATCCGGTCGATTTGAAAACGAAGAAGTTACCTTTACCCTTCCTAAAATCCTCGAGCAAGCAGTATTTCTTCAGCCGCTTGAAGAACTTTAAGGTGGTCATTCTCTGTCTATCACCTTTGTTCGGCATAGGGATTCATGAGATATTTTGTTGGGCTGAACCCCTTCATCTCCTTCAGTACCTGGGTAGGGTTCCAGTATTCCTTTCCGCCCCTGAATACCGCGTATTCGAAACCGTCTTCCGGTTTATCAATTTCTAGCAGGTTGCTAAGAACGTACTTCACGTCGTTGTGAGAGTCAGCGTTCTCTAGTTCCTGGTAGACGACCTCGCGCCCATTATGGTATACGGCAATTGAGTACATAGTTATCTATTTCTTCGGTACTATCTTACCAATTAAACGAGGCAAGGGGCCCAAGCGGTTGGCCCCTGTCACTGGCAGGCAAAGGTGCCGGCCTTAAAAGACCGCTCTTTCGAGCGATCAGTATTCCGAATTAACGGTCAGAGTTCTTCTTCCTGCTGCGGACCATGTTGTACGCGTAGTTGACGATCCTCTCGTTCGGGTAGTGGCCGTTGATCACGTTACCGACGTAGACTTCATTGTAACCCAGAGCGCTGGCGATCTTCGCGCGATCGTAGCGTCTCTGTCTCGATTTGATTACCGCCCGTTTAGCGGCAACGTTCAGCTTGCGGTACTTCATACCGACTTTTGCTTGGTTGTCTGTGCTCATACTTGATTGATATTGAATGGTTTATACTCGTGAAAGTCTGTTGATTTCGTACCTAACTCTGTCGATCTGGTCGAACAGTTCGGTCATTCTCGCGTTTATCGCGTCAGCTGCACAGTTCGGCTGCGGAGCTTTTTCGGTTTCGCTCAGCTTGTTGGCCGGCTCGGCTCCGAAGATCTCGTTGATCTTGTTGCAAAGGTCAGCGTTATTTTCCTGCATGTGAATGCTAGCTTCTCTGATTCGAGATTCTATCGAACTCAAAAAAGTTTGGGTGCTTGCTGCTGGTTGGTTGTCGTACGTTGGCATTTACCTTGGATTATTTTTATCGTCCTTCTTTGGTTCCGTCAACGTCACGTTGGTCGGTATTATCATGCGAGTCAGGAAGGTCAATCCCCATGCCTGGATAGCAGATATTTCTGGGCCGGCAAACAGGCCAGGAACCAGCCAGTTCCAAAGCCACTTGATAGGAAACGCGAGCAGAAAGGAGATTAGGATTCCGCCGAATACCGACAGTAAAGCGATCTTGACCTGGTTCTTAGCCACGGTCTTTGGATCTAGCAACGGTTTTTCCATTTGAAGTTTTGTTGTTTTGTATATTCTACGACAGGTTCTCGAAAAGTTTTGAAAACGAAAAAGCCGGACCTTTTGGACCCGGCTTTTTTACCAGCTTTCCGTTGGGCCGGAATGCCCAGCTAGCAACCATTGCCGCCTCGCGATCCGAGAGTCAGCCGACAGACTTACCGCGGTCTCCGGTCTCGGCCCCTCTATAGGACTTTACGGTTGGTTTTCGCTTCTTGAATTTCTTTAGATTCTTTTCATGGTCGTGCTGAGTTGGTTAACTGAATTTGTTAAAGCTAATGTACCACAAATTCGCGAAAGGAAAAAATGGGGTTTAAACCAGTTGCAGGAACTTGGTATTACCGACGAAGGTCTTTCCGTGGCGGTACTTCATGCCGGTCGGTCTCTTCATGTCGTCAAGCAGGATCTCATTCGAGAGGAACACAAGGAACCCCTTCTTCACTCTGTCCCGTATGGTTTTGTTGGTCTCTTTCCTCAGCTTCTTGTAGTCCTCAAAGCTCATGCCTTCCGGCCGTTCGTTCACGGGTGCCGGCGCTTGCGGCAGGACCGTTGCAGTCTGCAGTTTCTTCATTTGTCAGTATTGGTTTTAATTACTTCTTGCCGTATTTTCTCTTCAGGTCGGCTTGAACCCTGAGCCTGTCGTCCAGGTCGGTCGGCACGTTCAGAATTCCGGTAGCTCGCGAGAGCTGTTTTCAGTTCGGCAGGTTGAGAAATAACCGACGAATACCGTCGTTGTAGCTCAGCTTGTGTGCCTTGATCTCGATGTATTCCGGATCGTTGCGCCTTAAGTTTTTAGTTTTTTCTTCCATGGTTCTATCTTACAATCGGTCAGTAATAAGTTTTACTTTTTCGAGTTTTCTTCAGAGCACGCATCGTACCTTTTCAAGTTCTTGAGCAGTTCCCAGCTGATGGTCGCCCCGTTCGACAGGGTCCAAGTTTTCGAATCGCGCGAATGGTCAGTAATCGTGTAGCACTGACCGTCAAGAACGACGGTCTTTCCGAGCATCTGGTCGGAAGCTTCCTTCAGGTCCGATTGGATTATTAACCGACCTATCACGAGCCCAACTAGGATCACGATGATGAACGCGGCTAGAGCCGCTAGCACTTTACTCTTCATTTACTTTTTCTTTTCTGATTAGGTAATGGTACGGGTTGGCGTAGACCTTGTCCGGAAAGCCGGGCAAGCCGCCGATCTGAACCTCTTGCCAGCCCTTCGTCACGCACTTCATCTTGCCCTTGGGGATCCAATGCAGGTTCCACATAAGGTAAATCAACTGGAAGACGAAGAAAACGGCCGGAAGAACGACGTAAGTCGAGACTAACAAGCCGAAGAAGTAAAGGAGTCTGGCTGGGTATTTCATGGTTCGAATGTGTTAGGTCGGTATTATACTTCAGTTTGCTTGAATTCGGCCTCACTCGCTATGGATTTTTCCAAGTTGCGAAGAGTACTGACGTTCCTGTCCTGCACGCCCCAGTCCAGGCCGGCCGGTACTTTGGCCAGCTTGGACGAGACGGCCGGCCTTTTCTTGCAGTAGCGCTTGTTTCTTTTCGCTCTCATGTTAGTTCGCTGAGATACCGACTCCTCCGCCGGTCCGAGTAATCACGTAAACATTACGGCCGCTTACTTGCGAGAAATAGACCTTAAAGTCCGGACCCTCAGCGACGAGGTACATCGTGGTCGGCGCGGGTCCTGGCTCAGGAACCGTGTTGGCTTCGCAGGAATTCGGGCAGCAGCTCGTCGCTACGGTAGCGACCAGAGCAAGGGCAAGGATTGCAAAGAGAATCTTTTTCATGTTGTTGTTTTTATGTTTAAGCTAAAGTAACCAGAATTTCTGACAGGAAAAAACGGTTAAAACTGGTTCAACCCGTCTATAACCTGCTGCAGGTCGGTCGTGTCGGTGGACAGCTGCCAGTAACTTGATTCGATCATCTTGCTCGGTACTTTTCGCATGTCCTCGTCCGGTATCACGAGCACGAGTCTGTGGCCGTTGAAACTTTCGTCGAAAGCGATCCTTCCGGCCTGAGTTTTCGTGAACCCACTCGCGAACCCACGAAAGCAGCCTATCCTTGCGAAGGAAAGGACTGCGTACAGTTTCTTCTTTCTCACGTTACTTGGAATAGTAGGTTACGATTAGGATCACGTACGCAGCTACGATAGCTGTAGCTTCGAGGAGGTTTAATAGCTGGAACCAGCGTCCAACCTTCTTTCCGTTGGCTTCACCCTTGACGATTATGTAACCGGCTCCGAAGAGGAACCTCAGCATGTTGAGCCCGAGGGCAATGATCGCGATTGTGATTAATAAGTTCAGCATGTCGTTTGATTTTAAGCTAAAGTACCACGAATCCGCGAAAGGAAAAAATTCTGCTTACTTTTCCACGGACATGAGATCGATCGTGGACTCAACGTTGGCTTTGCGCTCGGTCAGTATCTCAGCCCACTCGTACTCCTCACGCTTCACGGCGATCGGTATTGCAGCCTCTATCGCCCGCGCGTACGTTTCTAAAAGGTAAAGGTAGTATTCCTCCGTCCATTCCTTGTCCTTCTCTCCTGTCTGCTGTCTTATCTCTCTTTCCAGCTTGTCCAACGTCCTGTTGATCTGGCGCTTGTTGCGTCCAGCTTTGGATAGGACCGCCAGTACTCGTTCCTTCATGCTATCGACTGGTTCTCTCATAGGTAGTTAGGTTTCAATTAGTTAGGCCGCTCTATGGCGGAGTTGTCGGTCTCTGTTATTTATTACCGAATGAGGGCAACAAGTTTTCAATTGCTACAACAACGTTACTACTACCCTTCTCTCGCACGAGTACCGAACGGCCAGTCCAACCTGTCCAACCAGTCCGTCCAACCGGCTACTCATCAGTTGGCGGCCGGTAGGGCGCCAACCAAAGGTTCTACTTCAGTAACCTTGGCCTGCCCTTAAGCTTTAGCTTAAGGCAGGCGGCGCGGGCGTCACGTTGAAGCGGCTGCGCGCGGAGTTTTTTCCTTTCAGCTGGATTGGTTACTTTTACCTTATCAAATCGAACAACTTGAACTTTTCAGAAAAGACCAAGCAGAGGATCAAGGACGCGATCCTTGACCGTTGCGAGGGGATCCAGCACCAGGAATTCGACATCGCCAACTTGGACAGCATCGTGGCTGACATAGAAGCAGCCATCAACGCGGAAGAGTCGGAGCTGAGGAGCTTGCCCCGCGACCCTGTCGTCACGGCCACCAGCCCAAAGCTGAGAGCTAAAGCTCCGCGAGTCGGTCAGTTCATAGACGTTTACGCTCGCGACCTTCAGCACTCGGTACCCATGGAAGTATTCGACGTGCGGGGCAACACCGTGACCTGCGGTTACAACGACATAGAGTACGCCGTCCGCTTGGAAGTGGTCGGCAACGGCCACGTGAGGTGGGAAGGTTCCAACGACTGATTTTTTCCTGTCAGTTTCTTTGGTTACTTTTACCTTACAAACTAACTAACTTATGGTAGGAAAGACTTACACCAAGAACTCGAACCCGGCCGTTCAGGTCAAGGTTCTTCAGGTACGCGGAGCGATTGTGACCTTTCACGAGGTCAATTACGCTAACCAACGGGAACTGACGCTTGACGAGTTCAACAGCGCTTACGCTGAGCTGACCGGCCAGCCGCTGAAGAACGAGTCGAGTATCAGGAACCAGCTGAGAGCCGCGCTCGAGAACATGTACATGCTGGGCGGGATGCCGAAGCCGGAGCCGAAGTACGAGGAGTACATCAACCGCATGATCGAGTGCGTGATGAACGAGGTCAAGAAAGGTCAGGCCTGATTTTTTCCTTTCGCGAAAAGGTCTTATATTTACTTAACCAAATTGCAGAAGCCATGAAGCTCAAGCTCCTAACCCTCAAGTACCGCGCCATGCGCAAGCTCGGAATCCTCAAGCCTGCCAAGAGCCTGGACCCGTACGCCGGCCTGGTAGCCGACGGTACCTAGGCGGCCAAGCCCGCCAGGCGGGTGTCTACTCCGGGAGGTTGGCCTGGCACCGGCCAGGGCTGCTCCAAGAAGGCCTGCCAGGTGACTCCTGGAGGTCACCCCAGGCTACTCCAGGAGGTGCGCCAGGGTCACTCCGGGAGGTGCCTGGGGGCCTTATATGCACTGGTAAAAAGATGTACCGGGAGCTCGGCAAGTGCACTTTTGTTTTTTTCCCAAATCCCCAAGTCCTGGGGTCCGATCCCCGAGCTTTTTCGGTTTCCTGAGTTCCCCAGGTCCAGGAGAGCTCCCGGTACCTTTTTTCTCGGTTAAAGCAAAGCCGGCCCCTATTGGGGGCCGGTCTGGGTTTTCGCGTTTCTGAATGTATCGTTTCTCTGGGTTGGAAATTCTCCCCGGGCTGGGGGTCTGTTTCTATCGCTTTTTTTTGCAATCGGTTAGGTACCAGTCAAGGAAGACTAGGAAAGCTGGGACGAACTCAGCTACGAAGACTTCCAGCGGGTTCAGTCCAGCTCTCAGCAAGTAAGCTGCTATCGCTAGCACTACTAAAGCGCTTATGAACCGCCTGGCATTTATCCGGCAAAGGTTGCTGAAGAAAGTATCTCTGTTTTTTAATTTGGTTGGGCTTGTTTACCCTATTTATTCCTTTAATCGTCGAGCCGGTCCCACAGGCTCCTGTCGCCGAACCCGAAAGCGCTGTCGTATCCTGTTCCGAAGCACGTGTTCGTGCGGTGACCTTTCCTGTCTCTGGTGTGCTTGCTCTTTCCGACCATGTCAAGCTCCTTGTTGCTCGGTAAGAACCCGTAAAACGATAGGGGCTGCCAGTTGGTGTAATCGCTGAAGACGTTGCGCCCAGTCAGGAGCCAGTACGGGATCCAGATTAAGTGGATTACCAGAGCAATTTGAGCTGGTACGAAAAGGAGCACTTGAACCCAGTAAAGGACCCTAAGCACGGTTCTCTTGGTGTGTTTCACTTTTTTCTTCTTTTGGCAAACTTACCGCTTTTAGGAACTCCTGGAAGTCTCGGTCCACTTTTTCCATGGTTTCGAGGAGTTTTGCTCTCTCTTCAGGCTCGGCTAAGCGGGGGTTGATGCACTCAAGCCGGGTATCCTGGTTGCTCGTCGGTATGACGACCAGCCTGGCGTCCGGGACGGCTTGGTGAAGGCCCTCTGCCGCTGACCTCGCTAGGATCGGCACTTTGCTCGGTGACATGCCCGCTACCGACAGGTACAGGACCAGTATGATGTCGCTCTTGAGCTTGTCAAGGTCCTTGGAGATCACGTCCTTGGCCAGAGCTTCGGCGAACTTTTCGAGCTCTTTTAACTTTTCCTTGCGGTTCGGCATATAGTTCTGAATTTTGGGTCTTTTACTGCCTTACCGAGCCCCGGTTTTGGGTTTGCAGTGCTGTGCACCCGCCGAGTTACCCCACACTTGGGCGCGAGCGGGTGCTGCGAATAGATAAATGAAAGAACCTTAACTTACCGGAACATGGCGCACGCGAGAGTCGTAGTTAGAGCTACTAAACCAACAGCACGGTGGAACTGGACACGGTCGACCCTAGCCCGGCCAACCAGGTCCTGCTGTTACCGGAGACTCCGGGCGGAGGGCCGGTCATTGCCTTCTTCGTCGATGCTCCGTCAGACAACTACAGCTTTCCGACATCGTACCCTCAGGGGTTCTCCATAGCTGGAAATTCGGGGGCGGTAATCGACACCGACTGGGGCGACAGCTCAACCAACACGTACACTCTGTCGGGATCGGCCATCACCATGCAGTACACCTACGACGGCCAGTTGAAGATACTTCTTCGCCTGTAGGATCGATAGCTAATTAGAATACGTGAGGAGATAAATAACTAAAATCGCCCCATTTTTGTCTAGCATGAAAACCAAGTACATACAGCTGTTCGAATCATTGTTCTCTGAGGTGACTGAGGCCTTTCAGGTGGGCTTAAACCAGGAAGTAAAGTTTGCCTTTAACTTCGAAAGTGGTAGGTACCTGGCGTCCGAAATCCCACCTAACCAGGTAGAAATTTTGAAAACCGATCTTAAACCTGTTTTTGCTGAACTTCTCATTCCAAAGTACATGAACGGCAAGACAATCATCGAACTCACCGCGTCCACCTCAACTTTACGGTTGACTCCTCAGCTCGTTCAAAAGTTGCAAAGTGAGGGTTACACAGGGAATGGACAGAACGATCCGAGCGGAAACGCTCTGCTGTGCGAAGCTAGGTTAACTACCATGGAACAGTTGATAACTAACATCTTATCTGAATCTCTAAAGACTACTCCTCAGGGACTGTTGACTAAAGTAGAATTTAGAAAGGTTCTAAAACCTAACCAGGGTGCAGGAAATACACCAGAAGAAAGAAAGCAATGGCAGTACGTATCGATGAAGTTAGTCCAGACAGGAACTCCAATTCCTGAAGCTATCAAAGTTCCTTGCGGTTTAAGAGATCGTCTTTTTAACGGCAAGATGGGGACAGCCGAAAACAATTACGCCGGTTACTCAGCTGACTTGGTACTCACGATAGCCGCAGGAAACACGATAACGCTATCCTTTAATTCTCTTCACATACCTGATATGTTTTACGTGAAGTATAAGGACACTGAATTTTTGAGTGCTTTTCAAGGATCTGCAACTTTAGCCTCTAAGTTATCAGCCATTCCTGACCTTGAAGAAAAAATAAACGCAGAGTTAAGAGCGCTTGGTAGCACTAAGACAGTTAGAGAGTTGCAGCCCAATGCAATAAACCAGGACGGCACTTGGAACGTGGTCAAAGGTCAATACCAGAGAGCAGAAGAGGGAGTTTACGCGGTTACTGTTACGAAAGGTTGGGAAAACGATTCCTTTAAGATCAGAGTGTTTTCACCTCTGGAAGCTACAAGATTTTCAATATCAACTATTTGTTCGGAGAATGTTCCGAACTTGCTAGCTCAGACGGGAAAGGTCTAACTCCGAACACGGCAACCACTGAACAACTGTTACTCTCCGGAAATTCCGTGATGGCTATGCCTATCGTCGGAACGACAGCGGATCCGTAATTGACCATCATGTTCTGTAAGTGGTTCTTCGAATCGTGCCACACTTGGAATATCGAATTTCCAACAGACAGAGAATCGGTCATTCCGTTGTTTTTGTACTGCACGGCCAGTATCAAATTTTCTGAAAGAACATCCACTCCGTACTCACGACCACGGTCCCATGGGTAAGCTAACAATTTCATTCCTGGAACCTGAACGGTTTGCTGGTGACTTAATGTTACGGTCTTGACCATCCACGTTGATTGAACTTTGGCTGCTGAATCAAACTCACTTGCTCTTACGAAAGCAGGAAGGTTCTTTTCCTTTCTTACTTCGTTGAGCTTGTCTACGAAGGCTTGCTCGATGGTTTGGGAAATAGCGGCAATCGATAGTATAGTAAAAACCGCTGCTAGGATTGCTTTTTTCATGTCTGCGTTTTTAGATAATGTACCAATCTTTAACAAAAAAAGCCGGACTAGCCGGCTTTTTAAGTGTCTGATTTACTTTTTGATAGGAGGTTCTTTCTTTTCTTTGTCAACCTCGACCATCTTTTTCGGGTCTTTCTTCATGAGATCGAACTTAGTTTCAGGCTTAAATCCCTTTCCTTTAACCTTAGGTATGTTGAGATTAGGGTTGTCCTTCTTAGGAGCTTGCTTGATCTTCAGCTTTGGGAATCCGCCGGTCTGAGCTTTCTTACGACCCTCGTAAAGTTCATCTTCTTCGTCTTCTGATGGTGGGAGTTCATCCTCGTCCTTGAACAAGTTATCACCCTTACCAACCACACCAGTTGTATCTTCTTCGGGAGTTTCCGGAAGATCTTCAAACTCACTAGGTTTTGTGTACTCGTCCTCTACCTCGTTGTCATCCTCTCCGGTTTCAACCTTTGCTCTCCTGGCTGCTTTTGGTGTGAACTCTATGAAGTACGAAAGTTCGCCGGTTGCTGGATCAGCATCGTCGAGTTCCAACTTTACGTCGTACGGTTTACCACTCCATGCTTCAAATCCCATGTCCCTTAGCGTGAGAACGTCTGGAGCATACTTGAAATCTTGCTTTGAAGTTTTCACTCTTATCGTATCCCCGTCTACTCCGATGATCTTGTGACCTTCAAAATTTCCGTTGATGATGGACGCTGCGATGTCTCCGACTTCCTTTGGCAGTTCAGCGGTTTCAACTCCGCCTTCTCCTGAAACGATAGGTTCGTTTTCTGGATCGAAATTCTCGTTGACGAATCCCTTAAAATCTAAAATAAACTGTTTCATGCTGTTTAGCGTTCTTTTTACACGTCCTTAGGCTCTGTGCCGGTGGATTTGTGTATGTGAGCAGCACCTGCTGCTTCTGGGTTTTCATTTACTTCCTTCGGTTCAGCTGCACCGCAGTCAGAGCAACAACCGTCTTCCAACACGGCTGCTCCGCAGCAGGCAGATTTCTTTTCATGGCTCTCATTTTGGGCGAACATCTCGTTAACGAACTGTCCAAAGCCGAGAACTAACTGTTTCATGAACTTGCGTGATTATTTTACGGCTCTTCGTTTGCATCAGATGAGGAACCTAGCATCTTATCGTTAAAAGCGTCGTAAGCAGCAACAGCATCTTTCATTGCTGTGTTTAGAGTCTGTAGTTCAGCTTTTATGCTCTCAACTTTCGTCTTATCCTCGTCGGTAGTAGGACTGTTCCTAATTTCGATCGGAATTTCCATGTACTCTTTCTGCTTGTCTTTGAATGCTTTTATCGCGTCTCTCCTAGTAGTGTCTATCTGTTCGAACTCTTCCAATTCGGAAGCAGGTTCACCAACAGAGTCAGTCGTAGGTTCAGGCGAACCCTCTGGAGAGATTTCTAGCGGAATGTCTCCGACTGGCGGAACATCAGTGCTAGGAGCCGGTTGAGTAGTTGGGCTAGCGGTTGGAACAGCTTGAGGATCGACTTTTTCCGACTCTTTCAACCATTCCTCATACATTTGAATAGGCATGTGGCTAGATTCTTTTTCTTTATTTATCCGCTTCTCAGAATAAATAACAGTAGCATGGACATTTTAACATTCGATCAATGGATTAGCGAAAATGCTAGGCCTTTAAGAAACCTCTCGGACTTGGACATGAACCGTCGGTACAAGGGAACGCGTTACGAGTTTGAACTTTTTCCAAGGTTCAGACGGCTAAAGGTCAGAGTGAAAGAGCTGGACAAAAAACCCAGCCTTGAGACTTGGTTTAGCATGATGCAAAATTCTGACAATGAATTTTACACGATGGTTCAGACCGGGGCTCTTGGACAACCAGATGTTAGAGACCTGTGGCGAGATCTAACTGACCAGCGGTCAGCACCGATGAAAAAGTACAACGTATCAGAGAGCAATGACTTCGAACCGTAACCGAAATCACAGACCAAGACCTAGACCTAGGCCAACTCCACCTCCTAGAGGAAGGAACGATTGGTTCTTTGGCTGGAACAACACCAAGTGGTTCATTCAAGAGATAGGCAAACTCTATTCAAGTCAACCATCTTACTTTTCAAAGAAGAGAATGGAGTCAGGTTTTTCGTTTATCGTCGGCCAGTTGGGGATGATACTCTTCTTGATCTTTAAGTACCAGGATCTCACAATGTACGATTTCATCATGTGGGCATCTCTTGAGTTTGCGGTCGGAGGGTACATCACGTGGCAGATACAGAGACAGAAACGGTTTGGCGATTACGATCCTAGATACGGCGGAGGTTACGGAAATGGTTACGGTTACGATCAGGGATATGGTTATGATCAAGGCTATGATAACGGCGGCTACGATCAGGGATACGGTTATGATCAACGACCTTACCCAAGCGGACAGTCTAGAGGAGATCAAACCGGTCAGGATCCAGAACCAACTCCTCCACCGCCAGATGCTGGAAGAACTTCTTACCCTACTTAATTAGTTAGCAAATATTCTATCTAGTTCATCGATCCACACTAATAATTCGCCTATCAGCATAGGACCGCTTTCCAATTTCTTTAAATCGACGGTTGACGTCATCTGCCTGATCTGAAAAGTTAGAGTTATCTGGTTGAGAACTGCGTGAATCACTTCGAAAAATTTCCAATCGATCAATCCGTTTAGCAGGATTTCTTCGGTCTGCACGTCAGTGTATTCCATAAAACTATCGATAGCGAACGGCAGATCAACCCAATCTCTAACGTCGAACGCTGACAGGTGATAAACTTTATCCTCTTCGACGTTTTCTTCCACGAACAAACCCATGAGAACTGAGTACGTGCTGAGGTAATCAATTTCCTCATCCTTTACCGGAAAGACTTTACCCATTTTGAATAAGTAAACAGCGTTCATCGGAACGTTTGATTTCGGTTTCTTTGACGTTTCTATGATCTCAGCAATCTGATCGCAGGTTATTCCAGATAGAGCGTTTGCAAATATCTGTTGGACTTGCGGTCTAAAGTGAGAAAGGTGTTTCAGAAAATCTCGTATTGTTATCTCGCCTTCTACTCTGGTGTTATATGGCAAGTAGTGAGAGATAGGAAAATCTGAGTCCAGTATGTTTCTATCTACCCACGAAGCGACCTGCTCGTCCCAAAACGAGAAGAAAATTCCATCCTTTTTTATAGTTACTGTCTGCATGTAAATATTTATAGCTCAGGTTGCTACCGACTTGCCGAATAAATAAAGAAAAAAGGTAAAACTTAATGATCAAATCGTTCATAGATTTGGTGAATGAATCGGCTGAAGTCACCGAAATGGGTGTTCCTAGCGTTGCTAGGTTAACCGGCAGCAAATTAGCTGATGTTCGTCAATTTACTCAAAAGTTAGGACGGTTGCTTGCCTTGTTGAAAGCGACACGAAGTTCAGACATCACAATGGAAAGATCAGGCGGCGAGAGAAAGTACTATCCTAGGTTTAATAATCCTGAAATTGCACAGATCATGCAAGAAATGAAACGTGATAACGAAAGTCGTTTGATTAAGGTGGTTGGAAAATGGAAGGACGTTTACCCTAACGACTCGGACGCAATTTACATGAAAACTGACGCTCCTGATTCTTACCAAAGGAGCCACTTTCCAAATGACGGTATTCCTTTGGGTTTACGCGGAACAAAGCTTGGAGCAAAGCTGTACCGTGCTCTTGTGAGAACAGTCGGTTACATATCTTCCAATCCTAGTGGAACTAGAGAAAAGGACAACGTGTGGGCATCAATGCTTGAAGTAAAAAAGGACGCTAACGGAAATTTAACGGAAGAAGACGTTCACGCAATCGTTGGTTCCAGTAACTGGATGGCATTGGACAAAAATTTGGACCAGAACACCAAGCTCAGCGCAGCTATGAGATTCATAAATGATGCTATCGGTACCAGAAGAACTGATCCAGATCAGTTTGATATGGACGATGAACTGTTTCAACAGCTACCCGAAGAATTTTTGTCAACACTCAGCGATCAGTACCTTAGGTCGTTGGTGAGAGACAGCAGATTAACCGAAGAAAAATACAGGTCGATTAGAGAATCCAGGGCTAGAGCAGAGATCGCTGCTAGAGAAAGAGCTGCTAGAGAGGCCGAACAAGCTAGAGAAAGAGCAGCTAGGGAAGAACGATTGATTAGAAAGAGATTGATCGCCAGAATTTCACGGTTCGGCGCAGACCCAGATGCGGATTGGGACATTGGCGATTTCATAGTCGTTAAGGATTACCTATACCGGCCAGATTACGAGCCTCTTCCTATTCGCGAAGTTGCAACTTACCAGGATGGTCAATATTACGCTCTCAACATCAAGGAAATGATCAGAGTTCAAAGTAACGAGATAGATCCTCTTCAGGGTAGGGACAACCGAACCACTAGAGATAAATCTGCTTGGGTAAAAGTAAACCTGAACGAAATTCCTGACCTAGATAACGTTAATCTCAGCCGAGAAGAAAAAGAGTACATTGAGGATAAACTGTCTCCGGAAACAGCAGCTAGGCGGCAGGAAGAAATTCGTGCAGCTAGTCAAAAAAGAGCGCAGGATCAGACAACTCAGAACGTCGAAAGGGCAACTGAACCTAGAACGTTTGGTTTTGCTCCGTCCTCTGCTAATAGCATAAAGGACGCTCTGTTGAACCGGCCGAACGTTGAAAATTACCGGACTCTGCTAAAATCGTTTAGAGAGAGAGTTTTCTATTACTCAATGCCATTCATCGTGTTGGGTCCGCCACAGAGAGAATTGATGAGACAGAGCTGGGCTATTCCGGTTTACATTGCATGGACAGGGTCTATAGGGCCTATGAGAAGACCCAGAAATGCATCTATTGAAGATCTACAAAACGGAACAGCTAGGTTAACAAATGCTGTGTCCGGAGAAACGATCCAACCGCCGTACACAGGGTTAAATTTGACGGCTTACCCGTTATCTGCAGTTACGACAGCTGACAAGATAGGAGCACGCGCGCAAGATCATTTTTACATTGCTGGTCACCAGAACGTTTACGGAGTTATAGCTAAGAGTCAGTACGGAGCTGTAAATTCGTCAAGGCAGCAGTTCATCTATTTGAATGTTTACGGTTACGTAGGAAGAAGCGTTTCGGTTAGGTTGGACCTTCTTAGAAAGCTCGGAGCTCCTCAAGTGATTTAGGCGGGTGCATCTCATAGAACTTAGCTAACCTTGTTCTAAACAGAAGGTAATTATCCCGTATGTCGCGTTCGTTTAGAGTGAACGTCTGAGGAACGTGAGATGTTTCATTCGATATGAGAATTCTGCAGGACGTTGATTTTATCCGAAGCCGATCCCATGCAGCTATCACGTACGCTGCAACTTGCAGTTTGTAATCTTTGATCCAAGCTTCATCTTTCGGCTTTTTTGCTGTTTTGAAATCTATTACAGCGTGTTCGTTGGTCGTTAAAAGGGACAAATTGTCCAGCGTTCCAGCAAAACCGCCGTCCCTAGCTGTCCACAAAAATTTTTCCTGAGCGATCACTTTTTGAATGTCATTGAACACGCCAGCTCTGATGTAATTGTAAAAAAGAGCTCCGCCAACGATTTTTGCTCTATTGTCAAACTTATCGATCTCATCGTCCAATCGTGAAAGAGCTAAGGTTTCATTCAGCTTATCGTGACTCGACAGCGACTGAGGAAGGTTCAGATAAATCTCGCACAGTCTGTGCATGACCGTTCCTCTCTTTGTAGCGTCTGAACTTATCTCGTTCGCTTTGCTGTGTCCGATGCGGTCCTTCCACTGAGCAAGCCATTCCTTGTCTCCAGTTTCTCCCAACACAGTAGTCACGCTGGGGAACACCCCTATTAAATCCAAACCGTCAGTTACTTTGTAATACCTGAAACCCTCTATCGTGACTCTTTTTATTTTCTCGCTCATTCAAATAAATAATTTATCAGCCGTACTCTAGTACAAAAAATAAGGAAATAGTTTACATGGTAAAGAACTTCGACGATTTTGAAAAGCAGATGAACGAGGGCGGTTTTTGGGATTGGTTAAGAGGAAAAAAGGACGAAACTAAAGGTCTTTCCGCCAACGATAAGGAATTCTATTCTGAGCTCGAGGATTTTGCCAACTCTGGAAAAACTATCACCGTTCAGTCAAAAGGTAACATGCAGTACTCGGATCTCGTCAAGAAAATTCAAGCAGGCTTGGATTTCCTAGGTTTTAAGATGCCAAAACACGGTGTGGACGGTTACTTTGGCCCAGAAACAGCAAATGCCATTGCTAATTTTAACTCTGCTACTAAATCTAACCAACCGGCGGACGAATCTCTTGTAAATTTCAAGAGTTTTTCAGAACTAGTAGGTGAAGCGCAAAACGGCCGGCTTGGTACAAACGATCTTGAAACTATTTCTACTCCTGGTCACGGAGAAACTCACCACAGACTTAACAAAGAAGCGAAAGAAGACTATGAAAAAATGGTCAAGGCTGCCGCCGAAGATGGTGTAACTTGGCAGATCACAGACTCTTACAGAAATTACGATCAGCAAGTTCAAGTGGCAAAGGAAAAGGGCCTATACAACCAAGGCGGGTACGCTGCCGTTCCTGGAACTTCCAACCATGGTTGGGGTGCAGCCTTGGACTTAAAGTTGGACGCTAAAGCTCAAGCTTGGATGAACACTAACGCTAAGAATTACGGGTTTACCAGCATACCGAGAGAACCCTGGCATTGGGAACACAAATCAAGTCTGTCAGCAGCAAAACAGTCAGCTGGAGAACCCGCTGGTTCTCCTGGAATATCGCTGATCGATGGCGGTTTGGTCAAGCGACTGATTGCTAACTTACAAAACAAAGGTTTCGGAAAGGAAGAACTTTCGAAGTACGCTACTATCGGTGGAGCAGACGTGGTGGTAGGCGGATCTGTTAATGATGATAATTTCTACAGAGCAATTCTTAGAATGCTTGGTACTAACGAAACTCCAGAAAAGATGAAGTTCTTAAAAGCATGGCGTCAAGCCGAAGGAGGTCAAGCAGACTACAATCCGTTCAACACTACCAAAAAGTTGAAAATTAAAGGAATTAGAAATTACAGTTCGGCTGGGGTTAAGGAATATCCAAATCCAGCGGCCGGGTTAGCAGCAACGGTTGCTACTCTAAAACTCCCGTACTACGCTAGACTGTTAGCTCTTCTTAGGAATGATTCAGTGACTGCTCAACAATTGGCAGATTGCCCAGATCTTAGAACCTGGGGAACAGGTGACGGCGTAAAACGCGTCTTAGCTGGCGGAACTATCAACCCACCAGCAATTCCTACTGCCTAATTAGAAAGAGGTATTTTTATCGCCGACTGAGATTGGTAACCAAAGATCTCGAAATCCTCTATCTTGTACTCAGAAATGTCGTCGACTTGGCGGTCATCTATCTTTATAGTTGGTAATGGAAAAGATTCTCTTTCCAACTGTTCCTTGATCATCGGCACTTGGTTCAAGTAGATGTGAGTGTCTCCGATAGATGCTATCAGCTCTCCAGGAACCATGTTCACGTGTTTCGCTAAGATCTCAAGAAGGAGGCCGTAGGAAGCCAAGTTGAAAGGCAAGCCCAACGGAACGTCATTGCTGCGAATGTTAAACATTAGAGATAACTCATATTTTGGAATATTTTGTTCCTCTAATGTTGAATTTAGTAAAGGTAAAGTAATTCTTCTGATTCTGTCATTCCGTGTTTTACCTTCCATAAATTAACTCGCTCTTTTGAACTTAATGGCCTAGCGTAACACTGAAATGAATAGTGGCACGGAGGTAGAGTCATTAATGGAATTTCCTGAACGTTCCATGCGCTTACGATCATTCGACGATCTTCTGGATTATTTTTTAATTTGTCTATGAGATCTTTTATCTGATCGATTGATGGAATTGATCCTTGCCATTCTCTCCATTGCTTTCCATAAACTGGGCCAAGATCACCATGCCTTTGTGCAAACTGGTCGTCTGTTTTTATTTTTTCGATAAAATCGTCTTTAGTCTTAATGTTTTCGTACCAATCGATGTACTTAGCGAGTGCTTCATCAGACGCAGGCGGCTTTAACCCAATGATGGCGTTCTGAACGCTTTGAAATTTTTTGTAAGCATCTCCTACCCAGATGGTGCAGTCATTTTCCACCATGTACTTGATGTTGGTCCCACCTTTGAGGAACCAGAGAAGTTCGACGAGAACCCCCTTGAAATAAACTTTCTTGGTTGTGATGAGCGGAAAACCTTCGCTCATCTTGTGGCGAATCATTCTACCGAACACTGAGATGTTTCCAGTGCCGGTCCGGTCTCCTTTTTGTGTTCCGTTACTTAGAATGTCTTCCAACAGTTCAAAGTATTGCTTATCTAAGTTATTCATTCGGTTGTTCTTGTAATTTTTGCAATTCTTCAGCCAGCTTAGCTGAGCAAACGATAAATGGTTTTCTTTGCTGAGCTTTAAAAACAGCTTCGTCGTATTGTTTTAGAGCTTCTTGCTGTTCTGGGGTTAACGTCTTTACGAATTCTTCCCAATCCTTATTGAAGATGGATTTGCTCATATAGAAATGTTTCTAAATGTTCCAGAATTTGAGCCAAATTCCCAAATGTCTCCATCCTTTGGCGCAGGACGGTCGTACTCTTTTCTGAGGTGGTTAAGCTTGTTGATGAGAAATTCGTAATCCACTCGTTCTTTTAGGGCTAACCATTCTTGGTTCAACTGATCGATCGCCGGATCCGCGAAATTCTTGATTATTCCATTTACTTCTAAGATGATCCAATGGTTAGAACCCAATATGTCCCACTTATTTTTTTGAGTGATGAAGTACAGAAAAAGCATTCGAGATTCTTCGATCTCTCCGTGTTTATCCTTTAAAACGTTGAATACTTGGTTTCCCAGGTCTATCAAGTCCTTCATTGTGTTCGGCTATTTTTTCAGCAAGCCATGCATAATTCACCGGTTTGTAACCAGTTAAACATGCAGTAGCTGTGTAGGCGTTCTTTATCGGGTACAAATTTTCGTGCGTGTGACCGTACACGTGAAACGTGTCCCTAAAGGAGCCGTTAAATTCTGCGATAGGGTAGTGAAACAGAACGATGTGCCGAAGAAAATCGTAACCGTGCGGATAGTTTGTCCGTTCCTTGCACTTGATAAAAATTTCTTTGTAGCTCGTGAATTCCACTATGTTTGCTACTCTGATCAGTTCTTTCTTCCAAAAATCATCGATGTGATAATCGTGATTTCCTGTCACCCACACTATCTTCCCTGGAAGCTGAGCAAAGATGCTTCTAACGTAGTCCAATTTAACTCTTGGCATAGAAGCATCGCCCAAGAAAAATACAGTATCGTCATCGTAAACTGTTGCAAACCAATTTGCGACGATCGTTTTGTCGTGATCCTCGATGTTTGCAAAATTGTGGTACCCTGCTTCAAACTTCAGCACGTTATCGTGTCCGAAGTGGGTATCGCTGATGAACCAGGTCTTGTCTGGTTCGTAAATCAATTCTTCTCTAACTTTCATAATCTTTAAATTGTACTAAAAAGTCGATTGAAGTTTACGATTCGTTAGAGGGCTCAGGCGTGTGCGCATACTGAAGATGTGTTACACAGTGACTTCTCAGTAGGATGAGGTCTGGGGGTCTCCTGTGGGATCCTAGGTTAGTCTGGCTGTCTGGATAAATAAATGAAACCTAGGGCACAGCTCTAGTAAAATAAGCAAACAAAATCGAAGAACAATGTACTACTTAGTAAAAATCAGATTTGAAGTTGACCAGGAAAACGGAAAGGTCAAGAAAGTGAAAGAACAACACTTGGTGGATGCCGACTCGGTCGGAGATGCAGAAGACAAAGCGTTAAAGCGTTTCTCTCATGGAATCTCTCCGTGCTTTATCGAGAGCGTTCAGGAATCAAAGATCATGAGCGTTTTGGAGGAGTAACTTCTACCAACCGAACTTAAAAGCCGGCCAGTCCGGCTTTTTTTTGTGCAGCGCGAGTCGCATAAAAAAACCGGCACTGTGGCCGGTTTAATATCGCTCAGTAGAACGTACGGAAGGGTTAGGTTTTACCTCCAGTTCGATGTTGCGCTGCAAGTGTGTACGACGACCATCAGTTCCCTCTGTCGAGGGCAGCTCAAAGCAGGTTAGCTGCTCCATGAACCGCTGCTGTGTCACCACAACAAACTGCGTGCCTTATTTCACGCAACGAAAATTATTCGGCCACAAGACGGGGATCTTGTATACCCGTACGTCGTTTGCAAGATACCATTTAAGTATCTGATCGAAACCTCAAGCTCTGCTGGTTAGACAGTTCATGCCGACCGCTTGGCCGCCTTTTTCATTGCATGTGGGGCATCCCCCTAGCTCGAGCCATTACCTGCTTTTGCAATACAGGTTGTTCTGGCACGCACTAGAACCAGGCTCATGACTTCCTGATTCCTCTACCGAACGCAAAATGTTTAAGAACTTAGGTTGATAATATACTATGATCTTATCAATCGGTTTTTCTTCAGTAAAAAATTATGGAACGATGTGTACGACGACGTTATCTTGGTAAGGCTGAAGCCAACCGTTCCATGGGTGTGGTCCGTTGTAATTAGGTTTCGGGCGGTAAATGACTGCTGTAATAACCGTTACTGTCGAATAACCTGGGTACCAAGAACCTATCCAGGATTCAGATAGCACGCCCAACCAATTTACACTAGCTACTTGCTGATCGTTTGTGTACCAATTTACAGTTGCTCCTGGAATTTCATCAGCCAACCATTCGATGCTCAACTGCATGTTCTCTCCTTCTTCCAAGTAAATTGGACCATCTGGCGAGGTTCCGTTGTTGAGATTTGAATCCCAAACGATTCTAATACCGTTATCTACTCTTGGGTTGTTTCCATTTCCATTGCCGTTGCCAGCTTTTAGCTGAGTTAGCGTAATGTTCGGAAGAACGTACTGTGTATAACCCGCATCTAATTCGATTTGCGAAACCTGTGTAGGTTTCGGTAGGATCTGTTCTGGCGTTTGTTCTTTTTCGCAGCTAATAGCTAGCAGAACAAAAGCTACCAAAAACAATAATTTCTTCATGGTGATTTTTGTTTTTATTTATTCAAAAACAACCAGAAAACTTCTTGCAATTAACACTCAGTGAATATGATAGACGTACCTAAGAGCTGGCTCTAATTTTTGGTGGAATACGGAGTAGTATCGCCGCTGGCTTTTCTTTTTAGCAGTGCCATCTGTCTGTCCGAAGCAAAGCCTTTTTGCTTTTTCATTATCGTATCCAGCACGTCGTTTAGAAATTTATCACCGTATGCCATCTGCCTCCAGTACTTTTCGGATTTTATCTCGTGTGGAAACCTTGAATTGTTTTCGTTTACAAAACCGTCGAACGTTTTAACTATTTCCATTTAACTCTTCCTGAATTTTTAGGTTTCTTTCGATCCGTTTGTACCTAAAGCGAAAGAAGAAGGCAAGTCCAAAAAACGATGCCGCCGCACAGTACATAATAAAATTGGCGTACCAGAGATCCCCAGTTAGGCGGATCAAAGAATACTGCACAGCGTCGAAGCCAAACGGGTTGAAAAACAGCCCGATCATCATCGCCCAGTTCGCTAGGTTGCTCAATCGTTTTATTTTCCTGTTTATTAACGTCACTGTCCACCGGAGTACCGGTTTTCATAGCTGGGATTTTCCTCACCAGTTAAGGAAGCACAAGTCTGCTTCAGTGTTATTTATCACCAAGCCGGTTGCTCGCCGATGAGGTCTAACGCGCAGTGAAACCCCTGAAGACGGGTTTTTGCTTCAAGAAAACACCCGCACAGCTTGCACTGAACGAATGTCGGGTTAAAATGATCGCATGCCCTACAGATGGACATGCGACGATTCTTCTCAGCTTCAGAAACGAACACCTTATCTAGGATTCGGCTGAGGAAAGTTGGGTTAGGTTTAGGTTTTTCGCCGTTACAGCATGTCATAGTAAGGTTATCTATTCGGACTCAGATACAGAACGTTCTGATAGTCCGATGTCACCTTACGAATCACGCGAATCACGTCGATTGCATCTTGCACAGCATCGTGAGTGACTTCTCCGTCTACTCCAATTCTCTTCATGCAAACTCCCAAACTCGGAAGTTTTTCGTCGGTTTGCCAATCTGTGAAGATAATGCCTGGATCGATTATCCTCTGGTTGACTTGGATGAAGCTTGACCAGCTAGGAAGCTTTTCTAGGAAAAGTTTATCGAACGTGGCAAAGTTTTTGCCAGCAACGTTTATGTTCACTTGTTCAGTCTTCGAATCGGCTCTTGGGTGAATTCCTTGACCTCTTAACCACTCGTAAAGTGCTCTGGCCACTAAGCCTTCTCCCATGATGTGATTCGATTTTCTTATCTCAGCACGTTCTTCCTTAGACGCTGTTTCCAAAGAAGCAAGGATCTTCATGATCCAGTTGTTCATGTTGAGAGCAAATGGCCGGCCTGTTATTGTTTGGTGATCGATGATGCACGAAAAGGACGGAAGTTCCGAGGTGGGCTTCACGTTTAGAGTGTCTTCGATAACTGCTCCGATCTGAAGGATCTGGCAGGTTTCTGGGTCTAACCCAGTAGTTTCGATGTCTATAGAAACAAAACGCATAATTTTAGGTATTTTTGAATTTCCATTTATATCCACCGGCGGTTTGTCTAATCCCATTACAAACCGATGAAATATTTCTTTGATTTATTGACAAGGTCTTTGCTGCTTCCTTCTGAGATGACCATTCACAGATTAATACATTTTCAATAGTTAATTGAAAAATTGGTTTACTTACTTTTAATATAGATTCTATTGATTTATGTTTTCCTCTATTTGCATTACCACACCGATATGCCTGTTCAGCTGATCTTTTTTTACCTCTAGTATTAGTATTTCCTTTAGCTGACTCTGACATTTTCTTTCGACTTTCTTCAGAAAATAAATACCCATTTTCTACAAAATCTCGTTGATTTTTAAGATTTCCCAGTTTTTTATATTCGCCGATCCAATAAGTTTCTCTAATTTGAGCGTCAAATTGATCGCATTCGTCAATTATTTCAAGTACCGGTTTTTGATTTTCATCAAGCAAACTTCGAATCCATGCGGTCTTTATGTCTTTTTTACCTGGCTTTCTTGCTAAATAAATGTGTTGACGATACCTAGTATCGGGTTGAGTTGACCTACCGACATATTGAACTTCGTCTGTTTTTGGATCTTTAAGAACGTATATTTTTACTAATTTCATACTTCACTTTATCTTTATTTATTAGTGAAGTGTTCACCGATTCAATTGAGACGTATTTCACTACTCGGCTTTTGTGAAATCGATGTAATACTCTTTCCCTGGTTCAAACTGCGCGGCTGCTTCTTCGTTTACAGTTCCCATTTCAAGCTTGCCGTACGGCGTCCATTTGAAAAAGGTTTCGTTTTCTGCGCTTCCGCCTGTTACTGGAACTAACGTGACCTTCTTACCGCTCTCGGTAATCGTCACTTCCGTGCACTTGAATTTTGCTCTTACTGTCATGCTTGTTGATTTTTTTGTTCGTTTATCAGTTTAACTAATACGTCTCCGTGGCAGGCCTGCGGCTTGCACCAACAACCAAGAACTTTTCCGTCAAGTTCGTGAAGGTCTGCTAACAGCTGAGGCTGCTGACGTATCCATTCTTCGTACTTTTCGATCGCTTCTTCTCGTGTTGCCACTTTGAACTGAGCCCGAGTCGTATCGTTCAAGTGAGTGAACGGGTTTCCCCACTTGCTGGGCCGGCCGATGTAAACATCGTACGGTTCTTTCTTACAGTGAACTACTTTTGTTTCCATCTTATTCGAATCCCAATTTTTCTAGAGTTATCTGTTCGACAGATTTTCCTTTGTGCTCTCTGTCATCAACCCAAGCGCACGCGTTAGCGTAAGCAAGGTTGATCGTCTTTTCCAGGTCACCCGAAACGCATTCGTACGTTCGGTAGTAGGTCGTTACACCCATGTCGTTTATGGTGATCAAGTGTGTTACTACTCCTCCTGGGGTACGAACTGCTGAGTGATTAAGCTGAACCTTTGTGTTGAACCGATAACGTTTGTACTCGCTGACTTTGTTAAACTCCTGCTTGGACATAATCGTTTATGTTTTTGGTTACGAATCCTGCTGCTCCAGCGTGACCTCCTCCACCTCTGCGCGTGCAGATCTCTGAGCAGTCAACTTTGCCGTTGTCATTGTACAGTGAAAATTTCCAATGGCCATCCGCAAAATAAAAGCTAGCGAACCCGTCGTACCCATCTTTGTGATAATTGATCTCGAAATTGATCGGGTTGAACCTTTCCTTGTTAACTGCAAGGAATCGGTAACCGTCGAACTCGATGACAAAACCCTTAGCGTAGGATTGCTTTGCTTCTGTGCACAAGCTCTGGTAGATGTAGAGTCCAGCATTGTGCATCTGAACGAGATCTTCTCTGGTTAGACGAAGAACTTCGCTAGTCTCTTTCCACCCGTTCCAACGAGCTCGTGCTGCGTACTGAAACACTAGGACTGCAAACTCCTCGCTCGTTCCCTTGTGGCCGAAGCAGTCATACCTTCCAAGAAGGTGAACACCTCGCGGAATGTCGAGGTCAGGATTTATGAATTCCCAAGTAATTTCGCAAGCTGCTTTCTTTGGGTCTAGTGAAAAGAGGAATTTTTTATTTCCTTGAACTTCGTACCTGAGATCTCTGTCGAATTCTCGTATTGCCGAGATGTGATGATCTAGCCAGGTAATGGTGCGTCCTTCCGCTAGAAACTTTCTAAAAGTGTCCATCGAGAAGGAAACGTCAACGAGGATTAGATCCTCTCCTTCTTCCAACTCCGGAACGGGCTGGCCGTAGTCGTACGGGACCATCTTACAATCAGGGTACTTGTTCTTGACAATCGCTGCGCTGCACCAACCGTCCAGGTCTATTCCGTGATAAATGCAAATCATTGTGATAACCTTTCTCTTAATTTTTTTAGCCTCGAGACGAATTCTCGCTTAGTGAGAACAGTTTCTTTCTCGTTGGAGCGTCCTATCTCGTGGGTTAACGTTGCGGAACCGGAAGCAGCCAGAGCTTTTCTAAAGGAATCGTTGGCGAACAGTGCGTCGTACGCTCTGTCCAACAATTCTTGGTACTCGTCAGACGATCTGTCGTATTCTGTACCGTTCCAGTAGAGTTTCTGAGTTGATTGCCAATTTTTTCGTTTTCCTTTAAACTTAGCAGCCTTTCCGACTAACTTGCAAACCTCTCTTTGCATGTCAACGCTAGAAAATTTGAAGCTCTGTAGAAGGCCTTCCATAGAATTGCACTGCACCCCATCGAACTCGAAAGGGTGCGGAGCAAAGTTGCTAAGCGCGTTGGCTGGGTATGCGTTCCCGGATCCTATGTCCATTTTACGTTCTGTTCAAAATGGTAACTCATCCTCCTGGTCGAGCATAGGAACCTTTTCGAGTTCGCTCTTTCTGGGAGAGTGTTTTCCTTTTTCAGGAAAGAGCTCAGGGTCGTCGAGAATGTCGATGTCCTGCTCGTCGGAAATAGGGTCAGCTCTCTTTTCTCCAAAAACTCTGAACGCTTCCAAAGCGTTGTAGTACTTTCCGTTGAACTCTCTGCCCTTCACGTTAAAAGCGATCTTCACTGTGTCGCCTATGCCGAACGAATCCAGCATGTCACACTTGTCCTGAACCGCTTGGAACAGAATTTTTTGCGTGAACCTGCCGTCTTCTGTCTCGATGACAAATTCTCTTTTTTTGAAGCCTTTGTTAAAGGTCTGTGTCGACATGATCTCGACAATGTTTCCAGTTAATTCAAATGTGTTCATTTTCGTATGTTAAAATAATTGTATTTCTTCTGATACTACCAGGATGTCAACGGTTTTTATTGTGTGAACCCCGTATTCGCCATACGGCACGAATTCATTAAATAGTTGAACTTGTTCTTCCGTCAATATCCCAGTGTCAACGTACATCTTACTTGGCGTTCCAAGTTTTCCGTATTCAGACGTCTCCCAATTGTGTCCCCACTTATTCCAATTAGTATGGCGATCCTCATTTAGTTTATCACGTCTAGCTTGGATAGCAGCTATCACAGGTTTGATCTGTTCGATCTGTTCATCTGTGATTTCTGTTTTCTTAGTAATGTAATCGGCATCGTTTGTGTCAGCCGTGATGATGATGCATTTCTTCATTTTTAATTATTTTAGAAATCTGGATTAGTTACCCGCATGTCGTAATCCTTGAAATTTCGAAAATCTTCCTCGTCGGCCTCTATTCGTCGGTCAACCGTATCTCCTGGCATCTGTCTCTGAAGAAGTCTGAGCTTTCGTGTGTCTTCTGGTATGTCCAAGTAAATGATGAAACAACTCTTTCTGTCTTCAGGTTGAATCTTTGAAACTCCGGCAGGCGTCATGATGAAAACGTCATCTTCCATGAATTGTTTCTTTGTCGTTCCGTAAAGCCAGGTGTTGAACCTAACGTACTCGTAGAACTCGTCGTTCTCTATCATCTGCTCGGCTTTCGATTCCGTGATGAAGAAGTAATCCTTACCTTCTATTTCTCCTGGTCTTGGAGGCCGGTTTGTGATGCTGATGGATGGTTTGAAACCTCGAGCTTCGAATTTGTTTCGTAAAAAATCTTTTCTAGAAGCAGCCCTAGCAACTAGAACGATGCGCTTGTGACCGAGTTCAGCTATCATCTTTTCGAACACTTCAAGCTTTTCAAGTTGGTGAGGAAGCATGATGCTTGCTCTGTGATTTGCCCACTCGGTGTGGTACTTGATGTTAAGAATGAACTGTTTGTTCTTTGGCAGGAACATGGTCAGAGGAATCTCCATTTCCTTTGCTAGCCCAGCAAAAGTGTGTTCGGTGATAGTTGCTTCCGTCCACTGTAGCAGGTCAGCATCTCGTATAACTTTTTGGCTTAGAGTCAGTCGATCTTCTGGAACTGCGTACGGGTACTTTGTAGCATCAATTATGTTGCAAACGTCCATGATCAATCGGCCGAAGTCCGGCGTATTGTAGAGGTTCGGTTCAAGAATGTACGTAGCGATTTTGAACATTTCCTTAGCCACGGTTACGTTTCGAGCATCGTCCTTTGAGTGGTGCGCAAAATCGTGAAACATAGCAGCTAGGAGAAGCTTCTTTTTTGAAAGACCGTCAAGCTCTTCGTCCTCAGCTATCTCGTTACAGTAATTCACAACACAGCTTGTGTGCCAAAAGTTATGATACGGTTTATCGTTCGCTGGATTATTCTTCTTGACGTAGTCCCAGTATCGTTCTATGCCGTTTTCAACAGCAATCGCGTCAATGTTGTACACGTTAGTGTTCATAGTTACTGGTTTAATCGTTTTCCTCTGTCTATTTCAGCAGCGATAAGAGCCCCAGCTTTTACCAGGTCTCTTATGCGGTCGATTGACGGTTTGAACCATTTTCTGTCCCAGGGCCAGAGATGCATGATGGTAAAACGCAAATTAGCAGGTAATGCGTAACAAGCGGCAGCGATAGAAATAGATTCGTTAGTGTGCTTGTCATCGTGTTCGGCAGGCCAACCTTCTTCCTCAATCTGCCTTTTTCTTTCAGCTGCGATCAGGTCTACGCCTGTCTGCGTTTTTTCCGGGACTGTGACTATGCACACATCGTAACCGTCGTGCTCTTTGTTCTCTATTTCGAGGTGTACTCCCAGTGGAGAAAGTATCTTATCAAGGTCCGCAACTAGATTGTGCGGCGCTAGGAGATCGTTATCGATCATTAATCTGTGTTCCATTATTCTTTTTGGATTTTAATTTTTCCTATTTTTACTAATCTCTTAAACGTGGAGTAAGCGAAACCTAAAAAATCAGCGGCGTCCTTCATACTTGAATATTTTACATCGTTTATAGTCACCGGTTTTTTAAGAGAATTAGAAATTTTTAATTTGGAGGCACTTGTGTGAAATTTTCCTTTAAAAAAATCGTTTTTTACACGAGTTTTTCCATACATTCCGTTGTCAGTACCGATTTGTCCACCTCTATTTCGTATCAAAATATTGTTATCTGTCAAAATTTTTTTTATTTTGTCAGGTCCATGACAAAACATTTTAGCGATACTAACTATTCCAAATTTTTTATCGACATATAAGTGAATGATTTCTTTAATTTCATCATCTGTTAAATCTATGCAATTAAAATGTTTACTATTAAAGTATCGGTCGGTGGATGTCTGTGAATTAAGATAAGATTGTTCGGCAAATTCGAAGCTCAATGATCGATTAAATAATGTTCCGTTTTTATCAAACTCTAATCTACCGTACTTTTTAATCAGTTGATTTTCTAATAAAAAAGCTTCAAAATTAGAAAGACCTTCTTTAATTCTTTTTATTTTTGGTTGAAGATTTTGAGTTTCTAGAGATATTAAAAATTCTCTAAACAATCTATTATTATGATTTTTTCGTCGTAGCCAATGTGACGTATCTCTATTTTTTGTACCTTTCCCAACATATCTCGGAATATCTACAATAGGATCGTAATAGACATAAACATAATATTTCATAATCATACAATTTATGTTTATTTATCCTAGGCCTCTTCGAAATATCTACATGTCACGATCGTCTCCGTATATTCCCTTAAATACTGGAAACCTAAGTGAATTTTTTCCGTGCTGGTCTTTTGTTTCTTCGAAGTAGTTGACTGTTATTGTCTTATTCATAATTTCCTCAGGGTTTTGAAAAAAGCGACGTCTTTGTTCAAGAGAAAAACCTGAGCCGACGTCAACCGGATCGCCTTTGTGAAGAATTCTAACGTTACGCAGCATCACTTCTTCGATCTCAACTCCGTTTTCGATGATTCTCATAGGTCCTACTTCGTAATCGATAACCACATACTCAGCATCTTCCATTTGTTTTACTTTCAATAAGTTAGCAGTCCTCTTTCCCTCGTACCCAACGTCCTTACGTAGCATGATGCCCTCGTAACCTGCGGTTTCTGCGTCCTTTACTAGTTGGTCAAAGTGTTCTTGACTTTCGACTTGGATCTGTTCGAGAACTTTTGCGTTTTTTAGTTGGTGCATTCCGAAAAGAGCATTGAGCATGATCTGTCTAGCGGTGAAAGTCACCTGGCCTTCTTCGTTAACAAACTCTTCGAGTTCCAGGAAATCGAACACCTGGTACATTGGGTTTTCTATTGTGTGATCGTCTGTTCTGGCTTCTTTCAAAATTCCCTGGAAATCTTCCAGACCGTCTTCCTTCATGATGCATATTTCTCCGTCGAGAACCTTGTTACGAAGGTTGAGCTTCTTCAGATCCTCTGCTAGGACAGAAAGCGTGAAAAATTCCTTTCCTTTACGAGAGAAGAACCGTACTTCTCCGTCTGCGTCAAATATGACAATGCAACGGAGCCCGTCGAGTTTTCGGCTAGCCCACCAGAGCTTTGATTCGAACTTTACTTTCTTTACGTGGTCCCTGAACTTTTGTGCTAGAGCAACCTCGAAGGTAGGTATCGTTCCAGGAAGAACTTTGTTGATCAGGGAAGTAGTTGCTCGTGTTTTGATGTTGCGATCGATGACATCGTAGAGGATGCTTGCGAACTCGCTGTTCTTTTCAATAAAACCATTCACCGCTGAGATTGCAGCATGACCAGTGATGCGCCGTGAGCTCAGATCATCAAGTAGAGCGAACAGATCATCGTGGCCGTTTGTTGAAAGCTCTGGGTGCTTTATCAAACTCGAAGAAGTGACATAGTACTGTTTGAACGGATTGTAGACGTACTCGAACAGTTTCCTAAGAAACGGAGAATCGTACTTTGCAATGATTTCTTTCTTTGCGTTGGTTGAAGAAGTGGCTTTCATTTCCTCGACGAAATTGGCCACGTGTGTAAGTTCGTTTTTCATGCGGTTATTATACTAACCAGCAACTCTTTGGGCATAAAAAAACCGCACCAAAGATGCGGTTTTTGTAATATTTAGCAACTATTAGAAGTCTGTGTTAACTGAATAACTCATAGGCCCGTCCAGAGTTTCGATCTGCCACCTAGCTGTATCGTTTCCTGTGTTACCCCACAATCTTCTTCTGATGTCGACGTCTGCGTTTTTAATAGCTGCAACGTTCGGATCAGCTTGGTTCATTGACCTGAGTCTTGGGAGAATGTTTTTGGTGTACCAATTGTTGTACAGCTCCTGAGCGGTACGTTCGTTATCGTTCGGCCAGCCTTTAGCCGGTTTCCAAAAGACTTCGTTTGAAAACTGCGCTTTTATAAGTTCGCATATTTCAGTAGCTTTTGTATCGTCGGCTTGCGTTCTGGTAAATTCTCCTACTACGTAAAGCGAAACGTTTCTGCTAGCGTCCATCGACCATCGTACTTGGACCACCGATTTTGGATCGTTCTGAACGAGCTGGGTGTTTATCGCTCCGTAAGTTACTCCACTATCGATCTGAGTACCTATTCCATTCATCAAAGTGTCCCATGCCCATTTGTACTGACCTCCGCGTGCTCCGGATTTCAAAAGTTCGAGCTTTCCTTCGTTCACTGGCCGAAACTTTAGAAGTTCGACAGTTCGAGCGTAGTTAAAATAGTTGAACTTTTTAGCCTCTAGAAGAACGTTAAATGTGCTTCCGGCAGGAGTCTTTACTTGAACTGCACCGCCTGGCGGAGTTGTAGCTAGAGGCTGTTCAGTTTGAACAGGTTGCTCTGACTGCGTATTCGGTTGCGTGACTGGCGCTTGTGTAGTTTGCGGAGTTTGCTGCTCTCTATTGTAAATAGTTCCGCGCAAAGCAGTTACCAACCTATCTGAAGTAACATTATCAATGTATAGAGTTGGTGGTTCTGGGTTTCCTTTCAATATCTGTGAAATAGCTCGGCCTGTTGCATCTCCGAATTTTCCGTCGGCTCCGCCTTTTGCTCGTATGAAATCTGCTGCTACTTTAATCTTCGGATCAGTTTCACCCTTTGATAGAATCCGTGACTGGAGCTCTTTTACTCTTGGATCGACAGTCATACTACTCCTAATATACTCGAAAGATATAGCTCTTTCAGTTGGTTCAGCTTCGGCAGCCGTTTGAGTAGGGGCAACTGTAGTAGTTTGAGTAGTACTAGCGTCAGGTTGAGATTTATCTGTTCCTGGGTCTTCTACTTTTTCGCCTGACACAGCTGAGGCAGAAGCGATGTTCATTCCTGGCTGAGCGCTAGAAGATAAAAGGTCTTTCATTTGATCGTATTTGTAAATCTTAACGTCAGCCGCCTCATTAATCGATTTATCCGCTTCTACCACTCGGCTAGTTACAGGAACGTTAGTTTCTGTTTTTTCTTCAGTAGTCGGAACCGGAAATTTATTGACTGGCGTAACTTTGTCCAAATTGGTAAACTTGGTGACTGGGTAAAAGGATAGAACTCCAGCGACTATGTAATCGCCAAGAGCGCGTCTTTGAGCCTTTTCGGTGTTTATGAAACCGACCATGTCAGCTGTTATCTTTTTCTGATTTACCTGGTCAGCTATTAGGTTAGCGATGTGGTTCATTGCTTCCTGTTCTGCTACTTGATCGTCAGGGGAGGAAGTTACCACTTTAAAATCGTATCGTATCTTTTCATCAGGCGCGACTGGTTTGGAAACGACAACTTTTATCTTTTTGCCTTCGTCCTTTATCGTCAGCTTACTGTACTCGTCCTCACCGCCAGCAGCATCCGTTCTTTTTCCAGAAAGTCTCCAAACTTCCTTTTCCGTTACTTTTTCGGTTTCGTTTGCCGATTCGTTCACGGTTTTTACGAATTCGTCAAAGCTCTTGATGTTTAGATCGTTCATGTGTGTCATGTATTTTTGGACTTTGTTATTTATTTATTCACCTAGCCATACGCGTTTCACCTCAGTATTTTCGAATAAATAAATCAGATGAACCAGTACGTATTCGAATTCAACCAGTACATTAACCAACCCCAAATCGAACGATCCTTTGGGATATTAGGGGACAAGGGCAGAAGCTCAAAATTTGGAGAGCAGACTGGTTATTTCAAGAGATTGCTGGAAAAAGCCGAAAAGATCGGTCTAGATGCTTTTGTTTTCACGGATTTTTCAAAAAACGGAACGATAGGTTGGAAGTTTAGAGACGGCCGGTGGATCTCAGAAAAACGCGGACTTCCTAAGGTTTTTTACAACCGCAGCTTTAGAGTTAGAAAGTACATGGAAGGAAAATCCAGCACAAAGTACTTGGCTGAATTAGGCTGCATTCCGTTAAACTCAGCGAACTTTAGAAAGTTAGCTTTGGACAAACAACTAACTTACGAGAGCTTGGTAAACGAGGACCTTGGAGAATTAGGTCTTCCGTACACAGAAAAATACACAGATGAGGGTTTGATCCCATTTCTTCAACAGAGACCTAAAGCAATCTTGAAACCACGGTTCGGTTCCGGTGGAAAAGGAATAATAAGCGTGACCAAGAACGGAAAATCTTACGAATTGGTTTACGAGGATAAATCAATCGTGTGTTCAGAAGATCAGCTGTTAGACCGAATAAAATCAATACGCGAAAGAATGAGAACCTTTTCAAGACGATACATCGTTCAGGAAAAGATAGCTCTTCCGAAGTACCAGAACTCTGTCTTCGACGTTAGGGTCATTTACCAAAAAGGATCTGATGGAAAACCTATTAGAACTGGCATGGCTGCCAGAACCGCTGCACCGAACCGGATAACTGCAAACTTGCACCAGGGAGGAGGAAAAGCCCCACTAAGTTCGATACTTGAAACCCTGTTCAACCAAGATATGAAAGGACCTATTGCTGAATCGATACGGTCCTATGCTAAGAGATTGTTTACGATACTTGAAAATAAAGTCGGACCAATAGGCGAAGTAGGAATGGACTTTTTGATCGATCAGACTGGTAAGATTCACCTGATAGAAGTGAATTCCGTTCCTGGAAGAAATTTGTTTAAGATACTGCCAGACATTAGAGAAGCTGCTATAAAACGGCCGGTCGAGTACGCTAAGTACTTATTAGAAACTCACAAATAAAAAAGAGAGCTTATCGGCTCTCTTTTTTATGGAATACGTCATTCGTGATTATTTCAGCTGGTCTGGTCAACCTGCTGGAATTTTTTAATTCGTTCGTAGATTCGTTCCCTTTCAACCATGTCAGCCTTTGAGTATTCTTCGTGAACTTTTTTGCAATCTTCGTCCAGGTAAAGGTGAACATCGCTGAAAGTCATGTAGAGGTTAAAGGATTGAAAGTCCGACTGTTTTGCGTGGTCGGACACGTGTTTCATGCAGTAGTACCGCTTGTTCAATCCCATGATACCCTCCTTACTCTGCTGGTTCCTGAAGTTCGGTCGGTGCAGGTTCTGCTTTCTTCTGTTCTTCTTCGATAGCGTGAAGCTCCTGGATCTTTGTGTCAAGGTTTCTCATTTCCATGATGATTGGGTTGAGCGCCATTGCGATTCTGAAAGCGCGTTGTGCTGCTTCCATGTTATTTCCAGAAACGCGGTTCATGAAATAACCGCATGCTTCGATAGCGGACGCTTGGACCACGCAAGGCTGGCTTTCTTCACCGTTTGCTGGAGCCATTCTAGTGTGAGCGCTGGAAAAACCAAGGAAGCAGTTCATGAGCATGAAAGCTTCGTTTGGACCGGTAAATTCGAACTTTCCGTTGCATGAATTTTTGATCCACTTAACGTCCGGCTCCTGGAGATTTACTTGCCAAAAGCCAGTTCTCCTCTGCGTTAGTTTTTCGAGTTCTGTGAGTTCTTCTTGAGGTTCCGGTTGTTCCTCCTGGTCGGGCTGACCTTCTGCGGTTGGGTCAGATATTTCCAGATCACAGGTAACTTCGTCAGTCGCCGTTTCTTCGGTAACTTCTGGTGAAATGGTTTCTTCGTTTGAATCAACTACAGGAAGTTGAGTTTCGATTGCCTCGCTGTTTTCAGTAGGCAGCTGATCTGTAACAAGCTTTTCGTCCATTGTCTTGGTTTTGTAATTTATGAAATTGTACTTAAAACCAAGCAAAAAGTTTTAGAATTAGAGCAAGTAGGGACATTTTTTGCTCATTTCTTCCCGGTTTATGTACTCGCTCAGGAAAGGCATGACCGTGCTACTCTCAATGTGGTGTTTGAACCACTCAGGCATGTGACCAACAAAATTTTCGTAAACGTTCACGTAGATTTTTGCCATCTCAGGAGCTTGGAGTTTGAAATCTTCCATAGCCAAAAGGACCGGTCCGTTTTTAGTCATTCCGACTCTGAACCTCATTAGATCAGTTTTTAGAGCTTCGTATAAAGATTCAGATATTTCCTGAAGTCTAGCTGTCGTCGGAAAGCGATTAGAGTTTATGTGAACTGGCTGACGATCGATTATCTGGCGAAGTCCTACTATCTTTCCTTCGTGTGCTGTGATCTGGAATTGTTCCAGTACCTTGGGAGTGTGGAAGTAGATAGAGTTCTTTAAGAGTTCGTCTGACCTGAGTTTTCGATAGGTCGTGTAAGTTCTTATTTCTGAAAGCGGAGAGATGACTGTTACCGGCGTTTTTAACCTAGTTGCGTGCAACCGATTAGAAACGTACTTAGGGATAAAATTTGCACCAGGTAGTCTACTAAACACCTGGTACGTTGAAAAAGCGTTAGGTGAGATCTTTATCACAACGTCAGATGTTCTATCTCCGAAGAGATCTCTCATCTCGTTTTCTCCGACCAAACCTACTTTCTTTGCGTATGTTTCAACGCTCGGTTGAAACGTGTCGAACGTTTTTAATTTCATCGTACTGTGATAAATTTTCCTACCTTAAATACCGATTCGTTCGGATTTGGGGTCTCTTCAGCCGCGTTTATCACCTCAGGCGGTACAGTGTTAGTTTTCCAAGAGTCCATGATTCGTTTTCTGTTGTCTTCTTTTTCGGCTAACGTCATTTTTCCTTGCTTGACTAACGTGTTAAGCATCTCTTCTAGCCTAGATTCATCGCTCTCGTTGTACGAGATCTCTCCGTTGGATTTGACCACGTCGGAAAAGTAAGCTTGAACTACTGGGTTCTGATCTGCCAACGGGTGCTGAACGTCTATGTTGGTGTCCTGCTTTAGCATGCTTAGTACACCCTTAGAATAATTGTTCAAGTTCGAAGCATCGAATTCTTCTGGGCTGGTTAGGTCAACTGCTACTTGACCTTGCTTCCAAGCTTTGTTGTTAGTATCGAGAATTGCTCCTACCTCAGCTTGAGCTATTGCCGTTTTTTCGTAGCACGGATTGGCTGAATCGGTTTTCTGCTTGAGTTCTTCTATCTTTTGGTCTGTTTCGGTCTGCGTTTTTACGAATTCCGTGTAAGCCTGCGGATTTTCAGAACGAAGGTTGTCCAATTCCTGCTGAGACAGTTGAAGCAGTTCTTCTTCCGTTTGTTCGTAAACTCTGGAAAGAATTTCGTCCACAGCTGCCATGTCAGGAGTAATGGTCTGGATCGCTGCACCCTTAGCCAAGTCTGCTACTTCTTCTGCTGACTTTGCTCGAGTTATGTATCGTCCGCACTCAGTTCCTTTAAGAGCAACCTTTAATAAGAAGATAGGTAATAGCTGAAGAGTGAATTTTCGATAGTTAAACGCGCTTTTTACAGCGACCTTTCCAAAATCCGAGAATTTTTTCGAACCGTTTATCAGAGCTTCTGGCGCGTTTCTGAACAGTGACATGGTTTTGACAACGTCGGGCGATGTTTTCTTGATCAAAGCGAAGAATTCTGGATCGTCTAACATCTTCTGCATCACGTTTCCAAGCTCAGTAGGATCGCCCTTTCGTATAGCGCTAGCTAGCATTCTATCAGCACCTTTCCAGGTCTTTCCAGTGGACAGAGCTGCCATGATCTTCTTGTTTTTTGTCATCGAAATCAATCCGCTCTGCTTGCTCAAAATGTTTTCTACCAACTGTTTAGTTGCATCGTTGTACATGAAATTCTTCTTCACGGCTGGATTGGTTACGCCAGGGAAAAGTTTGGTGAATTTAGCTTCGGACTTTGCTAATATGTCCGAGCTGAACCCGCCGATCTTTCCGCCTTTTGCTGTTTTGTACATCGACTGTTCTGCTCCAGTTCTTACAGCTCTTTCCGCTCCTATGTTTAGAGGCTTTTCTGCTTTCTTTGCGGCGACTGATGCATCTCCAAGCGTTGACGCTGCTTTTTTGGCAGTCGCGTCTGATAGTAAAATCTTGCTAGCATCATCTGCTTCCTTAGCGAAAGTGTTAAGCTTTGCGATCTGCGTGTCGAACGCAGCTGTCATCTTTGGAATGTACCTATCCAATTTGAATGCTCCGAACGTTAGTTTATCTACGGCCTTAACGATTGTTGGAACTATGCTCTTTAATAATTTTATGCCTGTTTCAGATAACCACTTTACTACTTTTCCTAGAGCTTGACCTAGCATTTTAACTATTCCTGGGTTTGCGGCAGCTTCGCTGGATGCTTTGAATGCCGCAGCTTCTGTTTTACCTAATCCCTTTGAGAATAATTTTGAAAATAGTTTAGTTGCCGGTTTTGCAACGGTCTTTATTCCAAACTTTAACGGTGCAAATATTTTGGTCATGTCGACCATCGCAATGAAGTTGATGATGGCCATCAAGTACTGTTCACGAATCAAGTATATTATGCCGTTTAGACTGTTAGCAGCTATGTCGATCGGAAAGCCGAACCACGATGCGGGAATCATGCCGATAAGGTCCAACACAAATTGGAAAATGCCGATAGCAGAACCGCCCTCGGTCATCAGGCTTAGAACAGATTTCAACTTGGACAGAAAACTTTCGTTTAGAGACTCTAAGTAAGTTAGAGATTTTTCGTACGTTCCAAGTTCGGTTAAAAGAATCGGAGAGTAATTATGAACGAGAAGTAGATTTTCGTTCACGTTTATCTGTTCGAGAGTGTCAAAGTGATCTAGCAGGTAAATTTGGTGAGAGATGAGTCGATCCTCGCTGGTTGGAGCCAAGCTAAACGGCTGCATCGAAAGCGGAGCAATGTTCTCGTAAACTGGTAAGCTCAAGAGAGCTTCTCTTAGAACCTTTAACTTTGGATCTTCGTGTATGAGGTATTCGCCTACTGATAATACGTGATTCATTTACTAATGGGTCATTTGTATTATTTATAGGCGCAGCCTGGGTTTAAAGTTTTTTCGCGATAGTTTCCAGGATCTTGTAGTAATCAACCGGTGAACACTCAGCTAAGAACTTGCAAATTTCGTAAAACTGTGAACTGGTTTCAAATGTCATAGCTGGGTGTTGACCCGCTTTGTAAGAAACTGGGATTGTACCAGCAATGATCGCTTCATAAACTCTTGCAGGAATGAACCCGCGCTCCAAGTAGAGATCCTTGCTAACGGTCAATGAAACTATTGATTCACTGAGGTGCTTCCAGATGGAGGCTCTATCGTTTCGTGGAACCAGCGTAACTCTTGGCATATCAGTCAAGGTAGCCACGAGTTCTTGGGTATCTTTTGCACACAGGAACATGTGAAACACTGACTGATCGAACATGAACTCGTGATTCACCGCTCCGATTATCTCATGAACGATAGGATTCTTTGAATGGCCTTCCTTGTAGTTGGAAAAATCAATGTTTCCGTGATAAACGATAGATTGTTCTTTTTTTACCGAACGTTCTCTGTGAATCTGCAAACACTCTTTCAAAAAAGCTCTGCCTATTCCTGGAAAATTAATTGACGGAACTAGCACCTGAATCTTAAGATCAGTTAGTCGTTTTGACACGCCTGGACTCATTGACAGGTCTGTATCGAGAACTATTATGTTTTCAGGCTTATGCCCAGTCGATAACGCATACTGTATTATCAGCTCAAACCGTTTCGCATCTTCCATCTTTTTTGCAAGAGTTGATAAGTTTCTAAACCTTGCTTTTAGGATGATGTAATCGTACACTTTTCCGTTTGCTATGTTCTTCATAACGTGGTTCAATGGTATTCTGTACGAATCGACAAGCTGGTCGGTTACGGACTGCATTAGTTCTCCTATTTTTCCGTCTGGGTATTTTGGCCCAAGGTTAGGTTCAACTGTATCTCCGTCCAAATAATTGTAAACATCGAACTTTTTGATGTCGTACGTTTCGGCGATTGAAGATAACAAGCCGATCTGGTAAAAGGAATGACCTGGAATGTTCTGATCGAAGATTCCAAATTCGCCGAAGTATGCGTACAATGTTTTCATGTTCTTTATTCGTTTAGGTTGGTTTTTTTCCACTCTAGATATTTTACTAAAACCCCGTCGTTTGGATTTATGTCAAGCTTGCTATTGTAAAAAATATAGTACGAGTCTGCCGCGTACTGACCGATTCCGTGAAGTTCCTTGGGATCTGTCCAATCCTTACTAACCCAGTCCTCGCTGAACTTGATGAGCGTGTTTGCTCGTCTGTTTTGAAAACCAAGCGGCTGAAGTATTTTGGCCAAAGGGTCAGCGTCAGCGTCAGCCATATCAAGAGCATCACCGTACGTTCTAAAAAGCTCTTCACGCACTCTATCTACCTGCGCGCGCTTCGTCCGGTTAAGGAGAATGCAGCAGACCATTGATTTCCAAGGATTGTGATAGTAGATTTCTTGTAAGAGTTGGTATGGGCTCATTAGCCTATTTTTGAACTAACTTACCAACGTTTACTTTTCTGGGTCTAAGTCGAACGGCGTATCCTTGATGTTAAGTTGAGTTTGATCTTCCGGATCTATTCCAGATGGTTGGTAATCTTGGTTCTTTGGCTTTTCCAACTTCTTTATCTCGGTGCCCTTCACGCTAATCGACTTATTGTCTAAAGTCATTAGCTGGTAAATGTTGTTGATTGGATCAACTCCGAGAATGGTAGCAGATTTGTCGTCTTTTAGGACGACCTTTTGACCGGCGCCGTACTTTGAAGTTCGAGGATTAACCAGAGTTATGTCCTCTGCTTCATTTAGGCTTTTTTTTTGCTCTGGTCAAGCTCGATGTAATGGTTCTTTAGAGCCACAATGTTTTTCTGAATGGACTCTTTAAGATCTGCGAGCTGAGTTCTGTACTCGTTCGTGAGAGAATTGTCTCCGAGAGCTTCTGTGAGTTGGTCGACCGATTTTTCCAACTTTTCAAGGTCTCTGTCGATTTTGCTCTTTTCCTCGTCGATTCTCTTTACCCGGTCTTCTCTTTCTGTTAGTTGGATCGAATAGAGTTCGCTAACGTCGTAGTGGAAATTTTCCATCACGTAATTGTGGAAAGCTAAACCTTGCATTTTCTTTATGACTCTAGTGTTTCCCAGACGTTCGAAAACGTACTGAGTTTCACCGATAGTGAAAACGTACGAATCTGCACCGAGCCTTTCGTTTATGAGGCGTTTTGCGAATTCCAAGTTTACGATAGCGTCCAGGTGATTGAACAGTTTCACTAGTTTTGCTCTAGCCTCGACCTGTTCCATCATGAAAGTTTGAGTAAGGTCAACCTTCGTTAGATCATCAACCACTTTTCCGTTGAGTTTCAGTTGGAGGTTTCCGGATTCGTTGATGGCAAAGGATATTTCGAGGTGACGGCCCCTGGTGAAAACTTCGTTTTCACGTGGAGCGAAGTTTAAAGTTGCGTAAGCTTCGCAGACTTCAAAGAATTCTGGGTAAGTCTGAGCTTCTTCAACTGTCATAGCGACAGGATCTTCGTCTTCGGATAGTTTCACGAAACCGTTATCAAGCAATACTACAGCAGCCGATTCTGAGATCTTATGGAACGGCGCGATGACTGAAAATACTTTAGCATCGCCGTTGCCCAACCCGATGTTGAATTTTCCTTCAGTCTTAGCTTCTACCATGCTCAAAGTGTTCACCAAGCGGTTAACAATAGGCATTTCGACCTTTCCGTGCATCTTCATCTTTATCGAATCGGAACTTAGAGTTTCAGCAAGCAAGCAGTCTTCTAGGATCGTGATAGCTTCGCCGTAGATTATCGAGCTGGTCTGCCTCATTTCAAAGATAGCGTTCATGATTTCAAGCTTCGACCTGTTTGCATTGACATACTCTGTCAAGCTTTCCAGAACTTTGGCAACTTCTGGATCGTACGAAAATTTGTTCAACGATTCATAAACCATGCCAAGCGTCCTAAATTCAGGAACTACTTCCACTATTTTTTCGATGTGAGCTAGTGTGTTTGCAAAAACAGGGTCCTTAGCGATGGCAGATTCCTTTAAAGCTGTGAGCTTCATAGATATGCCAGCTTCTTTAGCCATGTTTTTTAAGCGTTGAGTTGGCTTTTCGGCCATCTTCCTGAACTTTGCAACAACTTCTTTCAGATCTTCATTCACAGTTGCCGTTGCCAGCTCTTCCAAGTTGGTAAGAGCAGTTTCCAGGATCTGGTCGGTCGGTACTCCTAAGAGAGTTGAATTGTTTATCGATTCCAAAACAACTCGAACGACTGCACTATCCTTAAATTTTGGATCGTTTCTCAGTTCTGTTGTTAGTTCGTGTATTAGGCCGTTCATGCAATTAGCTATCTTTTTTTTATTTATCAACCTGCTTGGTCGCGCTGGATTTATTTATCCCTTAGTCTTTCATTGTTTGTTGCGATTCGGGTATTGGCTTAGCCGCCGCGACGTTCACGTTCTTTGGGATCTGGGGTTGAATTGTTTTCTTAGCTGGTCCTTCGATTTCGACTTTTTGCTGAATCTTTTCCTTTTCCTCTGTGATTTTTGTCACTTGCTGACGAAGTTCAGCTATCTTTTTGTCCTTAGTAAGAGCAGAAGCCTCGTCCTTTTTCTGAGCTAGGAGACTTGCGTAATTAACAGAAGAAACCCAGGTTCCAGTGTAGAACAGAGTTTCTGTTCCATCCGTTTTTGAAACTAATGTGATGAAGAATTGATTGTCTTGCATGCCCAATATCTGCAATGCTTGATCTTTAGGGATCCGAAAAACAAATTCTCCTCTGCTTGGACTAGCCAGAGTGTTATCAGCGACATTCTCGTAAACGAATTTACCAGTTTGACCGAAGTTCAACTTAAACATCGAATTGTTGTTTAAGTCGATTCGTTTTTGGTTAGTCGTATCTGTTGGGTTAGCTTGGTAAGCCGTAAATTTGATGAAATTATCAACTGGGTCAATAGGCAGGACTAAACGACCCTGACCGTAAACTACTTGATCTACTTCGTCCTTTATGCTGTTCAACGCGTTAGCTTGGCCCATCATTATGTCCATCTGCTTGATAGGAACGTATTCCTTAACCGTCACTCGTTCCGTTTTTGTTTCGATTATTGGAATTGGCGGAACTGGAATTACGATTTCTCTGGTTGACTTAGGAGCAAATAAATTGGATAGTTCGAAGTTTTTCTGAACTACCTTGTTGTAGACCTTCATGGACTGTGGACCTTCCGGCAAGTTGATCTTGGCCAAAGTCTTTCCGTACTTGTTAGGGTTTATGACGCTTACTGCTGCTGTTTTGATGACCTGGTCACCAGTAAGGGTGTTTATCAAGCGAAGAGTGTAATCTATTGACATAGAAACAGCGTATCCTGCTTCTTTTAGGATGGGGCGGTAGGTTAGAACCTCGTCAAACCGGTCTTCTTGGTAAATTATCGCGTTACCGGTTGGATAAAGGTCAGAACCTATCTGTTCGTAAACTTGAAGTTGGTGAGAAAAAATCCAGTTGTTATTCGGTCCACGATCGTTCAACGTAGCGATAAGAGAATCCGGAAATCCTCCACCCCAAGTGGCGTGAAATTTTATGTAGTCACCGTCAGTAGCTTCCTCAATAATGCAACCTAGTGCATCGAATTCGTTTACTTGAGCGACCGCACCCTCGAAGTAATTTATCAGCTTGTACCTGTCGTAAGTTATGTCGTTAGGCGCATTGTATTCTTCCCAGTTTGCTTCTGCTAGAAAAACGGTGATCGGCGCATTCTTTATGAATCCAACTCCTCCTGTTATCGCGTACTCAAACGAAGCACTACCGAATTCATCGAAGTCCTTATCGATCCACGGAGCAGCTGGCACCTTAACGTCAATGTACTTATCGTATATGGTGTTAGCTATGAATAGCGGGTGATTGTTGTAAGTGAATATTTCCAAAGCAGTAGCAGCATCCAACAGTATCGTTGCTATCTGCACCTGTTTCAAATTATTCATCTTGTACCTTGCTCCGACCACCAAATTCTCAACTTCAGTAAAGTTAAAACCTGAAGCGAAATGAAATCGTAGAGTGTCCATCACCAAATTTTGGCTGAGGGATGCGCTCAATGCCGTTTCTGTAATGTTCGGATCGTACTGGGTGTAAATCGGAACGAGGGTCGTGTCAACGTAAATCACTTTTGACCCTCCGACCGAAACTACGCTGAGATTTCGTGAATTGTGAGTTAAGCTAGAGTCTCCATCACTATTGTAGATCTGGTAAGTGTCAACGTTTTTATTGTCAACAAAATAGTACTCCGTGCTTAGCATCGGAGGTGTTAGGTCGTTGAGCGGTGTAGCTCTGAACTCTAAGAGGCAATAGCTAGAAAGACTTACAAAGCTTGAATTCATTTCATCTGTTTCGTATTTTAATGGTTAGCCACCTTGGCGAAATGTATGCGGCTACGCCGATGTACGGTTTGAGCTGAGGTTGCTGTTCTAATGTCGCCCCGTATCCAACGACAAAGCCCAAGCCAAGGTAGGCTGCAGGTTTCTTGTTCAACTCTTTTTCCATCTGGGTTATCCCAGACATTGTTACTTTTGCCGGAAAAGCAGTTTTTGAAGTTACGCTAGCAATACCAGTTTTCTTATCTCGGCTTATTGCAAAGTCCACTCCAAGTCCAACAGTCGTTGCCAAATTTATCGTTCCGGCTTTGATCTTATTTTCTTCTATCCTGGTAACAACTGTCCCCTTTACGCTGTAGTAATTGTTATTGTCGTAAACCTTTCCCTCGTCTATCGCTATCGTTGAATCGTTGATGATATAACTACCTGATCCGCCGTTAGCTTTTAGCTCAGCGATGATAGAATCCTTCAACACAATCTGCGTTTGCAGGTAAGCTATCATTTCCTGGTTCTTAGCGTCTTTTCCAAGGATGGATCTGTACTTGCCGTAAAGATCTGAGTATTGCTTTTTTAGCATTTCCTGAGTTCCAGTTAGAATCTTTATTTCTGACTGACTATTTCCGTACTTATCCTTCCAGAACTGCATGGTGTCATTTGCCGCTATTAGGTTCTGCGAAAGGATTGATTCTGATTGTTTTAGTTTCGCGTTCTCGCGAGTCAGATCATTATTCCGGCTGATCGACCATCCAAAAAGAAGGCCGAGGACAATTATCGCTCCTATCGCGATAAGTTTGAAGTACTTGTTAAACCACGGTAGAGTTTTCATGCGTTTGTTGTTTGACTGTTAATACTCTGTAAGATTTCGTAAAGGTTAGGGTCCTTGCCTGTCTCTCTTTTTATTTTATCTATTAAGTTTCGCTCATCTTCCTTATTCTGAGCTAGTTTGAGCTCGATGTCCTGCTTTTTTAAGTTGAGCAGGTTGACTTCTTCGAGCAGAGAGTTCATTAGTTCTTCTATCGCTTTATACAGGTTCACGATACTGCGGATTTCTTCAATGTAAGGATCGGTTGCACTCATTAGTACGTTCTTAATTTTATACCGTAACTAACTAGGGCATCGTATATTGCGTGTAAATAGTACTCGCTCAGCGATCCCGAGATGAGTTCGGCCTTTTTACCTTCTTCCTTTTTTACTGAGCTTGTCTTTTCGGATTCACCTGGAATCATTTTTTGTGCTTCTACTGAATTTACTGTGTTTACTGAGTTAGCAATGGTGCTAATACTTTGGTTGTTGGTAACTTGCGTTTCATTTAACGCTTCTAGCTGAGAGCTAACCTGATTCAGGACGGCCGATAAATCTCTAAGTTGCTTCATTTCCGGCGTTGTTAGTATTTCCTTTGCTAACCCAGGATTAACTTTTTTCTCGTTGTTTTCCACACGAACATCAGTCAATGGCACCATCTGCATCTTGGAAATTGGCCAGCTAAGGTCCTCTTCCTCTTCTATTTTTTCAGGAGCAGATTCGGCCAAGCTAATCTTTTGCATGTCGGTTCTGAGAATAGGCTCTTCCTCTTTTTCTTCCGTTCCAACAGCTTCCTTCGATAACAGATCGTACAATTGGTCGACCTTTGTTTCCTGGTTAATGGCTGTTGGATTTATAGGAACAGAAATATCAGGCGGAATGATCTGAGAAAAGTAATCTATCGACTCCTGATTTTTTTCTATTGCTTCTAGGGTTTTTGAAAAATCTTCTTGAAAGAGCCGGTTAATTATCTCCGTTTCCGTTTGATAACTCTTTAACAGGTCTTCCGTCGCGGTAGAAGGAAGTGCTGGTTCCTTGTAAGCAAAATTGGACTGGTCAAGTCCCTCCAACGAACTCATTTGCCCGTAATCTACAGTAGGTTCAACTGACACTAGTAAATCCTGCAGAGTTTGGCTAGACGGTTCGACCGTCTCTATCCTAACGGTACTTGATTGATTGGGCTGGTCTGTTACACTGGACTGATTTTCGACTACGTTAGTTGGCGTTAAATTAGCTGAGTCCTTTTCTAAAACTGTCTCCACCGTTTTTTCAACCTTTTCTAGTTGAGCTAAGATCACGTCATTCGCTCTGATCTCGGCTTCTTTTTCTTTAAGAACAGTAGACAATTCAGTTTCTTCGACCCTTTGTTTGGTGGTCAACACTTGGTCAACTACGGTTTGTGAGACAGTAGGATCCACTTCAACTCTTATCGGATCGATTTGTTTGTCAACCTCTTCGTGTTTTGACTGACTTGCGGCAATAGCGCTAGGAGTAAGGCCAGCGTCCTTTTCTGGATCGGCAGATTTATTTTCTTGGTTATCTGCTTGGTAGATGTTGGTTACGTTTACGTTTGTTACGGTGCTAGGTTCAGCTGATTCATCTTTCGAAACCGTTACTGGAGCATCAACGTTAACGTTTATCACAGGAGCAGGTTCATCTTCCTTTTCTAAGGTAGTTTTTACCTGATCGATTCCGCTCTTTGTGGACGAGTCTGCTGATTCAACTTTTACTTGATCATCTTCGCTTACTTCTGCGGTTTCGGCAATCTTGGCCACGTCAGATGGCAGAAGATCAGCCGGTTCGGCGCTCTTGTTTTCAGTCGCTGCGTCTGCGATTTCACTCGGCGTCATTATGTCATTATCGACCGGCGTTTCGTCAACTGGTTCTTGCAGAAGGTTATCTTCGTCCACGTGAATTTTCCTTTTAGTTATTTATTTCAAAAGAAAAAGGTTCGGCTTATTCGGCCGAACCATCTCTTTCAAGTTCTAATTTTTCGCTGACCTCAGTACCAGATTCCTTTATTAGTAAGTTTAGGTAGTACATGTACTCGTAATAGGGCAGCTTGTATAGGTTATCAAACTGTTGATTAAGCTTCACTGCTAGAATCCGGTTAATCTCAAATAAGTTCGTTAAGTCCGCCTGAAATAAAGAAAAGATCTTTGATCGTGAAGCCGGACCTTGAAAAAAGAGGAGTTGATGCTAATTTTCCGCACTTTGGACACGTTGTCGCAACCATTGATCTTCGAGATTTTTCGATCTCTTCGACGAACCTAGTAACGAACGTGAATTTGTTAACGTGCCACGCGAAATTTTCCCTAGACATCTTGTAGTAAGTTTCCTGAGTAAACGATTGCCAGTCTTGGATGATGTACGGAGCAATCTTTATGAAAGCTTTATCGACTGAACGGCCGTCGACTTTTGCTTGAGAAATTCTGGCTCTGAGTTTTTCTACTGCTCCGATAGTCGGCATGTAAAGGTAAAACGTTTCGTTGAGCTTTGCTGACTCCATAACGAAACACTTGTACTGAGGATTGTAGAATTGCATCACATCGTTCGGCAATTCTATGAAGCTGAGCATTGGACTGGAAATCTTGACCTCATCGCTCCATTTCTTTTCTTCTGCACACGGACCCGGGCAAGTAAACCTAACGAAAAGAGAATTTTGATTGCCTGGGAATGTTATTTCATGAATCATGAAGACTAGAGCTAACCTGTCAAGTTCCGAAATGTCGCGCCAAGTCATCCAAGATTTGCCGCCTTTCACTTTGATTCTAGCGCAACGTTCGATGATGAAGTTTAGAGTATCGTCAACGTTCAGCCGGTCATTCTCATCCATAGTAGACCACTGACGTACCTCAAGAACGGATGCTGCTTTTATTGTTATCTCGGTGCCGTCTGGGTAAAACCAACCCTTAGACGGAAGATTTTCCAACGAAATAATTTTCCAGTGCGAATCGTTTGCCCCGCCGATCGTTGATTCAAACTCTGGTGATATTGATCTGCCTAAATTTGGTGGGAGGTTTTCGACCGGGGAATTCTTGACAACTTTGCTAGTGTCCTGATTTTTCCCATAAATAGCGTCTTGCTGATCCAGAAATTCACTGCCTTCCTGTAGCAAGTCGGTTTGTTCACCCATAAAAATTCGATTTTTTTACGAATTTATTTATCGAATTTTATATCAGGTACTCCAGGAAAGTTTTTGCTCGACCCTCGCTCTTGGATTCCGTGAGACGGGTCAGTGTTTCTGGGTAGACTTCTACCAGCTTTAGAGACTTTGGATCTCTGATGAAAGCTCGAATGCTTTTAGTTTCTCTGTCTATCTTCAAAGCTTCGAACTTGCCGATGACAACCTTTGGGTTTCTTTTCTTATCGGCAATATGAGAGTTCACTTGAATTCCGCTTATCCGTGACCCTCTCTTGAATTTTTGGTTTAGTTGACTGATACCATCTGCGAACGAATCGACATCAACTGCGCCCACCCTGGATAGGTCAGAAAGAGGCAGGATCTTTATCGTGATGCCTGGCGAGTAAGGTGATTTCGCCGCGGCAAAGTTAAAGTCCGACCTACCGAAAAATGGTAAGCCTTGCATTGCTTGCTGCCTTTGTCCGAATGACATTATTGGTATCATTACACCATCGATGGTAAGTTTGTAGTTCCGAGAAGAACTATCGTTCCGTCTGTTGCGGCAGTTAGCTTAGCGATCTGAGCATAGAATGTCTCACCTGCTAAGATCTTCACAGTAACACCAGTTCCGCTAGTTCCCTGAGCTATTGTCCAAATCGTAACGTCTTGTGCTGCAGCTGCTGCATTGTGAACACCAAACCACGACGGAGAATAAGTTCCAACTGATCCGGGAAGTCCACCGTTTAGAACAGCTCCGCTTGGGTTAGTGTCGGTAAACACTGGCGTATAGATCGTGCTGTCGCTCGTGTGCTTTTGTATGAATTTAGCTACTGGTACCATTGTTTCAAGTATTTTTAGCAAGCGCAGTCGCTAACCGCTGTGTTGCTCTTAGTGTACAAAACTAAACCATTGACAATGAAGCTATAACCTCTTCCTCCTTCGTCAGCTGGGCTAGGATTGACTATTTCTATTCTATTTATTAGAGAAGCAGGATCGCTGGTCAACGGATTTGCAAAATGAGCGTAAAACGAATGAAGCGGAAGAATCAGAGGCGGATCTGTTTCTGGGTCACTTATTCCTGTCCACATGTGAATTTCGCACTTAGCATCCTCTGGAAGAAGGTCTGCTCCGCCCTTTGTGACTGTCGAATACTCTAAGTATAGAAGAATGCCACGAGCGTAATTCTTCTCTCCGTTTAGCAGGTAATACGCTGGTAAGCTAGATGGGCCGGTTGTTCCGATAGGTGGAATGTATTCTGTGTCTTGGCCCAACGGGTAATTCAAAGTAGTGTTAACTGGTTGAGGAGTCGGTGTAATAGTTTCCAAACCGTTGTCGAAAATAACTAGAGTTTCGCCGGCACACACTTCAAAATTTATGGAATTTTGATTGTCAACTGGGTAAACTAAGCTAGCTAATGAAAAAGCAGCATCGACTGCCGATCCATTGAACACGCTCAAAGTTTTATCGAAAGCTCTAAGAGTTTTCTTTCCAGAAGTGGTCGATGCACAGAGATTTGCAAAAGCTGCGCTGACTCTTTTTTGGACAGGATCGTCATTGTACTGAGTGTATGGCATCGTTTTTGACTATTTTACGGGTCGTGAGGCTTCTTTAAATTGCTAGCGTACTCGACATTTTTCCCTCTAGCGATTCTATCGTCTATCGACATGTCATCGTGCTGAGCTGGCTCAGTATTATTTAATCGCGGGCTCTCTGTAGTAGTTGGAGGTTCAGTTGTAAATTCAACAGCTGGTTTAGGTTTAGGTATTTCGGGCAATACAGTAGTTGTCAGCTGAGTAGTTTGTTCAGCGGTAGTCGGCGTACCGAAAATTTCTTCAACCACGACCTCTTCCTGTTTCGGTTCATCGTAAGAACTTGCGGCTGGATTTTCGCTTGATTCAGTCGGTTTGATGTAGTCAATTAGCGCTTTTATGTAACCTAGTGCAACTATAGGTAAGATACCACCGCTGAGCAAGCCCAATATTCTCTTCTGGTAAATAAGGTCCTCGTCTACCAAGCCGAATAGTTCTATCCAACTTTGAAAATTTTCAGCGTGCACGTAAGCATAGTACGTGTTTCCCATGGCCTGCATCAACGTTAGGATTATGAACAGCATCCAAACTATGAATTTGTTCATCTTTTCTAACGCAATGATCGAAGCTAGAGAAGCCGCTGCTCCTATTTCGAACGCAATTGCCAAGCTGATAGCTAGCCACTCGGGGTTAGTCAGCTTGAAAAAATCTACCACGTGTACTGTGGAAATAAGCGAAGTTATCGCGTAGAGTATCGTAAATGCACTAATTACGAAATAGTGCACTGTCCGTTTTTTCATTTAGAAGATTCGAGTTTTTTTAGCTCTTCTTCTATCGCGTTTTCCCGGTTAACGTCAAGTATCTTTCTGTCAGTAGCTTGAATCATTCTCTTTTCCGACTTGAGACCTTCCAGTTGGATCATCTTTTGTATTTCTCCAACCGTCGGTTGAGTTTTTTGAACTTCGATAACGTTCTTAACGTCTTTCGAAATCACTTTAACTTTTCTTCCGGTTCCGCAAGTTGACAAAAATATGAGGATCAGAAAAAAGAATCCTACTCCTACTAGTTTCAGACTGTGTTTCTTGACGAATTCGAATTCTGTCATGTTACTTTAACTTTTTGTTATTTATTTCGCAGTCATCACGTTGCTAAACCAGGTAACGATAGTCTCGTACTGCATGATGCCTTTTACTACAAAATAAGCAGCGACAGCCAAAGTTGTCAACCAAATGCAACAGTAGATGACGTTCCAGATAGTAGCAATGGGTCGGTACTTAACCTGAACGAGGTAAGCGTAGTAAGTTTCATCCTTTATTCGGTCAGTCTTCGCTTCGATTATCTCGCCCAACCCAGCTTTTTCAAAGAGAGGTTTCTTCTTTCCGAGAGATTCGTACACACGGCTCCTTTCTAGGTCGATGGTTTCCTCTCCCATCATTAGAATTTCCGGTTCTAGGTTTAGAACGTAATACGCTCGGTTTCGCTTGTCGAGTCTCATTCCGTTCTGTTTTAACGAACCGTCTTCGTTCAAACGCTTCATCTGTTTCTTGTAGAAGCGCCAATTAACGAAATTCCTAACCGCCATGATTATGGTGTCTCGGAACATTTTTGGATGAAATGCGTCAATCAGTTTCATGGTTAAATGTATTCGTTTATGTGTTCCCTCATGTGAGGATTATTCTCAAGCACTCGATCCCTTAGCATCTTTTTAGCTTTTCTGATCTTAGTCTTGACCGTGTTCAGGTTCATCTTGTACTTTTCCGCGATGTCGTTTCCCTTCATCTGATTGACTTCCTTATCTATAAGGATGTCTTTTTCTATGCATTCAGGTAGAGAAAACATCTCTTCCTGGGTCATTGTGAACAGAGCATGAAGGTACTCTTCGCGGTCGAGCGTAGAACCAGCAGTATCTTCTATCACTGGCTGCTTCGCTAGGTTTTCCAAACGAACGGTAATTTGACTTGTGATTTTGTGCTTGTGAAGTAGGGCTTCGTTTTTGGCAATAGTGTAGATCCAGGTGGTGAACCGAAAATCGTCTCGGTAGGATTCTAAGCCCTTGAATATTTTGAAAAGCGTGTTGTGAAGGACTTCCTCAGTTTCGATCGGGTCGTTAAAAAACTTCCAGATGAAGTACTTGAGTTTCGGGTACATTATTGTGGCTAGCCGATTTCTATCCTTCTCCGTGTAACTTCCACGGTTAATTTTTTCTGCGAGTTCTTGCATCTCATCGTTGAGCTGCTTGTTGATTGCGTCGTAAGAGTTCATAGGGTTTCATTATTTTTTTCTTTGTTTTTACTTAAGGAACTGGTGGTTCGGGTTCTCATCTTTCCATTGTTCGTAGCGTTTAATAATCTGAATAAGAATATCTTTTCGTACAACATCATCCTCACCAAATTTGTGCACTGCTAACCCAGGTACGCCTTGCATCATTTTGATAAAATCTGGAAGCGCAATCTGATCTTTAGTGATATCAGATTGACTTACATCGCCGCAGATCAAAGCCTTCGAACCTTTACCCAATCTCGTCACAAACAGCATAAGCTGCTTGAAATTAGCGTTTTGGGACTCATCAAGGATCATCAAGCTGTCATCGAACGTTGCTCCACGCATGTAGGCAAGCGGTCGGAACTCGATAATTCCGGTAGTCTCAAGCCAACTCACAAGGTGAGGGTCTTTCAGCAATTTTACCAAATTGGTTCGATAACTTTCCATGTGAGGATCGATTTTTTCGCTCACATCACCTGGAAGGAAACCTAGCCTTTCACCTGACTCCTGTATAGGTTTTGACAGTATGATCTTTTTGATCTTACCATCAAGGTAAAGTCGTAGTGCCGCTAAACACGCGGTGAACGTTTTGCTCGTCCCAGCCGGTCCATAACAGAAAGTTATGTCGTTATCGAAGATAGCTCGTAAATACTTGCTTTGGGAGGATTTTAGTTTTACCGATTGCAAGTCGTTCTCGGTAAACTCAAGTTCTTCTTTTTTTCTAGGTTGTTTCTTCGGTTCTCTTTTTGCCATTCGCTTTTTCCTTTTTCTTCGCCGGTTTCAATGAATTCTGAATGTTCATGCACCTTTGACACATTTCATAATCTTCTAAGTTTTCAAAAAACGTCCTAGCTTTTTGTAGGACAGTTGGCCATTCTTCTCTCTTTGCTATTACATCGATTTCTTCTTCAAGTACCTTTATTTTTTTAACGTAAATCTTTGATCTGTTAACTTTGTTTGCTTGTTCTATTTCTGTCAAGAGCCTAACGAATATCTGGCGTTTGTTGTTAACGTAGTTTGCTGATTCATCAGAGCCCTTCATTTTGATTTCTGTATTTTTCAACTAAATCCTTGTACTCTTGAAGTTCGTTTTGGTCTCCGCCATAAAAATGTTTCAACGTGTCCTTGTACGAGTTCAAGTAATCTTCGGCTACGCGCTGACTTGCTCCCGAACTTCTAGCTAAGCCTGACGTGTTTAGTTCGTTCAGAGTTGAGTAATCGTACTTGGTTCTCTTGTCAAAATAAATGTCCTTCAGGTACTTCTCGTGAACTTCCGCAACGTAATCCTTGTTAAGTCTATCTATCTCCGCATTTGCGATTTCCCAGAAGTTTGGTGATTCGAAGAAAACTGCTAAGTTCACGCACGTCATAGCAAGGTCGTCGTTTCCGCTCTGACTTCTGTACGTTCCGTTCTTAGTTCGGCCAAACGAACCAAGCTCGTGAACCGTTCTGAATTCGTTCGGCAGGATCTTGTGAACTGCTGTGAGGTACTTGAACCGTTCACAGTACTTTATCTTGTTCGGAACGGTCAACCTAAGACCCGGTTTCCAGTTCTGAGCTAATTCTGAGTGCTTTGAAAATACTAACATTCCGTTCCAATAGTTCTCGTTCTTGGTGATCTTATCCATGATGTACTCACCCTTATGGTTCAATTCTACCAAAAGGCGAACCTTTTCTGGATTAAAAACGTTGAACAGTAAGTGTTCCAATGAGTTACAGTACTGGTTTATGTCCTTGGTGTTGGTCCTAAAGGTTCCAACCTGAACAACTGCGAACACGTCAGTCTCTATCTTGACGAATTCCTTAACGTTTTCTAGCATCTTTACCGGAAGAGCTACGAACTTGAAGATGTTTACTATCGAATAGTCACGATTCAGACCGTCAGCCGTGTCGACAGAGAAGATGTAGTAGTTAGGATCGTTCCTGATGTCATCCACCGTCATTTTCGCCATGTTTGGGTGAAATTGCAATCCGTCTAATAGATCAATAACGTCAGGTTTTTGTGCCCATTCTGGGACACGGTATTCGATTCTGAGGTTAAAGATCTTTTTTAGAGTCTTTGATGGAAGCAACAGAACGTCGGAAGAGAAGAACTGCAACCCGTATTCCTGGTTGAAATCCTCTTCCGAACCTAAGTCTGCAATAGTGAATTTTTTCCACGCTTCATCCCTTCCTGGAACCTGCCACCAGTCCACCCTAAGCGGCGTGTACTGGTTTCGGCCGTTGAGGGCATCCATGTAAATTTCGTAAAACTTGTTCATGCCGTTTGGCGTGGAAGTTATGATGATCTTCGATTTTGAAGTTGAAGCTGAAATGGTCGGGTAGATTGCACGGTAGAAGAAGTTCAGGTACGACGGGTTGATGTGAGCAAACTCGTCGATGTACAGAAGGTGAACCGTGAAACCGATACCGGTGTTCTTTGTGGTAGTACGGCCGATCAGCCTACAGCCGTTATCGAATTTCATGGACATAACATTGTTAGAAACGCAACCAGGTTTCATGAAGAACGGCAAGTGTTCCAAGATGGATTTTATCTTGTCCATGACTTCCTTGGTCGTAGTAGCGATGTTAGCAACTGTGAGAACGTTCTTTTCCGTGTTGAATATGAGGAACCATGCTATAAAAATAGCGGCCATGACCGATTTTCCGATCTGACGAGATGCATTCAAAATGTTCATTCGATTTTCCTTGAAGGAAATTAGAATCTCTTCCTGGTAATCTCTTAACGTTATCTGTTGGATTCCATCGTCCGTCATTGTCTGCGCGTAGTGATTCGCGAAGTAAATGATGCCATTCTTGCACCTTTTGATTTCTTCCACCTCGTATGGGGTGTATTCGAATATCAAGTTTGCTTTCTTCCAAACAGGGTCATTGTCCTTGAAAGGCGAATTTTTTATCGTCTTTATGTCGATGGCGCCGTCCTCAACGTCCTTGAAGAGTTGGTTCACTCGCTCGGTAGTCCATATAGCGAGATTTTCCTGGTCTAAGCCTGACAGCTTTATTCTGGATGAGCCTCCAGTTTCGGTTAAAAAGTCTTTCATACTAGCGAGTTAACGTCATCCGATAGGTCTTCAACCTCGTCCTCGACGAAAGATTGGGAAACGCCGGCCTCTTCCATAACTTGGGCCTTCTTTCCAGGATGCGTGAGGTAGCGATCAGGTTTGTCTTCTTCGTTCACTTCCTCTGCCGTTATCTCTTTCATGATGTTTTTTGTCCCAGCAGTTATGTAAAATTCGTTAGGCTGACCCAACAACGGTGTGACCGATGCAGATTGAGTGCCTTTCTGGGTGATGTCTTGGTTTATTTTCTTGTACGTGTCTTCTAAGAATAGGACGTAATTTGCCTGAGTCTTGATCACGGTTGTCAATTTATCCTGAAGCTGTCCGAAAACTTCGAACAATCTTGGGTGAGTGTTTCCTTGGTTTATCTCTTCAGCTATCTTTTCGATGGCCATTCTAAGAGTCTTTAGCTGAAAGAAGATGTTCTGAATGTTTGAATTGTCGAGTACCTGCTTTTGCTTAAGGTAATCGTTCTGGTCCATGATTCCCAAATCAACGTAAAACTTTAACATTGAGTTGGTTATGTCCTTTGCCTGCTTTTCGAACTTTCGATTCATTTCCTCGAAGTCGATGGGCGGAGCAACAGCGATCTCGCTCAATTGCTCGTCTATCACGTCATCTTCCGAGTTAGATGGATTGGGCGAGTACCCTCTGAGCAGGTCTTCGAGTTCTCCTCGAATCTGTGCCTTCTTTTCTTTGTTGAAAACCGGTTGAGAGCTCATTAGTTTATCCTATTTTCGTTCTTGTCCAACGCTGGGTTGGCAAAGATCTTTATCTGCTTCACCGCTTCAATGTGCTCGTATATGTAGGTTTCCATGTACGACAAAAAGTTGGTCAGAGTTGGATTCGCACCAAACATCTGGTTGGAAAGAGTTTTTCTCAAAACGTTTCCCTTGTACATGAAACCGAGATGCAACCTACGGTCCTTTCTGTTGTAAACTGTCCAGTAGATTGAATTTCTTATCATAGTAGAGTCAATTTTTTGCGAGTAGCTTTTTGAGCTTTTATCTCAATGTTCACAGCACCCAAAGCAGTGTCAGAAATCCCCTCAGCGTAATTGTTTCCATACCTATCGATCCACCCACCTCTTATGACTGGGAACTCGTCGATCTTCATGACTATGTCGTTGAACTCGTCGAGTCCTACCAAGCTGGAAGGATCACGGTTAGGGTCGGAAATGAACGCTAATTCGTTTAGTTCTGACACGATGGAAATGCTTACTGAGTCAACGCCATTAACTGATTCTACCACGGTGATTAGGTCGCTTTTAGGCACCCTATCGTTTCGGGATAGTTTTATGAAGTAATTTCCTATCGCGTCCGTTATGTCGGTCTTTATCACGTCATTCTCAACATCGTCGAAACCAATGACGCTGATGTTCAGAACGTATTTTGTTAGAATTGGGTCGAGAAGGGCAATGTCGGTAGACACCAACTTGGTTCCGGACTTCTCTATGTACTTTACTAGTTCGTTTTTCTGAAAAGGAGTCAGGATGAACCTGTCCAAACCTAACTTGAAGTAATCTGCGCTGGTTTTGAACAGTTGAGTTACGTCAGGTATGAGAAACAGGTTTATCATTCGAGGATTCGCTTCGTTTAGAAATACTCTAACCGTCGAAAACATCTGCATCTTGTGAAGCAGGACCTCGTAATTGTCTGGATTCACCAGCGCAAAATTTTTCGATTGTTTAGGAGCTATCAACCTGGTGAGTTCGATGTCTTCTGGGTCAACTCCGAAGCTCGGTGGGCTTATTGTAGCAATGTCAAAGTACTCGTTAAGGTTGAGTTCCTCTCCTATCGGAGAAAAAGCGTTTTCTGAGAAAGTAAACTGAACCTGCCGAGCATCGTCGACTCTTATGTTTCCGTTGGATCCTTCTGAAACTAAGTACTCGACAACGATCTCGCTACCAACGTCCGGAATCTTTCCGAAAGAACCGTTTCCGAAGTAAATGTCGAGTCCATTAGTTATGCCAGTCTTTGTGAAAAAGCCCTTAGCGTTCCTTGGTATATCGAGAAGAGAATCGTACTTGGTCCACTGCTCTCCGTTAACGTAAACGTTTACCATGAACTGATCGATGTAATAGTTGTTAGGGTAACCTATGCTGAAACTGTCTAGCGGTTTTCCTTTTGCTGTAACGGTCTGACTCTCGATCTGACCTTGCCGTAAGCTGAAAACTGCCATTGTTTCTGCGCCGGTTAAGTTCAAACGAACTTCGTCCTGCGGAAGTTCCATCACGTAAGTCAACCCATTGTTCGAGCAAGTCAGCCTAAAGAGATTGTTAAGTATCGCTTTGTTTGACGTTGGAATTATTCCCGGTTTTCTCAGTAACCTAACTTGCGCGGTTGCTCCGATTGCTCGACTAGGATTGTGGCCCGCTAACGAGGCTAAACTGTATATCGATGATGGCCGGGACGCTTCGTAGATGTTTAGTTCGGTGATGGAATCCTCAATGTAGTAGAATATCAGCTGGCTCAAGTTTTCAAAAACTATCAGGAGCTGGCCGAACGGAGAAGCTGCCGTAAAAATGGCTCTACTCTGCTTAAATGTTTCCTGCAAGTAGGTTATCGTTTCTCCGAGTATGTCAGAGATCCTGATCTTTAAGCTGGTAAAAAGCCGTAGAGAGGTATTTTGACTTGTAATCGTGGCCATCTATGAGGTACTTCTTTTTCTTTATTTATCCGTGAGTTAACGAGGCTCACACGTGGACCTTTTATAGATAACGTTAGTACAATAATAAACTAACTCATGGGGGTGACAGGCTATTGACGTGAATACATGGGTTAAGCTTGCATGCCGAGGAAGATCCTAACTCGTTAACTCGTATCAAACGGTAAGTGGCAACACTTCTATCTGGAGCCTCATCAATGACGAGACAATCGGCGTTGCTGAGCAGGTTGAGGACCTAGCACTGGTTGCTTAATCATTGGGCCGCACTTGCCCAATTCCATACGACCAAATGTGCGCATGCGGGAAAAAAGGTTCGTAGTACCGCTCACGAAACCGCGAGGAACCTTGAGGAGAAATCCAATACCCATTGAGATCGTCTCTAGCGGTAGGTTCGCTGACTGAGTCTTAAGTCAGTCCAAAAAAGAAAGACACAAATTTTGTTCGTTTAGAAAAATGAACTAAGCATGTGAATGAGAGCTTCTCGCATTATTTGGCGGACGCGGGTTCGAATCCCACCACCTCCACCCCGGCACAAATTGTACCTCAGTGATAGATAAATAACTCTAAAACTGAGGTACTTTTTTATGCCTAGAAGAGAACACAAATTCCATTACATTTATACAATCTCCTGCAATGTAACTGGCCGTTACTATATTGGGATGCACGCAACCGATAATATGGAAGATGGATATTTTGGAAGCGGCAAGCGCATTCGATACTCTATTAAAAAGCACGGAAAACAAAATCACACAAAGGAAGTGTTAGAGTTTTTCGAAACTCGCGAAGAACTAAGAAATAGAGAACGCGAATTGATAAATGAAACAGTTTTACTGGATCCAAGGTGCATGAATTTGCAATTAGGAGGAGAAGGCGGATTTTGTTCTAAAGAACATCAGCTCAAGTGTTCGTCGGCTGGCGGTCGAACTACTAATCCTGAGAAATCAAGGAAGGCTAGCGAAAAAATGAAAGAAACCAACCGAAAAATGTTAGCTTCAGGTAAATGGCATTCATTAAATTGGATAGGTCGAAAGCACCGAGAAGAAACAAAGAAGAAGATGAGCGATTCTCGTAAAGGAAAGGGATTCGGTTCTGAAAATTCTCAGTTCGGCACAAAGTGGATAACAAACGGCCAGGCTAATAAAAAATTAGCTGCAAATTCAACTATCCCTGACGGTTGGATAACTGGGCGCACTATGAATAAATAAAGGTATGAAGACACTGAACACAGATAACATCTTTCTTCGAAACCTAACGATTTCTTTGCTAGACCTTCTCAACAGCGTTATGACCATAACCGTCTCCAGAAACGACGCTGATGAAACGTACACAGTTCCTTTTATGTACAATTACGGAACGGACGAAGGCTTTCTAAAGGATTTCTACATCGGCTTACCTGACAACTGCCGAATTCCGGTATCGGAAGGAACGTATGACATGATCCCGAGAGGGATAGTCACGTTAAACACATTTCAGATAAAAAGCGGAGACATCACTAACCGGTTTATTCGTGGGCAATACACAGAGACCGAAAAGAACAGTAATGGAGAAAATATTCTAACCGGGTACTCAGCTCAGCTCTATTCCTTGCCGATGACCGTCACGTTTGACATAAAAGTGATAACTGCCAGCATAAACCAAGCGTTCAAGATAGCTGAAACTATTCTAGATCTAACTTATTCTAACCGAGTAGTTTATTTCAGGTACAAAGGCATAAGAATTCCAGCGCAGTTTCATTTTTCGGAGAATGAAAAGATCGATAAGAAGTACTCCTTCACGTATGCAGACAACAATAAGTTGCACATGACTACGTCGGTGGAAGTTGAAACGTACTTCCCGAGCTTCGAATCCTCGTCTAAGAGAAGAAGTTCCAACACCAGGGAAAGAATTAACCTCAGGTTTCTAGATCAGGACGAAAACTTGATGGACAACACTTGGATAGATCAGAACGATCTGCCTACTCAACCTGAATCTTAATCGAATTCCGGTTCGAGATCGAAGTTGTAATACCTAAACGTAACTGTGAAAGTTTTGAACTCGCTCTTTACCGAAGCGTAAGATAGCTGAAAGTTCGTGAGACCGGTGATCATCGGTCGGTTGAAAACAATTGACACTAAAGCATAACCTTCGTTGTTCAGTATGGTCAGCCTAATTGGGTGAAAGAATGGGTGGTTAGCATTTGGAACAGGTTGCGCTGAAAATGCTCGGCCTAACGAATTTTGAGTGTTACTTTCAGCAATGTTGGAAAAATCCAAGTAGTTCAGCATGTTGTCCAAAAATATCCAGTAACTAAGCCAACCGTCAGTTAGCTTGAACGAGATCTTTATGTCGCGGTTGAACTGCTCAGCGATCGGAACTGCGCTCTGAGCTTCTCTTTTCTTTCCTAACGTTTCCATCTGAAACGGTAAGGTGCTGTTGAACCCAGGAATGTCTATCGTCTGTATGGTGGATGCCATGAAGTCAGACAGAGATCTGTACGGAACCAGTAGGTTTTTGTAGTACTTTTCGTACTTCTGATCTATCTCCTTGTTGAAAAAATCCTGTGGGAGATTTACGAGAAAACCGTTTTGTCTAGCATTGAGTATCATACTGAATTATCTATACGATCTTCAGAGCTTTCTTCAATTCTTCAATGACCATTTCCGGCGTTATAGATCTTGTGCATTCGAACTGTCTCTCAGTTGCTTTGTGCTCCGGGCACCAGTACCAATCATCTGGCGATAACCGGTGTCGATTAAAGCAGCCTGAACACTTTCCTTCAGGCGTAAAAACTCTAAACGTGTTCAAAGTAGTTTCGGTGTACGGATAAGAAAAACCTGACACGATTACGGTGGGAGTTCCAACTGCCCAAGAAAGCCAACTCAACCCGCTTCCTATTCCAACGAAAGCTTTTGCTTCCATCAGTTCCTTGATGACTTTTTCTATGGGCCCAGCTGGTAGCTGTCTAATTCCGGTTGGGTGAGAGTTTCCCATGTACCCATCCTCTTCCTTCGACAGGAGAACTACATCGTACCCATTCTTTCTGCACCAATCTACGACAGTCTGCCAACCGTTTGCTTTATTCCAGTACTTTGATTGACACGTTGCATGCAAAGCTATCGCGATCTTCTTTTTCTTTTTGACATTTTTTGGAAGAGTTAAGATGGGTAAAGTTTCCTTGTAAGGTAATCCAAGTATGTCGAAAGCTGCTTTTTGCATAGGCTGAGGTTTTGGATCGCTTGGGTTCATGTCCAAGTTTATGACGGTTTGTTTAGTCTCAGTATTTTCCTTGTAGAACCAACCGATCTTGTACATCGCGTGCAAATCGTTAACAGCTGTTCCTGGTGTGATGAACTTTATTTCCGGGTAATTTTTTACGAACCACTCGTTGTGATGAGTCGAGCACAGCATCTCGCACTTGTGTTTCTTTCGAAATTCTTCTACCGGCGGAAACCAAGCCAAGGTATCTCCGAGAGAAGCAGATTCGATAGCAACGTAAACTCGCTTTCCTTCCAAGTCGATTGACCTGTCTAACAAAACGTCCTGAGTTTTCGTGTCAGTTATCTTTACGTGCCAATCGACGAAATACTGTCGGTAGGCCTTGGTCCACATGTTATTGTTTATCGTAGCTTTGTGGAGAACGTTTCCAGTTTTCTGATCAGTGAACTCCACTAAGTACTCGCTGGGTTCGCCGCCAACTATGTCAACGTTTGCTCCTTCAACGAAGTGGTAGTTGATCTTGAGAAAATTCTTCTCGGTCTTTAGAACCTGTTCTATGTGTTCTTTCCTGCTCTCTAAGTGTTCTGCGGCTAACCTAGCAACCTTTGTCCAATTAAAGAGTTGGTGAATTTCTTTCGATTCTTCGATCGCTCGGTTCTTGTGAGACTCGTAATTCTCGTATGCATCGCACATGACCTTTCCGAGATCATCAAAATCTGGCTCGTAGTAATTGCCGACTGTCTCGTTAAAGTGATTGTAACTGCTTTCTCTGGAGGGTTTTTCTCCTAATACTTCGACAGGTAAACCTCTACCTTCCGCAAATTCTAGCTGAGCGCAACAGTTTGAGTAGATAGCCGGAGTTCCGCAGGACATCGCTTCTATGAGAGGAAGGTTCCAACCTTCTGACCGAGAACACGACAGAAAAACGTTGACCGATTTCATCAGTCGAACGTAATCTTCCCTAGAAGGAAAGTGCAAGATCTTTATCCGACTATCAAGAAGCCCGTACTTAGTCAATCTTTCTTCGGTTGAAGTCATTCCGTCTGAAGAAAAAGGATTGTCTATGGACACGATAAGGTCGACCGGCTCGTTCTTATCGAACGTTTTTAGGAAGGTTTCTATCATCTCCTTCGTCGATTTTCGGTAATCCCACCTACCGAAAATTCCAAACGTGAACCGTTTTGGGTTTGCTGTTAGACCGTGATAGACTTTTTCAGGAAAAAAGGTAGCGACATCAACCCCTTCAGGAATAACGAATATCTTGTCTTCTGGGTAACCTTGTTTAACTGTGCACTCTTTCTGCCACTTTGACGGAACCCACATTTCGTCGAATTCCAACAATCTCTTAAAGAAATTATCCGGTTGAAGAGTTGATTCCCAAACGTTGTAAGCTATGTTGTAACCGAAGTAATCGCGGTAAAAGTAATGATGGTTGGTCTCGTTAAGAACGATGTTGATGACTGGCTTTCCTGGATTTGGGTACTTGGTGTAGATCGGGTAATCAACCAGCATCTTTTTATCGTTCCAGAGAGTCTGTTCGGTCAGAAGAGTCTTCATCTGATCGTCCATGTACGGTTCGCCGTTGTGAGGTTCGTCAGAATACCCGTTCCACGAACTGCCTATCGTGAAGTTGCGTATCTCTAACGGGACGAACTTTGAAAGTGATCTGAAAAAAGATTGCGCGTGATTATTGTAACCGGTAGTTCCTACGAGGGACGTAGCTACTCTTACTTTGTAATCGAACATTTAGTGAAAAGGCCTTTTGCCTTTTATACTGTAAATGTTGACCTGAGTTTTGTTAGAAATTGGATCGATTTTATCATCGCCTAATTTTCTATCATTTTTCTTTTCCGATTTATACTCCCTCGTCCTTGATGACGTGCATGACAAGGTTGTCCGGCCATTGAATGGAAATGGTTACGCCTCCGTTTGTTCCGTTTCCGCCTGAAACACTTCCTGTCGTTGTACGGTAACCTCCTCCGCCTCCGCCTCCAAACGCTGTTCCAGCTGTACCAGCAACTCCAGAAACGTTGCTACCGTAACCTCCACGGCCGCCGCTTCCAGCTCCAGCAGTTCCTCCTGTTCTAGCAGAAGCATTTCCTCCGTTTGCAATACTGCCAGCTCCACCGCCACCACCACCACCGTAAGTAGAAATAGTGCTAGCACCGTTACCTCCAGTGTACCCAGTGCCAGTAGTAACGGTTCCGCCAGCTCCACCTGTTGCTGAGTTATTGGCAACACCTCTTCCTCCCTGAGCTCTAGCTAACGTTATGGGAGTACCAAATCCTCCGTCTTCTGCTAATTCCAAAGTTACTAGCGAATCTCCGCCGTTAACAGCTAAGTCGCTTCCTCCTGCTCCAACTATGACAGTTAACCTAGCGTTCCACATTTTATTGTCATACGTAGTTAAACTGTTGGGTTCAGCGTAAGCGCCACCTCCTCCACCTCCGCCTCTTGTTCCGGTAGGGTAGGTTATGTCAGCTCCACGACCTCCAGCTGCCCAGCAACGCACAGCTTTAAGCACGCAGCCAAATGGTAAGGTGTATTGTGATGTTCCTGGGGTTTTTAGAGTTCCTTCGAATGCTCCCATCGATTTTCGTATTTTTAGGTTCCGGCTAGGGTTACCACAAGCTGTCCAGCAGTTCCGGACGTAGCGGTTATTTCAACGACCAACCAGTTGCCAGCAGCTATATCGACTGCATTAACGGTACCTGTACCAGCAGAAGTGGTAGCGGTAGTAGGTTGGACTGACGTGTTTGTGAATGACCCTGGTGCAGTTCCGTACAGAACCTTGAATGATACACTTGTATTTGAACCTACGAAAGTATCGCACCTTGTTGGAGTGAATTTACCGTTGAGCCTTGGTCCTAACACAGTGGCAACAGCTGGGTTAACTATAGCCCAAGTAAAGGTTCTTTCTACTGGTCCGCCGCTTGCCCCATCTGCACCAGAAGTTCCTGATGTACCCGATGAGCCCGAAGATCCTGCTGCTCCAGAAGTTCCAGACGAACCTGACGTTCCTGAGGAACCTGAGGAACCTGCTGCTCCGGTTTTTGTTTTTATAGTACCGTCAGATTCTTTGACCAGAACTTCGTTTGACGTTCCGCCGGAAGGAAGGCTCGTTGCAGAGAAACTGGTGCTTGTTAACGTAAGGTTCGGAGTGTATATTGTGTCAGTCGCAGTGTCGTAATAAAGGTCAGTATCAGTAGTGAAATTTGCATTTCCGTCGGTTCCTGACGTACCGGATGAACCGCTTGAGCCCGCTGCGCCACTAGTACCAGAAGATCCTGAGCTACCAGCTTTGCCTGACGAACCAGACGAGCCAGATGATCCAGAAGTACCGCTTGAGCCGCTGGAACCGGAAGTACCGGATGAACCTGATGAACCGCTAGTGCCAGAAGATCCAGAGCTACCAGCTTTTCCTGACGAACCGGATGAACCTGAGCTTCCAGAAGTGCCGGAAGATCCAGAGCTACCAGCTTTTCCTGACGAACCGGATGAACCTGAGCTTCCAGAAGTGCCGGAAGATCCGCTGGACCCTGATTTGCCTGATGATCCTGAACTACCTGAAGACCCGCTTGTTCCAGATGAACCTGAGGAACCAGATTTACCAGATGAACCTGATGAACCTGAAGACCCGCTTGTTCCAGATGAACCTGAGGAACCAGATTTACCAGATGAACCTGAAGAACCTGAAGACCCGCTTGTTCCAGATGAACCTGAAGAACCAGATTTACCAGATGAACCTGAAGACCCGCTTGTTCCAGATGAACCTGAAGAACCTGAAGACCCGCTTGTTCCAGATGAACCTGAAGAACCTGAAGACCCGCTTG